>MTLD01000282.1_pt1 | contig 19876 bp, 20 predicted proteins | sample 1982471 | NCBI WGS metagenome assembly MTLD01 (sample SAMN05712604, study PRJNA340218) | biofilm metagenome | isolation source: sample SPM anode biofilm adapted to -50 mV | place: USA | collected 2012-02-03 | reverse complement strand
CCCGCCTGCTCGACCGGGCCGGTCTGGGGCATCGGGCCGATGTGCCGGCGGCATCGCTGTCGGGCGGCGAGAAGAACGTGCTGTCTCTGGTGCGGGCGGTGCGGCGGATGCCCGACCTGCTGGTGCTGGACGAGCCGGGCAACCACCTGGACATGGCGGGACTGGCGTGGCTGGAGTCATTTCTGGCTTCGCTGCCATGCGCGGTGTTGCTGGTCTCGCACGACCGCCGCATGCTCGACCGGGTCGTCACCTCGGTGCTGGAGCTCGAAGATGGGCACCTGACCCGATTCTCGGGCAACTATTCGGCGTACCGCCTCGAGCGGCTGCGCCAGGCCGCCGGGCAGGGCCAGGACTGGCAGGCGGACCGCAAACGGGTGGAGCGGCTCGAGGCACTGGTGCGGCGCTTCGCCGAGATTGCCCGCTCGAGGCCCGATCCGGCATGGGGAAAGCGTCTTCGGGCGCGGCGCAGCCAGCTCGAACGCGTGAAGGCAGAGGCGACCGAGCGGCCCGATCTGGGAAATCGCGACGCCCAGGTGACCTTCCTGGGTGAGGCATCCAAGGCGGATCTGGCCTTGCGCGTCGCCGGATATACGAAATCCTACGGCGAGCTTGCCATCATCGAGTCATCGGGCTTCACCGTGATGAACGGCGAGCGTGTGGCTCTGGTCGGCGCCAACGGTTCGGGCAAGACGAGCCTGGTACGGGACATCGTTGAGCAGGGATCGTGGGACAATCCGGTGCTGCGCGTCGGTCCGAGCATGGTTGTGGGGTATTGCGCACAGGCACACGAGGTCTTCGACAGGCAGCGGACCGTCGAGGCGGAGTTCCTGAAGATTGTGCCCACGCGGCGCGAGGCGTTTGCCCACCTGAGCAGGTTCCTGTTCACCTACGATGACCTGGACAAGCGGATCGACAGCCTGTCCGGTGGAGAATTGAACCGCCTGCAGCTGGCGCGCGCTTCGGCGCTCAAGGCCAATTTCCTGATACTTGACGAGCCGACCAACCATCTGGACATCCCGACCCGCGAGGCCGTCGAGGATGCGCTCGCCGAATTCGAAGGCACGGTGCTTGTCGTGTCCCATGACCGCTATTTCATGGAGAAGGTTGCGCAGCGGGTGGTCTTCATCGATGACAGGCGCTTCGTCGAATATGAAGGCGATTTCGACGAATACTGGCGCGACGTCGGCTCGCGAGCCATCGCGCACAGGACTACGGGCGCCAGGACCATCGAAGAACGTGGACGCAGGGAGCGGCCGAAGGCCTCGAGCGGCGATGCCGGCATGGAACAGCGCATCGAGCGGCTCGAGCTGGAGAAGCAGGAACTTGAAAAGGCCGCGGCGGCGGCATTCGATGCCAGGGATTACAGGCGCGCAAAGCAGATAGCGACCGAGCTGGAAGGTGTCAGCGGCAGGCTTGCCGAGTTGTGGCAGCGCTACGTGTCGGCGCAGACCCGTTGACTGCGAGGCGCGGGGTCGCTGTAATGGTCGCATGATCAGCACAATGCCCATGGCACCGGAGGTGCCTGTCCAGCTGGTGGCGAATGGAACCAGCATAGCGCTGCTCTTGTGTACGCCGCACGACCTGGACGACCTGGCCATCGGCCACCTGGTTACGCGCGGCATGCTGAGCGATCCTTCAAGCGTCGTGACTGTGGACGCCCGTGCCGACCTCGGGACCATGACGGTTGCCGCACCCGGCGCCATCCATGCCGAGCGGTTCGGGCTCGGTCAGGTGATGGCCTCCGGTCGCGGCTCTGGAACGGCTGCTGCCGAAACGGTGATGATTGAAGCGATACCGCCGGGCTTCTGCCTGGAACTTGCGGCAGTGCAAGCCTGGTCGAAGGCGATGTTCGGCGCCGCTGTCATGTTCCGCCAGACCGGAGGCATGCACTGCGCAGCCCTGGCCGCGCCGTCGTACTTCGTGGTGCGTGAGGATGTGGGCCGGCACAACGCCATCGACAAGGTGATAGGCCGGGGCTTCATCGACCGGATCGACTTCGCATCGGCATGCGTACTGACCAGCGGCCGCATCGCAGCCGACATGATACTGAAGGTGATAGCGGCGCGCATCCCGGTCATCGCGTCACGCAGCATCCCGACGACGACGGCCTTCGAGCTGGCGCAGCGTGCCGGTGTGACGATGATTGGCCGCATCGGCGACGAACATCCGACGGTCTACACGGGCCTGGAGCGGATTCTCAGTGTCCCTGGCCGTGAGCCATCCTGAGGCCGTGTTCCAGGAGCGGGGCGAAGATCGTGGCGCACAGCCGCGCCGCCTTGATCGAACCGGGCGCGTTGACCACGTAGGTAGCACCATGGAGGCCTGCTATGCCGCGGCTGAAGACGGCATGGCTTGTCTCCTCGAGCGACTTCAGGCGCAGGTACTCCGCCAGTCCCGGCGCCTCGCGGTCTATGAAGGCGCGCGTCGCCTCGGGGGTCACGTCGCGCGGTGCCGGGCCGGTGCCGCCGGTGGTGAATATCCAGTCGAATCCGGCAAATCGGCCGAGCGCATCGATGATGGCCGCCCGCTCGTCGGGGACTACCGCGCGCTCGACGGTGATGCCAGGCACCAGCTCGCGGAAGATGCTCGCCATCTCCGGTCCCGACAGGTCATCATACTCGCCGCGGCTGGCACGGTCGGAAATGGTTATCACCGCGATCTTCACGATTGCTCCTTCGTCTTCTCGATCAGGCGCAGGCCCTCGATGTGCATCGCCTTGTCGACCGCCTTGCACATGTCCCATATGGTCAGCGCGGCTATGCTCGCGGCGGTGAGCGCCTCCATCTCGATGCCGGTCTTGTCGGTGCATAGTGCCAGGCTCTCGATATCGATGCGGTCGTCGCCGATCACGAATTCCACCGCCGCGCGGTCGATCTCGATATTGTGACAGAGTGGAATCAGATCCGCCGTCCGCTTGGCGGCCATGATGCCCGCCAGACGCGCCGCGGCGAGGACATCGCCCTTGGCCATGCCGTTCGCCTTGACGAGTTCGATCGTCCGTGGCGACATGATGATCGAGCACGCCGCCCGCGCCGTGCGCCTGACACGGGGCTTGCCCGATACGTCGACCATGCTCGCCTTGCCGGTTTCGTCAATGTGGGTAAGTGCAATACCAGTAGCCATTTATCCTCCTATCGCGCTGACGACATGGCTGCTCGCATGGCTGCCGCACGCCGGTTTCGACTCGACGCACGCGCGGATGCTCGACTGGATGTCGTTCCAGTCAATGGGAATCGCCCCATCGCCGTGCAGGCATGGTTTCAGCTCTCCGGTCGCCAGCAGTCGTATCCTGTTGCATATGCCGCAGGGTGACGGGCGGTCGTAACGTTCGTCATCGAACTTCTCCTCATCCAGCCGGTACTGCCGTATCGTCTGCACAAGGCAGCCTTCGCTGGCGGCGAACTCCCGTATGGCCCGAGGTCCCTCGGGGTCGCCATCCGGCCCCATGACGACGTTGAGTTTGACCGGAAGCCCCGCCGCGCGGGCTGCCTGGATACCCGCGATCGCATCATGCACGCTGCCGCCGCGGGTAATCACGGCATAGCGGTCCGGATCGAGGGTGTCGAGCGATATGTTGACACTGGACAGGCCGCGCCGCGCCAGATCCGATGCGACCGGCGCGAGCAGCGTGGCGTTCGTCGTCATCGCAATCGTCTTGATGCCGGAAACGGCGGCGATCATCGACACCAGCGCGGGCAGGCCCTTGCGGACGAGCGGCTCACCGCCGGTCAGGCGCACCTTGTCAAAGCCAAGCGATGCCGCCGCCTGTACGACCTGGGCTATCCGTTCAAGGCTCAGAATCCGTTCGTGGGGGACGAAGGGGACACCTTCCGCGGGCATGCAATACACGCAGCGCAGGTTGCATCGGTCGGTCACCGATATCCTGAGATAGTGGACGTTCCTACCGAACGAGTCGAACATGCGTGATCGCTCCCTGATCGAGGCCGTGCTGGCCAATCTCCAGCCGGGCAAAGCCTTCCGATTCGCCGAGCGCCTGAATGGCCGATGAACCACCGTACCGTACCGGGTGGGCGCCGTCGGCATCGATGCGGACGGGTATGAACTCGACGCGTTCGGTGCTCTTGCGGCTGAACGGCTCGGCCATCGGCACCGGTACGACCAGCGGCCGGTAGCCGGATCCGGACAGCGCAAAGAGGAGCGTCTTGACGAGCACCTCGGTGTTGACGAAGACGGAGACGGGATTCCCAGGCAGTCCGAGCACGAAGGCACGGTCGGTCGTACCAAAGTAGGTAGGTTTGCCCGGTTTCATGGCCACGCCATGAAAGCGCGTCTGTACGCCGGCGGCGGCAAGGGCCCTGGGCACGTAGTCGAAGTCGCCCATCGAGACGCCTCCCGACAGCACGAGCACGTCGTAGACGGCAAGAGCCGTCTTGACCGCGACCAGGGTGGCGGCGAAGTCGTCGGGCAGATGGCCCAGATCATGTACCTGAAAGGCCGGGGACGCCAGCTGCGCCATGATTTGCGGCCGGTTGGAATCGTATATCATGGCGCCGGATCGCTCCATGCCCGGTTCGAGCAGTTCGGCTCCGGTCGACAGCACACCGACGAGTGGCCTGACGGCGACGTCGACCGTCGCTCGGCCATCGGCTGCGAGAATCGCCAGGTCCTGAGCCGACAGGAGCCGTGGCGACAGAATCTGGTCTCCCGTCCTTGCGTTCTCGCCCTGACGGATGATGTTCGTTATCCGTTCAGGTTTGGTGAAGGTGACCATTCCGCCGGCCTCCGAGGCCAGTTCAAAGCTGTGCACGCGTGTCGCACCGAGCGGCACCGGTGCTCCGGTCATGATCCGTACGGTCTCGCCCGAGCCAAGCGCCGCGTCGCCACCATGTCCATCGAGGCCGTCGCTGCCGGCCGCCAGCACCCCACGAACGGCCAGCGGACCGGTGGGCATCGACTGGCCGGCCTCCGCCTTCCAGGCCCATCCATCGACGGCCGACTTGTCGAAGGGCGGCTGGTCCATCGTGCCTGCGACCGGCGCCGGCATGATGCGTCCCAATGCCGACGCCAGGGCGACCGTCTCCGTCGCCGGTGACCGCAGGAATCCTGCCAGGAGCGCTGCGGCCTCATCGGGGTGAATCATGCTGTATCTCCTTGCCTGGTGTGAAGTTGATGATGCGGTCGGCGACGAGCTGTACCAGCTCCGGATCATGGGCGCTGAACAGGATCGTGGAGCCATCGCGCCTGAGTTCGAGCAGCAGCGACCGCATGGCAGCATTGCTTTCCGCATCGAGGCTCGACGTCGGCTCGTCCAGAAGGAGCACGTCGGCTCCCGCTGCGACCGCTCGCGCTATGGCGACCCGCTGCGTCTCGCCTCCCGACAGCGCGCTGGCGTCTCGTTCGAGCAGCGGCCCGATGCCAAAGCGCTCCGCCGTCCGCTCGAGCCTCGCGGTCGCCTCATCGTGTCTGATGTGCTTGAGTCTGAGTGCATATACGAGGTTGTCGCGTACCGTACCCGAGAAGAGCACCGGATGCTGATGGAGGTAGACACTGTGCCGGCGAAGATGCGGGTTCCGCACCAGCGGCATTCCCATGAAGGTGATGGTCCCCTGGTATGGCCCAAGGATGCCGTTGAGCAGCTTGAGCATCGTTGTCTTGCCCGAGCCGTTGGGCCCGACAAACGCCAGCGTCTCGCCCGCCGCGACGCTCAGCGCTTCGCATGTCACGGCCAGCGTCCGTTCATAGCGGAACGACAGCCGTGACACCTCGAAAACGGGGCTATTTGACATGTCTGACCGCCAGGTGCGACATGAAATTGATGGCCAGGGCGGTCGTGAGCAGCACGATGCCAAGCGACACGGCTCGTTCGAACTCGCCCTTGCTCGCATCGAGGGCGATGGTCGTCGTCATCGTCCGCGTATACCATCTGATATTGCCGCCCAGCATCATCGATACGCCGACCTCTCCGGTGACGCGCCCGAATGCCGCGAGCACCGCCTGGACGACGACATAGCGGCCTTCCCTGATTATCGCCATGATGCGGTGCCAGGGACCGGCACCCAGGGTCAGCAGCGTCTCGGCATACCGAGGATCCAGCTTCTGCAGTCCCGTGTAGCTCATGGCCATCACGAGTGGCAGGGCGAGCATCGTCTGGCCGAGTATCACACCGCCCGGCGCGAACATCAGGTTGAGGCCTCCCAGTGGTCCCGATCTCGATATGAATGAATAGACGAACAGTCCGACGACAACCGTGGGCACCGCCATGGTCGCATTGAGCATCGCTACCACGGCGCGTTTGCCCCTGAATCGGGCCAGAAACAGGCCCGCGCCAAGCGGCACTCCAGGAATGACCGACAACAAGGTAGACCAGAACGAGAACCGGAGGCTTGTCAGGATGGTCATCCAGGTTTCGCGATCACCCCCCGAAAGGAGGGCGATCGCCGTCCGCATGGCGTCCATGGTATCAGGGCTTGTAGCTCGGGAAGAAGAGGGTCTGGCCGCCCATCTTGTAGTTGGCTATCAGGTCCTGGCCACGTTTGCTCGTGATCCAGTCCAGAAACGCCTTGGCGCCAACCGCGTTGATGGCCGGATTCTTCGATGGAGCCACGGTGATGACGCCGTAGGGGTTGAACAGCCCCGCCTCGCCCTCATAGCTGATGACCAGGCTGGTCTTGTCCTTGACCGCTATCCAGGTGCCCCGGTCGGTCAGTGTGTATCCCTGCAGCCCGTCGGCCATGATCAGGACCTGTTCCATGCCCTGTCCGGCTTCCTTGTACCAGGGGCCGTTGGGCGTGATCTTCGCGGCCTTCCATATGTCGAGTTCCTTGGTGTTCGTTCCAGATTTGTCACCCCGGGAGATGAACGGCGCCACGCCGGTAGCCAATCGGGTGAAGGCATCAACCGAACTGGTGGCATGAGCGAGACCGGCCGGGTCGGACTTGGGACCGACGATGATGAAGTCGTTGTACATGACATCACGGCGTTCGGCGCCATGACCCGCCTCCATGAACGCATCTTCCTGGGCGCGGGCGTGGACCAGCACGACATCCGCATCGGCGTTCTCGCCGAGCTTCAGGGCCGCGCCGGTGCCGACGGCAACGACATCGACCGTATAGCCGGTATCTTCGGTAAAGAAGGGCAGCAGGTATGCCAGCAGGCCGGAGTTTTCGGTGCTGGTCGTTGTGGCGAGTCTGAGGCGCGGATTGGCCGGTGTCGGGTGCTTGGCCGGCGCTGCCGCTTCCTTGCCGCCGAGCGCGAAGCCCTGGGCCACGCCGACGATCAGGACGGCACAGACCGCTACGGTGCGAACGAATGTCCGCCTTGGGTTGAGATGCATGGTTTCCCCTTTCCAATGCCCTGCCTTGCGGGCCGGGCGGGAGGCGGTCGGGTTTCCCCGGCCACCCGTCGACCCTGGTTCCTTGATCAGGCATGCCGCCATCGAGGGAATCAGGGTTCGGAGATATGTGGATTGTGACTTGTCCGGCCGATACGGGCCGAGCGGGGCATTCCGTCCGTCAGAATGCCCATGGTGCCATGATAACCGACACGGGGGGGCAGGTCAACGAATGAAGGGGGGCGGCGCTATTCCTCCATGTCGAAGACCCGCACATCGAACCAGTGGCCCGTACCACTGACCAGGTCCAGCTCCGCCCGGACGATGGCCGTGTGCCCATCCTCGATGTCGAGGAGCCGCGCAAACATCCTGGAGACGTCCGGTGGAAAGTGCCCCGCGAGTGACCGATAGAACGCGCTGGTAGCCTCCTCGGCGTGGAGTGCGTTCTGCAGCGCGCCCATCTGGCCACCTTCCGGTATGGCGGAGAAGCTGTCCCTGGTCCTGGTGATTGCGGCGATAACCTCGGAGCTGGCCGGCAGCGCGTGTCGCGGTTCTGCGGCGTCTATGGTTCCGGTACGCTTCCACGCCGCATAGTGCCGTTCCAGATAGGCTACATGGTAGCCTTCATCCGTGGCCAGCGTCTCATACAATGCTCGCGCCTCCGCCACGATGGCTCCCCTGGCGGCCTGGACATACTGCTCTCGGATGGCTGTCTCATACTGGAGCGCCTGCTCGAAGGCCTGCTCGACTGTCATGTCAGACTCCTTTCCGGTCATCAATCACCATCGACAGAATCTGCCGATGGCTGTCCCAATGTCAGCAGCTGTTCCTTGAGGCGATGCGCCTTGCCCAGCTCCACGACGACGTGCAGCACGTCTCCCGGATGCAACGCAAGGTTCTGGCCTGGATACAGCTCCTCCTCGCCCCGTTCTATAGCCGTCAGTATACAGCCTTCGGGCAGCAGCGCGCACACCCGCTCCATCGAGTCCAGCACGGAGCCTTCCGAAAGCGGAATGCGCAGCGTCACCGGCCTCGACCGCTCATCATCCTGGCAACCCGGCGCTATGCGAGCCAGCAGCGAGTCGTATATGGGCCGGCTCTTCATCGCAATCGCGACGAACGATGATATCACCGAGACCAGTATGAACGCCGGAAAGTGGGCAAAGGAGCCAGCCATCTCGGTGATCAGCACCGCGCCGGTAATGGGGGCCCGCACAACCGCGGTGAAGAATCCCACCATGCCCAGCAGCATGAAATTGTTCAGATAGCCCGTCGTGATGCCCAGCGACTGGAACACCGCCTGCGCTATCGCGCCCGCTACGGCGCCGAGCGCGAGCATCGGCAGGAATATGCCCCCTGGCGCCCCCGAGCCGTACGAGACCAGCGTGAATATCAACTTCAAGAGCAGGATGAACACCAGCATGGCTACCGGAAATTCGGCGCGGACGAGCGAGGCGATCAGATGATCGCCGCCACCGGTGATCGCCGGCAGCATCATGCTGACGGCGGCGGCTATCACGAATGCCGATACGATGCGGATCGATTCATGGGGGATCAGCCGCCGATAGGCGGTCTGCAGGTGCAGCAGGCCTGTGTTGAACAGGCTGCCGAGTATGCCGGTCAGCACTCCGATGAACAGGATGGTGGAGAAGTACAACTGAACCGGCAGCACCTGCACGAGGGTTATGCCGAAGACCGGAGCCGTGCCGAAGGAGAGCAGGACGACGATGTTGGCGCAGAATGATGCGATGAGCGCACTCGTCAGCATCGTCGGCGAGACGTTGCGGTGCAGTTCCTCTATGCAGAAGAGCACGCCTGCCAATGGCGCATTGAAGGCCGCGGAAATTCCCGCGGCCGCTCCGGCTGTAACGAGGAAGCGCGTATCGTCTTCACGCCGCGAAAGCTGGCCAACCGCCGTGCCGACCAGCGCGCCGAGCTGTATGGAGGGGCCCTCACGGCCAAGTGACATGCCGGCGCCGAGTGCCAGCGTGCCGCCGGCAAATTTGAAGGGCAGCTCACGATGCCACCGGAAATTGATCCTGCGCATCAGGAAGGCCTTGACCTGGGGTATGCCGGAGCCCTTGATGTTGGGGGCGCCGCGCACCATGAACGCGGTCAGCAGTCCAAGGCCGGCGGCGATCAGCAACCAGAGCGCAATCGTCACCCATGATCCGGTAATGGCCGGCATCAGGGCGGTTCTGGCGTCCTGCAACGACACGATTGCCAGCCGGTACAGAACAATGATCAGGCCGGACAGTATGCCGACCAGGGTACTCTCCATATAAATCGTAATCCTTCTGCTGTTACGATTGCCAGCTACCCGTTCGCCTTCCGTCTGCATGCCGTCGCACCACCTTTCGGCCATCACTATGCCAGTTATGATCGATTCTGCATAGCGAGCGTGGCGTCGTGAGCATCCGGCGCCCTTCACGAGCGAGCCGGCAGCGTGCTATGCTCTGCGCGCCTTCATCGCGCCGCGATGGCGCTTGAGATGTCCGAGGAGAGGTGCCTGCCATGAGTGCTACGCAGATTGTAGAATGTGTTCCGAATTTCAGCGAGGGGCGCGACAAGTCAGTCATCGACGCGATAGCCGCATCGATAGCGTCAGTCGCCGGCGTCTCGCTCCTCGATGTGGATCCAGGAGCCGATACGAACAGGACCGTGTATACCTTCGTTGGCAATCCCGACGCCGTCGTCGAGGCGGCCGTGCGCGCGGCATCGACGGCCCGCGGCCTGATCGACATGGCCAGGCACACCGGGGCGCATCCGCGGATGGGCGCTCTCGACGTGTGCCCCTTCGTGCCGGTGTCCGGCGTTACGATGGATGATTGCGTCGCCCTGGCGAAGCGTGCGGCCCAGCGGATTGCCGCCGAGCTGTCGGTGCCGGTTTATCTGTATGAACACGCCGCGACGAGGCCCGAGCGCCGCAGCCTGGCCGACATACGCGCCGGTGAGTACGAGGCGCTGGCCGACAAGCTGGCCAGACCCGAATGGCAGCCCGATTATGGCCCCGCCTCGTTTGTGCCGGCGTGGGGCGCTACGGTCGTCGGTGCCAGGGACTTTCTGATAGCCTACAATGTGAACCTGAACACCCGCGACAAGAAGCTCGCGAACGAGGTGGCGCTTGCCGTCCGCGAGGGGGGCCGGGCGGCGCGCGATGCGACGGGCGCCATCGTCAAGGACGCCACGGGCGAGAAGGTGATGATTCCCGGCCGGCTCAGGCATGTGCGCGCCATCGGATGGTATATCGACACCTACCGCAAGGCCCAGGTATCGATCAATCTGACCAACTACCGCGAGACGCCGCTCCATGTCGTGTACGAAACCGTCAAGGAAGAGGCCGAGAAGCTGGGACTTTCGGTCTGTGGCAGCGAGCTGGTCGGTCTCGTGCCGCTCGAGCCACTCGCTCGTGCCGGCCGCCACTACCTGAAGCGGATGGGCAAGAGCGCCGGCGCTCCGGAATCGGAATTGATCGAGCTGGCCGTCACAACGCTGGGCCTCGATTCGGTCGCGCCCTTTGATCCATCGAAGAAGATCATAGACTATGTTGCCCGTGCGCCGGCACCGCTCGTTTCAATGCGCGTCGACGCCTTCATCGATGAGGTATCCAGCGAGTCACCCGCGCCAGGCGGTGGGTCGGTGGCGGCGCTGGCTGGATCGCTTGCCGCCGCGCTGGCCGCGATGGTGGCCAATCTAACCGTCGGCAAGAAGGGCTATGAGTCGAGCTGGTCATCGATGTCGGACCTGTCCATACACGCCCAGTCGGTCAAGGCCACGCTGGCCCGCGCCGTCGATGATGATACCAACGCCTTCAACGCGGTGATGGAAGCGATGAAGCTGCCCAAGGCGAGCCAGGCGGAGAAGGCCGCCCGCGACGAGGCACTGCAGACCGGTTACAAGCAGGCAATAGCGGTGCCACTGGCGACGGCTACGGCCTGTGTCGAGGCGCTGGAGCTGGCACTCGAGGCCGTTGCCGGCAACAAGAATTCGGCATCCGACGCCGGTGTCGCGGCACTGATGGCCAGGGCTGGCGCTCATGGCGCCGCGCTCAATGTCCTCATAAACCTGGGTTCCGTCAGCGACGCGGCCTATGCAGCCGACATGCGGCAGCGGGTGGCGGCGCTGCGATCTCGCGCCGATGCGCTGTGTGACCAGACCATGGCCGCGGTCGAGGCGGGGTTCTGATACTCGTCTCCATAATAAAAGAGGGGCGTCCGGCTTGATTCCGGCGCCCCTCTCTGCTGTCGTGTCGAATGCCGATCGAATCAGGCCTCGAGTGACGTGCCCTTCACATCGCTGGGCATGTCCCACAGGCCGCCCGCGTTGACGACCTTTTTGAAGCCCGACATCGCAAGGACGCGGGCGGCATAGCCGCTCCTCGAACCGGAGGCGCAGTACACGACGATTGGCGTTGACTTGTCGCCCAGCTCGCCGAGCCGCGCCTGCAGCTCGTTGACCGGAATGCATACCGCGTTCGGATAGTGCTCATCCTCGAACTCTTCCATGGTGCGGACGTCGACAATCTTCGCACCGCTCTTGATCATATCCACAATTGGGTCAGCCATCGTATTCCTCCATAAGATATAGTCGGGCCATCATCGGCCAAGAGATCTGGTATCAATTGCTTCCTGGAACGAATCCGGGAGCCAGCGACAGGCTCAGCGCCCCGCCGGTTATGTTCCTGACATCGTTTCGTCCGGCGGTCACGAATTTCCTCAGCGCAATGTGGCTCTCGTAGCCGGCGCGGGACAGCAAGAGGAGCGGCCCGGCCGGTATCTCGTCCATGCGCCAGTCCAGCTCGTCGAGCGGAATATGGACGCCGGCATCGACCGGCAGCTTCCTGCGGTCGCCATTGGTCCGCACGTCGACGATGGTTGCCGTCCCGGCCTGAGCCAGCTTCAGTGCCTCGGCGGCGGATACGATCGGCGCATAGCCGGACTCGTCGTTCTGCGCGACGAAGGCGGCCATGTTGATGGGATCGTTGGCGGCCCCATAGGGTGGAGCGTAGGCCAGATCGAGCTCGGCCAGATCGTCTATGGTCAGCGTTCCGGCTATCGCCGTCGCGGCCACATCGATGCGCTTGTCGACGCCGAACTTGCCGAAGGCCTGGGCACCGAGCAGCCGTCCCGTACCGTGTTCGTAGACCAGCTTGAGGCTGATCTCCTCGGCGCCCGGATAGTAGCCGACATGGTGATCGCGGTGCACGGCGACCGACCTGGCATCGAGTCCCTGAGCAAGGGCCGCCTTCTCGGAGAGTCCGGTCATCGCGAAGGTATGGTCGAATGCCTTGAACACGCTGGTGCCGACGGCGCCGGCGTAGCGCATCGATCCGCCCAGCGCGTTGGTCGCGGCTATGCGGCCCTGCCTGTTCGCCGGCCCGGCCAGCGGAACCCTGGTCGGCTTGCCGCTGACACGATTGACGATTTCAAGCATGTCGCCGGCGGCCCAGATATGCGGATCGCTTGTACGCAGGTGTTCGTCCACGACGAGGCCGCCACTGCTTCCGATGGTCAACCCCGTCGACCTGGCCAGCTCGGTGTTCGGCTTGACACCGGCGGAGACCAGCACGAGGTCCGCCGGCACTTCCGTGCCATCATCGAGTGTCGCGACGCCGGGCCGCAGCGATTTGACCGACCTGCCGGTTATCACCCTGGCTCCGGACGCGGCGAAGGCCTTGCCGATCATCGTGCCGAACTCCGCGTCGGCCGGCGGCATCACGTGCGGCGTCAGCTCGACAACCGTCGTCGACAGCCCGCGCTCGACGAATGCCTCGGCTGCCTCGAGGCCGATGAAGCCGCCACCCACGACCAGCGCGTGGGTAGGCGAGCGCTCGCCTATGAACTTGTGCACGGCATCCATGTCTGGAATGGTCCACAGGCGGAAGACATGGTCTGCCTCGATGCCCTGAATCGGTGGCATGAACGGAGAACCGCCCTGTGCCAGGATCAGCGAGTCGTAAGGGATGCTGGCCTGGCCGTCAGGACCGGCAACGGCTATGGTCTGGGCAGCGCGGTCAATGGCGACAGCCCTGGTATTCAGCAGTACCTCGACGCCATAGCGAGCCATGAAGCCTTCCGGCGTCTGCAGTATCAGCTCGCTGCGCTTCTCTATGTCGCGCGATACGAAGTATGGCAAGCCACAATTGGCGAATGATACATAACGCCCGGCTTCGACGATGGTCACCTTGGCGGTGGCGTCGAGGCGCTTGGCGCGAGCGGCTGCAGTCGCTCCGGCCGCCACGCCGCCGATTACCACGATTCTCTTTTCCTGTGCCAATGCATCCTCCTGATTTCTGGACGAATATATTAAAAAACATATATAGAGTCAAGCAGGTAACAATAGTTAAATATAAATATAATGCAATTCCACGACGCGGAACAGGAATATCGCGGTCGGCCCGATTTGCCGTCTGTGCCCGTGGCACTCTATATTGATGGTATGCACGCTCCGCAGCTCGATGGCGATACAGCGCACAGGCTCGATGAACTGCTGCTGCAGGTCTATGGGCCACGTTCTGCTGAGGCTCGGCGGCTGGTTGATGCCGTCCTCGACCGCAGGGCCTCCGACCTCGGAGCCATGGCAACGACGCCCGATAGCGCGCTCGATCGCTCCGCTTCACGACGCTACACCGAGCATGATGCGCTCCTCATCACCTACGGCGACATGGTCGCTCCGCCTCGCGGAGGCGAAGAACGGCAACTGACGGCTCTGGAGCGGCTTGACGCGACGATAGAACGCCACCTCGGCGGCATCTTCGACTACCTGCACGTGCTGCCGTTCTTTCCATATTCATCCGATGATGGCTTCGCCGTGATGGATTACCGGGCCGTGAACCCCGCGCTTGGCAGCTGGCCCGACATCGAGGCGCTGGGCCGACACCATCGGCTGGTATTCGATCTGGTGCTCAACCATGCCAGCGCGCAGGGCAGCTGGTTCAAGGCGTTCAAGGCGGGACAGCCGCCTTTCGACCGCTTCTTCATCACCCGCCCGCTTGACTACGATGCGGCATCGGTCTTAAGGCCGCGCACGCACCCGCTCATCAGCCCGGTACGGCTCGATGATGGGCGGATGACAGGCGTCTGGACCACCTTCAGTGCCGACCAGGTCGATCTCGACTTCGCCGAGCCGGCGGTGCTGGCCGAGTTCGTCGACATCAGCCTCGGATACGCGCTGCATGGAGCCAGGATGCTGCGGCTCGATGCGATAGCATACCTGTGGAAGCAGGATGGCACCTCGTGTGCGCACCTCCCGCAGACTCATGCCATCGTCAGGATACTTCGAACGATATTCGACGGTCTGGGCCTGGAGCTGTCAATACTGACCGAGACCAATGTGCCGCACGAGCAGAACATGGCCTATTTTGGCCATGATGACGACGAGGCGCAGCTGGTATACAACTTCAGCCTGCCACCGCTGGTGCTGTACGCCTTTGCCACGGGAGACGCGGGCCCGCTGTCGAAGTGGGCGGCGGGGCTCCAGGTGCCAGCGTCCGGCACGATGCTCAATTTCCTGGCGTCGCATGATGGCATCGGCGTCACGCCGGCGCGCGGGTTCATCGATGACCTTGCGCCATTGCTCGACGCGGTAACGGAACGGGGCGGACTCATATCCTACAAGGCAACGGCCGATGGCCCGGTGCCCTACGAGCTGAACATATCCTGGGCAGACGCCATCGCCCGTCCCGATGCATCCGCCGGGGAGCGCGCCCGTGCCGTGGTTGCCAGCCATGCCATAGCCTGCGCGATGGATGGAATCCCGGCCGTCTATTTCCATTCGGCTGTCGGCTCTCGCAACTGGCTCGCGGGGCCACGGCTTCTTGGATACAATCGCGCCATCAACAGGGAGCGCCCGCCGCTCGACGCGCTGGAACAGGAGCTGGCGCGGCCGGAATCGTTGCGCGCCATGATCCTGGCGGGCCTTTCGTCACTGCTGTGCGAACGCGGCACGCGACCAGCCTTCGCGCCCGGCGCTCCACGCACGATACGGGCGATGAGCGGTCCGGTGTTCATGGTGGAGCGCGGCGATCCAGCGAACGCGGTGCTGGTACTGGTCAACTGCTCCCGCGAACCGGCGACGGTGCGGCTGCCCCCTCCGTGGCAGGCCCATACCAGCGCCTTCGATCCGGTTACCGGCAGTCGTCGCGATGGTGCCCCGTCGGAGGGTCGGCTCGTGCTGCCCGGATATGCCGTCCGCTGGCTGGAGCACGCCGGCTGATGTGCCGCAAATTTCCGGCGCCATTGCCCAGCCGCGCCGTTCCATGTTACTACATGCAGAGTTTATGCAGTCGAGGGGGATTACAATGAGAAGACTTGCAGGCGGCCTGCTGATGGCCGCGGTGGTTCTGATGGGCTGTGCGACCAAGCAGGATGCCGACGTCATACGGCTGGGCTGGTTCGGCCCGCTGACCGGGAACAACGCGCTCTGGGGCGTGGCCGAGCTGAACACCGTCAAGATGATGGCCGAGGAGTACAACGCCCAGGGTGGGCTCGATGTCGGCGGCAAGAAATACCAGGTCCAGGTGATAGGGTACGACGACAAGGGTGATCCGACCGAGGCCGTCAACGTCGCCAAGCGCCTGACCAGCCAGGATAGGGTCTCCGCCATCATCGGGCCGAATGCCTCCGGCGAGGCGATACCGGTTGCGCCCATCGCCAACGCCGCCAGGGTGCCCGTCATAGCGACCGTCGCGACGAATCCGAAGGTAACCGTCACCGAGGCCGGACAGGTGAACCCCTACATGTTCCGCGCCTGCTTTACTGACCCGTACCAGGGAGCGGTCGCGGCGACTTATGCCTACGAGAAACTCGGCAAGCGCCGTGCCGCGATATTCATGTCGGTCGACGATGCCTATTCCGCGGGCCTCAGCGAGTTCTTCAAGGCCAATTTCACGAAACTTGGCGGCGAAGTCGTATCCGAAGTCAGCTTCACGGCGGGCGAGAAGGATTTCCGCGCTCCGCTGACCCGCATCAAGGCCTCGAATCCGGACATCATATTCTCTCCCAATTTCTATACCGACGTTGCGCTCAGCGCCAAGCAGGCACGCGACCTGGGCATGAACCAGGTGATGTTCGGTGGCGATGGCTGGCCATCAGACAACCTGATACCGCTTGCCGGCAACGCGCTTGAAGGCTGTTACTTCGTCAACCAGCTTGACTTCAATGATCCAAGCGTCGCGCCCTTGCAGAAGGCATACAAGGCCAGGTATGGCATCAATCCGGAGCTGAACACCTACATGGCCCATGACGCGGTGCTGATGGTGGTCGATGCCATGCAGCGAGCCAAGGCCATCGATGGCGCCTCCATCCAGAAGGCTCTGGAGAGCTGCGATATCCAGGGTGTCACCGGCCACATCGTGGTTGGCCCGACGCATGACCCCGTCAACAAGGATGCCGCCATCATCAAGATCGTCGGCACGGACATGATATTCCAGGAGAAGGCTGTCGCCAAATAGCATGAGCCATGACCCGATGATAACCGTGGCCAGCACGGAGAACCCGATCGACCATCTGGGGCTGTACCAGTCATTTCTGCAGCACGAGACCGACGCCTCCGGCACGGTTGTCCTGCACCATGGCCGCGTCAAGCGGCCAGGGAAGCAACGTGTCAACTTCTCCGCCGTCGAGCTGCGGCCACTGGTTGCCAATGTCGATGAGAAGCTGGCCGAGATCGCCCGCCTGGCCATCGACAAGTTCGGCGTACACCAGGTGCTGATCGTCCATCGACTTGGAACGATCGGCGCGGGCGATTCAGTCCTGCTGGCCATCGTCTCCGGCACAAGCCGGGGCCCCGCCTTCGAAGCCTGTTCATGGATAGTCGACCAGGTCAAGAAGGAGGAATTCATCGAGCTGATCGAGCTGCCCTGAGCCGGCAGCCCGAGGCGGCCGCGGTGCGCGGGACTCCTAGCTTCCGGTCTGGACCGTATCGGTCAGCGCTGCTGCCTTCGTTTCAGAAGGCAGCAGCAAGGCGGCCATGCCGGCGGCCGCATAGGCAAGCGCGAAGACGGCCAGCGGCAGCGACAGCGAGCTGCTGGCGACCAGGGCCCCGATCGACGGGGCTATGGCGCCGGCGATTCGGGTCCAGCCACTCGCCGCGCCAATGCCTGTCGTGCGTATGATCGTGGGATAGGCCTCGGGCGTATACGCATACAAGGCGCCCCAGGCTCCCAGCGCGAAGAACGAAAGCAGCACCGCACTCGCGACGACGGCTGTCGGTGTCACGGCCAGCGCGAAGAGCCATGCGCAGGCTCCACTGGCCAGCAGGTAGGCACCCAGTGTCCTGGTCCTGCCCCAGCGTTCGACCAGCCACGCGGCCGACAGGTAGCCTGGGATCTGCGCGACCGCCATGATGAAGGTATTCGGATATACGGAGGGCAGCGAGAAGCCTTTGGAGCGGAACCAGCTGGGCAGCCAGGTAAAGGCGCCATAGTACCCGATTGAAATCAGGAACCACACCAGCCAGAGCAGTATGGTCGTCCTGCGCAGTTCCGGAGCCAGCAGGTCAGCCATGCGTCCCTGGGCGGCGGTACTCGATGCCTCCAGCTCACCGTCGGGAAGGGTCGTGCCGTTGATGGCGGCCACCTGTCCGAGCACGGCCCTGGCCTCTTCCTTGCGGCCGTGCGCAAAGAGGTATCGCGGTGATTCGGGGACGTTCTTGCGTACCGCAAACAGGATGATGCCGGGAAGTGCCGAGATCGCGAAGAGCCAGCGCCATCCCAGATGCGGCACGATGAGCCATGCGACGCCGGCGGCCGCAACCGTACCGAGCGCCCAGAACGCCTCGAGCATCACGAGCCGTCTGCCGCGGTTCTCCACCGGCAGGTACTCGGAGAACATGCCATAATCGACCGGCAAGGTGCCGCCGACACCGAATCCCGTCATCACGCGCAGCGCCACGAACCAGCCAAAGCCAGGAGCGAAGGCGGATGCGAGACCGAATAGCGAGTCTATCGCTATGGTCAGCACGAAGCCGGCTCGCCTCCCGATGCGGTCTGACAGCCTGCCCCAGAACACGGCGCCGACGAGCATGCCAAGGAAGATTGCGGTGGAGAGCAGACTCTTCTGAGCCACGGTGAGTGACCATTCCTGCGACATGGCGGGAAGGGCAAACGAGACGAGCAGAACCTCCATGGCATCCGCGGCCCAGCCAAGGCCACAGATGACCAGGAGCCGACGCTGGAAACGACCGTACCCGACCCTCTGCAGGGCCTCTTCAAACGAGAACTTGCGCATAACAGCACCCCTTCAGAACGAATGGTGCCCCGTGCAATCGCTTCGAGGTTCCGTAGACTCTCTGCGGTCGCGCCGTGCGGGGCATCGCCTGTAAGGGGCGTCGCCAAGATTGGCGTCACCAAAATTGGCGTTCGCGGCGTCGCGGTGCTACCATATCGGCAGATCGCGACGTTGGCAAGGTCTTTTTCTAGTCCTGGCTTGTCTGACCCGGCACCGGATTCGGCGCGGCGGCCTTGTCGTGCGGAATGGGGATTCCAGCGAGATCCCCTATCACATTGACGAGCTGGCCGTCGACGGGCAGTATTATCTTCGCGTTGTTGCGCAAGGCCTCCTCGACCGCCTGCAGCCTGCGGAGTGTCTGTGCGTTGCCAACGAAGAACTTGTCAGCGGCCTCGTTGACAAGCTGGATGGCCTGTGCCTCGCCTTCGGCCTTCAGAATTTCCGCCTGCCTGATGCCTTCGGCCTTCTTGATCTCGGCGCGCTTCTGGCCGTCGGCCATGGTCTCGGTAGCCGTCGCGAAATCTATGGCCGCTATCTTCTCGTTCTCGGCCTTGACCACCTTGTTCATCGTCTCCTGGACGTCCTTGGGTGGATCGATCTCCTTGAGCTCGGTCCGGACCACATCGATGCCCCAGCTGCTCGTCTCTTCCAGCAGGGTGCGGAGCAGCTCCGAGTTGATTTTGCTTCGTTCACTGTTCGCACTCTTCAGTGTCAGCGTACCAATGATGTTGCGCAGGGTTGTCCGGGCCAGGCTGACGATCTGGACCCGATAATCGTTCACATTGTAGACCGCCGCCTTGACGTTGGCTTCTTCCGATTTTATGCGAAAATAGACCTGCGCATCGACGCGGGCATTGAGATTGTCGTTGGTGATGATCTCCTGCGGCTCGGCATCGATCATCTGCTCCGTCGTGTTGACTCGATACAGCTTCTCGATCACGGGAAAGATCCAGTGAAACCCCGGTTCCGCGAAGCGATGGTACTTGCCGAATACCTCGATCAGCCCGCGATGAGTCGGGCGAATCACCCGAACGCCGGAGAAGAACAGAACGACCACGATGACCATGGCCGGATAGAGCAGCGATGCGAGGACTGTCATGAATGGACTCCTTATGTACCTGGAATATACTCAATTCCAGGCTACACCCGGGCACAATCGCCACTGATTTATGTTCGGCAGCAATGCGGTTTCGGATCGGATCCATGTTGGTTTCGGAAAGAATCCAGGCCGGTTTCGGATCGGAATCAAGTTGGTTTCGGACCGGATCCAGGTTGGTTTCAGCCGTGGCCCGGATCGGCGACTGACACGGTTCCACAAGCGTCAGAAGGGAGTCGCCTTGCGCTCGCCGACATCCTG
>MTLD01003941.1_pt2 | contig 19984 bp, 19 predicted proteins | sample 1982471 | NCBI WGS metagenome assembly MTLD01 (sample SAMN05712604, study PRJNA340218) | biofilm metagenome | isolation source: sample SPM anode biofilm adapted to -50 mV | place: USA | collected 2012-02-03 | reverse complement strand
ACGCCCAGCGGGAGGCGCTCCTCACCGGCCGGGACGTGGCCGCCGCTATCCTGCGCGACGTCCGCCAGCTGGCCATCGAGCTGCGGCCGCCGGTGCTCGACGACCTCGGGCTGGTGCCGGCGATCAAAAAATACATCGAAAAGTTCGACGACCGCCAGGGGCTGAGCATCGAGCTGAGCACCTGCGGCGCGGACCGGCAGATCGACGGCCGGATCGCCGTGGCCCTGTACCGCATCATCCAGGAAGGAATCAACAACGTCGTCAAGCACTCCGGGGCGAAGAAAGTCCTCATCAGCATCGTCGACGACGGGGCGAACATCGCGCTGACGATCGCCGACGACGGCCGGGGCATATCGGCGGACGACCTGCGCAAGGCCCAGCAGGAAAGCCGGCTCGGCCTGTACGGCATGCGCGAGCGGGTTGAACTGCTGCAGGGCAGGCTGGATATCGAAACCTCGCCCGCGGGCGGGGCCGCGCTGAAAATCACTATACCTCACTACGACCGAGCGAGGGGGGGCTGGACATGAAACAAAAAACGACCATCCTGCTGGCCGATGACCACAAGCTGCTGCGGGCGGGCCTGAAGCTGCTGCTGCAGCGGCACCCGGAGCTGGAGATCGTCGGCGAGGCGGCGGACGGCGAACAGACGCTGCGGCTTTACGAGCAGCTCCAGCCCGAACTGCTGCTCCTCGACCTGTCCATGCCGGCCATGGACGGCATGAACTGCCTCAAGGAAATCAAAAGCCGCTACCCGAAGGCCAAGGTCATCGTCCTGACGATGCACGAGGACGAGAACTATATCAAAGAAGCGATGCAGGCCGGGGCGTCGGCGTACGTACACAAGAGCGCGGCCGACACCGACCTGTTCAAGGCCATCGCCGCCGTGCAGGAGGGCGGGCTGTACCTCAGCCAGCAGAACGCCGACCTGCTGCTGCACCTCCTCCTCAAGCCGGAAAAGGAACCGGTCGACGGCAACTCCCCCTTCGTCCTGCTCAGCCCGCGGGAGAGGGACGTGCTGAGGCTGCTGGCCCACGGCTATTCGCTCACCGAGGTCGGCGAGGCCCTGTCGCTGAGCGTAAAGACCGTCGATACCTATAAGGTCAGGATGATGGAAAAACTCAAGGCGACTAAAAAGAGCGAACTCGTCGATTACGCGCTTAAATACGGCCTGCTCGCCGGCTCGGAACCTGGCGTGTAGGATTTTTTCCGACATGGCGGGTGAAGATTTTCCGACAGCAACAAACGGGATATTTCCGCTATGCTTGCCCCCCTCCGTTGTGCGATAATTAAAAAAACGCACGAAGGGGGTTTTCTGTTATCATGGGCAAAGGCAGCAAATTATTGGCCCTGTTGCTGGTTCTGGCCGTCAGCCTCGGCCTGGTGGCCGGCTGCGGCGGTGACAAAAAAGCGGCGACGCCCGCACCGGCCGCGGGCGGCAAGAAACTCATCATCTATACGTCGATGAAGGAATCGCTCATCAGCGGCATCGTCGAAGGGTTCAAGAAGAAAAACCCCGGCATCGAGGTCGATTATCAGTCGGCCGGCGCCGGCAAACTGATGGCCAAAATCGCCGCCGAACGGCAGAGCGGCAAGATCCTGGCTGACGTTATCTGGACGAGCGAGGTTCCCGATTTCTACAACATGAAAAAAGAGGGCATCCTGGAACAATACAAAACACCGCTCATCAAAGAGCTCCTCAACCCCTTCGAGGACTATGACGGCTACTTCACCGCCGCCCGGCTCGGCACGCTCGGCATAGCCGTCAACACCGACAAGATCAAGACGCCGCCCGCCCAGTGGGCCGACCTGTTCAAGCCCGAATACAAAGGCGCCTTCGGCATAGCGGACCCGGCCCTTTCGGGCACGGCCTACATGAGCGTCGCTCTGCTGGAAAAGCAGTTCGGCTGGGAATTCTTTGACAAGCTGCGCGCCAACGGCGCCAGGATAGGCAAAGGTTCCGGCCAGGTCGTCGACGACACCGCCTCGGGCGAGCTTGCCGCCAGCCTGGCCGTCGACTACATCACCAACGACAAGATCACCAAGGGCGCGCACATGGCCCTTTACTACCCGCCCGAGCTTCTGCTCGCCCCGAGCCCTGTCGCCATCTTCAAGGGCAGCCAGAACCTCGACGCGGCCAAGAAGTTCGTCGACTATCTCCTCAGCGCCGAAGCCCAGCAGCTGATCGCCAATACGGGCACGCTGTCCGTGCGCGCCGACATCAAGAGCCCGGCGAAATTCAAGCTGCCCGACCCGGCCGACGCCCTGAAGCGCATGATCAAGATCGACTACCTCAAAATGATGGCCACCAAGGAAGCGACGATCAAGAAGTTCACCGATACGCTGCAGGGTAAGAAGTAATCTCGCCAAGCATCCTGCTCACTTCGGCGGGACGGATAGTTCCGTTCCGCCGATTTTTTTTGTATCCGGCCCTTCCCGAGCAGAAAGAAAAACGTTTGACAATTGAAGGCAGGTAGAATATGGAAATAATCCGGGTAGAAGGCATCGCCAAGAGTTACGGCAAGCATCAGGTGCATAAGGATCTCAACCTCGCCATCGAGCGGGGCGAGTGCTTCACGCTGCTCGGGCCGTCGGGCTGCGGCAAGACCGTGCTGCTGCGGCTGATCGCCGGGTTCGAGGTCCCCGACGCCGGCCGGATAGCCATCGACGGCACCGTCGTCACCGACCAGGCGGCAGGCATCTACGTCGCCCCGGAAAGCCGCGGCCTCGGGGTGGTCTTTCAGGATTACGCCGTCTGGCCGCACATGACGGTATTCGACAACGTCGGATACCCCCTGAAAATCGCCAACCGGCCCAAAGACGAGTTGAAGAGCCGGGTCATGGAAACGCTGAAGCTGGTCGGCATGAGCGGTCTCGAGCGCCGCCTGCCGTCCGAGCTGTCCGGCGGGCAGCAGCAGCGCGTGGCCCTGGCCCGCGCCCTCGTCGCCAGCCCGTCGCTCATGCTGCTGGACGAGCCGCTGTCCAACCTCGACGCCAACCTGCGCGAGGAGATGCGGTTCGAGATCAAGGAACTGCAGCGCAAGCTGAACATAACCGTCCTCTACGTCACCCACGACCAGGAGATCGCCCTGGCCATCGCCGACCGGGTGGCCATCATGGACGAGGGGGGCAGGATACGCCAGACCGGCAATCCCTGGGAGATCTTCGAGCGGCCGGCCGACCCCTTCATCTTCAACTTCATGGGCATAGCGAACTTCCTCCCCGTGCGGCGGGCCGGCGAAGCCTACCTGGTGGGCAGCGGCGAGCAGCCCATCCCCTGGGCGCCGCCGACCGGCGACGCGCCCAGCTGGGTCGCCGGCTTTCGGCCGTCCGACGTGCAGATCGCCCCGCAGGGGGCCGGCCTGCGTGGCACGATCAAGCGGGCCAGCTTCCTGGGAGCGATGATCCAATACCTCATCGAGGTGGACGGCGCCCATCTGCGCACCAACATCGAAACCCACGAGGCCGTTTCGAAAGGTCTGATGTTCAAAGAAGGCGAGACGTGCGCGCTGAGCTTCCGGGACCTCCTCTGGTTCAACGCCGAAAGCCTGAAGGAGGTTGTGAAGCAATGAGCTCGGTCACGCAAAAGGGCGGCTTCGGCGCCGCCCAGCTGTTACTCTTCTTCTCCATCTCCATCCTCGTCATCGTCGTGGCCGTCCCCGTCCTGCTCATCCTGTTCAACGCCTTCTGGGTGAACGGCGAGTTCAACCTCAGGGACGTCGCCAAGATCATCATGGAGCCGGACACCTATCAGGCCCTGATAAATTCGCTCATCATCGCCGCTGGCACCACGGTAGGCAGCACGGCCGTCGGCACATTCTTCGCCTGGCTAGTGACGCGCACCGACCTCCCCTACAAAGGCTTCATGCGGGCCATGTTCCTCGTGCCGTTCATGCTCCCCTCGTTCATCGGCGCTCTCGCCTGGAAGATGCTGCTCTCCCCCAACGCCGGCTTCATCAACAAATTTTTCATGAACACCCTCGGCTTCGAGGGCCCGATATTCAACATCTACAGCTACCTCGGCATCTGCATGGTCGAGGTCATGTACCTCTTCCCGTTCGTCTTCATCCAGGTATGCGGCGCGCTCGAGCGCATGGACCCCACGCTGGAGGAATCGGCCCGCATATCGGGAGCGGGGCTGTTCACCATCACCCGCAAGATCACCATCCCCCTCGTCCTGCCGAGCATCCTCTCCGGAGCGCTGCTCATCATGCTCTACTCCATGGCCCACTTCGGCACCGTCGCCGTCCTCGGCATCGAAAACGGCATCTTCAACATCCCGACGCTCATCTACCACAAAATCCACCAGAGCGCGGGCAGCTTCGACTCCATCAGGACAGGCACCGTGCTCGCCACCGTGCTCGTCGTGACCGCCGCCATCATCATCTGGCTGCAGGGCAAGATTCTGAAGAAGGGCCACTACCAGATCATCGGCGGCAAAAGCTTCCGGCCGATGGAGCTCAAACTGCGCGCCCTGCGCATGCCGCTCCTTATCCTCTGCCTCGCCTACATCGGCTTCACCATCGTCCTGCCCACCGCGGTCATCTTCCTCGTCGGCGGCCTGAAGACCTATGGCCTGTCCTTCACCTGGAACAACCTCTCGCTCGATAACTACAAGTTCATCCTCTTCGACTACAAGGTGACCAAGGACGCCATCTGGAACAGCGTCACCCTCGGCCTGAGCGCGGCCGTCATCACCATGTTCGCCGGCGTGATGATCTCCTACGTCATCGTCAAGATGAAGGTGCGGGGCAAAGGCTTCCTCGAGTTCCTGGGCATGCTGCCCTTCTCGGTGCCCGGCTCGGTCATCGCCCTCGGCGTCATCCTCGCCTGGAGCGGCGCGTACGGGGTAAACCTCTACAACACCGTGTGGATCATCCTCGTCGCCTATATCGCCCGCTACATGGCCTTCTCCCTCAAAGCCAACTCGGCGGCCCTGGAGCAGGTACACGACTCGCTCGTCGAAGCGGCCCGCTCCTGCGGCGCCACCATGTGGCAGTCGCTCCGCGACATCGTCCTGCCCCTCGTCCGCCCCGGGATGCTGGCGGCCTTCTTCCTCATCTTCCTCCCCTCCCTGCGAGAGCTGACCGTCTCTATCATGCTCTACTCGCCGACCACCCGCACCATCGGCGTCGCCATATACACCCTCAACGAAGACGGGGAAACCGTGGTTTCGGCGGCCCTGGCCGGTATCGCCCTGATAATCATCATCGTGGGCCAGTCGCTGATCAACCGCTTCACGGGAAAGGCAGGTGCGTAGGAAGACATGTCCCACATTCGCTTAGTGAACGTGACCAAAAGATTCGGCGACGTCACCGCCGTCAACGCGCTCAACCTGGAGATCGGCAAAGGGGAATGCTTCTCCATGCTGGGGCCGTCCGGCTGCGGCAAAACGACCACCCTCCGCATGGTGGCCGGCTTCGAGGACCTCAGCGAAGGGGAGATCCACGTCGGCGACCGCCTGCTCTCCTCCCCCCGGCGCAGCCTGTATGTGCCGCCGGAAGACCGCAACTTCGGCATGGTCTTCCAGGCCTTCGCCGTCTGGCCGCACCTGTCGGTGTACGAGAACGTCGCCTGGCCGCTGCGCATCCGCAAGCTGTCGGCCGCCGAGGTCGACAAACGCGCCAGGGACGCCCTGAAATCCACCAACCTGCTGAAGGTCGCCGACGACAGCCCGGCCAACCTGTCGGGCGGCGGCAAACAGCGGGTGGCGCTGGCCCGGGCTCTGGCTATCAACCCCGACGTCATGCTGCTCGACGAGCCGCTGTCCAGCCTGGACCCCCATCTGCGCGAGGAAATGCGCTTCGAGATCAAGGACCTGCAGCGCAAATACGGCTTCTCCATCATCTACGTCACCCACGACCTGGCCGAGGCCATGGCCCTGTCCGACCGCATCCTCGTCATGAAGCTCGGCGTCGTGCAGCAGATCGACACGCCGTTCGACGTCTACAACAAGCCGGCCAATAAATTCGTCTTCAGCTTCATCGGCCTGTCCAACTTCCTCGACGTCGTCTGGGCGGACGGCCGGGCGTTCATCCGCGGCGACCAGGCCGCACTGCCGGCCGGCCTCACCCCGCCCGAGGATATGCGCGGTCAAAGCGGGCTTTCCCTGGCCAGCCGCCCGTCGGAGATATACTTCACGGCCGCGGGCGACGGGGAGGGAGTGCGCGGCGTCGTAAGCCGCAAGGCCTTCCTCGGCGAAATCATCGACTATCAGGTCAAGCTCGGCGAACAGGAAGTGCGCGTCCAGAAAGGCCGCCGCGAAAGCGGCCCCGAAGTGGGCGAGGCCTGCAGCCTTCGGTTCGCGCGCCCCTTCTGGTACGCCGGGGAGCAATAGGAAGCGTAAGAACCCGCGAATATCGCGGGTTCTTCCCTTTAGCCCAATTTTTGCCATGCAATATTCTTGCTGGCAAGAGAAGAAATTAGAGGATAAGGGCTATTTTTTGCGAATATATTATGGTTACAAATGCGATTCGACAACAGCTGGCTGCTTATAGGGGCAATTGCACGGCCACGGAGGGAGCGGGGTAATGGAAAAAGTGCTTATCGTTGATGATTCCGGCGTCTTTCGCAAAATGCTCAAAGGGACGCTGGAATCCGTCGGCTATGAGGTACTGACCGCCGAAAACGGCAGCCAGGCAATCCAAATATTGCAGCAGGCCGATTCGCCCGACATCATCCTGCTGGACAGGATAATGCCCGACATGGACGGCATCGAAGTCTGTCGCTGGGCGAGAAAGCACCTGCCCCAAGGCAACGGCAGCACGTATAAGTACTTCATCGTCCTCACCGCCAAAGACGGCCAGGGCGATATCCTCCAGGGCTTCGAGCTCGGCGCTGACGATTATGTCGTAAAGCCGTTCTGCGGTCAAGAGCTGCTTGCCAGGATTGCCGTGGGCTGCAGGGTGCTGAAGCTGCAGCGCGAACTCTGGAGCGCGGCCATCCGCGACGCCCTGACCGGGCTTTACAACCGGCGCGCGTTATACGACCTGCTGGCCATGGAGCTGGCCCGGGCCGAGCGCGACAACCGCTTCGTAGGCGTCGCCGTGATCGACATCGACCGTTTCAAGGAGGTAAACGACAGCTACGGACACGCCGCCGGCGACGAAGCGCTGGTGGCGCTCGCCGAAATGCTGCGGTCGGCCATGCGCGGCTTCGATCTTGTCGGCCGTCTGGGCGGCGAAGAGTTCGTTCTGGGTTTCGGCTGCGGCGACAGCGAAGAGGCTTTCGCCGTGTGCGAGCGCGTCCGCCAGCTGATCGCGGCGACGCCGATCCGCTGCGGCGGCACCGAACTGAAAATGTCCGTCAGCATCGGCGTGGCCGTCGTCCCCGGGGAAACGGCGCCGGCCGACGCCATCAATTATGCCGATAAGGCGCTGTACCGGGCCAAGGCGAACGGGCGCAACTGTGTAGTTGCCTGCTGAAACCATCGGCGGCAGGGCGTTTAGAATAGCGCGAACGAAAAGAACCCGCGATACCAGCGGGTTCTTGTTGTTTTCAACTGGCCGTCAGTCGGCGGTGACGGCCAGCCAGTCGTCGCCGGGGAACTGCACCGCCGATATCGTGTTGTACCACTGGAAGAACCTCGTTTTATCGTCGCCGGCCAGCAGCGCCGGCTGATAGTCGTTGACATAATCGACGGACGAGAGACTGGCAGGGATGACGCGCACCGCGGCCGCGCCCTGCCTTAGCCTTATCTGCAGCAGCATGGTGCGCTTGTCGTGCGGGTTGATATTGCCGCCGAACGCGAAGTTGCCGAGGCTGTAGGCGATCGGCCGGCCCCTGTAGAATTCGATGCCCTGCAGCACGTGGGGATGGTGGCCGATCACCGCGTCCGCCCCGCGGTCGATGGCGTGGCGCGCCAGTTCGCGCTGGTCGCCGTCGGGGAAGTAGCTGCCTTCGACACCCCAGTGGAAGCAGGCGACGACGAACCGACCCTCGGCCTTCAGGGCGGCGATGTCGGCCGCCACCCGGTCCTTAAGGGTGTCGGCCGCATAGAAGCCGGCGTAGCCGGCGAGCCCGACCGGCAGGCCGCCGGCCGTCGTTCTCAGGACGCGGCCCTCGTCGAACCAGGCGACGTTATGGCGGCGCAAAGCTTCGACCGTCGCGGCGTAGCCTTCGTCGCCGTAGTCGTAGGTATGGTTGTTGGCCAGACAGGCCGCCTCGACGCCGCCGCGGGCCAGTATGCCGGCGTACGCGGGCGGTCCGCGAAAGGCGAATTCCTTCGGCTGGCGTGTCCCGCGGTCGGTCAGCGTCCCCTCCAGGTTGACGACGGTGAGATCATCGGCGGCGAAAATCGCCGCCACGTTGCGGAAAACGTAGCCGAGGTCCCCCTGGTGAGCGTCGATCACCGCCGGCAGCGTTCCCTCGTACCCGAAGTTCACGTCGCTGCCGAGCGTGCAGTCGCCGGCGAACGTGAGGATTATCCCGTCCGGCGCGGCGTGCGTCGCCGGTACGAGGGCGAAAAGAAGGGCGAAAAAAAAGACGAAGCGCATGCTACCATTCCCGTTTGCCGTGATGGAATGGCGTTAGCATGCGCAGCCCGGCGAAATCTAACCGTAAATTCTTCAAAATCCGGCAGCACAAACGCTAGAATTTGCCAGCGGAAAATGACAGAATCAAATCACTTGAAAATCAGGTCCCGCCACGCGGCCCGATCACTTGAAAATCAGGTCCTGCCACACGTCGAGCGAGTATTCGATGGCCTTTTCGGCCAAGGTGATGTCCCGTTTTTCGACCGCCTCGAGCACCCGGCGGTGCGTTTCGTTCGACTCCAGACTGAAGTTGGTGTGCTTACGCAGGCTCTGGGCGATGAAAGGCTTGAAATATTCCATAATGAACAGGTAGATCTTTTCGAGCAGCCTGTTTTTGCAGATCTGCCCGAGCAAGGCGTGGAATTTCAGGTCGGATTCCAGCAGCTTCTCGTAGCTCCTGGCTTTATGCTCCCGCAAGGCGTCCATCTCTTCGTGGGCCTGGCGGAGCTGCCGGATATCCTCGTCGCTGGCGTTCTTTATGACGAGGCCGATCACGTCTTTTTCCATGAGGATGCGGAATTCCTTCAGTTCGTCGAAATTGGGCTTGGACAGGATGAGGCTGAACAACAAAGGATCGAACAGCACCTTGCCGTCCATGGACGACACATAGGTGCCGTCGCCGCGCTTGATCTCGATGATGCCGAAGGCGGCGAGAATTTTCATGGCCTCGCGGACGGAGCCGCGGCTTACCGACATGAGCCGGGACAGTTCCAGCTCGGTGGGCAGGCGGTCGCCGGGCTTGACCTTTTGGGTGAGCAGCAGATCTTTGACGCGGTTGACGACGTAGTCCACGGACGACTCGCTTGGCCGCGCCGGTAACTTCTTCGTGATGTCAAAACCGTTTGCTGGCATAGCGACCACCTTTGCTGAGAAGTTTCCAAAAATGTCCTTATGTATCGATAATAACACAGAATTTTGCAAGGATACAATATTTGACCAAAAGACTTGGCTTGACAATCAAGAGGATGCAAAATACAATTTAAGTATAACATCAAACGTAGGATGTTTGATGTATTTTTTTAAAAAAGCGAAAAAATGCTTTTTGTGTGCGGCGCACAGGGAAAAAGAGACAAATCGATTAAGAGAGGTGCGCGAAAAATGGCGGAAGCAGCTACAACGGCGGAACTGCAAAAGATTGCCGACCGGCTGAGGCTCGATGTCGTCAAGATGGTCCACGACGCCAAGGACGGCCATCCCGGACCGGCGCTGTCCATCGCGGACATCGTGGCGACCCTGTATTTCAAGGAATTGAATATCGATCCGAAGAATCCGCGCTGGGAGGACCGGGACAGATTCATCCTTTCGAAAGGCCATGCCTGCACGGTGCTGTACGCGGCGCTCGCCGGGCGGGGCTATTTCCCGCAGGAGGAGTTCGCGGGGCTGAGGCGCCTCGGCAGTATCCTCCAGGGCCATCCCTGCATGAAGAAGACCCCCGGCGTGGACGCCACGTCCGGCTCGCTGGGCAACGGCCTGTCGATCGGCGTCGGCATGGCCCTTGCCGCCAAGTATCGCAAGAAGTCCTATTATACATATGTGATGCTGGGCGACGGCGAGATCCAGGAAGGCATCGTCTGGGAAGCGGCAATGTGCGCGAAGAAGTACCGGCTGGACAACTTGATCGCGTTCGTCGACAACAACGGTTGGCAGAGCGGCGACAGTGTGGAGAAAATCAGCGGCCTGCCGCCCATCCTGCCGAAGTGGGAAGCGTTCGGCTGGTACTGCCAGTCGATCGACGGCCACGACTTCACGCAGATCATCGAAGCTATTGCTAACGCCAAAAAGGCGAAGGCGCCGGCGATGATAATCGCCAAAACGATCAAGGGCAAGGGCCTGGATTTCATGGAGAACGATAACTCCTGGCACAAGCGGGTACCCGACGACAGCCAGCTGGCCATTGCGCAGAAGGTTCTGGGGGGGGCGGGCTATGAGCAAGTATAAGGGAACGCGCGAGGCTTTCGCCCAGGCGCTGATCGAGCTGGCGGCGAGCGACGACAGGTTTCTGCTCGTTTCCCCCGACTCGCTCAAGGCGATGCGGGCGACGGGGTTCGCCGACAAGTACCCCGACCGGTATATCGAGGTCGGCATAGCGGAGCAGAACGCGGTGGCGGTGGCGGCCGGTCTGGCGGCCAGCGGGCTCGTCCCGTTCGTGGCTACATACGCCGGGTTCATCACCATGCGGGCCTGCGAGCAGCTGAGGACGTTCGTCGCCTACCCGCAGTTGAACGTCAAGTTCATCGGCATCAACGGCGGCATCTTCGGCGGCGAGCGCGAGGGCGTAACCCACCAGTTTTTCGAGGATCTCGGCATCGTGAGGAGCATCCCGGGGATCACGGTGGTGGCGCCGGCCGACGAGCACCAGGTTTATCAGGCCGTCAAGGCGATCGCCAAGCTTGACGGGCCGGTGTATCTGCGGGCCGGCAGCGGGCGCGAGCATGTCGTCTACACCGAAAGCGACCCGTTCGAGCTCGGCAAAATCCGCGTCCTGCGGGAATACGGCAACGATGTGGCCCTGTTCGCCAGCGGGTTTGTCCTCACCCGGGCGATCGAGGCGGCCGAGGTTCTGAGCAAGCAGGGCATCAAAGCCACGCTGGCCGATGTGCATACGTTGAAGCCCATCGACAGCGAGGGCATTGCCGCCATCCTCCAGAAGTGCGGCGCGGCGGTCACGGTCGAGGACCATAACATCATCGGCGGCTTGGCCGACGCCATTGCGCTGGTGAGCACGGAGAACTGCCCGGTGCCGGTGGCCCGCGTGGGCCTGCAGGATGTTTTCCCGGGCTCGGGGGCGGCCGAGGATGTGCTGGATTATTACGGTATGTCGGTCGGCGACATCGTTAACGCGGCTAAGCGGGTAATGAAGAAGAAGAAATGAGGTCTTGCCATGAGCAAAAGATTGGTCGTCACCATTGTCGGCGCCGGCGGAAAGATGGGCGTCCGCACGTCGAACAATCTGGCCAAGCAGCTGGACGCCTATGAGATGCTGCTATGCGAAACGGCCGAAGCCGGCATCAAGAACGTCCAGGAACGCGGCTTCGCGGTGACGCCGGCCGAAGTGGCCGTGCCCAAGAGCGACATCGTCGTGCTGGCCGTTCCCGACCGGGTTATGAAAGAGGTGTCGGTCGGCATCGTGAAGATGATGACCCCGGGCAAAACGTGCGTCATCCTCGACCCGGCGGCCGCGGTGGCCAAAGAGCTGGCGCTGCGGGACGACTGCACGTTCGTCGTCACCCACCCGTGCCACCCCTCTTATTTCCTCGACCAGGACACCTACGAGGCCCGGCACGATTATTTCGGCGGCGTGGCCGCCAAGCAGGATATCGTCATCGCCAAGATTCAGGGCAGCGACGAGAACTTTACCCAGGCCAGGGCGGTGTGCGAGATTCTGTTCGCGCCGGTGGAAAATAGCTATGTCATGGGCGTGAGGGACATCGCCTTCCTGGAGCCGACGCTGGTCGAGCTGCTGGGGGCGACGACGCTGTACGCCATGGCGGAAACGGTGAAAGAGGCCGAACGGCGCGGCATCCCCCGGGCGGCGGCCGAGTCGTTCCTCACCGGCCACGTCTACAACCTGACGGCGAACTTTTTGGGCAAACTGGGCAACACCAGGGTTTCCGACGCCTGCCTGGTGGCGATCGAGCTCGGCAACCGGCTGGTGCTGCGCGACGACTGGAAGAAGATCTGGGACGACGAGGTCCTGGACAAGGTTATCGCCACGATGCTGCATCCCGACAAACCCCAGATCTGACTTGGGGCCGGAGATAGGAGAACAGGTATGATGAAAGCGGTTGTCCTAGACGGATATACCCTCAACCCCGGCGATCTTAGCTGGAAGGATATCGAAGCAATGTGCGACCTGACGGTGTACGACCGGACGGCGTACGACCCGAGCGACACGGCCAAGGTGATCGAGCGGATCCGCGACGCGGCGATCGTGTTCACCAATAAGACGCCGCTGCCGGCCGAGGCCATCGCCGCGGCGCCGAAACTGAAGTATGTCGGCGTGCTGGCGACCGGCTTCAACGTTGTCGACGTGGCGGCCGCGAAGCAGCGGGGCATCGTGGTGACCAACATCCCGACCTACGGCACGGATGCCGTCGCCCAGATGGCCATCGCCCTGCTGCTGGAGATGTGCCACCATGTAGGCGCGCACGACGCGGCGGTGAAAAACGGCGAGTGGGTGAGCAACCCCGACTGGTGCTTCTGGAAGTACCCGCTCATCGAGCTGGCCGGCAAGACGATGGGCATAATCGGCCTGGGCCGGATCGGCCAGGGCACCGCGAAGATCGCCCAGGCGCTCGGCATGAAGGTGCTGGCCTTCGACAGCTACAAGGTGAAGGAGCTTGAATCTCCCACCCTAAAGTATGCGGAGCTTGACGAGCTGTTGGCCGCGGCCGACGTGATCGCTTTGCACTGCCCGCTGTTCGACAGCACCAAAGGCATCATCAACAAGAACAACATCGCCAAGATGAAAACCGGGGTCATGATTATCAACAATTCCCGCGGCCCCCTGATCATGGAGGAAGACCTGGCGGCGGCGCTGAACAGCGGCAAGGTCGGCGGCGCAGCCCTCGACGTGGTGTCGTCGGAGCCGATCAAGGCCGACAACCCGCTGCTCAAGGCCAAGAACTGCATCATCACGCCGCATATGTCGTGGGCGCCGGTCGAGTCGCGGCAGCGGCTGATGGATATCGCCGCCGAGAATCTGCGGCTATTCCTGGCAGGCAAACCGGCAAATGTGGTGAACAGCTAGAATTTGCCGGTTCAGTCGGCCGGATCGGGGGTGAGCTGTCGGCGGAGTATGTCCCGGTTATGCTATCAGGTGTTTTAGAGAGCTTATTTTTGGAGGGGTATAAGTGAAGAAACTGTTAGCAGTGGCGCTTGTTCTGGTATTCGCGTTGAGCATCCTCGGCTGCGGCGGCGGCAATAAGCAACCGGCCGCGCAGGGCGAATTCAAGGCCAACATGAAGCTGACCAACACGCAGACGAAGGACCATCCCTACAACCTCGGCGCCCAGAAGTTCGCCGACCTCATCAAGGAGCGGACGAATGGCCGCATCCAGATAACCATTTATCCCGACAGCCAGCTGGGCAAGGGCGAACGCGAGATGCTGGAAAGCCTGCAGCAGGGCACGATCGACATCTATGTCGGCTCCACCGGCCCGGTCGGCAACTTCAGCCCGTCGATGAACATCCTCGACATCCCGTTTATGTTCCGCGACGGCGCCCATGTCGACAAGGTGCTCGACGGCCCGATCGGCCAGGCCCTCCTCGCCGACCTCGGCAAATCGAACCTCGTCGGTCTGGCATTCTGGGAGAACGGCTTCCGCAATCTGACCAATTCGCGCCAGGCGACCAAGACGCCGCAAGACGCCAAGGGACTGAAGATCCGCGTCATGGAGAACAAGGTCCATCTGCTGGCCTTCAAAACCGCCGGCCTGAACCCGACGCCGATGGCCTGGGGCGAAGTCTACGCCGCCCTGCAGCAGAAGGTTATCGACGGCCAGGAGAACCCGATCGCCGTCATCCACTCCTCGAAGCTGTACGAAGTCCAGAAGTACCTGGCGCTGACCGGCCACGTCTATTCGCCGGCGCCGATCATCGTCAGCAAGAAGACCTGGGATAAGATGCCCGCGGCCGATCAGGAGCTCTTCCGCAAGACCGCCCTGGAAGTCGCCCAGTACCAGCGCAAGGTCAACCGCGACGCCGAAGCGGCCAAGATCAAGGAGATGGAAGCCAAGGGCTTCACCGTCACCCGCGACGTCGACAAGGCGGCCTGGCAGAAGGCGATGCAGCCGGCTTTCGCTGAATTCGCCAAGGAATTCGGCAAGGACAAAATCGACGCCATCATCAACACGAAATAATAGTCCCCCCACCCCCAGGTATAGCCGCTTCCGATTCGCTGCGGGATCGGAAGCGGCTATCGCCTTGCGGCCGAAAAATGTCCGGGAGTGATTTTGGATGTACATCTTGCAGCGGCTCAACGCTTCACTTCTCAGAATCGCCGGTTGGGGCGTCATTTTTTTCATGGCCGTGATGGCCGTCGTCATACCGTACGAGGTTTTCGGCCGGTATATTCTCCAGAAGATGTCGATGTGGTCCGGCGAAGTGGCCACGTTCGCGCTGGTCTGGGCCTCGATGCTGGGGGCCGCTGTCGGGCTCAAAAAGGGCTACCAGGTCGGGATGACGGCGGTGCTGGAGAAGGTGCCGCCCCGGGTAGCCAGGATGATCCAGGGCCTGGGCTTCTTGTTCATGTTCTTTTTCCTGGCGATCATGATCTATTTCGGCGGCGAGCAGACCGTCGCCAACGTCAGCCAGCGTTCGTCGGCCATGCAGATCCCGATGTGCATCCCCTACGCGGCGCTGCCGCTCGGCTTCCTGCTGATGTTCCTCATCACCCTCGAGGATTTCCTGACGTTTCTGCGGGGCCAGGCCCCGGGCGGGGAGGTCTGAGCCATGCTGTCGGTATTCATCGGCGCCTTCACCGGGCTGCTCTGCCTGGGCATCCCCATTGCCGTCTGCCTCGGAGGCTCGGCCCTGATCTATCTGCTTCTCTCCGGCCAGGACATCTCCCTGACCATCCTCACCCAGACGACCTTCGCCGGCATGGCGTCGTTCCCCCTGCTGGCCATCCCCCTGTTCATGCTGGCCGGCAACCTGATGAACGAGGGCGGCCTCACCCAGGACCTGGTGCGCTTCGCCAGGATGCTGCTCGGCCATATCAGCGGCGGCCTCGGGCTGGCGACCATCCTCGCCAGCGCGATCTTCGCCGCCATCTCCGGGGCGGCGGTGGCCACGGCCGTGGCTATCGGCATGGTCATGATCCCGGCGATGAAGGAAGCGGGCTACGAGGAGGACGTGGCGGCGGCGGTCACGGCGACCGCGTCGTGCATGGGGCCGATCATCCCGCCCAGCATCCCCTTCATCGTCTACGGCGTCATCGCCAACGTGTCCATCGGCGCGCTATTCCTCGGCGGCGTCGTTCCCGGCATCATGCTGGCGACGGGGCTGATGATCTATATGTACGTCGTCGCCCGCAAGCGCGGGTACCCGGTAGCGCCGCGGGCCTCGCTCGGCGAAGTGGCCGTCGGCGCCTGGAAAGCCCTGCCGGCCCTGCTGATGCCGGTCATCATCATGGGGGGCATCCTCGGCGGCGCCTTCACCCCCACCGAGGCCGCCGGCGTGGTCACCGTCTATGCCTTCATCGTCGGCGCGTTTTTCTACCGCCGGCTCAAACTGCGGCGCCTGCCGACCGTCCTGCTGAACGCCGGGCTGGAGTCGGCGATGGTCATGCTGCTGCTCGGCCTGTCGGAGCCGTTTTCCTGGGTGGTGGCGGTGGAGCAGCTGCCGCAGATGATGATTCAGACCATCGGCCAGATCAGCGACTCACCCTGGGTGGTGCTGCTGCTGATCAACATCGCCCTCGTCATCATCGGCATCCCCATCGAGACCGCCCCGGCGCTCGTAATCGTCGCCCCGGTCCTCGCCCCGATGGCCGAAAAGCTCGGCATCGACCCCATCCACATGGGGCTGGTGGTCTGCTTCAACCTGGTGCTCGGCCTGGTTACCCCGCCGGTGGGCGCGGTGCTGTTCGCCGTGTGCGGCATGTCGAATATTTCGCTGGAGAAGCTGAGCAGGGCGATCTGGGCGCCGTTCTGGATCGCCGTCGCCGTGCTGATCCTCATAACCTATGTACCGTCCCTGACCACCTTTTTGCCGAAACTGCTGATGCCTGGCATCAAATAACCGGCACGAGGCAGGAAAGACTCGAAAATTAGCGAAGAACGTTAAGGTTAAGCATTTGCCGATAATTAGCAAGCGAAGCGAGGAAGGCTTATGAGCAAGAAGAAGATAACCATCCCCGAACTGCTGGATATGAAGAAGACGGGCAAAAAGTTCAAGATGATAACCGTCTACGATTATCCCTTCGCCCGGATCGTCGACAATTCCGACCTGGAATTGATTTTGGTCGGCGATTCGCTCGGCATGGTCATCCAGGGCCACGACGGCACCATCCCGGTCGAGATGGCGGATATGCTGTACCACGTCAAGGCCGTGCGGCGCGGGGCGCCAAACACTTTCGTCGTGGGCGACATGCCGTTCATGTCGTACCAGGTGGGCAGGAAGGAGGCCATCCGCAACGCCGGCAAGCTGCTGAAGGCGGGCGCCGACTGCGTGAAGATGGAGGGCGACATGCGGGTGGTCGACAAGGTGGCGGCCGTGGTGGGCGCCGGTGTCCCCGTCGTCGCCCATATCGGTCTTACGCCCCAGACGGCGGCGATGTTCGGCGGCTTCAAGGTGCAGGGCAAGTCGGCGGCGGCGGCGGAAAGCCTGCTGCAGCAGGCGCTCGCCATGGAAAAGGCGGGGGCGTTCGCCATCGTGCTGGAATGCATCCCGGCGGCCTTGGCCAAGCTTATCGACGAACGGCTGTCGATCTGCACGATCAGCTGCGGCGCCGGCCCCCATGCCACCGCCCAGAATCTCAACGCATACGATATACTGGGTATTTTCGACAAGTTCGTCCCCAAGTTCGTCAAGCAGTACGGCCAACTGGGCGGCGAGATGCTGGCGGCCTTCAACAAGTGGGGCCAGGAGATCGACGCGGGGACCTTCCCCGAGGCCAAGCATTGCTTCACGATGAACGAGGAGGATTTGCAACGCCTGTACGGCGAATAATCCAGGAGCAGCCCAATTTGTGCTAGGCGGTGAGAGTTTATGAGCGACCGGCAATTCAGCTTGAAGTACGGCAAGACGGAACTGGCGATGCGCATCCCCGAGGAGCAGCTGGTGTGCGAGATCGTCGGCAAGGAGGTTCCGCCGCTCCCCGACCTGCAGAAGGCGGTCCGCGCGGCGATGGCCCGGCCGATCGACGCGCCGCCGCTCAGGGAGATCGCCCGCCCCGGGGAAAAGGTCGTCATCACGGTGAGCGACATTACCCGCAGTTGGCAGCGGATGGATCTGATCCTGCCGATAATGCTCGACGAGCTGAACGCCGCCGGCGTGGCCGACGGCGATATCACCATCCTGATCGTGGTCGGCGCCCACCGCCAGAACAGCGCGGGCGAGTTTGCCGAGCTGTGCGGCGAAGGGGTGTGCCGGCGGGTGAGGGTGCTGAACCACGACGCCTGGGACGACGCCAACATGGTGTACCTCGGCAAGACGAGCCGCGGCACCGAGGTGCGGATCAACAGGCTGGTGGCCGAGGCCGACCGGGTCATCCTCACCGGCGGGATAATCTACCATTACAACGCCGGGTTCGGCGGCGGCCGGAAAAGCGTCCTGCCGGGGTGCAGCGCGGTGCAGACAATCCAGCAGAACCACCTGCGGCTGCTGGGCCCCAACCTCGGCGACGGCTCGGACCCCGATTGCATGTCGGGCAAGCTCAAGGGCAACGCGGCCCACGAGGATATGATGGAGATCGCGGCGTTCGTCAAGCCGGATTTCATCGTCAATATCGTGCCCACGGCCGACGGCGGGGTGGCCGGCGTGTTCGCCGGCAACTGGGTGTCGGCGTGGCTGGAGGGCACGGAGCTGGCGGCCGAGCTTTACGGCGTGGAAATACCGGCGAAGGCCGATATCGTCGTGACGACGGCCGGGGGCTATCCGAAGGATATCAATCTGTACCAGACGGGGAAAACGATGGATAACGCCTGCTACGCCGTGAAAAAAGGCGGTGTGGTGGTGCTGCTGAGCGAGTGCCCGGATATTTACGAGCCGCGGGAATTCGCCGACTGGTTCAAGCTGGGCGATAAGCTGGCGGTGGAAAAGGCGCTGCGGGCCGACTTTTCGCTGCCGGGGATGGTGGCGCTCAAGGAGATGGAGTGCAGCGATATCGCGACGTTCGTTATGGTGACGCGGCCGGAGAACTTCGAGCTGGTGAAGAAGGCGAGGATGATCCCGGCGGCGACGCTCGACGAGGCGATGGACATCGCCCGGGAGAAGTGCCGGCTGAGCAAGCCGCGGTTCATCGTCATGCCGCAGGGGGCGAACACGCTGCCGTTGCTGGCGGGGAGGCCGCAGCTCGGCTGACGGTTTGGATAAGGAAAAGCACCGCCGAGGCGGTGCTTTTCGCGTGTTCAGGGGGTAAGCCCGGCTGTGCCTCGCGCCCGGAGACGGGCTTCGTGGCGTTCCAGCCGGACGAAGAGGGCGAGGACGGCGGCGACGAGGGGGACGATAATCAGCCAGTGGTTGACGCCGAGGACCTGGGGGATGGTGATCTTGCCGTAGTCGCCCCAGGTCAGGACGGTGGCTTTGAGCAGCGGGTAGGCTTCGGCGTACAGCCCGGCGCCCACCAGCATGCCCAGGATGCCGAAGGCGGCGTCCCAGCGGCCTTCGCCCAGAGCGCCGAGCGAGGTGCCGGGGCAGTAGCCCAGCAGGCCCCATCCGAGGCCGAAGATCAGCCCGCCGCCGACCACGCCGCCGAGGACGGTGGCTTTGATGGACAGCTTGACGAGGCCGAGGTCGTAGAGGAGGTAGACGCCGACCATGGCGACGAGGATGTGGGAGAGCATGAATTTGACGATGGTGAAGTCCTGGAAGCGGAGGGCGCCGAGCTGTTTGTCGTAGCGGAGCACCCGGCCCTTCTGCAGGAAGAAGCCGAACAATATGCCTGTGACCAGGCCGTAGGCGAGGTCGGTCATCGGGAATCACTCCTTCCGTAGAGGATGCGGGCGGCGACGATGCCGCCGATGAAGAAGCAGGCGAGGGCGATGTAGCCGCTGACGGCGAGCTGGAGCGAGCCGCTCAGCCCGTGGCCGCTCGGGCAGCCGTCGGCCAGCCGGGCGCCGAACATGGCGATGATGCCGCCGACGAAGGCGTAGGCCGCCCGCCGGGAGACGCCGGGGCCGAAGCGCTCCCGCCACATGTCGGGCACCGCCTGGAGGCGGAAGCTGCCGGAGGAGGCGGCGGCGATGAACGCGCCGATCGCTATGCCGACGACCATCACCCACTGCCAGTCGATCACCGGCGCTTCGCGGACGAAGTATTCCATCTTGGCGATCCGCTCGGGGTCGAAGAATTTTTCGAGCATGCCGCTGGTGCGGACGAAGGTGGTGGAGGCGCCGAGGTATTTGCCGGCAATCCAGACGGAGAGGATGGATACGACGCCGCTGAGGCCGCCGGCCAGGTACGGATTCCAGCCCTTATCCTGGGCCATATGAATTCCTCCTTCATGTTTGTTTTGATGAGCCCTCCCCAGGGGGAGGGGATTAACTGTTTTTATTATATAATAACATTTATCCGTTGACAATAGTTGGATTTAAAATTTTTGGGGTGAGATGGGATTTTTTTTGGCTGGCCATAAATAATAAAGACCGATCGTGAAGATCGGTCTTGTGCTTCCAGAAGCCCCCAGGCGGTCTAGAAAGGTCCAGATGCAAGGCGCACCGGAGGCTGACACCGGAAGCGTACACGGGATGTACGCTGAGGATGGCAGCCGAGGAGCAACGCCGCAGATG
>MTLD01005457.1_pt1 | contig 20004 bp, 22 predicted proteins | sample 1982471 | NCBI WGS metagenome assembly MTLD01 (sample SAMN05712604, study PRJNA340218) | biofilm metagenome | isolation source: sample SPM anode biofilm adapted to -50 mV | place: USA | collected 2012-02-03 | reverse complement strand
CTTGTCGTGCGGTTTTTTGCCGGTAACTATTTCAAAGATAAGAAAAATAATGTGTCCTCCGTCAAGTGCCGGTATTGGAAGTAAGTTCAATACTGCAAGCATTATCGAAAGCCAAGCAGTTATATTCCAGAATATTTGCCAATCCCAAACAGAAGGGAAAATTTTACCGATTGTAATAAAGCTTCCCACCGATTTATATGCCTCTGTTTTAGGTGAGAATATTAATCCAAGTTCTTTAAAATAGTTGGTTACTGTTGTTATTGTCTTGTGGAACCCGGCAGGGATAACAGTCAAGAGAGAGTAACTGCTTTTAGTTATTTTAAACAGTTTGGTGATATCACTTTCAAGTAGAACCCCAATCTTACCATCTTTACCAACTGCAAGCCTCTTAATGAAAAATTCACCATCTCTTTTAACAGTTACAGATATAGAATCACCCTTGAAACTTGAAATCTCTTTTTGAATATCCTGAATAACGTCCATAGTCACATCGTTCACTGCAACAATTCTGTCTCCCGGCGCAAGGCCACTATTAACATTTATTGAAGAGTCGGGAACTTCCGAAATGACATACGGAACTCTTAGTTGAAACATACCCGGGTTTTTAAGAATAACGGGCAGATAAACAGGGTTAATATTAATGGTAATTGTGTCGCTTCCTCTAATTACGGTTGCGGTTTTGGCTTGATTTCTTGCAAGAGCTATCTGTAACTCCTGAAATTTTTCAATTGGCTTATTATCAAAGGATAAGATTTTATCACCATTTTTAAAACCAATTTCTGTTGATAAGTCGTTACACTGTATACCATAAGTTGCGTTGCTCGTTTTTAGGTACTCTTCGCCCCATGCATATAAAACTCCGGAGTAAATAATAATTGCGAGAATGAAATTGAAAAAAACGCCACCGAACATAACTAAAAATCTTTGCCAGGCCGGTTTACTTCTAAACTCCCATGGTTGAGGCTCCTTTTTAAGGGCTTCTGTATCCATAGATTCGTCAATCATTCCGGAAATCTTGCAATAGCCGCCCAGAGGTAACCAACCCATTCCGTACTCAGTGTCACTGTTTTTTGGTTTGAATTTAAAAAGAGAGAACCAGGCGTCAAAAAAGAGATAAAATTTTTCAACTCTTATTTTGAAGAGCTTGGAAAAAGTAAAGTGCCCCAATTCGTGAATCAGAATCAGCAGCGAAAGTGCCATAAGCACTTGTACGGTCTTAATTAATACGTCCATCTATCTTTCAATCTTAATTTTATGTTTATTGGCAAGTTCTCTTGCGTGTAAATCGGTTTCGTAAATATCTTCAAGAGTGGGTTTTGCAATAAAATGGAAATTTGCAAGAACCTCCTCTATGATTTCGGGAATTGAGGTGAATGCGATTTCACCATTTAAAAACGATGCAACTGCTATTTCGTTAGCTGCATTCATTGCACAAGGGGTATTTCCCCCTCTTTTTATTGTATTGTATGCAATATCGATTGCTCTGAACTTATCACGATCGGGAGATATAAAATCCAGTTTCCCGAGTGTGGTAAAATCTATTCTCTCTGTGTTCAGATCAATTCTGTAAGGGTAGGAGAGTGCATACTGAATTGGTAGTCTCATATCCGGAATGCTCATCTGTGCAGAAACAGAACCATCGGTGAATTGTACCATCGAATGGATAATGGACTGAGGATGAATTATTATTTTGATTTTTTCAGATGGAGTTCGGAAAAGCCAATGTGCTTCAATAAGCTCCAACCCCTTATTCATCATTGATGCCGAATCAATTGTAACCTTGGCACCCATCTGCCATTTAGGATGATTAAGTGCTTGAGCTACCGTTACCGATTCGAGCTCTCTTTTCGATTTATTTAAAAACGGACCTCCCGAAGCGGTAAGTATTATCTTTTCAATTTCCGCCCTCTCTCCCTGAAGACATTGAAAAATTGCAGAGTGTTCCGAATCGACTGGAATTATTGCGGCACCTGAGTTTGCGGCAAGATTGGTAATTATTTCTCCAGCAACAACCAGGGTTTCTTTATTGGCAAGAGCAATAGTTTTTCCTGCTTTTATAGCAGATATTGTAGGTTTGAGACCGCTAAAACCAACCATTGCGGTTACGACAATATCAATATTGCTCCCCTGAACTAAATCTTCAATAGATTTAGAACCTGCAAAAACTTTAATATCATGAGGAAGCAGTGCATTTTGTACCTCTTCGTAACGCAGCTCATCGCAAATAACCACCGCATTGGCATTAAAACGAATCGCCTGCTCTATGAGCACAGTAGAATTTGAGTAAGCAGTAAGCAGCTCGATTTCAAACAAATCGGGATGCTTTGAAACAACATCAAGTGTTTGGGTGCCGATAGAACCGGTAGAGCCAAGGATTGCGAGCCTTCTTTTTGCCATGCCGGCTTTAAAATTTAATGTAATTTAACGGATCAACTGCTACACCTTTGTGCCACAACTCAAAGTGCAGATGATTACCAGTGCTCAGAGTACCTTTATCGCCTACCAGTGCAATAGCTGTACCTGCTTTAACTCTCTCACCTGCTTTCTTTAGCAATTTTGAATTGTGTTTATATATTGAAATTATATCATTACTGTGTTGAATCTGAATTGTGAATCCGGTTTCATCGGTCCAGTTTGCCATTATGACAGTTCCATCCAATACCGCCGAAACAACCGAACCTGCCGGAGCAGCAATATCTACGAAGGTATGACCATTGGCGGCATTAAAGCCCTCCGAAATCATCCCCTTAACCGGCGGGAAAAAGTGCAAACCTTCAATCTGGATTATATTCTTTGTTTTACCTGTCGAAGACATCTCCTGCTTCATAACCTCCACTCTCATTATTGAATCCTCTTTAGAGATTTTTGTAGATAGATTTGCCTTTGATGCAGATGTGTCTGCTGAAGGAGAAGCATTTAGCGTGTCTATATTTACCGGACTTTCACCTTTGACAATCCGCTGAATATTTTCCAGCTGATAGGCCCACATTTTAACAGTCTGTTCAAGAGAATCTGCCTTTATTGCGTTTTGAATTATAGCTTTTCTCGATTCCGCATTTGGATATCCTGGAATATACTCCCTGAGAGGAGTAAATGATATTAAAAAAGTAACCGCAACAATGATGAATATTATCACAAGGCTTAGACTTATTAACATCATAAGTCCGTTTGCCTTGAAAGATAACATCTCCTTGTGAGAAGTATCATTAAAAATTGAAAAGCGAAACTTGCTTCTCAATCGATTCTCTTTGTTTTTTGTTTTAATCTTTCGTCCCATACTTAATCTTTCACTTGAACAAATGACTCCTCGCTGCGCCACATGCCATGTTTATTACAATATGCAATTGCTGTAAGCCTCAGACTCACCTTGGGAAGTATAGTAAATTCACACTCAATGTGTACAGGATCGTTTCCGTATGCACTTTGCACCAACCTTGCCTCACCTACAAGAGTCTCAAGATTCCAGAGTTGTACATATTCAAAATGGTGCTCAACAGTATTTGGATGCTTAACACAATCGCCAATTTTAACCTTTACCTTAAAAGGCTTATTCCTGAAGGCTTCGGTATCGCAGATAATAACTGGACTATGTTTGTCGGCATATTTACGTACTTCGTTACTACCTGTAAGAAACTCATTATATGAAAATATTCTGGGCATTTCTGAGCAATTATAATCTTCAAATGTATTAAAAAAAACTAACTTTGCATAATGGAAAGGATAGTAGGTATCGATTACGGAAAGAAAAGAAGCGGTATAGCTATAAGCGATCCGCTTGGAATTTTCGCCTCACCTCTTGAAACAGTTCCATCTGCCGAATTAATCGGATTCCTCAAAAATTATACCCAAAAAGAGCAAGTCAAATTATTTGTTGTGGGGTATCCGTTAGATTTACAGAACAGACCTGCCGAAGCAGCTAAATATGTCGATCAGCTACTCACTTTGTTAAAAAAACATTTTCCATCAATTACGGTTATTAAAGAAGACGAAAGATTTACTTCTGTGCTTGCATTCCAGTCGTTAATAGACAGCGGGGTCAAAAAGATGGACAGGAGAGATAAAGGCGCGGTAGACAGGGTAAGTGCCGCAATTATTTTACAAACTTATTTAGACAGAAAAAAATGACATTACCAATTTTTGTATATGGTTCCGAACTCCTCAGAGAGAGAGCAGCCAGTGTAGACCTCTCGGCCCCAGGAGTTAAGGAAGATATCTCCCGACTTATCGAAGATATGAGGGAGACAATGAGCAAAGCAGATGGTGTTGGCCTTGCAGCTCCTCAGGTAGGAAAACTAATTCGCATACTGGTTGTTAATGGAGCCCCTTTAGACGACTTATTTCCGGAACTGACAACATTCCAAAGAGCAATGATTAATCCTGTTATTCTCGAAGAGAGTACAAAGACTGTTGAATACAATGAAGGATGCTTGAGCATACCCGATGTACATGCCGATATAGAGCGCCCCGACTATATAAAGGTCTCATATATCGACGAAAATTTCGTTCAAAAAGAGGAGGCTCTTACCGGGTTTTCGTGCAGAATTGTTCAACACGAAATGGACCACTTGGATGGAGTGCTTTTCGTTGACAGGGCAGCTCCTATTAGAAAAAAAATGCTTGCCGGCAAACTAAACAATATTAAGGCAGGTAAAGTAAAAACACATTACAGGACAATACTATAAAAATAATTATGGGTGCATTTCACGCTTACGACATTAGAGGAATTTATAATGTCGATTTTGATAAAAATATAGTTTACAAGGTGGGTTATTTCCTGCCTGAGTTGCTTAATGCAAAAGAGATTCTTGTTGGTAGAGATGTCAGAGAATCGTCTCCCGAAATTTATGAATGGCTCACAAAAGGCATAACCGATTCTGGTGCAGATGTTTGTTCTATAGGTTTGGCTACTACTCCTATGGTATATTTTGCTACAGCTCGTTATAATTTTAAAGCTTCGGTACAAATTACAGCATCTCATAATCCCCGCGAATACAACGGGCTCAAGGTTTCCAGGGAAAATGCGCTTCCGGTGGGGTTTGATACCGGACTTGGTCTGGTTAAAGAGTGGACCGAAACAAGAGAGTGTACACCTGCCCTAACTAAAGGGACAATACGCGAGCTTGACATAAAACAAGAGTATTTGGAGTTTCTGCTTAAATACAAGAGGGATTATTCGAATCTCAAAATTGGTGTCGATGTTTCTAATGGAATGGCGGCACTTCTGGTAAAAGATATTTTGGGAAATGAACCGGTTTATATTTTTGACGAACTGGACGGTACATTTCCTAATCACGAAGCAAACCCACTTATCCCCGAAAATGTAGTCTATCTGCAAAACCTTGTCAAAACTCAAAAATGTGACATAGGCATTATCTTCGACGGCGATGCCGACAGGGTTATGTTTGTAGACGAAAATGGAAAATTTATCTCACCCGATCTTATGATTGCATTAATGGGATATTATTTCTTTGGAGAAAGAGGAGAAGTGGGCGCTGTCCTGCAAGATATAAGAAGCTCAAAAGCAGTGGGTGAGTTTTTAACCCCAATGGGGGCTCAGATGCATACATGGAAGGTAGGAAGAGCGTTTGCCGCTATTAAACTTCGCGAGATTGACGGAATTTACGGAGGAGAACTTGCCGGACATTACTATTTCCGCGATTTTTTCTACTCCGATTCCGGTTTTTTGGCTACACTCATAATTCTTAATGTTGTATCGCAAATGAAGAGCAAAGGCGTTTCATTTTCGGCAATTATTGCGGGGATTGAGAAATATAAAAATTCCGGCGAGATCAATTTCAAAATTGAGAGGAAACTGGAGGCAATGAACAAAGTGAGAGATTATTTTATATCATGCGAAACACCTACCGCAAATTTTGATTTTGACGGTTACAGAGTTGAATTTCCTGATTGGTGGTTTAATATAAGGCCTTCAAATACTGAACCTTATTTGCGATTTATAGCTGAGGCTAAAAGTGAAAGTATGCTAAAAAGTAAAATTGAAAAATTGAATGAACTACTTAAAGAGTTTTTATAGAGGGCAGATACTTTTTTTTGCACTCATATTATTTTCGTCTTCGGCTACAGCTCAAATGTATCCCGAAAAAACAGCTGAATTTGTAAACCTTATTCCCGACTCACGTGTAGTTGTCAATTATCCCGACGATAACTCTTTTTTAAAAGGGAAAAGGACAAGAGTAATCTTTTTTGCACTTCCGAATGGAAACACTATAGAGCAGACTGCCGGAAAACAAATGTTGCCCGGTGATGATTGGCATTTTGATATTCAGCACATTGCGGCACAAACCAGATTCCTGAGAAATAGCGATAAATCGCATAATTATATTGTGGTCTATATGGAAGCCTCAATGAAGGCCTGGACTTCTTATGCCGCAAAACATCCGGACTCTTTACTGCTTTTTCCTAAACTTGTAGACACGTTGCAGGGAATAATTGCCAATCTTACGAATGGCAAAGCACCAGTAAAAAAACAGGATATTATTCTGAATAGTCACAGTGGAGGAGGTCGTTTTCTTTTCAATTATATTTCGGGTGTATCTGCAATACCGTCCAACATTGAAAAAATTGCATTTCTAGACAGTGTCTATGGTTTTGAGGACTCTCTGCATACTAGAAAACTAGTTCAATGGCTTAAGGAATCTGCCAGGCATAAGCTTGCGATTATTTCATACATAGACAGTACTGTGGTTATCAATGGGAAGCATGTGGTTAGCTCTACGGGAGGTACCGGCTACAGAAGTGATTTGATGTTTAAAAAACTTAGTGGAGCCGGGATCAATTTCAGCAACAGCAGGGATACTGTTTTTGTGAAGCATAATGAGCCCGGTGGGAGAGTGAGAATATGGATAAAGGAGAATCCTACAGGAAATATTTATCATACTGTTTTGGTTGAGAGGAATGGATTTATTCAAACTGTACTCAGTGGCGATAAAAAAGAGGGGAAGGGTTATGTTTATTGGGGAGAGAGAGCATATAGCAATTTTATTGCAAAATAGGTCTTAGTTGTTGACGAAGAACTTAGTAACGAAATAATTTATACACTATGAAAAGGTATTCGGCTCTTGATCTTTTGAGAGGAATCTCAATTTTTGGTATGGTATTCTGTGCTACAATTCCATATGGTGTTTTACCTGTATGGATGTATCATATTCAGACTCCTCCTCCTCTTCATAATGTCGATCTCACACTTGTAGGACTTAGCTGGGTAGATCTTGTATTCCCGATTTTTATCTTTTGTATGGGGATGGCTATTTCGTTGTCGGGTACAAAAAAATTATCTGCAATGGCACATAAACCTGTTGCAGAATCAAGGAAAATTTATCTGCTTGAGACTTTCGAAAGGTTTCTTTTGTTGTGGCTTTTTTCCTATTTGTATCTTTTCCTTAATTACGGGAATATAGATTCGATATGGGCTCAATTACTTACAATTGCGGGATTTATTTCACTGTTTCCTATATACGGTATAATTAAAAAGGGCAGATATAAAATCGCCATAAGAGTTAGTGGAGTTATTCTTGCGACTGCAATAATCTATTTGGGTCATACATTTTATGATGAGGTTGTGTCAATTCATCGAAGTGGAATTATAATCTTCCTACTTGCTTTTTTATATCTGTTTGCTTCGCTTATATGGTATTTCACTCGGGATTCAATCAGGAACAGAGCTCTAATTTTCTTTATAATACTTGTATTTGCAGGCATTACTATGCACTACAGGTTTGCTCAGACAGTTTACGCAATTGAATCTTTAAGATGGATTGTAAATTTGGAATACATTTATTTCTTGTTAATCTTATTACCTGCAACCTGGATTGGCGATATTATTGTAAAGAAGCTTAACTCTAAAGATGAGTATCTACCTGCTTTATTGCCAAATGGAAAAGCTTCGGCAGTATTCCACCATCTTTTCTATGCTAGTACTCTTTTATTCGTTGCATGGCAGTGCTATGCGTTGTATATGAGATTATTCTGGATTAATTTAATAGTTTCCTCAATTGTGTTATTTTTCATGTGGCTTTATATAAAGAAGTATTCTCCAAAAATTAAACAGGAGTTTTTTATTGCGGCTGCTTTTTTAATTGCAGGTTTGATTGTAGACCCTCTGGAGGGCGGAATCCAAAAGAGTCCTTGTACAATTTCATATTGTTTTGTTACACTGTCAATAGGAATTTATCTGCTTTGGTTTGCCGATTATATAACCTCTCATATTCCTAATGGATTGGTTGTGAAGATATTCAAGGGCGCTGGAGCAAATCCTATGATGAGTTATATATCATTTAACAGTTTTATGCTTCCTCTTTTTAAGGTAACAGGCATTATTGTATTATACAGAGATGCATTTCCTCCGGAGTATCCTTGGTTGGGAGTTGTCAGCGCTGCTTTTTTTGTATTGTTAATGATGTCATTTGTCTCATTTTTAAGCTCGAAAAAAATTATCTGGAGAGCATAAAGTTTTGTATAAACACATGTTGTAACAAAAATCTTTCACTTTCGTCTTATTGCTGAATGACAACGAAAGAGTTTAATATTACAGTAGAAAAACTTCGACCTAAGTTGATGCATTTTGCCAATGGCTTTGTGCGCACTGGTGCACATACTGCCGAGGACTTGGTGCAGGATGCTGTATTGAAACTTTGGAAAAGTCAGGATGTGTATCAGATTCGTAACACAGAGGCTCTTACGATGCAGATTCTTAAAAATGTTTGTCTCGATTATATAAAAATCAAGAAAAACTATAGTGAAGAACTTCCTCCGAATCTGAAATTATTTAATGAAGGTGATCCACTCACAATGTTTGAGCAAAGAGAAAGGGTAGCTAAGGTAAAAGACCTGATTTCTGCCCTGCCGCCCGATCAAATGTTAGCTGTAAGGTTGAGAGACATTATGGGCTACGAAATGGGAGAAATTGCCGATATCATTGGAACAACAGAGGGTAATGTCCGCACCCTTTTATCAAGAGCGAGACAAAAAATTAGAGAATCGTTATTATGAAAAAGATAGATTCACAAAGAGCAAAAGAGTTGTTGGAGCTTTACTTCGAAGGAGTTACTACACTCGAACAGGAGAGTGATTTGAGAAATTACTTCAAAACAGGAGAGGTCGATCCGGAATTGAGGAAATATTCATCACTTTTCGAATTCTTTAATGATGAGATTGAGAAAATTAACAGAGTTGAATCTCGCAGATACTGGATAAGACCCAGGTTTCTGTACTCTCTATCTTCTGTTGCAGCAATTGCTCTTTTTACCTTAATCTTTTGGCCAAAGGAACAAAGTACAGGCTCGTTTCGACTTGTTCTTGACGGTCTAGAAATTAATAACGAACAGGCGGCTGTCTCTATGGCCGACAATCAGCTCCAAAAGCTCAATGTAATGATGGAAAAGGTAGATAATAAATCGGAATCGCTAAATAAACTTAACAAAGTGGAAGAGGCAATTTCCGGATTAAACAGAATAACAAGCAAAATAAAATAAAAGTATATGAAAAAAATATTATTATTAATTCTCGCAATAGTAGCATTTCCGGCTATAATTGCAGCTCAGTCAAGAGAGATCAATGAGATTTTTGACCGTTACGAAAAGAAAAAAATGGTAGAATCAATCACAATTTCTCCCTCTCTTTTAAGTATGACAAACTCTTCTAAGAGTCAAGAAACAAAAGATTTGTTGTCTAAAATAACCGATATGAGAATTTTAAATATTCCCGAATCTGCACTTGAAAATGGACAACCAATCAGTAAACAGCTTAAATATGAGCTGGATAAAGTTATTAAACAATTCCAGTTTCAAAGAGCAGTTAAGGTCGAGGAGGAGAATAGTTCGTTTGAATTATATATGATAAATGGCAACAAGGGTGCAGTGTTGTTTATTTCATCCGATAATTCAAGCTTTACGGCTATTTCAATTCTTGGAGATATCGACAAATCTGTCGTTAACTCATTACTAAACGGAAGTATAAAAGTTAAAAAATAGTATATGAAAAAATTATTGTTGGCGGTAATCTGCTTATTTACCGCACTATCAGCTAACTCACAAACATTTGTAAAAATTGGAGATATTGAGCTTGCTTTGCAATCACCAATATCTATTAACAAAGACAAAAATGAAAAGCCTAAACATGACCATTATAATAGTTTAAAAGGCTATAAAACAGTTTTCGATGAGACTTATGTAGGTTTTGGTCTCTCGTTAAACACTACCGAAGAGAACTATATGCCGGTATATTACGGAAATTCATACAATATTGAATTTGGAACAAGATATTTGTATCGTCCCCTAAAACACTATGCAATTGGTACTTTATTACAATATACTGTCAATTCATACAAACTTACTCCGGAAGCTGTTGATAATGATTTTTTCCCTTCTGTGTCCGGCGATCCGTATAAACGTTACTTCAGAACAAGCAATATAGGTACAGGACTATTCAATAGAATATATATATCTGCCTCACGTCCTAGTATTTACATCGATTTTGGGGGGTACTTCGATTATGCATTCAGCAAAAGATATAAGGTTAAAACAGTTATTGATAACGAAAAAGTTAAATATAAATTCCGTGACGGGTCAAAGTTTAATCCCTTTGCAGCCGGTTTCTATGGTGGAGTTGGCATGAAAGATACCTTCCTATATTTAAAATACAGAATGACAAACTTCTTTAATTCAGATTTTGAAATGCCTGAATTACCTAGGTGGAACGTAGGAATTCAATTCAAATTGTAAAAGGTTAAGCTTTAAATATCAAACAGACCTTCGGGTACTTTAACTACAATCTCCCTCTTGCGGGTGTTTACGGAAACGATAAACTCTTCCACAAGGGGGAGTAGTTTTTCTTCTCCTGTAGTTCCATTGTATAGTATTTTTACTCCGAGGCATGGATTATTTGGGTATTCGTAAAAATTTGATACTTCGCCTTTGAATTTATTATCGAAACTAATTATTGCATATCCAATAAGTGAATCTAGATCATCTACTTCACTACTTAATTGTTTAGACCCTTTTTTAGCTTTTCTTTCGATATACAGCAACTCTCCGCATATCTCCTCAGATGATTGCCAATTGTCGATACCGTTGAATTTTACTAGGATTTGATTATTTCCCTTTGGAGTAATGCTTTCAATAAAAAAAGGAACCGGTAAACCATCGAAATAGATGAATACCGGTTCTTTAGTTTTGATATCACTCTTTGTCTGAGAAGAGAGCCTTATAACAACTCTTCCGTCGTCTCCGAACGATTTTACGATTTTCGCAACTGGCAATATATTTGCCGGTTCACGCATAATTAAGCTTCTGGTGCTACTTCTGTTGCAGGAGTCTCCTCAATTGCGGGTGCTTCTTCAACAACCGGAGCTTCCTCTACTGCTACAACCTCTTCAGCTGCAGGAGCTTCTTCTGCTTCGGCTTCTTTTAATTTGAGAGCTGCTGCTGCTTTTTTCTTTGCAACTACTTCTGCTTTAGCCTCTTTAGCTTTAGCTTCGGCTTCTATTGCACTCTTTTTGGCATTACGTGACGATTGAACAAGCTCTGATTTTTTTGCAATAACACTTTGCTCTTTTTCAGCAATCCATGCATTCCACTTTTGATCGGCAACTTCCTGAGTAAGGGCTCCTTTAGCTACACCTTCTTGAAGATGTTTCTTAAGTAGTATTCCTTTATAAGAAAGAATTCTGCGACAGGTATCAGTTGGTTGAGCACCGTTAAAAAGCCATTTAAGAGCGCTTTCTCCATTAATCTCAATAGTAGCAGGATTTGTGTTTGGATTGTAAATGCCGAGTTTTTCAATGAAACGTCCATCTCTAGGTGAGCGACTATCGGCAACAATGATGTGAAAAAATGCAAGGTTCTTTTTTCCGTGTCTTGCAAGACGAATTTTTACAGCCATAATACTGTTTATTTTAAGTTATTATTAATTAAACTTCCTAATCTTCCCGAGAAAAGGCCGGCAAATATAACAATTTTTTTATTAAAACAAGAAGAGGCTGCCTTTTTATGGACAGCCTCTTTTGCTAACTTAACCTAAAACTTAAACTATGAAAAAACTCTTCTTGACTAATTAAATTGCAAATCGTGTGCCAGAGTGGTATTTTCATATATAAAAATGTTATTAAATTTCATCGTTACAAATGTTGCAGATGCTGGCATAGAGATTGTTATAGACGATTTTGCAGGTAATAAATATGTGTTTTTACCTATGGTGAAATTGAATATAATATCTCCTGAATTTTTTAAAAGCCAGGTCGTAGTTTTCCCATCTGTTGATAATTTTTCCGGAATAATACAGGCCTTAACAAATTCATGTGCCAACGACTCTTTTCCTGCAATAGAGTTATGAAAAAATGCTAATGTTCTTCTGGCGAATAAAGCCTCCTTTATTCCCTCGAGACTACGTTCTTTTGCTAAAACCAGAGTTGCAGGACGGTGAGCACACTCATTTGAGAGTACTTTATCATCAATTGTGCCATGAACATCAGAAGTAGCAAGAATGGTCAGGTTTTTGTCGATAGCCCAGGAGAGTGCTCTCGGGTAAAATTCTGCGCTGTTATAAACTTCGATTCCGTCAAACAATTTATTTTTAAGTAAGTCTTCCTGAAATTCTTTGAAATATGTAGAATCTACGGCCCATCCCGGGTGATTCCACACAACAAATGCGCCTTGATTCTTTGCCTCTTGAATAGAAGCCTTAGGGTCATCAAGTGCAATAGCATTGGCGTCTTTTATAAAGAGAGCATTGAAATGGCCCAACACAGCTTGTTTGCGGGTTATCTCAGTACCTTTGACCAATAGAAATCCAAGTTTATCTGCAACAGGCTTAGCAATTTCATACGATGTGTTGTTGTCGCTATTTAAGTATTTTTTATGTGGCTGATACTCAATATGATCTGTAATAGCAAGTGCATCTAATCCGTCGCACCAAGCCTCCTCTACTCTGTATTCCGGCCATACTAAACCATCCGAAAACATAGTATGAGAGTGAAAATCGCATACAAGAACTTTATATCCGGCTACATCGGGAAAGGAGACAGGAGTTCTGTTTTCCTGTTGGTAATGAGGGTAAAATATCTTATTTACATTATATTTTGTAATTTGACCAAATAGAGAAGTGGCCGAAATAAACAGGAAACATAGCGAGAATACAATTGTTTTTTTCATAAAAATTATTTGTTTATCGATTTAAAATCAAATTTTGCAAGATCCTCAAATGAGATATCCATAATCTTATACTTCTCCCTGTTTTTGAAATTAAAATGCCACCACTCATATTCATAAGGGTCAAATCCGTTCTCTACCATGATATTTACCAGTTTTTCCCTATTTGCCAACACGACAGGATCTAAGTCCATATATTTTAAAGCAGCTTTTTCTGAGAAATCATCGAACGGAGTAGGCATCTCTAACTCCTTACCGGTAACAATGTCAATGAGAGTGAGGTCAACTGCACATCCGCGATTATGTATCGAACCCTTCCAGGGTGCTGCAACAAAATTTGTATCGGGGTGTACTTTGTAAAAATATAGAGTAGCTGCGTATGGTCTGTAAGCATCAAATATTTTGAGACCCAAACCTTCGTTGTTGAGCTTGTTTTGAATTTCCAAGAGTGCTTCGGCAACCGGTTTTCTTACATAAGCCTTGGGAGCTGTATATATTTTTGTAAGAGTGAAATTGTCGGTATTGGCATAACGAATGTCGAGAACAATTTTTGGTACATATTGCTCAAGATCTACAAGCAGATTGTCAGAATCTTTGTCGATCTCCTTTTGGTACTCCTTTGTAGTATTTACAATGTCCAGACCATAAGGATTTTTTTCATTTTTACCTTGAGAGCAAGAGAAAAACGATACTGCGGAAACTAAAACCAGCAGTAAAAAAGAGGCTCGGTAACTTAAATTTCTCATAATATTCAATTTTAAAAATTTGGTTTAAATTTTATTAAAGGAAAAAATCAACTCATCCACGCTCCTTTTTGGAACATGATGAACCTCATCAATGTCTCGCCAATACTTATAGTCGCCATCTTTTATATCATCAATTACAACTGTCTCCTTTGGTTTTCCCAGTGCCAGTACATTAATTATATCAAGATCTGCCGGCAGATTCAATATCTGTGAGAGTTCCTCTCTTTTTACCGAAGCAATTATACATCCTCCATATCCGAGATCTACAGCTTCCAGCAAAATACTTTGAGCCGTAATTCCGTGATCACAAGAGTAACCTGGTGCAATGTTTTTATCGTGTAACTGAATTATGTAGGCAGATGGTTGTTCACCCTCCTTCGGACCACCCCAATCTTTAAGATATCCAGCCCACGCAAGAGTTTTAAAGATTTTTTTATTCAATTCCGCACCTGCCGAAATAAAGTATTTAATTGGCTGTACGTTTCTTGAAGATGGTGAGAGCCTGGCAGCATCTATCATTTTCCTTAAATCAATTTCAGGAATTGTCACATCTTCATAAAACCGACGGTAACTTCTGTTTTTTTCGAAAGGAATCATATTATTTATTTTTTAAAAATCATATTACATTATTAATGAGTAAGCAATTCAGAAGGCAATTTCAGAAAAAATTAAAATCTGAACAAATCCTCAGAGAGAACATCTGCCTTAATTAGATTCGGATGTTCCTGTTCGTCAATAATCTCGTGCTCCCATGTAATGTCTGCTGGAATATAAATTGCGTAACCGCCAATCTCCAAAACAGGGAGAATGTCCGATTTAAAAGAGTTTCCTACCATCAGAAATTCGTCGGCAGATATATTATGAGAATCAATAATTTGCGTATAGCTCTTCTTGTTTTTTTCGCTGAGAATTCTTACCGAAGAAAAATATTTAGCCAGTCCCGAGCGCTCAATTTTCGACTCTTGCTCCTTTAGGTCGCCTTTAGTTGCCAAAACAAGAGGGTATTTATTGTAAAGATTCTTCAAAACCTCTTCAACATTTGGCATAAGCTGAATCTTTTGACCTATTGTGTTTTTCCCGATTTCAATAATCTTTTTAATCTCATCATTCGACACCTTCCCTTCGCTAAGCTCTATTGCCGTTTCGATAAGAGATATTATAAAAGGTTTGGAACCATACCCCAATAATGGCAGATTATCCTTCTCCGTTCTTAGGAGAACTTTACTGACATCTTCGGGGTTACAATACTTAGACATCATTTGCACATAAAGCTTTTCGGCGTTATGATAGTGGTATTCGTTTACCCATAAAGTGTCGTCAGCATCGAAAGCAATTATTTTAATTTTACTCATAGATTTTTCAAAAATTACTTAATAACTTAAATTTCACCTCACAACTCCTTTTCACATAAAATGGAAATTGAAAGTCGTGTCAAATTTATAAAAAAAAGCTGCCACAAAGGACAGCTCTTCTTATATATTATTGAAAAATTAATTACTTGGCAACTCTTTCAAGCCATTTAAGCATAGAAAACATCATTGTCATTGATATAAGACAAACAACAACAAAAAGAGTCCATGTTAACCAAATTGGAACACTTTCGTACAGAACTGCACCGATAAATAATAATTGATTACCCACAGCAGTGGCACCAAGCCATCCACCTTGCATAACTCCCTGATATTGAGGAGGAGCTACTTTCGAAACAAATGAAATTCCTAGAGGGCTTATAAATAGTTCTGCGACTGTGAGAATGAAATATGTTCCAATTAAAAGGAAAGGAGTAACTCTATTGGCATCAGGAAGTCCACCCATGTTAACAACATCGTTGTGTAGAGGAAGTCCGTATGAGCCAAATGACATTAGCACATAAGCCATAGAAGCGATAAACATACCAATTGCAATTTTCTTAGGAGTCGACGGCTCCATTCCTCTTGCTCTAAGGAATCCGAAAATTGCCATGATTATTGGAGTAAGAAGAACCACAAACAATGGATTAATCGATTGGAATATCTCGGCACCCTTTAAAGTAACAAATCCAAGTGGAATAACTATACCGCTTAAGTTTGTGTACTCTTTGGCAAACATTGTAAGAGTAAGTCCATTTTGGTGGAATGAGAACCAGAAGAAGATAACAACTCCAAATACTGCAAACAGAGCATACATACGTTGACGTATCTCCTGAGCAGCCATATGAACTTCAGCTCCTGACAGTTTTGAATCATTTGCTTGTTTAGGTTTGTTAACGTCAGGGAATCTTTTTTTGTTAGCTATATAAATAAAAAGTGAAATAGCCATTGCAATTATCGCTATTGCAAATGCATAGTGATAACCGGTAGTAAAAACATTGAGATATTTATTTGCAAAAACAGTAAGGTCGGTTACAGGAACGCCTCCGCTTACCTCTGAAGCAAGTTGAGTAAATCTTGTTGCAGCTTCGGTTGTAAGAGTTCCTCCCAATTGTTCGTGACAAAGAGCAGGAAGGTCCGAATTATAAGCAAAACCATTATGGACTACCCACCAGTTTCTCATACCTACTGCAAAAAGAGGAGCAAAAATAGCACCTACGTTAATAAACATATAGAAAAGAGAAAAACCGGAGTCACGCATTTTGGAATATTCATTATTATCGTACATCTGTCCTACAAGTGCCTGAAGATTCCCCTTAAACAAACCATTTCCGAAAGCAATTACAAATAGACCAATACAAGTAATTGTCAAATAGAGTGTGAGATTTGGAACAGGTGTAGGTGTAGGAATTGCAATAAGTAAATAACCGACAGCCATTGTTATGATCCCAACCATTATTGTGCCTTTGTAATTTCTTGTTTTATCGGCAATTAAACCGCCAACAAGGGCAAGAATATAAATTAAGGCATAAAAAACTGAGTAGATAATTCCGGCATCCTTACCGTTCAGACCAAATTTCGCCTGAAGAAAAAGAACCAGAATAGCCATCATGGTATAGAAGCCAAAGCGCTCACCCATATTTGCGAGTGCAGCGGCAAGAAGTCCTTTCGGGTGGTTTTTAAACATTTTTTTATTTTATTTAAGTTAAAAATTTATCCATATCCTTACAAAAATAGTATTTTTTGGATAACTTTGCTATCTATATATTAACATAATGGCAAAATTTCTTTTTTACCTTTTAGTAGTACCAATATTTCTTTTATCGCTCATTCCTCTAGGAGTTTTGTATGTTGTATCTGATTTTCTTGCCTTTGTACTTGAGAAAATTGTCGGATACCGCTCATATGTAATTTATATTAATCTTGCTCGCAGCTTTCCCGAATTGAAATATTCAAATCTTAAAAAGATAGCTCACAGGAACTATAAATTTATTGCAGAGACTTTTGTTGAATCATTTTGGACAATCTCTACATCAAAAAAACGTCTTCAAAAATTCGCCAATCTTAAAAATCCCGAAATTCTGTATTCGATTTATAATGAGGGGAAAAGTGCAATAATCGCCATGGGGCACAAAGGCAACTGGGAGCTTTTACCATCTTTTATTGATTTTGCTCATGGCGTTCCTGTAGGATTTACCGATGACGACATTAGATTTTTATATAAAAAGGCTAAAAATAAAACTTTTGATTTGCTTACAAAATGGATAAGAAGCAGACATACATCTGCAATACTAATAGAGTCAAAAGAGGCCCCAAGATATATGATCAAAAACAGAGACCAAAGATGCCTTTATTTTCTCATTGCCGATCAGTCTCCTCGTCCGGGTTCAAAATTTGCAGTGAACTTTCTTAATCAGCCTACTTTAATGATAAACGGACCGGAACAGTTATCGAAAATACTCAATTGTCCTGTAATTTATTTAGATATGAACCGATTAGAGAGGGGTAAATATGAAATTACTCTTACAAAAATTACAGATAAACCAAAAGAGGAGCCCGAAGGTTATATTACAAAAGAGTTTGCAAGACTGCTCGAACAAGATATTTTTAAAAACCCTGACTCTTGGTTATGGTCTCATAAAAGATGGAAAAGAAGTATGGAAGAATTAAAAGAGTCAACAAAAAATAACAAGCATGAATAGTATCTTAAAATCAATTTCAGTATGCGCTTTGCTTATTTCTGCAGGAGTTGCAGGAGCGCAGAATCAAGGTAAACCGGAGGTATTTCCTCAAGGGTCCATTGTCTACTCCTTGCCATCTACCTCTCTTTATTTCACCGTGGAGGCAGAGAAGGAGAGTTTTACTGCCGGTCCTTATGCTAAATTTGCTCAGAAGTATTTAGGAGTTGCAGCAAGAGAGAACAGCGGAGATACTTACAGAATTAAATCCGTGAGAATGACTCCGTTTATTGAAGCAGATCCCACTACGAACTATCCTATAATTATTGGCGGCTCAAAAACTGCTACGGCCAATTTTCTCGAATTTACAAATCAGGGACTACTAATGTGGTCCGACAGTTACTCCGGAAAATCCGAGAAGTTTCGTTTTGCAACAATGAAGGATAATTCAATCTTTAATGAATCATCTGCAACATCAAATCTTACAAGCGAGAATACAACACTTTTCAAAACAGTACAAACTAACGGAAGTATTGAGAGAGTTCCTGTTCAACAGACACAGGTTGTTGAAAAAAGTCTTGAGAAAAAGGCCGAAGAGACAAGTGCACTTATTTTTAAATTAAGAGCCAAGAGGTTGGAAATTATAACCGGAGAAACCGATGCTACTTTCAGTGGCGAAGCTATGAAGGCAGCCGTCGATGAAATTAATCGTCTTGAGGCACAATATCTGGACTTGTTTTTTGGGAAAACCATCTATAACACTCAGGAGATGAGTTTTGAAGTTACACCTGTACCGGAGAATCAAAAACAAATTTATATAGCATTCAGAATTTCTGAAACTGCCGGTCTTTTACCTCCGGATAATATTTCGGGCAGACCGGTTGTTGTAGAACTCAAAGCAGATGAAGATAAAGCCGCCAATTTTTCCATGGATATGGGTAATTCAAAAGCTAAAGTAATTTATTACCGTAAACCGGCCATGATGAACGTTCGTCTCACCGATGGCTCAGTTCAATTGATGCAGTCTCGCGTACCTGTTTATCAACTCGGTAAGATGTTGAGTTTCCCTATTGACATAGCAACATTAAGATAGAATAATTAATTAAAATACAATAAGATTATGAGTATAGAGAATTTAAATCCAACCAGAGTTTGGAAGCATTTTCAATCATTGACACAAATTCCGCGACCTTCTAAAAAAGAGGGAAAAGCAGTCCTATTCCTTGAGAAATTCGGAAAGGATCTTGGGTTGGAAACAATTAAAGATGAGCTGGGTAATATTATTATTCGCAAACCTGCAACTCCCGGAATGGAGAACAGGAAAGGAATAATACTACAAGCCCACATAGATATGGTTCCTCAAAAAAACAGCGATAAAGTTCATAACTTCGAAACTGATCCTATTGTTCCGAGAGTTGTAGAGGAGTGGGTTTATGCAACCGGAACCACATTGGGGGCAGATAACGGTTTGGGTCTTTCAGTGGCAATGGCAATACTCGAAGCCAAAGATTTAACACACGGCCCTGTTGAAGCACTCTTTACAATCGACGAAGAGACCGGCATGACCGGAGCAAGAGGACTTAAGGCAGGACTTCTTAAGGGAGATATCCTTATTAACCTGGATTCAGAAGATGAGGGTGAACTTTATGTTGGTTGTGCAGGTGGTCTTGATGCTACCGCTACTTTCAAGTATAGTGAAAAATCTATTCCAGGTGGTTACAAAGGATTTAAATTAAACATAACCGGACTTTTAGGAGGACATTCAGGCATGGACATTATTCTCGGAAGAGGTAATGCAAATAAAGCCATTACAAGAATTCTGCTTCCTTTAATGAAAACTGCCGGAGTCGAACTTGCAAATATAGAAGGAGGAAGCCTTAGAAATGCAATTCCTCGTGAAGCATTTGCTACCTTGGCTATACCTGTGGCAAAAATTGATGAGGCTAAATCAGTTGTCGAAAAACATTTTGCCGAAATGAAAAACGAACTCCTTTTACAAGATGCCGGAATCAAAGTGTCTTTAGAAGAGTGTGAATTACCAGCTTCTGTTATTGAGACTCAAACCGCT
>MTLD01000031.1_pt2 | contig 20073 bp, 15 predicted proteins | sample 1982471 | NCBI WGS metagenome assembly MTLD01 (sample SAMN05712604, study PRJNA340218) | biofilm metagenome | isolation source: sample SPM anode biofilm adapted to -50 mV | place: USA | collected 2012-02-03 | reverse complement strand
CGTCGCAGGGGAAGGCATGGCGGAGGTGTTGTCGCACCCATTCCGCCGTTGGGTGAGCAGTGACGCCCACGTGCCGGATCACCCTTCGTCCATGATCCAGGATCACCAGGACGTAGAGGAGCCTGAAGTTCCAGGTCGGCACCACCATGAAATCCATCGCGGAGACCATCTCCCGGTGGTTCTCGAGGAAGACCTTCCAGCTCTGGGCGGGCTGAGGATCGTGTGGCCTGCGGGGCATCCAACGCGCCACGCTGCGTTCGGATACATCGAACCCCAGCTTCCGCAGTTCCCCGTGGATGCGCGGTGCCCCCCAGAGGGGATTCTCCTCGGCCATCCCGCGGACCACCTGTCGCAGCCCAGGCGCGATAGGCGGCCTCCCTCCTCGTTGGTGAGATTTGAGGCGCCAGAACAGCCGGAACCCGGAGCGATGCCAACCCACCACCGTTGCCGGTTTCACCAGGTGGCAGACTGACTTCCAGTCCGGCCAGAATCGGCTCGGTCCGATCCAGAACACCCGATCCCATTGGGTGACCTTTGGTCGTTTCGAGGTCCTCTGAATTACCGCCAACTGCTGCCTGAGGGCCAGGTTCTCCAGCTCCAGCGCGTGGATCCTGGCCTCTGGCCCTACACGGGACGGCCACATCTTGATGAGAAGCAGGTGAACGAGCCAACGCATATCGTATTCGCGCCAGGGGACATGCGGAGGCCGTTCCGATATTGGGACGATATTTCCCGAAATCGGAACGCGACTAACCCCCATTAGGTTTCGTAAGCATATTTTTAACAGCATTTACGTATTGGCATGCTTCGGGCAACAACGGGACTGGAGTCCTCGCCCATGGATATTGCCCTTCCGCCTCGTCCGCGCCGCGCCCGCCTGATTCTGTTCAGTGCGTTGGGGCTTGGCCTTCTCACCCTTACCGTGGCCCTTGCTCGCCTCAAGCCCGCGGCGCCCCAAGTCGACCGTTCGAACCTGCTCATCGATGTCGTGAAGCGGGGGGCCATGATCTTCCAGGTGCGGGGGACGGGCACGCTGGTGCCGGTGGATGTGCGCATGATCACGGCCCAAGTCCCCTGCAAGGTGGAGCGCATCCTGCTCTACCCGGGCACCACGGTGACAAAGGAAAGCATCATCGCCGAACTGTCATCTCCTGAACTGCAGCAGGCCACCGATGGTGCGAAGTGGCAGATGCGGCAGGCCGAGGCGGACTATGAAATGGACCACCTTAGCCAGAAGGTCACCCTCAACTCAGCCCGCGCCAGCTCCCAGGAGGCCCAGACCATCCTGCATGTCGAGGAGCGGCTGAGAATGGAGGGCCTTCAGAGTGACCTGGATGTGCTGCGAGCCAAGGTGAAGGCCGAGGAAGCCTCCGGCCGGATGGCCGCAGAAGAAGCCAGGATGCGTCTCTACGAAAACACCTCAGGCCGGGTCGCACCCGCCCGCGCTCGGCTGGAACAGGCGAAGGCCCTGTACGCACTGAAGCGGGAGCAACTGGCCTCACTCACAGTCCGGGCCGGCATGGCGGGCATGCTCCAGCAGGTGCCGCTGCAGGTGGGCCAGCAGCTGGCGGCCGGCGCCAGTCTGGCCAAGGTTGCCAAGCCGTTGCCGCTGAAGGCGGAGCTCAAGGTCAGCGAAACCCAGGCGAAGGATGTCCTCATCGGCCAGCCGGTGGACATCGACACACGCAATGGCATTGTGAAAGGCAAGGTGATTCGCATCGATCCTGCGGTCGTGAACGGCACGGTCACCGTGGACGCCAGCATGGAAGGGGAGATGCCCAAGGGCGTTCGCCCCGACCTGAGCGTCGAAGGCATCGTGGAATTGGATCGGGCCGCCAGCACCCTCTTCACCGGGCGCCCGGTCCAGGCCCAATCCTTCGGGAGCCTGAGCGTGTTCCGGCTCAATCCGGAGGGCACCGAGGCCACCCGCGTGAAGGTCAAGCTCGGCCGTGCCTCCGTCTCCGCCGTCGAGATCCTCGACGGCCTGAAGGAGGGTGATCGGATCATTCTGTCGGACACTTCGCAGTACGACGGCGTCGACCGGATCCGGTTGAAGTAGTCGAAACATTACTCCTTTAACTTCATGAAGATAGTCAACTTGACATCGTTTTGAACCGGAGCCACCCATGCTCTTTTTCCGGCAACTCCAGCAAGCGCTGCGCGGCCTTCTGCGCACGCCCACCTTCACCGTCATGGCCTTGCTCACGCTGGCCCTGGGCATTGGCGCGAACACCGCTGTGTTCTCCGTCATCAAGGCGGTGTTCCTCAAGCCGCTCCCCTTCGAGCGTCCCCAAGAACTGGTCTACGTCCACGTGGACAGCGCGAAGCTCTTTCCCGACATTCCGTACCTACCCCTATCGGGGCCCTACTATCAGGCGATCAAGGCACGGCAAACGGCCTTCTCGGATGTGGCGGTCTACAGCCGCCGACGCCTGACCCTCACCGGACATGGGGACGCCGAGCGCCTTCTGGGGATGGGTGTGACGGGTTCCTTCTTCCCCCTGGTGGGCGTGAAGCCGCAGCTCGGTCGAACCCTTCTGCCCTCGGATGATGGCGGAGCCAAGGTTGTCGTACTGACCCACAGCCTGTGGATGAAACGGTTCCAAGGAAATCCAAATATCCTGGGTCAGATCCTCACCCTGGGTGGGCAGGGATACTCTGTGGTGGGGGTCATGCCCCCCAGCTTCCATTGGCAGGCAGATCCGCAACTCTTCACGGCGGATGGGCCCACACCGGAACAGTTGCGGGGTGAATGGATGACCTGGGCCTTCCATGGCATCGGGCGTCTGAAACCGGGCGTCAGCTTGGCCCAGGCTCAGGCCGACCTGAGCCGGATCCATGCCGATCTCGTGCGCGAGGTCCCCAAACTGACGCAGGCTCCCCTCTCGATCACGCCTTACCGGACCTACCTCTACGGCGGCCAGCGCGCCAAGGGCATCATGCTGGGGCTCACGGGCGGCCTGGTGCTGCTCATTGCCTGCGCGAACCTGGCGAACCTGATGGTCTCCAGGGCGGCCTACCGGCAACGCGAGCTTGCCCTGCGCCAGGCGCTGGGGGGCACTTCGATGGACACCCTCCGCCCCTTCCTGGCCGAAGGCCTCTTGGTGGCCCTGATCGGCGGAAGCCTCGGTCTGGCCCTGTCCCTCAGTCTGACCCAGTTCCTTCGCCCCTTCATACCGGTGGAACTCCAGAGCGCGATCGGTGTGGATGGCCGCCTCCTCCTTTTCGCCTTCGGCATGGCCCTTGGCACGTCACTTCTCTGCAGCTTGGCCCCCGCGCTCCTGGGCGACCGCGTGAATCTGGTGGCGGATCTCCGTCACGATAGCCGAAACACCCAGGGGCGTCGCCATGGGTGGCTGCGGAGTAGCCTGGTCATGGCCCAGGTGGCTCTCTCCCTGAGCCTCCTGGTGGGCTTCGCGATCCTCTTCCAAAGCCTTCGCAAGCTGAATCAGGCGCCCATGGGTTATCGGCCGGATAAGGCCGTGGCCTTCACCCTGAGCGTGGATGAGAAGCGCACGCCCACGTGGCAAACCGGCACCGCCAGCATCCGCCACATTGTGGATGCGATCCGGGCCTTGCCCGGCGTGGCGCAGGTAGGCGTTGCCAGCGAACTACCCATGGAACCGGGGGCCAACGCAGACTACCGGCTTCCGAACCGGGAGAACCTCTTCCTGACGGCCTACATCCGCACATTGAGCCCCGGATGCGTGGAGGCTTTGGGGATGACCCTCCTGAAAGGGCGAGATTTCATTGACGCCGACTGTGTGGAAACACCAGACAATATTCTCGTAAGCCGCTCGCTGGCCACGCGTTGCTGGCCCGGGGAAGATCCCATTGGGAAAGCCTTGATTCGGCAGCGGGAAGACGGTCCCGGCATCCTGCGCGTCGTGGGCTTGGTGGAGGATGTCCGCCACGACGGCCCTCGGGTGGCCCAGAATCTGGACACCATCTATTACCCCGGATTCTCCGACGAGAACCGGATCGTGGTCCGCAGTGCAGGCCGCCCTTCGGCGTTGATCGGAGAGTTGCGGGCCTACCTCAAAGCCAATGAACCCGACCTGCCCCTGGCTGGCCTCGAGCCACTAAGCATGCGGCTGGATCGCGCCCTGGAGGGCGACCGAACCCTGACCCGCCTCTTGGGCCTGCTCGCGGGCCTCGCCCTGTGCCTGGCCTCTGCTGGGATTTATGGCGTGATGGCCTATTCCGTGGCCCAGCGCACCCGGGAAATCGGAATCCGCAAGGCGCTAGGTGGCCAGGACTGGCAGGTGGTCTGGGAAATATCCCGGCGGAGTCTGCTGCTCATTGCCATGGGCCTTGGGCTGGGCACCCTGCTCACCTTGGGGTCGGGGAGAGTGATGGAAGGCTTCGTGTTCGGCGTCTCCCCGACGGATCCCCTGTTCCTTGCCCTCGCAGCCTTGGTCCTGGGTCTCGTGGCCCTGGCCGCCACCCTGATTCCCGCCGCCACAGCCGCCCGGATCGAGCCCGCCGTGGCCCTCCGCTCGGAATAGCAACGCTTCTCCCTCGCCCTTTTCGAATCCCTGAGGAGTTCCCATGTCCACCCCCCTCATCCGCCTCGAATCCATCAGGAAAGTCTTCACCACCGAGGAGATGGAGACCCACGCCCTGTCCGATGTGCATCTCGACATCGCCGAAGGCGAATTCCTGTCCATCGCAGGGCCTTCGGGCTGCGGGAAATCCACGCTGCTCTCCATCCTCGGCCTGCTGGATACACCCACGGGCGGCACCTACATCCTCAACAACAAGGCGGCCTCGGGCCTGAAGCTGAAGGAACGCGCCCGCATCCGCAACCGCGAGATCGGCTTCATCTTCCAGAGCTTCAATCTCATCGGTGACCTCACGGTTTTCGAGAATGTCGAGTTGCCCCTGGTCTATCGCGGGATGAATGCAGGGGAACGCCGTGCCCGCGCCATGAACGTCCTGGAGGAAGTGGGCATGAGCCACCGCGCCAAGCACCTGCCGAGCCAGCTATCTGGCGGCCAGCAGCAGCGTGTGGCCGTGGCCCGGGCCCTTGCGGGAAGACCGAGTGTCCTCCTCGCAGATGAGCCCACGGGCAATCTGGATAGCACCAACGGCGAGGCCGTGATGGAGCTGCTGAAGGACCTGCACAGGCGCGGCTCCACCATCTGCATGGTGACCCACGATAGCCGCTTTACCGCCTTCGCTCAGCGCACGGTGCACCTCTTCGATGGCCGCATCGTCAGCGAGGAGGAGGCGAAGAAGCAGCACATGCCGTGAGGAACCCTTCAGCAATGGTGCCTAGTTCCCCATTCCCAAGACCCTGATGCCGAAGGATCTCCCATGGCTTTCTACCTCGACCTGAAGCTGGCCTTCCGAAGCCTTCTGCGTGCCAAGGGCTTTCTGGTATCCGCCGTCGCCTGCCTCGCCCTGGGGCTGGGCGCCAACATCGCCGTGCTGTCCCAGGTGGATCATCTGGTCCTGAGGCCGCTCCCCTTCCCAGACAGCCGTTCGCTGGTCGAAGTGGACGCGAAGGATACGGCCACCGGAGCCGTCCAGCCCATGACCATGGCCGATTTCCTGGACCTCCAGACCCAGTGCCGGTCTTTCCAGGGGCTCGCCGCCTGCACCTCACGCGTCAAGACCCTGCAGGGCCTGGACGAACCCGTGCGCCTGGACGTGGGCATGGTCACGGCGAACTTCTTCCAACTGCTGGGTGTGAGGCCGCGTCTCGGCCGCCTGGTTTTCACGATGGAGGAGGAGGCCTCCAAGCCGGCCACCACGGCGATCCTGCGCCATGACTTCTGGATGGAACGGATGGGTGGCGACCCGTCCGTGATCGGGCGTACGCTGGTGCTGGATGGCCGCGCCGTTCAGATCGTCGGCGTGCTCCCAGCGGATTTCAGGTTCTTCGATCGCATCGGCCAATCGGAAATCTTCACACCCGAAGCCATCACCTTCGCGGGTCGCACCAACCGGCAGATGGGAACCTTCTACGCCTTCGGACGCCTGAAACCTGGCGTCAGGCTCCCCCGGGCCGCAGCGGAAGTAGAGACCGTCGCACAGCGAATCTCCAAGGCAGAGGGCAATCCCCGGTTCGGGGCCGGCGCCATCTCACTGGTGGGGCAGATCACCCAGTACTTTCTCCCCATGGCCATGGCGCTCCAGTTCGCGGTGGGCCTGGTGCTTCTGATCACCTGCTTCAGCGTGGCAAGCCTCCAACTGGTGCGCAACGCGGCGAGGATCCGAGAAATCGCAGTCCGTCGAGCCCTGGGGGCTCTGCCCTCCCACCTGTGGCGGATGTTCCTGGCCGAGAGCCTCCTCCTGGCTGTCTTCGGAGGGATCGCAGGCACCGGGCTCTGCCTCCTTCTCCAGATCATCCTCGGTCAACTGGTGAATGGATTGCTGCCTGTTCCCCTGAATGTGGGCATCTACCCCGCCCTGCTTGTCGCAGCCCTGGGCCTGAGCCTGCTCACCGGGCTTGGCCTGACCCTGCTGTCCGGCTTCATGGCCCACCGGATTCAGCTCAGCGAAACCATGAAGGAAGGTGCCCGGGGAACCTTCTCCAAAACCCATCGACGGGTGCTGAAGGGCCTGGTCGTGGGTGAGCTGGCATTTTCCGTGACCCTGCTCCTGGGGGCAGGCCTGCTGATCCAGAGCATCTACAACCTCAGCCGGGTCCAGGCGGGCTTCGATGCCGCACATGTCCTGATCGCGCGGATCCCCCTCCCGCCCCAGAAATACGGAACTCAGGAGGCCCAGAACGCTTTCCTGGATCGCCTGGGCCCCGCCCTCCGCAGCCTGCCCGGCGTGATCGAGGTGGGCGTCAACGACACCACTCCCTTCATCCACGCCAACAACATGGCCTTCGTGGGCACTCGCCCGGACGGACCGAGCCCCTTCCACGCCCGCATCCATGTCATCACGCCCGGGTATTTCAAGGCCATGGGCATCCCCGTGCTTGAGGGCGAGATATTCTCCCGGACCACCCGGACCACCTGCATTCTCAGCCGGAGATTGGCTCAGGCGCTGTGGCCTGGAGCGAGCGCGGTGGGTCGCCAGGTGTTCGCGGGCGGCCCCAACCCCCTGACCGTGGCCGCGGTGGTGGGCGACACTGGCGAAAACAGCCTTCGTGATCAGACGGAGCCCCAAATGTACGTGTCCGCGTACGAGGTCGGGCTTTTCGAGGGGGCCATTGCCTCCGTGAACGTCCAGGGCAACCCGGCCGCCTTCGCGAAGACCGTGCGGAGGGCCATCCATCAGCTGGATTCCGCCCTGGCAGTTCCTCAGCCCACGCCCCTCCAGGACGCCCTCCGGGACCACTACACCTTCGAAAAGGCACTCGGCATCCTCTTCCTCGGCTTCGGCCTCATGGCCCTGTTCCTGGCCGCGGTCGGGCTCACCGGCGTCATCAGCCAGACCGCCCTACAGCGCACCCGCGAGATCGGCATCCGGATGGCCCTCGGGGCCCAGCCATCCCACATCGCCCAGGAGGTCCTCCAGGAGTCGCTTCAGCTGGCAGGTGTGGGTCTTCTCGCAGGCGCCGGCATGGGGTGGGAATTGCAGAAATTCATTTCTGGGCAGCTCTTCGGACTGTCTTCCGTCCAGGTCATTCTCTACGTCGTGGTGCTGGGCGTGATGGCACTCATCGCCCTCGTCTCCGCCCTGGGTCCCGCCCTTCGGGCGGCCCGCCTGGACCCGGCGCGGGCGCTGCGCAGCGAGTGAAGCGCCGCCGATGCCGACCTTCTTCCCATCGGATCTCCGCCTTGCCTTGGGTTGCAGCCCATGCTGCTGGGGGCTTTGGAGCTGCTAGGGCTCCCAGCCGCCAGCGCCGCCAGCCTTGTTTTCACGCTGTCCGGCGGAACCCTGTGGACGCGCTCAGAAGGGAGTAATACTGGGTCCATGACCGTGCGCATCCTCATCGCTGATGATCAGCCGGATATCCGGGAGAGCCTGCGGCTCCTCCTGAAGTCGGAAGGCTTCAAGGTGGATGCGGTGGCGAGCCCCCGGGCGGCCCTGTCGGCGGTGGAGACAACTTCTCCCGACCTGCTCCTCATGGACATGAACTATGCCCAGGACACCACCTCTGGTCAGGAGGGTCTGGAGTTGCTGGATCGTTTGCGCGAGGCGGCGCCGGTCCTTCCCGTGCTCGTGATGACGGCCTGGGGCAGCGTGGATCTGGCGGTGGAGGCCATGAAGCGAGGAGCCCGGGATTTCGTGCAGAAGCCCTGGGAGAATGCGCGGCTCCTGGCCACCCTTCGCACCCAGCTGGATCTGTCGGCGGCGCTGCAGCGCACCGGGCGCCTGGAGGCCGAGAACCGGCTGCTCCGGAATGACGGTCTGCCTCAACTCATCGCTCACTCCCGGGCCATGGAGCCTCTCCTGCGGCTCATGGACCGGCTGGGGCCTTCCGACGCCCCCATGCTCATCACCGGTGAGAATGGCACCGGGAAGACCCTGCTCGCGCGACACCTTCACGCTGCCTCTCCCCGGGCGGATCGCCCCTTCATCACACTGAACGCGGGCGGTTTCGCCGAGGGACTGCTGGAAAGCGAGCTCTTCGGGCACACCAAAGGCGCCTTCACGGATGCCAAGTCCGACCGCGTCGGTCGCTTCGAGCTCGCAGATGGGGGAACCCTCTTCCTGGATGAGATCGCCAACGCCCCGGCCTCCCTCCAGACCAAGCTCCTGCGCGTGCTGGAGACGGGTGAGTTCGAGCGTGTAGGCTCTTCCCGAACACTCAAGGTCGATGTGCGCATCTTCAGCGCGACCAACGCGGACCTCCCCGCAGAGGTCACCGCGGGGCGCTTCCGGCAGGATCTTCTGTTCCGTCTCAACACTTTCGAACTCCATCTCCCCCCCCTGCGGGAGCGCCGAGAGGACATCTCGCCCCTGGCCCACCACTTCCTGGAGGTTTATGCCCGGAAGTACCGCAAGGATCTGATCGGCTTCGAGGAGGCCGTCCTCCGCGCCCTGGAGCAGCATCCATGGCCCGGGAATGTCCGGGAACTCGACCACGCCGTCGAACGCGCGGCTCTGATGACCCGGACCAAACGGGTGACAGGCCATGATCTGCTCCTCTCCCAGGGCGGTCCTTCAAGGGATCTGGATGCCATGAGCCTGGAGGACATGGAAGCCCACCTCATCCGCAAAGCCCTGGCCTGCCATCGCAGCGCCACCCTTGCCGCTGAGGCGATTGGCCTCTCCCGCAGCGCGATGTACCGCCGGATGCAGAAATACGGGATCGAGGGCTCATGACCCGCTCCCTCGAACGAAGATTGCAGTGGACGGCCCTTCTGGGAGCCGTCCCCGCGCTCGTTCTAGCACTCGCCCAGATCCTGGCCCTTCGAAGGGGCCTGCTGCTTCCGCTCTGGGTCTGGGGGTTGGCTCTGGCGCTGGCCACCCTGGCCGCCTGGCGCGCTGCGCGCCACGTGCGGGCCCGTATGCTGCACCCCCTCCAGACCCTGTCGAACCTTCTGGCTGCCCTGCGGGAAGGCGACTATTCCTTCCGAGCGCGGGGCGAAAGCGCCCGGGATGCCCTGGGGCAGGTCTTCGGAGAACTGAACACTCTCTCGGAACTCCTCCAGCAGCAGCGGCTCCGGGCTCTCGAAGCCACCGCGCTGCTCCGGGCGGTGATGGCCGAGATCGAGGTGGCCGTGTTCGCCTTCGATCACGCCGGGGCCCTGAGGCTGGCCAACCGGGCCGCCGAGCAGTTGCTGGGACGCCCCGTGGAAGGGCTCCTGGGATCCACCGCCGCCGAACTCGGGCTTGAAAAGGCCCTGGCCGGTGACGGAGAACTCCTGGATCTCTCCTTCCCGGGGAGGGAAGGCCGCTTCGAAGCCCGGCGGGCGGAGTTCCGCCAGGGGGGGCAGCCCCATCGCCTGCTGGTCCTTTCGGATCTCACCCGGGCCCTGAAACAGGAAGAGCGCCAGGCCTGGCAGCGGATCATCCGCGTACTGGGGCATGAGATCAACAACTCCCTGGCTCCCATCCAGAGCCTCGCCTCCAGCATCGCCACATTCCTGGAACGGCGGGCCGAGGACTGGGAACAAGACGCCAGGCAGGGGCTCTCCATCATCGCGTCGAGGGCTCAGTCCCTGGGCCGGTTCATGGACGCCTACACGAAGTTGGCCCGGCTTCCCGCCCCTTCGAAACGACCCACGCCTGTTGGGCCCCTGGTCAAGAAAGTCGTGAGCCTCGAGACACGGGAATCCGTCGCCATTCAGCCTGGACCTTCTGTCGCGGTTGAATCCGATCCCGACCAGTTGGAACAGGCCCTGATCAACCTGCTGCACAACGCCGTGGAGGCGGGCGGACCGGTGACCATCGGGTGGCAGACCGAAGGCGGCCACCTGGAATTCCGCATCGAGGACAGCGGCCCAGGTCTACCCGAGGGTGGCAATCTCTTCGTCCCCTTCTTCACCACCAAGCCCCATGGAACCGGGATCGGCCTGGTGCTAAGCCGCCAGATCGCCGAAGGTCACGGAGGCGCCCTGTTTTTGGAGAATCGCGAAGGAGGGGGGGCTCGCGCCCGACTTCGGGTGCCTCAGTGAATCGCTCCGCCCCCCACACGGGCTTCCCTGCCGTCGGCCACGCCGTTCCCGTTTCCGGCCTGTGCTGTTCCCTGTTCCGCCTCCCAGTATTCCCTGATCCCTTCCTAGGGAACTCGGCATGGGAGGAAAGCTCAAATGGCGGCTTGTCGGAACATCGGCTCCGGCACGTTGCTCCAGCGCGACCGAGAACCGCCTCAATTCCCTGTTTATTGCCTGTTAGCAGGGAATGGGCGAAGCGTCTCACCGGGAAAGTCGGTCAGATGGATCCACTACGGAGCCAGACACGAAGCGGGACCCAACTGGGTCCCTTTTCATGTCTGGCATCGCTGAGGGATTCGGGCCCCCGTGTGGCAGCCGGCCCGCAAGCGCGCGGTGGAGGGAGGCAGCGCCGCGCGATACCGGAGCGGGGCTTCTATTTGGGATCAGCAGCCCAGCGCCCGGGCCGCGGTGACCAGGAACAGGGCGAGGTCCACGGGATCCGCGGACAGGGTGGGGAGGCCTGCCAGGAAGCCCGGCCGGGTGATGCGGTCATCCAGGGGCGCCCCGGGTGCGAGGGCCTGGAGCCGCCCGAGGAGGGCCACGAAGTTCCCGAACCGGGCGTGCTGGAGGGCCGGTCCCAGGCACTGGTAGTTGAGGCGCCCCTCGTACAGCATGATCTCCGGGAGGCCGTCGTTCCGCTGGACGAGGACGAACGGCTCCTTGGAGGAGGTGGTCCGTTCCGAGACGGTCTCCACCTTGCGGGTGACCGAGAGGCCGCTCGTCAGCAGGGCCTTCCCGAGGTCCAGCTTGCGCTCGGTGGTCTTGACGATCTCGGCGGTCTCCACCGGGCGGATCCCCCGCAGGAGGGCGGAGATCGACGTGGCGGGACAGTCCTGCCGCTGCCCGCGCCCGTCGATGGCCACGAACCCGGAGGCGGAGAGCTCCAGGTTCCGGGCCACCACCCGGTCCTTCTCGCTCGGAATGGCGGCTTCGTCCCCGGAGAAGGCCACGAACCCCGCCGCCCGGAGCGCATCGGCGATCCGGCCGCCCTCCGGGGTGGCGCGGACGAGGATCCTCGGAAGGGTCCCGGCAAGGAGCCTCGAGGCGTCCGCCACGGGGACCCCGGCGATCCCGGCGGCCCGCTGGAGGGCCCCGGGATCACCGGGCATGCGTGCGATGGCGATGAACATGCGGATCCGGGGCTCAGAGGCTGATCTTCGTCCCGAGGACCTGGAGGAACTGGGCCATCCAGGCGGGATGGGCGGGCCAGGCAGGGGCGGTGACGAGGTTGCCGTCGGTGACGGCGCCGTCGATGGCGATGTCGGCGTACTTCCCCTTGGCCACTTCCACCTCAGCCCGGCAGGCGGGGTAGGCGGAGCAGGTCCGGCCCTCCAGGACGCCGGCGGCGGCCAGGAGCTGGGCGCCGTGGCAGATGGCGGCCACGGGCTTCTTCGCGGCGAAGAAGTGGCGGACGATCTCGAGCACCCGGGGGTTCAGGCGCAGGTACTCGGGGGCCCGGCCGCCGGGGATCACCAGGGCGTCGTACTGCTCGGGCTTCAGGTCCGCGAAGGTGGCGTTCAGGGCGAAGCGATGGCCGGGCTTCTCCGAGTAGGTCTGGTGGCCCTCGAAGTCGTGGATGGCCGTGGCGACGCTTTCGCCCGCCTTCTTGTCCGGGCAGGCTGCGTGGACGGTGTGGCCCACAGCCAGCAGGGTCTGGAAGGGGACCATGATCTCGTAGTCCTCGCCGAAGTCGCCGACGAGCATGAGGATGCGCTTGCCTGCCATGTCTGCCTCCTGGGTGGGGCCGGCCCCGTGCCGGTCCCGGGGCCCCCATGCTAGCCCCAAGCGCCCGCCTCCGGGGAAGCTCAGGCCACCACGTCCAGGCTGCGGCCAGCGGCCTTTCCCGTCTGGGCCCGCTGCAGGTCGCGCTGGGCCCGGATGGCCATGGCGGAGGCGGCGGCGGCCACGCTCCGGTCCTGGGACGAGGGATCGGCCGGGGCCAGGGCCGCAGCCTGGATCTGCTGGGCCTTGGCCAGGGTGGCCGCGGGGTTCCCGGGCACGGGGCTGGTGTCGATGCCCACTTCGCCTCCCACCGCGTAGGCGACGCCGTCGGGGCCCCGCTCGTAGGTGTAGGACGCCCCGCCCCGCGCCAGGCCCCCGGCGGCCGTGAGGTGGGCCGCCTCATGGGCCCGCACCTGCTGGTCGCGGGCCTTGAGGTTCGCGATCTCCCGGGCCTGGGCCAACCCCGGCTGGCCGGACGGGCCGGGGAGTGCCGGGGAGAGGGGAGCGAGGTTCATGATCCGTCAGGATGGGGCCGTGGACGCCGGGGGCAAGGCCCCGGCCGGGAATCAGGCCTGCTGGTAGACCTCGGCGCCCTTCTTCACGAAGGTCTCGGCCATCTCCGCCATGCCCTTCTGGAGGGCCTCCGTCTCGTCGAGCCCCTGGCTGGCGGCGTACTGGCGCACGTCCTCCGTGATCTTCATGGAGCAGAAGTGGGGGCCGCACATGGAGCAGAAATGGGCGGATTTGGCGCCCTCGGCGGGCAGGGTCTCGTCGTGGAACTCCCGGGCCGTGTCCGGGTCGAGGGCCAGGTTGAACTGGTCCTCCCAGCGGAACTCGAAGCGGGCCTTGCTCATGGCGTCGTCCCAGATGCGGGCGCCGGGGTGGCCCTTGGCCAGATCCGCGGCGTGGGCGGCGATCTTGTAGGCGATGACACCGTCCTTCACATCCTTCTTGTTGGGCAGGCCGAGGTGCTCCTTGGGCGTCACATAGCAGAGCATGGCGCAGCCGAACCAGCCGATCATGGCCGCGCCGATGGCGGAGGTGATGTGGTCATAGCCCGGGGCCACGTCCGTGGTGAGGGGGCCCAGGGTGTAGAAGGGGGCCTCGTCGCAGACGGCCAGCTGCTTGGTCATGTTCTCCTGGATGAGGTGCATGGGGACGTGGCCCGGGCCCTCGATCATCACCTGCACGTCGTGCTTCCAGGCGATCTTGGTCAGCTCGCCCAGGGTCTCCAGCTCGCCGAACTGGGCCTCGTCATTGGCGTCGGCGGTACTGCCGGGACGCAGGCCGTCGCCCAGGGAGAAGGCCACGTCATAGGCCTTCATGATCTCGCAGATGTCCTCGAAGTGCGTGTAGAGGAAGTTCTCCTGGTGGTGGGCCAGGCACCACTTGGCCATGATGCTGCCGCCGCGGGAGACGATGCCCGTGACGCGCTTCGCGGTGAGCGGCACGTAACGGAGCAGCACGCCGGCATGGATGGTGAAGTAGTCCACGCCCTGCTCGGCCTGCTCGATGAGGGTGTCGCGGAAGATCTCCCAGGTGAGGTCCTCGGCCTTGCCGTTCACCTTCTCCAGGGCCTGGTAGATGGGCACGGTGCCGATGGGCACGGGGCTGTTGCGGAGGATCCACTCGCGGGTCTCGTGGATGTTCTTCCCGGTGCTGAGGTCCATCACCGTGTCGGCGCCCCAGCGGATGGACCAGGCCATCTTCTCGACCTCCTCCTCGATGCTGGAGGCCACGGCCGAATTGCCGATGTTGGCGTTGATCTTCACCAGGAAGTTGCGGCCGATGATCATCGGCTCGGTCTCGGGGTGGTTGATGTTGGCGGGGATGATGGCGCGGCCCCGGGCCACCTCGTCGCGAACGAACTCGGGCGTGATGCGGCTCTTGATGCCGGCGGCTTCGCGGCCCAGGTTCTCGCGGATGGCGATGAACTCCATCTCGGGGGTGACGATCCCCTGCTTCGCGTAGTGCATCTGGCTGACGTTGCGGCCGGCCTTGGCGCGCATGGGCTTGCGGTCGGCATGGAAGCGGATGGCGTCCAGCTCCTTGTCCCGCTCCCGCAGCTTGCGGTAGAGGCTGGTGGCCCCGGGCAGCGCCTCCACGTCGCCCCGGCCCAGGATCCAGTCCTGGCGGAGGGCGGGCAGGCCCTTGGCCACGTCGATGTGGGCCGAGGGGTCGGTGTAGGGGCCCGAGGTGTCGTAGAGCACCACGGGTTCGTTGTCGGTGAGCTGGCCGTTGAAATCGCGGGTGGGCTGCAGCTTCACGCGCCGGAAGGGAACCTTCACCCCGGGGAGGGTGCCGGGCACGTGGAACTTCTCGGAGGCGGGGAAGGGCTGGAGGCAGGCCGCCAGGGCCGTCCCGTCCACGGGAACCGGGTTGGGGCTGGACTGCATGGTCATGGAAACTCCGGACTTGGGGAAAACGAGACGCGATTGATCCCCGAATTAGAAAGTTTATCGCGGGGGGCGGGTGCGACGGATTCAAAGTTTCCCGGGGCCGGGCCGATAGGCTGGGCACGGAGCGCGCCCATGCAGGACCAGCCCCAGGACAACCAGGCCATTCCCGACCAGCTCATGCAGATCGCCCGGGAGCAGGAGGGAGGGGCCGAGCGGGTACTCGACCAGATCGAGGTGGTCCAGCACAGCTTCGAGGAGATCCAGGCCCTGTCGAAGGAGTGCCAGGAACTCCTCCGGGGGCTGATGCCACCCTCCGCCGAGCTGCAGAAGCTGACGGACCGGCTCGAACAGATCGGATTCCACGCGGACAACGGGGCCTACAACATCCAGGGCGCCTTCGACCTCTACCAGTACCAGGATGTGGTCCGCCAGAAGCTGGAGCGGGTGGGGCGCAGCCTCATCGAGGTGGCCCAGTACGTCCTGGGGCGCCTGCAGCCCGCCGAGGACCACCTGCCCAAGATGGCCCCCTCGGGCCGGGACATCCTGCAACGGGAACCCCAGATCCCCGACGTCACCAAGGCGGACGCGGACCGCATCGTGGCTGAATTCTTCGCCAAGGCCATGAAGGATCGGGGGCCCAAGGCGGGGGATTGAGCGATAATTCCCCCAGGGAGGGGGCCATGCCGCGACGCGCCTTCGTCATCAGTGCCCTGGCCCTCGGGCTGGTCGCCACGGCCCGTGGCCAGGAGGATCCCGTCCTCAAGGCCCGCGCCCAGCGGGCGGCGGCCCTGGGCATTCCGGACGGGGATCTTCCGCCCCTGCCGAAGGGGGTGGTGGAGCCGCCGCCCCTGCCGCCGCCGGAGACCCATGTGCGGGATACCCGCCGGGGCCGGCGGGTCAAGCACAAGACCATCAGGAAGAAGGGCCACAGCCCGAGGAAGGCGCCCCGGAAGGCGCCCCACGCCAAGGCCGCCCCGTGAGGCTGGGCGTCCTCACCTCTGGGGGGGACGCTCCCGGCATGAACGCCGCCATCCGCGCTGTGGTGCGGCAGGCGGATGCGCTGGGCCACGAGGTCTACGGCATCTACCGCGGCTACCAGGGGCTGCTGGAATCGGACTGGGCCCCCCTGGCCACCCGCTCCTGCGCCAACATCCTGCAGCGGGGGGGCACCATCCTGCGGACCGCCCGGTGTCCGGAGTTCCACCGTCCGGAGCGGCGGACGGAAGCCGCCGGGAAGCTCCGGAAGATGGGCATCGAGGCCCTGGTGGTCATCGGCGGCGACGGAAGCTTCCGGGCCGCGGAGGCCCTCCACCGGGAGCACGGCATCGCCTGCGCGGGGATCCCAGGCACCATCGACAACGACCTGCCGGGGACGGACCGGACCCTGGGCTTCGACACGGCCCTGAACACCGCGGTGGAGGCCATCGACCGCATCCGGGACACGGCCTCCAGCCACGGGCGGCTCTTCCTGGTGGAGGTCATGGGCCGCAGCTCGGGCATGCTGGCCGTGCACACCGCCATCGCCTGTGGAGCGGAGGCGGTGCTGTACCCCGAATCCCCCAACGACACCTACGAGTCGCTGGTTTCCCAGCTCCACGCCAACTGGATCCGGGGCAAGCGGAGCTCCATTGTTGTGGTGGCGGAGGGCGATGGGGTGGGCAACGCCATGGGCGTGGGCGAACGCCTGAAGCGCGACTATGGCCTGGATCTCCGCGTGGTCGTCCTGGGGCATGTCCAGCGCGGCGGCAGCCCCTCGGCCCTGGACCGCATCTGGGGCAGCCGGTGGGGCTCCGAGGCCGTGAAGCGGCTGGCCGCGGGGGAGCGGGCCTTCTACCTGGGCGAGGTGGGTGGCATCCTGGCCGTCCAGCCCATGGCCCGGATCCTGGATCCCCATCCCGTCCCCCCCAGGGACCTGGGGGCCCTGGTATCCGTCCTGGCCCGGTAGCGGCGCTATCTGGAGGGGTCCAGGGGGGGCGCCTCGCTGGTGAGGGCCCGCTGGAGGATTTCGCGGAGCGCCTGGCGGCCGAAGGGCTTGTAGAGGGTCTCCCGGGCGCCCATGGCCTTGGCAGCCCGCAGGTAGGGCGTGTCCCGGCGCGCGGTCATGGCCACCACCGGGAGCCCTGGCCGCAGCTTCCCGAGATGCTGGATGGTGGAGATGCCCTCCATGTCCGGCATCACGATGTCCGTCAGCACCAGGTCCACGGCCACCCCACCCTGGAGCAGAACCAGGGCCCGGCGTCCGTTTTCGGCGCGGAAGACCGCGTGTCCCTCAAGCTCCAGCATCGCCTGGAGGGTCTCGGCGGTGTCATGGTCGTCTTCGATGAGGAGGATGCTGGGCATGGGCGTCCCTAGGGTCGGGCGAGGTGCAGGACTTCGATGAGTTCCATGAGGGAGAAATCCCGGGAGAGGGCGGCGAGGGCGGGACGGGGCAGGGCACCCGGCCGGTCGGGACCGACCAGGAGGAAGGGACCGCTCCAGCCCTTCAGCCGGAGCCGGTCGAGGAGGGCGGCGGGCTCCAGGTCCAGGGCGGCAGGATCCATCACGAGCAGGTCCCAGTCGGGGCATTCCGAGTCGGCGGCTTCGGTGGCGGTGGCCTCCGGCGCGCTGTGGTGGCCCATCTGGGCGAGACCTGTGGCGAGCCTGGCCCGGACCGGCTCGCCGCAGAGCAGGAGGACCCGCATGGCCGGGCCGCCGTCGTCCGGGTCGCAGGCCACGGGGCCCGTCTGGCCGAGGGGCAGCAGCACGCGGAGGCGGGTACCCTCCCCCACGCGGCTGTCGCATTCCACGAAGCCGCCGTGCTCGGTGACGATGCCGTGGACCATGGAGAGGCCCAGGCCCGTTCCCTTGGCGCCCTTGGTGGAATAGAAGGGCTCGAAGATGCGGCGCAGCCGGTCCGCGGGGATGCCGCAGCCCGTGTCCTCCACCTCCAGGAAGACGTAGGTCCCCGGCAGGCGGCGGTGGGCCAGGGCCCGTTCGGCCGTCACCGTGGCCAGGCCGCTCCGCAGGGTGAGGGTCCCCTCCCCCTCGATGGCGTCGCGGGCGTTGATGGCGAGGTTCATCACCACCTGGTGCAGCTGGCCGGAATCGAAGCTGGCATCTGGGAGATCGGGGGCCAGCCGCAGGTCCAGGCGGATGCGGTTGGAGAGGGCGTGGATCAGGAGGGCCGCGGACTCGGAGAGGACGGTGTTCAGGTTCCCCATCTCCCGCCGCGGGGCCACCCGGCGGCTGAAGCCCAGGAGGCGGTCCACCAGGTCCCGGCCGCGGTGGGCGGCGCGGTGAATTACCTCCAGCCCCTTCCGCTGACGCGGTGTGAAGCCGGTGTCGGCCTCGAAGATCTCGCAGTAGCCCAAGATGGCCATGAGCAGGTTGTTGAAGTCGTGGGCGATCCCCCCCACGAGGGTGCCCAGGGACTCCAGCTTCTGGCTCTGGACCAGCTGCTCCTGGACCGTGTGCTGCTCGGTGATGTCCTGCAGGGCCCCGCGGAAGCCCTCTCCGTCTCGGGCCAGGGTCCAGCGGGTCCAGATGGTCCGCCCCTCCCCCTGCCGCATGCGGCAGTCCGCCCCGGCGACCAGGCCCGTCGAGGCCTCCCGCAGGGCCTGGCGGAGCCGGGGCTGGTCCTCCTCCAGGATCAGGTGCCAGGGCCAGCCCGGATGCGCCGCCAGGGCCGCCGGCGTTTGGCCTAGTACCGGCCCGGCGGAATCGCCCCAGCGCAGGTCACCGCCTGGATCCATGGACCAGGGCACCACCTTGGCGACGCTGGCGGCCTCCAGCATGGCCTGCCGCTCCTGCAGGGCCACGGCCAGGGCCCGCTCCGCCGTGCGCCGCCGCTCCTCGCGGGCCAGGTGGTCCAGGGCGAAGGAGATGTCCTCGGCCATCTCCTCCAGCAGGGCGATCATGTCGCGGTCGAAGGCCCCGGCCTCCTCGGAGAAGATGCTGAAGCTGCCCTCCGTGCGTCCGCCCACCCGGAGGGGGAAGGCGGCTTGGGCCAGCAGGCCGTGGCGGGCGGCATTGTCCCGGCAGCTGGCACAGGTGGCGACCGCGGGGAGGTCGCGGGTGAATTTCGGGATCCCGTCGCGGATCACCTCGGCGTCCAGCCCCAGGCTGGCGGGATCCTGGGCGTTCGTGCAGCACCTCACGCCCTCCAGGTAGGCGGTGGCGGGGCCCGCATGGGCCGCAGGGTGGCAGACGCCCGACCGCGGGTCCGGCACCACGATCCAGGCCAGCTGGAATTTGCCGGACTCGACCGCGATGCGGCAGACCTCCTGGAAGAGGCTCTGCCGGTCCCGGGCGTGGATGATGGCGTGATTGGTGCGGCTGAGGGCGGCGTAGAGATCGGTGAGCCGGCGGATGCGGAGATCGGCCGTGCGCATGGCGTGGATGTCGTCGCAGGCCGCGAGGAAGCCGGCGAAGCGGCCTTCCGGGTCGTAGAACGGCTTGCCGTTGCCGAGTACCCAGCGGTATTCGCCGCTCCGGTGCCGCAGGCGGAATTCCAGGCCCATGGGCAGCCGGGTCTCGAAGGCCTCAGCGTAGGTCCGCTGCAGGTGCTCCCGGTCCTCCGGGTGGACCGATTCCGCCCAGCCCTGGCCAAGCATCGCCTCCACCGGCAGCCCCGTGAAATCCAGCCAGGTCTGGTTCACGTACTCGCAGCCACCCGAGGCATCGCCCTTCCAGACCAGGAGGGGCAGCTCCCTGAGCAGGTTCCGGTAGTCGTAGCCCGTCGCGGCGGGGGCGGCCAGCTGGATGGGAATGGGGACTCCTCGATGGCTCGGTCCTTAGCGGACCTTTGAATCAATTAAGGATAGATCGGAGGCGCCTCCGAACGGATCAAGACCGGGTCGCCGGCCGGGCTTGTGATGGGGGTCACCCGCGTGGTTTGCTGAAAGGCCCGGCGCGAGGAGGATGCGATGGCGGTGGATTCCAAGGGGAACCTGGTGGCGGTCGTTATCTCGGCCTCGGCTGCGCCGATACGCGAGACCTCCCGCGCTTGGACTGTGAAGAGGGGGGCTTGATGTCGGATACGCGCAACCCGGTTTCCATGGTGGCCGTCGTGATGGCCGGGGGGCGGGGGACCCGCTTCTGGCCCCGCAGCCGCAACGCCCGGCCCAAGCAGTTCCTGGCCATCGTGGGGACGGAGACCCTCCTGCACCAGACGGTGCACCGCCTGGAGGGCCACGTGGCCCCCGAGCGGATCTTCATCGTCACCACGGAGGACCTGGCGGAGGAGACCCGGCGCATGCTGCCCGAGCTGCCGCCCGAGAACGTCCTGGTGGAGCCCGAGGGCCGGAATACCGCGCCCTGCCTGGCCCTGGCCCTGGTGCAGATCGAGCGGCGGTTCCCGGGGAGCGTGATGGCCGTGCTGTCGGCGGACCACTGGATCGGCGACC
>MTLD01003314.1_pt1 | contig 20126 bp, 21 predicted proteins | sample 1982471 | NCBI WGS metagenome assembly MTLD01 (sample SAMN05712604, study PRJNA340218) | biofilm metagenome | isolation source: sample SPM anode biofilm adapted to -50 mV | place: USA | collected 2012-02-03 | reverse complement strand
CCTCTGACTAGGTGGAGCTAACGGGATTCGAAACCGTGGACGGGGTTCCCGGTGGCTAACGGGATGACACCTAGCCAATCGAGGTTTGACTAGGCGTTTCGGCGCCCCGTTAGCGGTTTCCACAGGTGGTCAGGAGTGGGCGGTTGCGGGCAGAAATGGGGTGTTATATTGCCCGTATGTTGCCCGACACGAAGCCCGCACGTCAGCGAGCGGCGGCCTTCCGCGCGAGGGAGCGACGGAGCTTCGGCCGTCTGCGGCAGCGGGACTCGGGACGCTGGGAGGCCGCCTACGTGGGCCCGGACGCTCGGCTGTACCGGGCGCCTTCGACCTTCGAGGCCAAGGATGACGCGATCGCCTGGTTGAGCGCCGAGCGCCGGATGATCGAGCTGGACACGTGGGTCAGGCCGGACGACCGAGCGAGCCGGAAACCGACCAAGGGCACGACGTTCGGGGACTACGCCGAGGAGTGGCTCGCGAACCGCCGCACCAAGGCCGGCCCGCTCAAGCCGAGGACTCAGGCCGACTACCGGCGGTTGCTGGACCGGCACATCCTCCCGACATTCGCCCACCGGCCGCTGCGGCTGATCGGCTCCGACGAGGTCAACGCCTGGTACCTGTCACTGAACAGCAAGACGCCGACCGAGCGCGCCCACGCCTACCAACTGCTGCGTGCCGTGTGCAGCAGCGCGACCAAGGCGAAGCTGGTCTCCGAGAACCCGTGCGCCATCGAGGGCGGCGGCCAGACCGAGCGTGCGCATACGGTGGAGATCGCCACCCTCGATGAGCTCGCGACGATCACGACCGCAATGCCCGAGAGGTTGAGGCTGGCCGTCCTGCTGGGCGCCTGGTGCGCGCTGAGGTACGGCGAGATCGCCGAACTCCGCCGGATGGATGTGGACCTGCGCAATGGTCGCATCCGGGTGCAGCGTGGGGTGACCTGGCCGAACGGCAAGGCCACTGTTGGCACGCCCAAGACCAAGGCCGGCGGCCGGGTGGTGAACATCCCTCCCCACCTGCTCGGGGTGGTGAAGGCGCATCTGGACGAGCACGTCGCGCCGGGCCGGAACGCACTGCTCTTCCCGGCTCGCGACGGCGAGAGCAACCTGCACCCGAGGACGTTCGGCAAGCGGTGGGACGTGGCGCGCGCGGCCGCCGGCCGGTCTGATCTCCACTTCCACGACCTTCGCCACACCGGGGCGACGATGGCGGCCCAGACGGGGGCGACGATTGCTGAGCTGATGGCCAGGCTCGGTCACACCACTCCGCAGGCGGCCATGCGCTACCAGAACGCTGCCGCGGACCGGGACAAGGAGATCGCGCGGCGGCTCTCGGAGCTGGCGACCGGCGCTGTCCGGGTCTGACGCCTGTTTCAGGCGCCCGGGTCCAGGCTCGCCTCCGCGTCGGCGAAGGTTCCGGCGAGCGCGGCCCGCCACGAGGCGAGGTCGCCGGCGAGCGTCTCCCAAGTCAGCGCCCGGTCGATCTCGTCGTACTGATGAATGAGCCAGTTGCGGTTGGCGATCGCGTCCGTCCAGAGCACACCCTCGGGTGGCTCGATGTTGGCTCTGGTGAGGCGACCGGCCGCCTCACCGAGTTTCATCATGAGCGAGTCACCAGCCTCCTGCAGCAACGGGTCGTCCTGATACGCGTCCCGGCCGTGGTCGACGATGTCGCCGGCGCGTTTGAGCCAGTCGCGAATGTGCAGGAACTCCTTGGCGACCTTCCGGTCCATCACAGGAGCACCGCCTCTCGTCGGATGTCGTCGTCCAGCCCGGGATTGAGTCCGCCGTAGGTGACGAGGTCGACGGGACGGGCGAGGATTTGCTCGAAGGTGCCTCGAAGTGCGAGCAGCTCCTTGATCCCGACGCCAGGAGGCGCATCGACCAGCAGATCGATGTCGGAATCGTCTCTCGCTTCCCCTCGAGCAACCGAGCCGAAGACTGCAAGGCGCTCGAAGCCCTGAGATCGTGCGACGTCCACCAGCACGGGTGCCGCCGCCCTCACCAGGCTTTCCGGATGCACGCTGCTCAGGTCTCGCGACGCCTTGAGTTGTTGGCTCACGGCCGGCTGACTGATCCCGAGCTGGGCGGCCACGTCGCGTTGACTGGGCCCTGCGGCGAGCAAGGCGCGCAGCGCCAGCATCCTTCGCAGCCGAGAGATCTCCTCCTGGGCTCGCGCGTCGCGGTACTCGGCGACCAGACTCATAAGGACAGCTTATCACCATCGGTCCGCTCCACCGAGGGCGCGCGTCTTGGGGGCGCCGGTTGCCGCGATGCCGGCGGCGGCGGTCACCAGCGTGTGTAGCGGTCTTCCGGGCGAATGGTGGGGATGGCGGGAAACAGCTTGTCGAGGTCGGTGATGCGGACGCGGATGAGCTTGTAGCCGAGCTTGACGGCGGGCAAGTGGCCGGTGGCGATCCTGCGGCGCAGGGTGTAGGTGCTGACCGCATAGATGCGGGCGGCTTCGCGCAGGGAGATCCACTCGGGTTCGACGCGCTGGGTGTGCGGGCTGGCCATGTCGGTTCCTTCCTTGGGTGGTGCCCGGTGAATGCCGGGCGGTGGGTGTCAGATGCTGATGCCGGGGCTTCGGTGAGGACTCAGGGGTATCGGCTCGTGGCGGCGGGGGTCTGTGTGGGCCTGCTGTGGCGGCCAGTAGGTCTCCCAGATCTCGACCAGCCAGGGCTCGAGCCGGTAGCGCAGTGCGTCGGCCTTGTGGTCGTCGGGCAGCGGTTTCCGGGCAGCTGCTGCGAGATGCTTGGGGAGGCCGCGGCCTTTGGGGTCCACTGCGGCGCATTCTCGGGCGAGCCGGATGGTGGCGGGGTCTGCGATGGTGCCGGGCGCTGCTTGGTGGATGCGGTTGAGCCAGGCCAGTACGGCTTCGGACTCGCCGGCGATCAGGCTGTCGAGGTGGTGTTGGGACCGGGCCTCGGCCAGGTGGTGTTGGGCGGGGCCGGTGGGCCGCAGGTCGGTGTCGGGGACCTCGTGGGCGGCTCGCCACACTTCGATCTGTGCGACGACGTCGGCTGCCGGCTTCTCGATGAGCGCGGCGGCCCATCCGGGCGCAGTCTGGTGGGTGGCAGCGTCGTGCTGGACGCGTTCGGCCAGGTCGGTGACGAGCGCCCATCTGGCGGCGAGGTAGCGGCGCCACTCGGGCTCGGCCAGCAGCTTTTCGGGCACGGCTGGCAGCCAGGGCAGCGGGCGCCGCTCGTCGTTCTCGGCCCGGAGACTGACCACGTCGAGGCGCCGGTCCACGACCGCCGCGGGGTCGCGGGCGTCGTCGAGTTCCTCGGTGTCGGCGGCGTACTGGAGTGCGCTGATCGGGGAGACGCCCTGGGCGTTCAGGATGAGCAGGTGTGAGCGGGCAACGGGCCAGGCGTCGGCGTCGGCGAGGCCGAGGGTGTCGGCGGTGTGGTCGAGCAGGGTGATCAGGTCCTCGCCGGCCAGCTGTTCGGCTGCAGTGACGATGGCGTCGTGGTAGCAGGCGACGGCGGCGGCGAGCAGCGTCCGGGGGTCGTTCAGCTCGGCGAGCTGGGTGGTGGCAGAGGTGGGCACGTCGGATCGGGCGAGGACGGCTTCGAGCTGCTCGGTGGGGGTGGTTGGTGCCTCGGTCTGTGGGCTGAGCCGGTTGTGCGGGTCGCCGTCGCCGGTGATCTGGAGGTAGGCGTGGTTGGTGTGTCGGCCGCGGCTGAGCATGGTGTACAGCTGTTGCCTGCTCTCCTGGCCGGTGAGGAGGCCGTGGCAGGTGTCGGCGGTCATGCCCTGGGCGCCGTGGATGGTGGTGGCGTAGCCGAGCTCGACGTAGGTGGCGACGTATTCGGCCGGGAGGGTGAGTCGCCGGCGGGTGCGCGGGTCGCGGACGTCGAGGCGGCCGTCGCGGTGGACGCCATCGACCTGCCAGCGGTCGCCGTTCTTGACCCAGCCGTTGCCGGCGCGGAGCCGGCGGTTGTTGCGGCGGGTGATGATCGTGTCGCCGATGGAAGCCCGGTTGCCGTCGGCCAGGTCAGCTTCACGCCCCGGCCGGTAGCCGGCGAGCCGGTGTTCCCGGGCGGTCTGGTTGAGGGCGGCGACGTGTTCGCGGGTGGGGGCGAGCATGATCGCGTCGAGTCCGGCGCGCTTGTCGGTAAGCCAGGCGTCGAACAGCTGGCTGGACGTGGTGGTGGCGTCGCCGACGTGGACGCGGTCGTGGTCGAGGTAGTAGCCGAGGGCGGCGGGGTCGCCGTCGCGCAGGGCGAGGGTTGCGCGTGCTTCGGCGGGGTCGGTGAATCGCATGACTTCGACGAGGCGGGCGGCGCCGTGGGTGGTGGCGATGTCGCGGAGGATGCCGCCGGCCGAGATCGCGCCGAGCTGCTGGTCGTCGCCGATGAGCCGGATGCTGGCGCCGCGGTCGAGCGCCCAGCTGATCAGGTAGTCCAGCCGCAGGGTGTCGGCCATGCCGGCCTCGTCGATGATCAGCAGCGTGTTCGCATCAACCGCCTGCACCCAATGGGCGGGTCGGGGTTTCGCGATCTCGTAGGTCAGCTTGTGGAGGGTGTCGGCGTGGGTGCTCTGGCCCAGTTCCTCGCCGAGCTGGGACGCGGCGGTGGCGGACGGGGCGAGGGCGAGCACGTTGCCGCCGCTGTAGGTCCAGGCGGTGGTCAGGGCGCGCATGGCGGTGGTCTTGCCGGTCCCTGCGGGCGCCAACGCGAGCTGGACGCGACGGCCGGAGGTGGCGAGGTCTCGGACGAGCTGGACCTGGCCGCGGTTCAGTTCGGTGCCATTGGCCTGTTCGGTGAGCAGGGCGGTGTCGACGGAGTTGTGGTCGGCGGTACGTCCGCCAGGTTGGCCAGCGGCGTCGATGATCCGGTGTTCGGCGAACAGGATCCGCTGGGAGGTGTAGCGGGTCGCGCCGGCCACCCGGTACACGGAGGTGCCGTCGGCGCGCCGCAGCGCGTCGGGTTCGTCGATGCCGTCGTCGGGCGGCTGGAGAGGAACGCAGGCGCGGAGGGTGGTGTCGACCAGGCGCGGGACGGCTTCGTCGAGTTGGTCGTAGCGCACGCCGTTGGCGCGGGCGAGGCGTTGGGCTTCGGCGCGGATGTGCCAGGTCTGCCACTCGGCGCGGCCGTCTTCGACGTTCATGATCGCGGTGGCGGCGAGCCGGCCGTACCAGGCGTCGTCAAGGGTCGGAGCGGGCAGGCGCTGCTGGTCGAACACCCGGCGATACATCGCCCGCAGCTCTAGTTCACCAAGCAGGCCGACGGCCTGCTGCCACCAGAGGGCTCGTTGCTCGTTGCGGGACCGCGGCTCGTGCTTGGCCTCGCGTGTCTCCAGGGTGGCCTGCTGGTACAGCTCCTGCCGCTCCGCCGGGGTGGGCGGCCGGTCGTGTTCGTTGTGGAACTCGTTGGCCAGCTCGCCGGCCCGGGCGCTGATCTCGGTACGGCGGGTCGACCACAGCTGGATCAGGCGGGGATCGACTCCGGCGATCTCGCGGACCGGCCGCCGGCCGTCCGTGCGGGGCACGTCGACGAACCGCAGGCCTAGCGCCGCGCCGAGATGGGCTTCCAGGGCGGTGTTGTAGGTCTCCGAGGCGGCGGTGATCGCCTTGTGCATCGCCCTGCCGTCGATCGCCCGCCACTGGTCGTCGGCGACCGTCTGGACCTTGTTCGCAACGGCGACGTGGGTGTGCAAATCGGGATCGCCGGCGCGGTTGTCGCGGTGGGTGAACGCCGCGGCCACCAGTCCGGTGACGTCGACCTGCTCGACTCCGGCATGCCCTTTTCGGGTCTTGAGCACCTCGGCCTCGATGAACCGCAGCGCGTCGGTGACCGCGGCCCAGTGCGCCCTCTCGATCAGGGCCGCCGTCTGTCGGTCCGCAATCGCCCATATTGACGACACCGACTTCACCGGCGAGAACGTGAGGTCGTATCCCGCCACCGCGGTGGCGGGCGGCCGGGACATGCGGGTGATGAACCCCGACAGTTCACGCGCGTTGGGCGCTCGGTGCTCCATTGCGGTGAACCACTCCACACCCAGTTCGGTGCGCAGCCTCGCACGAACTTGGTCGGGCAGCTTGGCGGTCGGCTTGTTGCCGTGGTCACGGTTCCACGTGGCGTAGCGGCGGTGCAGCTCCTGCCGGAACAGGCTCGTGCTGGTGTCGGGTTGGCGGTAGGGCCGGCCCAGCCGGACCGCGTCACGTCGCTGCTGCTCGGTCGCGTCCGGCCCGAGCAGGGCGAGCCGCTGGGCAGCGAGCGGATGCAGGCCCTTGCCGTACAGGAACTCCATCTGCTCGGAGGTCACCACATCGCCGGCCTTCAACCCTTCGATGCCGGCCAGGCCCGAACCCAGCCAGACGCCGGGCGCCTCGCCCTTCTCGTCGTAGTAGTCGGCCAGGGGAGTGCGTGCCGGGCCGACCGCGTCGTTGCGGGCGACCTGCCGGGTCAGGTAGTCATAGCCCGAGCCGGCCGTCAGCTTCTGCATCCCCATCATCGCGATCACCCCCTCCCTCCTGTATAGGCAGATGAGCCGGCCATCGGTGGCCACGGCTGATCTACGCTGGTACTCCCTTAAGCCGACAAACCCCCTCGATTCGGACAGAATGACCGCCGAAATCTGCCCTTCTACCTCTCCCTAGGCCCAAAAAGGCGTCGATCGGGACGCTGAAGAAGTAGATTTGCTCAGAAACTGCACACACGTGTCCGAGTCTGTCCACCATGCGCGCGGCGACTCGGAACGTCCGTCTGGCTACGCTCGCAGCCAGCGCGCTGAGCCCGACGACTGCCGCGCGCAGCGACTGCGGGAGGGGATGATCCTCCTGGGCTATTCATTGCAGACGTGAGCTGAACGTCGCGCGAACAGGCAATTGCCGGCGATTCCTTGGTGCAGTAGGTGTGTTCGTCATGGGGGAGGGATTCAGCGCTGACCTCGGTTACACAGCTGCGATGCGAAGAGAGGTGACTGGGGATCGGAGGAAGGGGGAGGTAGCGAGGAGGGGTGCGGCATGGCTGTGGGGCTGGAGGTGGGAGTCGTGGGCGCCGCGAGGGGTGGAAAGGGGGGTTGGGCGAATTCACAGATGTGGGTGAGCGCCTCCGCGAACTGACCGAATCCGGTTCGCCGATCAGGAGGACACCGACGGGCCAGCCATCGGATGGCTGGGCGAGTTCTCATGGTGAGGGGGCCACCTCGAACGCAGGTGAGCTGGGGCGCCGAGCGAGTTGGGTTCGGCCGGTGACAGTGCGATGGATGTCTGCCTACCCTCGCGGTCGACGCACGCTGAGGTCGGCGAAGAAAGCTTCTGTCCCGATGTCGACGAACAGTCCAACAGTTCCGGTTCGGACTTGGGCGAGGCTCGTCACCTGCAGGACGATGTCGTCGTCGACCCGCACCTCACATCTCGGCCCCTGGACGTCGAGACGCAGGTGTATCCATTGGTCGGGGCCGATGTTCGCGGGCGCCTCGAAGCGTCCGTCGGGGTACGCGTCGCGGAGCCGGTTGAACGGCCACTCTGGATAGCTGAAGTGCTGCACCGCGCGTCGCTCGCGGGGGGCGGGCGGCGCCAACTTGAGTCCGTTGAGCGGACGCAGGTACACCGCTTCGAACCGGTCCTCTGCCCTGGCGATCCGGTACGCCACTCCGGCGAAGCCTCGTGCGTAGTCGGGGGCGTCGGGACGCAGCCTGCTGCGGACGTCGACCTCGATGGTGCCGTCGGTGAAGGCGATCGGCAGCTGCAGGAACGTGGGCTGGTCCACGTAGTCCACGCCGGCTTGCCCGCGCTGGGCGATCTCGTCGGTCAGTGCCACGCGGAGGGCGGGCCGCCCGTCGATGGTCACCGGTGTGGCCCTCACGGAGCGTGGTATCGCGCGGTCGGGGAGAGTGTCGAGCGGGTGGAAGAAGCTCGCGGTGTTGGTCATGCCGGTTCTCCTGAGGAGTGGTTCTGGCCTTGGTGAGCAATGGGGAACAGAGACGAAGTCGGGGTGCCGACAGTCGGGACGGCCCTGGGGATGGCAGGTCGCCCTTCGGTGTTGAGGCTCCCGGAGGTCCACACTGGACGCGCTCCCCGATCGTCGAGAACCACGACACCCTTGCCGCCAACGGCGTTCGCCTCCATGTCGTGATGGGCCTGCACGATCTCGTCCAGCCGGTACACCCGCCCAAGTGGCACCACGGCCTCGCCGGCCGCGACCGCGTCCAGGAAGCCCTGCAGGGTCTCGGGCGTGAGGTCGCTCGCCTCGCCGGAGTACGCGGTCAGGCGGACCCCGTTGGGCAGCCAGTCCATCGGGTAGAAGTCGAGGATCGTCCACTCGTCCGACAGCATGCCGGTGAAGCACACCGTGCCGCCGGCCCGGGTCGCGCGCAGAGTGTCCCGGAGGACGTTGACGCCCACCAGCTCCACGGCCCCGTCCACACCCGCGGGAACCAGCTCGCGAACCCGATCAGCGATGTCGCCGTCGTCGATGACAACGTGGTCGACCCCCAGCGCGGCCAGCGCGTCCGCCTTGGCGGGATTGCGGGTGGTGGAGAGCACTGTCAGGCCGCGCAACTTGGCGAGTACCGCGGTCGCCATGCCCACCGAGGACGTGCCGCCCCGGATCAGCAGCGTCTGACCGGCGGCCGCCTGCACACCGACATCAAGCGTTCCGCCTGCGGTCTGCACCATCTCGGGCACCGCGCCCAGCAGCTCCCAGGGCAGCTCGCTACGGAATGGGATCACCTGGGTCGCCGGCACGAGCACGAACTCGGCGTAGCCGCCGTCGAACGTGCGGCCCATCCCGCCCATCATCGTCGCGACCTTGGTGCCGGGGGTGAGTTCGCCGCCCGGGGCGGCATCCACCACCCCCACCGCCTCGATGCCCGGGATCCTGGGAAAGCTGCCCGAGTAGGCGAGGCCCTGCCGGAAGTGCAGCTCCGAACGATTTAGGCCGAATGCCATCACCCTGATCAACACCTCGCCGGCCTCGGGCGCCGGAACCGGCACTGAGCGCACCCGCAGCACCTCCGGCGCGCCGGGGGCATCAATAACCACCGCCCGCATCTGACCACTCATGAGTGCACCAGTTCCTGCTCCAGAGACGGCTGGAGGTGCTCGCTCAACCGGCGCAACAGCCTTGTCACCGACGCCAATTCGGCGTCGGTGGCCGTCGCTGGGTCAACGCATCGCTCGAGCGTGGTGCCGACGACCGCCTCCCCCCGGGACAGGACGCCCCGGCCGGATTCGGTCAGGGCGATCAGGGAGGAACGCCGGTCGTCCGGGTTCGGTGTACGCCGAACGGTGCCGTCCCGCTCCAGCCGATCAACCAGCTTGCTCGCCGCCCCGACGGTGATCATCAGTTCGTCGGCCACCTCCTGGACCCGTGCCCTGCCGCGGAGGCGGCCGACCACCCGCAGCGCCTGCAGCCGGCCCAGGGTCAGACCGGTCGCCGCCTGCACTTCCCGGTCGAGCACCCCCCACAGCCCGATCTCGTACCGAAGTACCGCCTCGAAGAACCCTTTAGCATCCCGCATGGCCCTCCTAACCACGTTCCGCGGAAGATTATTCCTCGGAAGCATTTGGTTTGAGCGCGCCTCCGACTGACCTCATGGGAGCTGGCCGCCAACCGGCAGGATGACCGGGAGGCGGCGAGGAACGGACTGGAGAGGAGTCCTTGAGCGAGTTCTAGCAGGTACTGACGAGTCCTGTTTCGTTGCTCATGGTCGCCATAGCCTCGAGGAGAATCACACGGACCTACCTGGACGGTTCGTGGTACGTGGTAAGCCCGGTTTGCCATGCAGCCATACCGAAGGGAGTTCGCGACATGCTCACCAGCCCCTCAGAGCTCGTTGAGCTGTCCGCCCAGAAGTGGCGTTGGATGTCCGAGCGCGACGTGGGCGCGCTGGAGCGCCTCCTCCACCGGGACGCCGTCTTCGTGCACATGGGCGCCACGTTCGTGAAGACCCAGGAGCTGGAGATCGTCCGTAGCGGCGAGATCGAGTACAAGCAGGTCGACATCCATGAGGTGTCGGTCCAGTTTCTCAGCGAAACAACGGCCATCTTGTTGAACAGGCTGGACCTGGTGGCGGTCGTGGGCGGCGATGAGGTGACCAACCCGTTCGTGGTCACCGAGGTCTACGTAGACGACGGCGGCCGCTGGGCGCTCGCGTCGATGTCGTTCACGAGGCTGCTCAGCCATTGAGGACGGCATGTTGAACGCGACCTCTGAACACCGGCTTCATCGCCGCCGGCTGTTGGCCGGGGCGTTGGCCCTCAGCGCGTCCGCGGTGACCGGCTGCGCCGCGCCAATACCGACCGGATCAACCGCCCCGCTCAACCCGGGAAGCCCTGCGATGCCTGATGCCCGACGAATCCTGCTGGCCTACTTCTCGCGGGCCGGAGAGAACTACTTCAACGGCGGACGACGCTTTCTCGATGTCGGGAACACCCAGGTGCTTGCGGAACTGATTGCCGCACGGGTGGGCGTGACTGTGTATCGGATTGAGGCGGCTGAGCCTTACTCGGACGATTATGACGCGACGGTCGCCCGGAATGTGCGTGAGCAGGAGCGCAACGCCAGACCCGCGATCACCGGAGCCCTGCCTGATGTCGCCGGGTACGACACTGTTCTTCTTGGCAGCCCGATCTGGAACGTCCAGCCGCCGATGATCATGAGGACCTTCACCGAGAGCCTCGATCTGGCAGGCAAGCGGGTAATCCCGTTCACGACTCACGCGATGAGCGGGCTGGGGCAAGCGGTGGAGGTCTACACCAGCACGTGCCGCGGGGCCACTCTCGGCGAGGGCCTGGCGGTGAGGGGTGAGGAGGTTGGTCAGGCTGCACCGGCGGTGCGGGAGTGGTTGCGCCGTGTCGGGCTGGCTGGCTGACGCGGATCAGGTCTTGGTTGTGGCCTTCGAATGCTGCCAGCTGCCGAGCAGGGCGAGCTTCTCCTCCGCTGCGCTGCCGGGCTGGGCCGTGTAGGCCACGATCGTCAAGCCATCACCGGGGAGTTCGAGGGCGTCGCCGGTGAGTTCGATGTCGCCGACGATCGAGTTGTGCAGCCGCTTGGTCGCGGTGCGATGGAGCCGCACGTTGTGCTGGGCCCACTTGGTGGCGAACGGGTGGCTGCGGGCGGTCAGTTCGCCGATGAGGTCGGTGAGTGACTTGTCGAGGGGGTTGCGTCCTGCTTCGGCGCGGAGGGCTCCGACTGTGCCGTCGGCGACCTCGTCCCAGTCGAGGAAGAAGCCATGGGAGCGTCCGTCGAGGAACACGAACCGGGCCAGGTTCAGCGGGGCGCCTTGTGGGTCGATGATGCCGTCGTACAGCGCGACACAGAGGTCGTTCGCGGCCAGGATGTCGGCCCTGGCGTTGCGCACGTACGCCGGGACATCGGTCATTCCCTTGAGCAGGGCAAGAACGCTGGGGCGCAGGGTGGGCGCTCTGGGGGTCCGGGTGCGCAGCTTCCGTTCGGGTGCGGCGGCGGCAGCGGCCAGGTCGCGGAGGTGCTGGCGTTCGGCCTCGTCCAGCTTGAGGGCGTCTGCGATCGCGTCGAGAACGGAGTCCGAGACGCCGCCGAGCTGGCCACGTTCGAGCCTGGCGTAGTAGTCCACGCTCACGCCGGCGAGCAGGGCGACCTCCTCGCGCTTCAGGCCGGGCACGCGTCGCCGATGATCGTGGGCCGGCAGCCCGGAGTCCTGTGGCCGGACCCGGGCCCGCCGGCTGGTCAGGAACTCGCTGATCTCGGAACGGTTATCCACCAGCAGACGGTATCCGCCATTGCGGGCGCCGAAACAGGTACTCCGAGTGCGTGGTACGCCAGGTCCTTCCACGCGGGTACGCATGAGAGGTTGGCTGGGGTCGTAGCCAGCAACGGGAAGGAACCTCCTCATGCGTACCGTCACCCTCAACAACGGCGTCGAGATGCCGATCCTGGGCTTCGGCGTGTTCCAGATCGCCGATGCGGCCGACTGCGAACGCGCGGTGAGTGAGGCCCTCGCCGCGGGCTACCGGGCGATCGACACCGCGGCCTCGTACCTGAACGAGGAGGCTGTCGGGCGGGCGATCGCCGCCAGCGGCATCCCGCGCGAGGAGCTGTTCGTCACCACCAAGTTGTGGATCCAGGACGCCGGCGAGGGTAAGACCCGCGCGGCGTTCGAACGCTCACTGCAGCGCCTCGGCCTCGACCACGTCGACCTCTACCTGATCCACCAGCCGTTCGGTGACGTGTACGGGGCGTGGCGCGACATGGAGAAGATCCAGGCTGACAATCTCGCCCGCGCGATCGGCGTCTCCAACTTCCACCCCGACCGGCTCGTCGACCTGATCGCCCACAACGACATCGTGCCGGCCGTCGACCAGGTCGAGACCCACCCCTTTCACCAGCGGGTCGCCGACCAGGAACTCATGGCCGCCGAGGGCGTCCAGATCGAATCCTGGGGGCCCTTCGCCGAAGGCAAGAACGGCCTGTTCACCAACCCGTCCCTCACGGCGATCGCCGAAGCGCACGGCAAGTCGGTCGGCCAGGTCGTGCTGCACTGGCTCATCCAGCGCGGTGTCGTGGTGATCCCCAAGACCGTCCGGCCCGAACGGATGGCGGAGAACCTGAACGTGTTCGACTTCGAGCTCACCGACGACGAGATGGCCACCATCGCGACCCTCGACCAGGGCACGAGCCAGTTCTTCGATCACCGCGACCCCGCCATGGTCAAGTGGCTGTCCGGCCGCACCCTCGAGGTCTAGGACCGGCGCGATGAAGACCCGCACTCTCGGCACCCTGCAGGTGTCGGCCGTCGGCCTGGGCTGCATGGGCATGAGCGTCAACTACGGCCCGTCGCCGGAACGCGCCGACCTGATCGCCTTCACCCGCGCAGCGTTCGACCTTGGCGTCACCCTCTTCGACACCGCCCAGGTGTACGGACCCTTCACCAACGAGGACCTCGTGGGGGAGGCGCTGCAGCCATTGCGCGACCAGGTGGTCATCTCGACCAAGTTCGGGTTCGACATCGACGCCGCCGACCCGCGCCGCCGGGCGATCAGCAGTCGGCCCGACCTGATCCGCAGCTCGGTCGACGGATCGCTCCAGCGGCTGCGCACCGACCACATCGACCTGCTCTACCAGCACCGGGTCGACCCGAAAGTGCCGATCGAGGAGGTCGCCGGCACCGTCAGCGAGCTGATCGCTCAGGGGAAAGTCCTGCATTTCGGGCTGTCCGAAGCCGGCGCCGACACCATCCGCCGCGCTCATGCCGTCCAACCGGTTGGCGCCGTTCAGAACGAGTACTCCCTGTGGGCTCGTGACCCCGAGCCCGACGTGCTGCCCACCTGTGCCGAACTGGGCATCGGTTTCGTGCCCTGGAGCCCCCTCGGCCAAGGGTTCCTCACCGGCACGGTGAGCTCCACCGCCACCTTCGGCGACGACGACATTCGTAGCCGCTTCCCCCGCTTCACCCCTGAAGCCCTGGCGGCCAACCAACCGATCGTCGACCTCGTCCATGAGGTGGCCCGCGCCGCCGAGGCGACGCCGGCGCAGGTAGCCCTGGCCTGGCTGCTGTCCCGCGGCCACTCGATCGTCCCGATCCCCGGCACCCGCAAGCTCGACCGCCTGCAGGAGAACCTCGCCGCCGTGGAGCTGTCGCTGAGCGCGGACGACCTGCGCCGGCTCGACGAGGCCACCGCCGGCTTCAACGTTGCCGGAGCCCGTGGCAGTGGCCACGAGCATTACGGCTGAACCACATCACGCTCCAGGAGGACACATGATCACACGCAGGCTCGGCACGAACGGCCTCGAGGTTTCGGCGATCGGCTTCGGTTGCATGGGCCTCAACCACGGCTACGGCGACGGGGTGGACGACCAGAACGCGATCAACCTGATCCGCGCGGCCGTCGACCAGGGCGTCACGTTCTTCGACACCGCCCAGGTCTACGGGCCCTTCACCAACGAACAGCTGGTCGGCCGGGCCCTGGCACCGGTCAGGGAGCAGGTGGTGATCGCGACCAAATTCGGCTTCAACTTCGAGGATGGCCGCTCCACCGGCCTGAACAGCCGCCCCGAGTACATCCGGGCAGGGGTCGAGGACTCGCTGCGCCGGCTCGGTGTGGACAGCATCGACCTGCTGTACCAGCACCGCGTCGACCCTGAGGTGCCCATCGAGGACGTCGCCGGGACCGTCAAGGAACTCATCGAGGCCGGCAAGGTCAAGCACTTCGGCCTGTCCGAAGCCGGGGTCGACGTCATCCGGCGGGCGCACGCCGTCCAGCCCGTCTCCGCGCTGCAGAGCGAATACTCACTGTGGTGGCGCGAACCCGAAACCCAGATCATCCCCACCCTGGTGGAGCTGGGCATCGGGCTGGTGCCGTTCAGCCCGCTCGGCAAGGGGCTGCTGACCGGCACCATCACCGCCAGCACCACCTTCGCCGACTCCGACCTCCGCGGCCGGCTCCCGCGCTACACCGAGCAGGCCCGGGCAGCCGCCCAGGCCGTGATCAACCTGCTGGGCCGGATCGGGGCCGACCACGGCGCGACCAACGCCCAGGTCGCCCTCGCTTGGCTGCTGGCCAAGGATCCCTCGATCGTGCCGATCCCCGGCACCACCAAGGCCCACCGGCTGGCCGAGAACCTGGGTGCTGCTGCCGTCCAGCTCACCGAGCAGGACCTTGCGGAGCTGACGGCCGCGACCGAGGAGTACACCCAAGCCACCGACCGGTACCCCGCAGCGATGCAGAGCTGGGTCAACCGCTGATGCACCGATCCAGGCCGAGCCATTCGAGGGAAGGCCGCCGGTAATGCACCAGGTACGACTCGGAACGTCAGGACTCAGGGTCAGTCGGATCGCCCTGGGCTGCATGAGCTTCGGGGACGGCACCCGCGCGACCTGGGCGCTGGGCGACGAGGCGGCGGAGCCGATCTTCCGCCAGGCGGTCGAGCTGGGGATCACCTTCTGGGACACCGCCAACATTTACGGGCTGGGCACCTCGGAGGAGATCGTCGGGCGGGCGCTGAAAAAGTACACCCGGCGCGACGACATCGTGCTGGCCACCAAGCTGTTCCAGCCGATACATCAGGGGCCGGGCGGCGGCGGCCTGTCGCGCAAAGCCGTGATGGAACAGGTTGATGCATCGCTGGCCCGGCTGGGCACCGACTACATCGACCTCTACCAGATCCACCGGTTCGACCCAAACACGCCGATCGAGGAGACCATGGAAGCCCTCCACGACGTGGTCAAGGCCGGCAAGGTGCGCTACCTCGGAGCCTCGTCGATGTGGGCCTGGCAGTTCGCGACCATGCAGCACGTTGCCGACCTGCACGGCTGGATTCGGTTCGTCTCCATGCAGGACCAGTACAGCCTGCTGCACCGCGAGGAGGAGCGGGAGATGTTCGGCCTGCTCGCCCACCAGGGTGTGGGCAGCATCCCGTGGAGCCCACTCGCCGGCGGACACGTCGCCCGGCCCTGGGGCGAGACCGGAACGGTGCGATCCGCCGAGAAGCGGCAGGTCGACCAGTACGGGCGCGACCTCTTCCTCGACACCGACAAGGCGATCGTGGACGCGGTCGGGACGATCGCGTCGGCCCGTGGGGTGCCCATGGCCCAGATCGGGCTCGCGTGGGTGCTGAGGAACCCGGTGGTGAGCGCACCGATCGTCGGTTCGACGAAGCCCCACCACCTGTCCGACGCGGTCGCCGCCCTGGACATCGACCTGACCGACGACGAGGTCGCCGCCCTCGAGGAGCACTACGTTCCCCGGCTGCCCACCTACTTCCGGTGAGCAGGACCGTGACGCCCGCGTCACCAACCAAGGCCACCCGCGTCGGGCGTGAGCCGCAGTGCATCGATCACCGCACCGCCTTAGCCGGGCTGGCGACCTTCACCATCCGCGCTCTCGTCTGCTTCTTCATCGTGCTCCGACCCCGGCTCAAAGCCATCGGACTGACCTGACCACACCAACAGAGAGGACTCACCATGGCGACATGGCTCATCACAGGATGCTCGAGCGGTCTCGGGCGTGCCCTGGCCGAGGCGGCCATCGCCGCCGGCCACAACGTGGTCGCGACCGCGCGCAACCGTGACCGCGTTGAGGACCTCGCCGACGGCAACGACCACGTTCTGGCGCTGGCACTCGACGTGACCGTTCCCGACCAGGTCACCGCGGCTGTTGCGGCCGCCGAGAAGGCGTTCGGAGGCGTGGACGTGCTGGTCAACAACGCCGGCTACGGCTACCGAGCGGCCGTCGAGGAGGGCGACGAGCCCGACATCCGCGCCCTGTTCGAAACCCACTTCTACGGCTCGGTCGCCATGCTCAAAGCCGTCCTTCCCGGCATGCGGGCCCGCCGTACCGGCTCAATCGTCAACCTCTCCTCCATCGGCGCCACACTCACCCCGGTCGGCTCCGGCTACTACTCGGCCGCCAAAGCCGCGATCGAAGCCATGTCCGGGGCCCTGCACGATGAACTCGCACCGCTCGGGATCTCAGTCACCGTGATCGCGCCCGGCGGCTTCGCCACCGACTTCGGCGGCAGGTCGCTGACCCAATCCACCACCGTCATCAACGACTACGCCGAAACTGCCGGCAAGCGCCGCAAAGACGTCATCACCGGCCCGCCCGCCAAGGGCGACCCCGCCAAGGCAGCCGGGGCGATCCTCGAAGTCCTCGACGCTGAGACCGTCCCCGCCTACCTGCTCCTGGGCGGCGACGCCCTCGACACCTACCGGCGCATCCTCCAGGAACGGCTCGACGCAACCACCCCATGGGAGACTCTCAGCCGCAGCACCGACTTCGCCAGGTGACCTTCGGCTGCTCTGATCGGCGCCCCGCTCTCCTCAGAACTCCCGAGGAGGCGACACAGCAGTCGCGGACAACCACCGGTCCATGCCCGAACGAGGACGAACTACCGCCGCCTTGCAGACGTCCTTCCCTAGCCACCGATCCCCAGGACCCTGCAGATCGACAAGATCGGGCCACGAGCAACGCGGCAAGGTCGGATTATTCGAGACCGGCAACGTATGGATCCGACGTGCCGGGCCGCCCAGCTCTTTCGCCCCGGTTGCGTCAAGCCACCTAGCGCCATCCTGCAACTCACGGTGGGAACGGTGGGATGGCAACCACCGATGACGCCTGGCTCAGGGCTTGCTTATGCAGCGCGATTGACCCTCAACAGCGCTGCCCCGACCATGGCGAACCACACGGGTAGGGCGAGGCCGTAGACCATGTAGAGGGGCCCGATGAGCGGTCGGAGTGCTTCGAAAGGGATACCGATTGCGCCGGTGAGGATGCCGAGGACGGCGGTCGCAGTCCCGAACGGGCCGCGGCGCATGAGCAGTGACAGCAGCATGATGACGGCCGCGGTCAGGATGCCGGCCCAGGACACGGCGTTGGTGGCGGCGATCAGGGTGTCGGCGGAACTCGCCAGGGCGGCGCGTTGTGGGTCGGTCGCGGCGGCGGCGTAGCTGTCGGCGAGGATGACCAGCCCTCCGTGCAGTGACTGCGGGCTGCTGCCCAGGGCGAGGGCGATGATCTCCGATCCGATCCCGAACAGCGCACCGATCGCGGCGATGCTCTTGTCGACGTGCTTCACCGCGGCTGCGACCGCCGCGAACACCACCAGGGCCGGTACGGCGAGGCCGACGAAGCACACCAGCTCGATGAGGTACACGGCCTTGTTGGCGGCGATGTATTCCAGGAGCGCCTTGCCCTCGGTGGGGGGCAGGGGTGCGAGGAACACCAGAACCACGGGGATCAGCACCAGCGCGACGAACACCAGCGCGGACACGCCGCCGACGCGATACAGCTTCGACCATGACGGGTCTGGACCGACGGGCTCCACGCTCGATGGTCCCACTCATCTTGACACCGCGCGGTCCGGACGGGGAGTTCACGCTCGGGCTGGTTCGGCCGGCGGGCCCATGGCTCACCCGCCTGTGGGGAAGTCGACGATGGAGAGGGTGTCGCCTTCCTTCCCGCAGCGGCTGCACCTCTGGAACTGCTTCCTGGTCTCCGGATCGGTCTCAAGCGTCCAGTGGTGGATCCCAACCCGGCACAAGAACCTACTCATTAACTTCATGCCCCCTCCTCAGGCGAGCAGTGAGCGGCCCGCTCGATGGCCCCCGCGCGCGACCGGCGGCGCTGCTTGCTTTGTGACACCGGGTCGGTCGTGACGCGGCCAGGCGGTCGGTGCGTTTCTGATTGTCCGCCATGCGAGCTGGCCGAGTCAGGGCACTTCTACGGCGGCGGTCAGCGGACGATCACGCCCGCTGTTGCCGCACACGAGCTGCGGCAATTCCGAGCACCTGCGCTCGTGTCCGCCCGGGCCGTGCCACGCTGGTACCGGCGGTTCCGCGCTCTCGCCGGTGACGTGGCGGGTGAATACGGATCGCTCGGGCAACAGCGCAGGAGCCAGATGAATCGTTCCGCACGCAGACGGCAGCCGCAGGAGCGGAAGCGCACGTCGCAGACGGTCGTGCGAACGCACATGGCGGTGGTATCGCTTGAGTCCGGCGGTTCTGGGATCAGCGTCCGGCATCTGATCGACCTGGTGAAGGCGTCCCTGCTGTATGCGGACACGGTCGAGGTTCTCAGCATCGCGAACCAGATGGTTCGAGCCCTGGCCGAGTTCAGCGCGAGCGATCCGTCGAGCCTTCTGACTCTCCTCGGCAGCTTGGACGACGCCACCAACCAGCACGTGAGTCCAGGACTCGATCCTTCGCAATTGCGGACGGTCCTGCCGCTGCTCGCACTTGACCCAGCATCCGTTCGCTCCTCAGCAGGCTTGGGCTCGGAGCCGGGCGCGCTGAATGGACTGGCCGACATCCTTGATGAGAGCAACGAGGCGATGGCGTCCTCGATGGCCGGGCTGCGCAAGGTTGTGGACTCGATGCGTGTCGAGTCCGGCGTCGCGGAACTGGAGCAGGTACTCGACGACAAGGTCCTGCGGTTGAACGAGCGCGTCGCCCTCGGTCAAGACGCAGGGGCGATGGTGACTGCCGTCACCAGCGAGCTCAAGCGGTACCTGCAGGATCCGACGAAGCTCCTCGTCCTGGACTCCCAAGCAGCTGGCCTCGCAAGGGCGATGCTCCAGGAGGGTCTGGTCACGATGCCCGAGCGCGCGACTGCGAACGCCGAGGAGGCGGTCCTAGGAACCGGTCTGATTGCTCGGCTCCCGGCGTTCACCGCTGCCCCGGTGGATGAGATCATGGGCCTTCGGTGTGATCTCGAGGAACCGTTGGGTCGCTATCGACGCAAGGTCGCCGAACTACGCGGGCTGCTTCTGGCTGGGCCTTTCGACCCGACCATCAGCGCCGAGGTCGACTCTGTATGGAGGCTGGAGGTGGACCCGATGATCGCCGACGTGCGCGAGGCAATGGTCGAGCACGGGCTGATCCGAGAGTTCTTGAGGAGCATCGGTGAGTCACCCGCGGACTTCGCCAAGGGGGTACTTCTCCCCGCCGCACTCGGAGTGTTCACGGCGGATGCCTTGGAGGTCGGTGGCGTAGTCGGAGTTGCCGCGGGAGTCATCACCCCGGCCGTCGCAGCAGTGCGCCAGCGGTCTGTGGGCCTGGCGACAGCACGCAGGAACGACTTCTTCTATCTCTACGAGGTGAACCGACGACTCGGTGGTTAGGCGAAGCCTCCGATATCTCCCGATCTAGTCCTTCCTGTCGGTACAGTCATCGCCCGTTGTCGTGGCGCCCGACCGCAACGATCGCGCCGCCTACCTCTCACCGTCGTCGGCCATCTACTTGCTCTCACGAAGCAATAGGCTCACACCCCGGGCGGATCCGCCGAGGGCCGGCCTCATCCTTTCCCGGCCTTGCCGCGAGCCGACCGCCGCTCGAGCCGGAGGAGCTCGCTCGTCAAGCCCGGAAGTCGGCGGTTTCAGAACCTCGGCCCCTAGACACGTCGGTCACCCACATACGCCCCGATGAGCGAGCGCTGTCATCGGCTAGATGCGGTCGTATCACGGGCGTGTTGCCTACGAGGGTGCGCAGCTCCGCCTAAGGGTTGCGGTTCCTATCGACTCGTGAGTCGTCTGCCCCTGCCGACGCTACAACCCTTGCTCTCGCAAGGTCATCGTCCGCGCTGTCGTCGCGGGTGTCTCACTGACGCCATTGGTCAACCGAGGGGCGATGAGGCCCGGCTTATTGCCCGTTAGTTGCCCGAGGCTTCCGAATGTGCCTCTGACTAGGTGGAGCTAACGG
>MTLD01000724.1_pt1 | contig 20129 bp, 22 predicted proteins | sample 1982471 | NCBI WGS metagenome assembly MTLD01 (sample SAMN05712604, study PRJNA340218) | biofilm metagenome | isolation source: sample SPM anode biofilm adapted to -50 mV | place: USA | collected 2012-02-03 | reverse complement strand
TCACCCTCCCGCCAATTTTACCTTGTAGCCACGGGCCTGGAGTTCGCCCAGCAGGATGTCCCGATGATCCCCCTGGATTTCGATAATGCCGTCCTTGACCGTGCCCCCGCAGCCGCAGCGCTTCTTCAGGGCCCCGGCAAGCTCCTTCAGCGCGGCACTGTCAAGCGGGATGCCGCTGATAACAATGACCGTGCCGCCGCAGCGCCCCTTTACCTGTCGCTGCAAGCGCACGATTCCGTCGCCGGCCTGTTTGGCCGGTTGTGCGGTTCTTGCTTTATCCTGCTTGATTCGCCCGGTTTCGCTGGAGTAGACCAGGGTTGCGTTGTTAGAATTTTTCATTCGCGTTTCTTCCTGTTTTTACTTGATTGCCCGGTTATTTTCCCCAATCCCTGGAATACCTGAAGTCCCTGTCGATGGTCCGGTTTGATACCTTGGCGATCACCGGCAGGCGCCGTTTGAAGTGCGAGTTCTGCACCTTCCTGTAGATGTTGTCGATGAATTCCGGGGCAAAGCCTGCAGCGATCAGCTCATCCCGGGTCAGCCGCAGGTCAACCATCCGGTAGAGCAGTTCATCCACCTGGCGGTAGGAGAAGCCCAGTTCTTCTTCATCGGTCTGGCCGGCCCACAGATCGGCGGAGGGCTTCTTTTCGATGACCTCGGACGGCACGCCCATGGCCTCGGAAAGTTGCCAGACATGGCTCTTGTACAGGTCGCCGATGGGATTGAGGGCGCTGGCCATGTCGCCGAACAGGGTGCCATAGCCCAGGAGCAGCTCGGTCTTGTTGCTGGTTCCCAACACCAGGGCCGAATAGAGCGCGGAATGGTCGAAGAGGATCGTCATCCGCTCCCGGGCCATCTTGTTGCCGCGCCGCATGTTGTCGGCCTGGGGAAACATCTCGAAATAGGCGTCCACCATGGGGGTGATGGGCACCACGGTGAAGTTGATGCCGCACGCCTGGGCCACCAGCCGCGCATGGGCCTCGCTCTCCGGGTTGCTGCTCTTGTAGGGCATGCAGATGGCATGGACGTTTTCAGCGCCCAGGGCCCGGGCCGCAATGAATGCCACCAGGGCAGAGTCAATGCCCCCCGAAAGCCCCAACACTACCTTTTTTACCCCGACCTTGCGCACTTCGTCCCGCACAAAACCGGTCAGGATCTGCTGCAATAAATCCGTATTGGCAATCAAACCCCCCATTATCGCCCCCTTTCGCGCTCGATGCGCCGCAGTTCCTGCATGGTCACGAACAGGTTCTCGTCCCGCAGCATGGGGGAGAAGATCCGCTCACGGCGCAGGGCGCCTTCGGCAATGGAGGCCTCCACGGCGTCCTCTTCAAACAGCCTGGCCCTGACCACTGATTCACCCGATGGCGCGATATATTCCGACCCGCCCCAGAAGTTGACGCCGTCCTCGTACCCCACCCGGTTGCAATAAAGCACCCGGCAGTTGAGGAACATGGCGGTGGTGGAGGTAAGCTGTTGCCAGGCATCGGCCGAGCCGAGAGAATCACCCTCCACTCCGCGCCCTGGGCTGCTGGAGAGGCAGAGCAGTGATGTGGCGCCATCCATGGCCAGGATATAGGAGCTGGAGAGATGCCACATGTCCTCGCAGATCAGCATGCCCATGCGGCCGAAACGGGTATCAAAGGCCCGGAACCGTTCGCCCCGCGCCAGGTAGCGCTGTTCGTCGAACAGGCCGTAGGTGGGCAGATATACCTTGCGGTGCAGGTGCCTGATGGCGCCATCCTCCAGATAAAGGGCCGAGTTGAAAAAGCGGTAGTCGTCGGTCTCCTCGACGATCCCCACGGCAATGGAGATGTCACGGGAAAGCTCGACCAGTCTCTTGATTTCGGGCGAGTCGATCCTGCGGGCCACCTCTGGCACCAGGTCCTTGAGGAAGTAGCCGGTGAGGGCCAGTTCGGGAAATACGATCAGATCGGCTTTGGCGCTTATGGCCTGCTGGATCTGCTCTTCGATGAGCGCCAGGTTGTCGGCCACGCAGCCGAGCTTTGGTTTAATCTGGGCCAGGATGGCCGTAAAATCCATGGGGGTCTCCTTGAATTGTTGTCACTCTCCGATGATCGTGGCTGAGTCTGACCCGCCCTCGGCGGGTCTTGCCGAGTGGTTGGGTATATCCCTCAGTCTTGAAAAAGGAGGAAGGTTATTTCCTTATTTCGTTACTGAAAAAGAGGCTCTTTTCTTTTAGTGCCTGAATTTATCATATCCTAATCGCCTGACCCATTCAGTCGCAATAGCCGATGCCCTTCAAAAACGGTAAGTATTTCGATTCGATTATCATTCAATCGGTAGACAATGCGATATCCCCGGTAAATAAGTTCCCGAATATCAGGATTGCCTATTTCTGGCACAGTCCTTCCGCTTCCCGGATTATCAGTCAAAATTGCTTCAACGTGGTCAATAAGGGCATCAACTAACCGGACAGCGCGCTCCAGGCTATCGCGTGCAATGAAATCCTCAATATCAAGAAGATTTTCGCCAGCTTCCCGTGACCATGTTACGCTCATGGATTACCCGCGCTTCTTCGAGCTTGCAGGGCTTTTCGTAGTTCGTCGGTAGTTTGGGTACGCCCGCTTTCAATGTCTGCAATCCCCTTCTCAACAGAATCAAGAAAAGATTTTCGATAAACCAATTCATCGTAATCCGAAGCGGACAACAGTACACCAGCCGGCTTGCTGTTTTGGGTAATGATTAGCGGATGCCCGGATGTTTGAAGTGTCTTGAACCACTTGGAAATATTGGTTTTAAATTCCGCAATTGGAACAATGTCATTACTGATTGAAATTGCTCTCATTGTTTTACCTCCTTGCTATGGATCTCTTTATGGTCAAAATATAGGCCAATAAAGCGACCAATACAAGTGTTAGGTTTCATTGTGCGTCTAACGGGGTGCCCCCATGACCCGCCCGCCCAGCTTTTCCGGGCGGTCTGGTCAGCCGCAAGCTGGACGTTCGTCCCTTTCGCTTTCATAGTGGAAATAACCTTGTCCCTATACAGTCTTTGGGCTACAATGTAGCTCAAAGGAGAAACAATTATGTTAGCAACTCATAACTCTGTTGTCCGAGCAAGGATTGACGGAAATATTAAAATTGAGGCCGAGGCAGTGCTCGCTTCCATCGGTCTTACCGCCTCTGATGCTTTCCGCATGTTGATGATGCGCATTGCAAAAGAAAAAAAACTACCGTTTGCGCCGCTTGTTCCCAATGAAGAAACTATTGAGGCGATGAAGGCCGCGCGACGTGGTGAACTTGTTGCGGTTGGCTCCGCTGATAATCTCCTTGAGATGCTAAATGCGGGAGATTAGATATGCCGGTCGCTTCAAGCGCGACTACAAACGGGAAAAATCTGGACGGCATGGGAAAATACTTGATGCCGCTTTGATGGATGTTGCGCGTCTGCTTGCCGCCGACGAAATATTGCCACGCCGTAACTTCGATCATCCGCTTTCTGGTGATTGGGCCGATCACAGAGACTGTCACATCAAGCCGGATTTGATCTTGATTTACCGGAAACCGGATGACGATTATCTCGATTTAGTTCGTCTTGGTTCTCATAGTGAAATTGGACTTTAATCGCTCTAATTCCATGTTTACCCGAAGAAGCATCCATATTTATCAGTGTTCACAATTTCCAAAAACTTTTCAATTGAGGGTACTGTTAAGTCAGATTTGTAGCCATGCCACTTCAAATCAGCCCGACGCCAGAAAATTTTCCAGTTTCTTTGGGTTTTTACATATGTTGCCTTTGCAAATGGGTGTTCGCGAATTATGCTTGGATTATCCCATTGCGGTCGAATTTCAAATAGTTCCAAGCTTTGACCAGAGAGTCTGTAGTCCAAGTCTACTTCAGAGCGGATTTCAGGAGGTGGCCGCCTGATCTTAAAGAATGCCGTCAGTGCCTTTTCAATTTTTTTCAGCTCAAATTCAGAGAATGCCATAACGCTTCAACCACCTTCTTTTCAAGTTAAAATAACGAGTAGGAAAACTACAAATTGGCAAACCAGGCCTTATCGAGAGTTACCTTTTCGATCATTTCTGTTTTAAGAAAGAACAAAGAAAGAACAAAGAACAAAGAAAGAAGAAAGAAAGAACAAGGTGTCAGGTCTACACATTGACACAACAGTCTTTTTGTCAATGTGTAGACCTGACACTATATCTCTCCCGTTGATCACATCATAATCAACTTGGGTTTTAGGAACGGTGATCGGATGATTGCCAGCAAAAAAGGATTTGTTCACGGTGAAGTCGAAGGTAATCATGATCCTGCTCCTTTCTCTACCCCTTCAGATAACGGCTATGAGCGTGACCGGCTGCGGCGGGCTTTTCGCCGCGACCGAGTCCACGCGAGAGTTGGGACATCTCTTTTCTTCAAATATGAATACATTGAGGGCGTCCCCAAAAGGTTTTCCCAAGGGCCGGTCTTGCCGTTGGTTAATTCTCTAAGAACTGTCTTTCAATTTCTTTGAAAGCATCTTCGATGACTTTGCGATATCTGTCTTCCAGTTTTTTGTTCATATCAAAATGCTCATCTATTGATGACCTGATTATATTCCCCTTTTCTTCGTCGTTTAATGTCCAACTTGACAACTTGCTGTCTTTATCTTTTTCTTTGTTCTTGTAAATCTTGTAAAAGCTTTCATATTCAGCTTGTATCTTATCTATATCAGTGCCAGTTGTTTTATCAATACTGGAAAGTAATTTTAAAAAATGTTGTTTGTCTTTAGGTTCAAGGGCATTTAATATTTCTGCTTTGGATGATATTTCATTGATACACTTCCCTATTCTGTTATATGTGAATTTAATATTATACAAGTCCATTGGTTCTTGTGCGCAATTTGAGTTACTCCATAGTACGTTCTTCACAACATTTTTTTTGAGTTGTGAATAATATTTCATAGCCGCCGACTTAGATTTAACAATCTCGTATTTTGATTTATCGAGATCATCTTTAGTCGCATACAGGTCATTATTACTATCGTATAACTGTCTTTGGATCGTTGCTAGTTCTTGGCTTGTCTTGTCCAAGCTTCTTTTGGCAGATGCAAGCTGAGATGTTGCAGAATTTGCCTGATCGATGGTTTTTTTAAGTTCCTGTTGTTTAATGGTTATTAGCTTATTTGATTCGATCATTTTGTTGTCTTTTTCTTTTATTTCTATTTGTTTTTTTGCGATTTCCTCTTCAAGCATAGATTTTGTATAGATTGGCCTTACAGTATAGAAGTATCCAAACGTAGCCAAAATAAGAAGGCCCAGTTGCGATAAGTGACTAATTCTCTGTACCCAGACATCAAAGCAACTACCAGCATTTGAACTCATTGCAAATCTCCAAAATTGTATTAACGGTTTGGGATGGGCGGCGGTTTTAGGCCGCTGCTTCTGCCTGGTTGGCCCCTCAGAGGTTCCCATAAGGTTACTCTGCTTTTTCCAGCGTGGATTTTAAATCCCCTTTTATAAATTGACTAGGATTCCAGCCTTTGACTAGTTTATCGATGAAGAAACCGTCTAGAAGACTCAGAGCTAAACCAGTTGTGGTGCCAATGCCGCCAGCAAGTATTGTGTCTGCTGCTAGACCAAGGCCAGTAAAAATTGTCCACCTAGACATTTTCCCTGGCAATTTATCGAGAATAGTCTCCTTTGTAACTGCCTTGTAATATTCACTTAGTAGGTCCGCAGATGGTGATTGCTTCCTCATCCAGTCCTTAAATTTTCGAGATTGCTTGATCAGTTTTACGACATCGTTCATATCTATTTTTTTGTCATTTACGTATTCTCTTAAAGTCTTGGTGTCGGTCAAAACAACTTTATTAAAGTTGTTAATAGACTCCCTGCTTTTTGAGCCTTTATTTGCTAGATATTGTAGTCTTTCAACCATCAAGTCTGATCCAATATTGGTTGCAGCTACTTCAGACAAAAGTGAAGAGGCATAATATAAATCATATTCGACATCGTATAAATGCCCCAATAACGATGCAGGAGTTATACTCGAATCATTCCGATTGTATTGTTTATTATAAAAAGAATTTAACTGCTGATAATTGAGATTTGAATGTACAACTACACCAACGGGGTTATCTTCTGTCGCAAATTCTAAATTGTCGGGGATGTTTGGCAGAGATAGGAGCCCTTTGATAATAATTGGAATTGTCTTATTGATATATGCTTGGTCTAGAAATAATTTCTTTGTACTTTCTGTAACTACCAAATCATGATGTATTACTTCGATATTTCGTTCTAATCTTCTGGCTAAACGACGACCCTTACCTTCCTTACCTACAATTTTAATGCAATAATTTCTTACTATATCTTGGAACAAATGCTGCTGTGATGAAAAGATTACTGGCAAATGGAATTCAGTTCCGACTGAATTTTTTTCTGTTTTTATGCCCGTGAATGATTCAGTGTAAATGATTTTAAGGAAACCTTCCTCTGTCAACGAAATGAGGTTATCGACGCCGATGTCATCTAATAGTTGTCTGAGGATGCCCTGTGTCGCGATCACATTGGTGTTCTCGTAAAACAGCATACACTCGAACAACATTCCGATATCAATTGGCTTTGTTGCATTTTCCTTGTTCTGATCCCGAAATGTTATCGATTGAAACATATTTCATCCTCTTCCTGGGTCAACGAGGTGCCCGGTTCACCGGCCTCAAGGCCGCGTGTAACCGGCTGGTTGGGAATCAATTTCCCATTTTCAAGGGCTGACTCTGCTTATGCTTCTTTTAATAGGAATAGCACTCCGTCATTTTCTTGTTAATAATTGGCTCTTCGGTCAAATAATATTCTCGTTTTGCCTCCTCCCAATTACTCACAATACCTCTCTGCAACAATGCGTTTGGAGTTTTTGCGTTCCATAAGTTCTCCAGTTCTTCATAACATATGAATTGTCTTATTTGCTCCGGAGCAATATCACCACTCATGGTTTTCGCAACTCTAGCATCATGGCAGGCGTTTTTGCTTCTTCGTGTAGTTGGGGGGCGGCCTGAGAATTAATCTTATTATTGTCCTCTGTTCCGCGAAATAACGCCACAAGCCCTATCAGCGAGGCAATTGCCGCAAGGATCATCAGAATGACATAAACAGGATGCCGTTGTGCCCTATCCCATACCGTCTGGTTCCTTTCCCTGTCCATCCTTTCCACCTGTCTGTCCGATAGAGTAATTTCCCGTTTGAAGTACATCGGGCTGGTTGCGATTAAATGCTTTTCCCAGTCCGACGTGGCGGCGTTCTTATTGATCTTGACAAAGCTCAGTTCATAGTCTGGATCTTTGTAATAGTGCATCTTCACCGTATCGCCAGTAATCCTATAGTCGTCCAACGCTTTTTTCAGGTGCGGATTTTCTTGCCGATAGTAGATTTCGTACGTTTTTATTTCAGGGTGTTCATATATTTCAACGATCAGGTTTTCAACGTCCTGCGCGGTATAGTCGTCGCATTCAGTTATGGAAACCAAGTGGCTGGTAATCGAATCCGGCATGCCGATGTCGGGAAAAATCGGTTTGGGGCCATCCTTGCCTTTCCCGACCCTTAACAACGAATAAAGCGGGCATTGGGTGTAATGCATAGACTCAACCAAGCTCCAATTCCATCGCCAGTCTTCGGACGTGGCCCCCTCTTCACGAAGTGCTTTATGAGTGCAATCAACATCGATTTCATCTGCAAACCTATGCAGTTCAGCAGCAAAAAGGCCAAAGCGGTCAAACGACACTTCAGGGCAAAACCGCATGTAATGTTTAACCTCGTTTCCTGGCCCTGATATTGAAGTCGCTTGTTCGGCGGTGACCGGCCATACCTCAGTTTGCTCCCAATGCTCTTTTAATCTGCTATCCTCGGCAGGGGCGATTCCGGTACTCCCGGCCTCCCCAAGCAAGGACAGGCTTTGGTAATATCTTGGGCAGTGATATACCGTGGCATAGGGGCAGCGAGGACTCAGCTGTTGTTGCGTACTGATGCTTAAATACCAATCCAAATTCGGGATCATCGCCATCTCCGATTTTTAGCCTACCAACTCATATTTGACCGGAATACGGTCATCTTCCATCCGTAGTAATTAAATTCAAATCAATCCAAAACTTAATCATGGCACAACTTATTGATAAATAAACATTTGCGATACTGGATAATATACCATTCTGGTTGATGACCGGAAAACCGGTCAACATCCTCAAAGCAGCGTGGTCTCTCTTTCTTCTTATCCAATGCAACTCTCCTCCAAAAACAAAAAAACCACCCCATCGGCACCCTGCCGATACGAGCGGTTTTATCGCCATCCTGATCGCACCATCCCTGCAACCACGATCCCTCCACATTAAAAGCAACCATGAAATCAAAAACAACAAATTCGCGGATACCGAGACCCTTTGTTTATTCTCCCAACACCAACCCTTTAATACGCCAATTCAAAGGCATTAACGATATGCTCGATCTTGTGCAGTCCATCGGCAGTCAACAGGATGGCGATCACGTCGAAGCGGGCATTCTGGTCGTGCAACTGCTTTGTCGAGAGCCATGTCAGGGACGCCTTTGATATCTGCCGCTGCTTGAATGGTGTCACAGCCAGTTGGGGGACGCCGTAGGATAGGTCGCGGCGGGCCTTGACCTCCACGAAGACCAGGCTCTTGTCCCTTGGGTCGCGGGCCACGATATCCACCTCGCCCCCCTTGCAGCGGAAGTTGCGTTCCAGGATGCGGTACCCCCTGGCGGTCAGGTAGGCGGTGGCTATCTCCTCGCCTTGATTGCCGGTATTTTTGTTGTCGCGGTCGGTTTTCATTTCTGCCCATGGACTCCGTAGGGGCAGACCCATGTGTCTGCCCATGGGGTCTGCTAATGCCGACAAAAAGCGGGCACCCACAAGGGGATGCCCCTACAAACACCCATTACGGTTGCCGATCCAGGAAATCCTGGTCATCGAAGCAGCCGTTCTGATTCAAGCCGCGGATGCGGTAATATTTGTCCAATTCCTCTTCAAAGCGTTGCCGGTCGATGGGACGGATCTCGATGCCATCTCCGCTGCTCCCTTCCTCGGTGAAGAAGCGCGCCGGCAGACAATCGTCCCGACGGGAGAAGCCGTTGGCGCAGTTGTAGAAACGCTCGGTCAGCACGATGCGGCGACCGATCTCCTTCAACCGTTGCGGCGAGTATTCTATGCCGGTGACTGCGGTCAGCAGTTCGGCATATTCCTCCAGGCTGGCCCCGAAAAAGGCGAATTTGCAGGCCGCCAGGGAGTCAACCGCTGCGTTGGTCTCCTCGGCGATGGAGATGATGCGGGCCTTGCCGGAAAAGGAGAAGCGGTCGGTAGGGACCGGCTTGCGCAGGATCTCGTGGGCTATGGGATAGGCGCACAGGTGGCAACCGCCACGGGGGCTCGTGCAGTAGGCCAGGGCCATGCCGTAGGCGCCACGCGGATCATAGGCCGGCAGTTCCAGGGACTTGACGCTCATGGAGAGCCCCGGACGTCCCAAATTTTCCGCCAGCTGGCGCGAGCCCAGGGCAAGCAGTTTCCCGTTGCCTTGCACCAGGGCGATATCCTGCAACAGGCCGGGTATCTCCTGCGCTGCGGGAAAACTTCCCTTGATTTCGCCCCAGGCCGCAAGGGTAGCGGCGGCGCTGATGCCGTCCATCCCGAGGTCGTTACAGACCCGGTTGGCTTCGACAATCGCCTGCAGGTCGTCAATGTTATTGAGTGCGCCAAAGTGGGAAACTGATTCGTACCCCGGCAAGGGGGTGCCGTCCTTGGTGCATTTCAGGCATTGGATCGGGCAACCGTAGCAGCCTGCCTTTTGGGCTTTGTAGGCCATTTTGATGGTTGGCCCCGAATAGTTTGCGGAATGCGCGAAAAAGGTTTTGCGGAAGTTTTCGGTGGGGGCCATGCGACGCTGGGCCATCAGGTCCACCAGGACAGGGGTACCGAACTCGGCAATCCCCAGGGGGCCGAAGATCACGGGTGAGGCCTTGAACAGCCGCATCACATCCTTGCAGGCCTTTGCGAACAGGACCGGATCGGCGATTCTTGTCCTCTGTTGACCGGACACGACCACGGCCTTGAGGTTTTTAGCCCCCATGACCGCCCCCAGGCCGCCCCGGCCGCCCGAGTCTCCGTCGTCCATGATGATATTTGCGAACAGGACGCCGTTTTCGCCCGCAGGTCCGATGGCGGCAACGCTCCCCTCTGCCTTGAGTGCCGCGATTGTGGCGGTGATATCGCGGCCCCATAGCTCCCCGGCAGTGATGAGCGCAACCTGGTCGTTGCGGATCGCCACCGTAACGGGCATGGCGCTGCGGCCGGTAATGAAAAGCGCATCCAAGCCGGTCGCTTTCAGGCGCTTGGCGAACCGGCCGCCGACCGAGCAGTCATAGATGGTGCCGGTCAAGGGTGAGCGGGAAACCACCGAAAGGCGGTTCGCGGTGGGGGCTGTCGTGCCGCAGAGCGGGCCGCAGGAAAATATCAGGGGCATATCGGGATCGAACGGATCAAGATGGTGGCAGCCGCGCATCAGGCGCACTCCCAGGCCGCGTCCGCCTAGATATTCCTCCAGTAGTTGCTGCGGGATCGTCTCCCGGCGGGAAACACCGGTGGTCAGGTTGATGTGCAGAATTTTTCCGGTCCAGCCGTGCATGCTAAGTTTCCTCAGTTCCTTGGCAACCGACTACTGATCAAGCTGTTTCAGGATTTCCGCGACCTCATTGCAACTGTTTGCCAGATGATCCGCTTCGGCCAGTTCCCCCGGTCCGCCATAACCCCAGGTGCAGCCGATGGTGGCGATGCCGGCTCGCTTGCCGGCCTGGATGTCGTTGATGCTGTCCCCGATCATGATCGTCTGTCCAGGTGTCAGGCCAAAGCCGTCAACGACCTTTAGCAGTGGCAGGGGTGACGGCTTCATTTCCGGGAAGGTGTCACCACCGCAGATGACTTCGAAATAGCCTGCAATTCCCAAAGATTCCAGGATCAGGCGACTGAGCGCCTCCTGCTTGTTGGAGATGGCGGCCAAGTGGAGGCCTTTCGTCGCCAGTGTCTCCAGCAACTCCCTGACGCCGGGATAGAGACGGCTTTTGTCGGCAATGTGGGCGGTATTGAATGCCACGAACAGACTAAGTCCCCGTTCGATATCAGCTGGCGCGTCCGATTCCAGGGCGCGCCGGACCAGGTTGCGGGCCCCTTTGCCGACAAGGCGGACTATCTCGGCAGTGCTGAGGGTATTTTTGCCGAAATCGGCCAGCATGAAATTGATCGCATCGGTCAGGTCTTCCAGGGAGTTTACCAGGGTGCCGTCCAGGTCAAACAGTACTGCCTTGATGCTCATGCCTGTTGCGCCTTTGCCGGTTTGTCCGCCTTTGGCAGGACAATGACCGGAGTTTCGGCCGGGCGGTAGAGAAGAAAGGTTTTTCCGAGGATCTGGGCTACCTCTGCGTTACAGGCCGATGCCAGCTCCTCGGAGGCTTCGTGCTTGTCAAGCAGGCAGCTTTCCAGCAGCTTGACCTTGATCAGTTCGTGGTGGTCAAGGGCTGCGTTGGCTTCGCTGACCAAGGCCTCCTCGATTTCCTTCTTGCCGATCAGTATCAGCGGTTTAAGGCTGTGCCCCAGGGCACGCAGGTGGCGCTTCTGTTTTCCGGTCAACATCAATACATCTCCTTGCATTCTTCCTTGATATGTTTGTTATGCGTGTATAGCACAGCGGACCTATGCAGGCAAACCTCAATTAATTGCCGCAAGCCCTGCTGTAGAGCCGTTAAGCTGTTACAAGCATGTATCAGCTAAATGAAAAAGAATATACATTTTTTGATTTACATGCTATTAAAATGCAATTTTGCACTTAAACATCAAGGCAATGAGCGCATTTGGCGACCATAGGAGCTTTGTGAATGAATCCAAGTAAATACCAGATTTCCACTGCGCTTACGTCGTTCAGTTTAGATCCGGTTGCACCTGCCATAGATCCCCAGAAACAATCCGCGCGAAAGGTTCATCACCTGCCTCCTTCCATCTGGAAGAAGATGGTGGGGGAGGCCAAAAGCCCGCTGGACAAGGCTATCGAAAGGACCCGTGACTTCTTTTTCCGCGAACAGCTTCCGGATGGTTATTGGTGGGCCGAACTGGAGTCCAATGTCACCATAACATCCGAATATATCATGCTGTTTCATTTTCTTGGCATGGTTGACAAGCTCCGCGAACGGAAAATGGCCAAGTATATCCTCGGCAAACAGACCGAGGAGGGGTACTGGACAATCTGGCATGGCGGCCCCGGCGATCTCTCTACAACCATCGAGGCCTATTTCGCCCTCAAGCTTGCCGGTTATCCGGCCGACCACATCGCATTGCGCAAGGCAAGGGATTTTATCCTGGCCAACGGCGGCATTCTGAAAAGCAGGGTTTTTACCAAGGTATTTCTGGCCCTGTTCGGCGAATTTTCCTGGCTGGGCGTCCCTTCCATGCCGATTGAACTGATGCTGCTGCCGAACTGGGCATATTTCAACATGTACGAACTGTCCAGTTGGGCGCGTGCGACAATCATACCTCTGTCGGTGGTGATGTCCGAACGCCCGGTACGCAAGCTTCCCCCTTCGGCGCGGGTGCAGGAGCTCTACGTCAGGCCGCCGCGGCCTACGGATTATACCTTTACCAAGGAAGACGGCATCCTGACCTGGAAAAACTTCTTCATGGGTGTCGATCATATGCTGAAGGTCTACGAGTCAAGCCCGATCAGGCCCTTCAAGAAAAAGGGGACCGCTAAGGCCGAACAATGGATTCTGGACCATCAGGAGCCCACCGGTGACTGGGGCGGCATCCAGCCTGCCATGCTCAATGCCATTTTGGCGTTGCACTGTCTTGGCTATGCCAACGATCACCCGGCTGTAGTAAAGGGGCTTGAGGCCCTGGCCAACTTCTGCATCGAAGACGAGGAAGGCCTGGTGCTGCAATCCTGCGTTTCTCCGGTGTGGGATACGGCCCTGGCCCTGGTTGCCATGCAGGAGGCCGGTGTCCCAACCGATCACCCGGCCATGGTCAAGGCGGCTCAGTGGCTGTTGGATCTGGAAGTGCGCCGCAAGGGAGACTGGCAAGTCAAGTCGCCAGATCTGGAACCGGGCGGTTGGGCTTTCGAGTTCCTTAACGACTGGTACCCGGATGTGGACGATTCCGGATTTGTCATCATGGCCATCAAGGACATCAAGGTCCGCGACAAAAAACACAAGGAACAGGCCATCAAGCGCGGAATCAACTGGTGCCTGGGGATGCAGAGCAAGAATGGCGGCTGGGGCGCTTTCGACAAGGACAACACCAAACACCTGCTCAACAAGATACCCTTTGCCGACCTGGAGGCATTGATCGACCCACCTACGGCCGATCTGACCGGACGGATGCTGGAGTTGATGGGTAATTTCGACTATCCGAAAGATACTCCCGCTGTTGTCCGTGCCCTGGAATTCATCCAGAAGGAGCAGGAGCCCGAAGGGCCGTGGTGGGGGCGCTGGGGCGTGAACTACATCTACGGCACATGGTCCGTGCTTTGTGGCCTGGAAGCCATTGGTGAGGATATGAGCCGGCCGTACATCAAAAAAGCGGTCAACTGGCTCAAATCCAAGCAGAATATGGACGGGGGATGGGGAGAGGTCTGCGATACGTACTACGACCGCTCGCTCATGGGGTGTGGTCAGAGTACCCCATCACAGACCGGCTGGGCGCTGCTGTCGCTCTTTGCGGCTGGAGAGGCCCATTCCAGTGCAGCGGCCCGGGGGATCGAGTATCTCCTCTCTACCCAGAAAGAAGATGGCACCTGGGATGAGGATGCCTTCACCGGAACCGGCTTTCCCAAGTTTTTCATGATCCGGTACCACATTTACCGGAATTGTTTCCCGCTGACTGCTCTGGGCAGGTATCGCCGGCTGACAGCGGAAGGCGGGGGAAAAAAGTAGCACCTGTGGGGACAGTTTGACAATGTTTAGCTGGGAAGCCCCGAGTTTGCCGCAATCCGGGGCTTTCACCATTTTAAGTTGATCAACCAGACAATTTATGAAGAAGAAAGCTTTCGTTACCGGCGCAACCGGTTTTATTGGTGCAAGCATAGTCAGGGAACTTCTGAAGGACGGCCTGGAGGTGCGGGCCCTTGTTCGGGCGGGTTCGAATACAGCCAATCTGGCCGGCCTGGATGTGGAACTCTGGCGAGGTGACCTCCTCGACCAGGATAGCCTCCGGCAGGGTTTGAAAGGTTGTAGCGTCCTTTACCATGCTGCTGCGGATTATCGCCTCTGGACTCGCGATCCTGCCGAGATGTATCGTATCAATGTTGACGGTACGGTTGCCATCATGGAAGCGGCTTTGCACAACGCCCTGGAGCGGGTGGTTTACACCAGCAGCGTGGGGACGCTCGGCAACCCGGGTAATGGCACACCGGGAACGGAAGTGACGCCTGTAGCCCTGTCCGACATGGTCGGGCACTATAAAAAGAGCAAGTTCCTGGCAGAGCGGGCAGCGGAAAAATTCGTTGCAAGCGGGCTGCCCCTGGTGATAGTCAACCCATCGACACCGGTTGGCCCGCTGGATGTCAAGCCGACCCCCACCGGCAAGATCATTGTTGACTTTCTGAATAGAAAGATGCCTGCTTATCTGGATACCGGGCTCAACATCATCGCCGTGGAAGATTGCGCCCGCGGCCATATCCTGGCAGCAGAGCGTGGCAGGACCGGAGAAAAATACATCCTGGGCAACAGCAACCTGACGTTGCGCGATATCTTCGGCATGCTTTCCGAGATCACCGGACAGTCGGCTCCCAAGGTGCGTCTCCCTTATATGCCTATTCTGCTGGCGGCCTATGTCAACGAGTCCCTATCCCGCATAACCGGCAAAGAGCCGCTGATCCCCTTGGCCGGAGTGCAGATGGCGGCCAAGTATATGTATTTCGACTCCGCCAAGGCGGTACGCGAACTTGGGCTGTCCCAAACATCAGTCAAAGATGCCCTCAAGAGGGCGGTAGACTGGTTCAGGGTGAACGGTTACGTCAAGGGTTGACCTTTGGCCAATATGACCCGTTCACCCTGTATTGCCTATAATCAAATGAGTTGCCCCCGAGGTTTTCTATGTTGCTCGAAACTATAAATAGTCCCGCTGATCTGAAAAAACTGAAACCGGAACAATTGCCGGCCTTGGCTGATGAGATTCGTCAATTCCTGCTGGAGACGGTTTCTACGACAGGTGGCCATCTGGGATCTAATCTCGGTACGGTGGAACTTACCATCGCACTGCATTATTGCTTTGATTCGCCAAACGACAAGATTATCTGGGATGTGGGACACCAAGCCTATACCCACAAGATTCTCACTGGCCGGCGCGAACAGTTCCACACCCAGCGCCAGTATCATGGCCTATCCGGTTTCCCCAAACGAAGCGAGTCGGAACACGATGCCTTTGGGGTTGGTCACTCATCCACCTCCATCTCTGCGGGGCTCGGCATGGCTGCCGCTGCCGATCTGGCCGGTACAAAGAATCATGCCATTGCCGTTATCGGCGACGGATCCTTGACCGGCGGCATGGCTTTCGAAGCCCTCAACCAGGCCGGGCATCTCAAAAAGAACATGATCGTCATCCTGAACGACAACGAGATGTCGATTTCGAAGAATGTCGGTGCGTTTTCCTCATTTATCTCGCGCAAGATGACTGGACGCTACTTCCGCGATCTGAAAAAAGAAATGCAGGGTTTGATGCTGAATATCCCTGCTATCGGAACGGATATCCTGCATTTCGCCAAGAGGGCTGAAAACTCCCTGAAGAGCTTTCTTACGCCCGGATCGTTGTTTGAGGCGCTGGGGTTCGACTATCTGGGTCCTCTGGATGGTCACGATCTGCTCCAGTTGGTGGAGGTCTTTACCAATATCAATGAATTGGACGGCCCACTCCTGGTGCATATCATGACCACCAAGGGAAAAGGGTACAAGCCAGCCGAGGAAACCCCGGACAAATATCATGGCGTAGGCGCATTCGACATCGCCACCGGCAAGGGAGCGCCAAAGGCGGCTGCAAAGTCCTATACCGATGTGTTTGGCGAGACCATCGTACAGTTGGCGGAACAGGACCCGAAGATAGTAGCGATCACGGCTGCCATGCCGGACGGCACTGGCCTGCACAAATTCGCCGAACGTTTTCCGAAACGTTTTTTTGATGTGGGCATTGCCGAACAGCACGGCATGACATTTGCCGCCGGCCTGGCCGCAGACGGCTATCTGCCGGTGGCCGCCATTTATTCTACTTTTGTGCAGAGGGCCTACGATCAGGTCTTTCATGACATCTGCCTGCAGAATCTCCCGGTCACGATTGCCATGGATCGCAGCGGACTTGTAGGGGACGACGGTCCGACCCATCATGGCGTATTCGATCTCTCCTACCTTCGTCATCTCCCAGGCATTACGCTGATGGCGCCCAAGGACGAAAACGAGTTGCGCCATATGTTGAAAACAGCCATTTATGGTGGTTCTCCCATGGCTTTGCGGTATCCGCGCGGCAGCGGCTACGGTGTGGACATGGATACGGATCTGGCGACTCTGGAGATAGGTAAAGGAGAGCAACTCGTCGATGGCGATGATCTGTGCATAATAGCCATAGGTTCCACTGTATATCCGGCGCTCCAGGCCGCCGAAGCCCTGAAACAAAAGGGTATAAGCGCTGGAGTGGTCAATGCACGCTTCGTCAAGCCGCTGGATGCCGATCTGATCCTCTCTGTCGCACGAAAGACCGGCCGTATCATCACCGTGGAAGAAAACGCTCTCCAGGGAGGATTCGGGAGCGCCGTGCTGGAACTCATTTTCGACAACAGCCTGTCCGATGTCAGGATCAAGCGCCTCGGGATCCCGGATTACTATGTGGAACATGGCAGCCAGGCGCAATTGCGCAAGGATCTAGGTATCGATGCTGCAGGCATTGCGCTGGCGGCAGAAGAATTCTTGCGATAACAGAACAGCAATACTAATTGAATTTGCCCAAATTACGGGCCAAAACAAGGTTCGCCCCTATGTTGAAAGGATTACACTAAATGCGTTTCCCGCTTCGTCTCAACTACGACCTGACAAAATACATTGTCGACAACAAGCTGAAAAAAGTAGACAAATATCCACTGGTGCTGATGCTGGAACCGACCCACCTCTGCAACCTGGCCTGTTCCGGCTGCGGCCGAATCCGTGAATACGCCGACACCATCCAGGAAATGATGAGCCTGGAAGAGTGCCTGAATTCAGTGGATGAATGCCCGGCGCCGGTGGTTACCATTACCGGCGGCGAACCCTTTCTTTATCCGCACATCTTCGATCTGATCCGCGGCGTTCTTGATCGGGGCAAGCATATCTATTTCTGCACCAACGGCATCCTCCTGGAAAAGGCCCTGGACAGCATGAAGCCCCATCCCAACTTCACCCTCAACGTCCACATGGACGGCCTGGAGGAGACCCACGACCGCATTCTGGAGCGCAAGGGTGCCTTCAAAACGGCGTTGGAGGGGATAAAAAAGGCCAAACAGCTAGGCTTCAGGGTCTGCACCAATACCACCATCTTCAAGGAAACCGACCTGGTGGAGATAGAGATGCTCTTTACCCACCTGGAAGACATCGGTGTTGACGGCCTGCTGGTGGCGCCCGGTTTCGGATACGAGGCAGTGGGCGAGAAACTCTTCCTGGAACGGCGTGATATCGAGAAGAAATTTGCCGAAGTCTACGAGATGAGCAAGAAACACCGCTTCTATTCCACCCCCATGTATCTGCGCTTCCTCAAAGGGGAGAAGAAGCTGGAATGTACCCCGTGGGGCAACCCCACCCGCAATCCGCGCGGCTGGAAGGCGCCCTGTTATCTGATAACAGATGCCCATTACCCCAGCTTTAAAGAGATGATGGAGAAGACCGATTGGAGCAAATACGGCGTGGGCAAAGACCCCCGCTGCGCCCAATGCATGATGCACTGCGGTTTCGAGCCGACCGTTGTTGCCGAGATCGGCAAGAGCTTCAAAGACATATGGGAAATGTTCATCTGGAACTTGACGTGATCTGAAATAGTTCGCAAAATTTCAGCTTCTGCCGGTCAGGTGGAGGTGAAAAATCAGAGGAGCCCCCTTTTCGATCATACGAATTGGGGGCTTTGTTGTGCAAATGGTTGGTGGGGATGTTGCTCGGAAGCGTTTACGTCATTTTGCCTTTGAATAAGACCAGGCAAGCAGAAATACTCCCATTGCCGTAAACACGAGGTAGTCGGTGGGCATGCCCAGCAGCCAGTGCTTGTGCCAGGGCACAAACTGCGGCGCGAACCGGGCCAGGCCGAAACAGGGGTTGAACACGAACCAGAGAAAGTCCTCTATGATCCAGAAGATCATCAAGGCGCCGACACAGCGGGCCTCCAGCCGCAGGGAGAAGGAACCGTTGATGGCATGGGGCAGGTGAAACACCAGGAACATGAAAGAAAAGACCCAGGCGTGGTAACCGGTCATGGGGCGGCCGCCCCAGAAGATATCCAGCAGCCAGTGTTTCTCGATGCGCCAGGTGGGCAGGGCGCAGGCCCAGCCATTGGCGCCTTCGATCTGAATCTCGGTCATGGCGAAGAACAGGCCCAGCAGTGCGACCCAGCAGATCAGAAAAGCTGCCTGGAACCGACTGCGCCCGATCACCGGCTGTTTCCGGAGCCCAGTACCACGGCAAGCACGTCCCGTGCGGCATCAGGCCGACCCAATCGCATGGCATTGGCCCGCATCGCCGCCATTCGCCCCGGCTCCCGCAGCAGTCGGTCCGCACGCCAAGCCAAGGCGCCGGCGTCACAGGCCTTCATGGCCGCTCCGTTCTCCAGTAGAAAATCAGCGTTGCGCTCCTCCTGGCCAGGTATCGGCGATACCACAATCATTGGCAAGCCCATTGCCAGGCACTCCGAAGTCGTCAGCCCGCCCGGCTTGGTTATGGCCAGGTCGCTGGCAGCCATGATCCGCTCGATCACCCTGGTAAAGCCCATGGGGAAGAGGCGGCCCGGATAACGGCACGCCAAGTCCTGAAGTGCGAGCAATAACCCCTCGTTCCGTCCTGCCAGCGCAACCAGTTGAAAGTCGCCGTCAAGGCGCAGCAAACGCTCAGCCAGGGTGCCGAGGTTGCCCACTCCGGCGCCACCGGACATCATCAGCAAGGTGGTTTTGGCCGGGTCCAGACCGAACTCGGCCGCACAGGCATTTCGGTCGCGCTGCTCTCCGAAGACCGGCATGATCGGGATGCCGGTCACCCGGATGCGTTCGGCCGGGATGCCGCGCTCGGCCATGCGCCAAGCCACCTCTTCGTGGGCGGCGAAATAGCCGTCGATGTGGGGATGTATCCACAGGGCATGCACGTCGAAGTCGGTTACTTGCACCCAAACCGGCCGCTTGAACTCCCCTTTTCCGATCTTGCGCGACAGCAACTGGGCCGGCAGAAAATGTGTGCAGATCACGTGGTCCGGATCAATGTCCGCCAGCACCTTTTTCAGCTTTTGAGTATTGAGGCGCTCGATGGCGCTGCGCAGCCGGGAGAGGGCCGAATCGACCCGTTCCCTGTCACTTTTGTCGTACAGATAACCCCAGAAGGCGGGATGGTGCTCCACAACCTTGATGTAGGTGTCGGCGTAGATGGTCTTGAAGAGCTTGGGCACCAGCTCCATCAGGTCCACATGAACCGTCTCCACATCGGGATGCCATTTTACCGCCGCAGCCTGCAACGCCTGTGCGGCCCTCACATGACCGGCTCCGGCAGAGACGCTCAGGATGGCGATTCTTTGTTTGCTGGTTCCGGGCGTCATCATTGCCCCTTTGCCTCCACTGGTGCGTCCTGGATCAGGATATGCCAGTTGGGGCGCTGCCAGCTGGTGCGGAACTGCTCCGGTGTCGATGCCACCGCACGTTTTCCCTTTTCGAACCCATCCATGAACAGCACGAAATCAGCCTGGGCCGCAGCGCTGCCGGCCTGCTCGGCGAACTGCCTGACCATGCCGTTGGGGGTGCTGACCTTGCGTCCCATAACTTCGGTGAGGGGAAAACGCATCCCTTGCATGCCGTTGCCCGGCTCGTAGGCCTTGAAGATCAGCTCAGAGCAGACCAAGGCCGAATCGGTCTGGAAGTCGAAGTTGAAGTCATAGGGGCG
>MTLD01001763.1_pt2 | contig 20201 bp, 21 predicted proteins | sample 1982471 | NCBI WGS metagenome assembly MTLD01 (sample SAMN05712604, study PRJNA340218) | biofilm metagenome | isolation source: sample SPM anode biofilm adapted to -50 mV | place: USA | collected 2012-02-03 | reverse complement strand
TCTGTTAAGGACTTCATAAAATCTAAAGCAGATGATAAATCTGCCAAATTTATTGGTTATTGCGAAGAGTCTTTAAAAATTTCGTTGCCGGATGCATTGTCTAAGCGTTTTTCTCAAATGTCGGCTAATTCGACAGAGAGACCGTCAATAACTGTTCTCATAGGACCCGAAGGTGATTTTTCTCCTGAGGAAGTAAGCTTGGCTGTTGAATCGGGATTCGAAATCATTCATTTGGGAACCTCTCGATTAAGAACAGAGACAGCTGCTATTACTTCTGTGGCAGGAGTTTATCTGCACTTTGTAAACTACTTGCCTACAATTAAGTAGGTAATGTAGATTATATACAGGGTAAAAAGGAAACTTCCTTCAACTCGGTCAATTTTCAATCCTTTACCTTTATATCCAAAAAACAAAACTAAAGCTGTAGACCCTGCTGCAATGAATGCGTCGGGCAGGTTTGATTCGCTGAATGGCAGTGGCTTAATTGAGGCTGATATTCCAAGAATTAAAAAGATATTAAAGATGTTTGATCCAATCACATTGCCGATTGCAATATCGCCTTTGCCTTTATAAGCAGCAATAAGGCTTGTGGCAAGTTCCGGCAATGAAGTTCCTATAGCAACAATAGTTAACCCTATTACAGATTCGCTCATTCCGAGATTTCGGGCAATTTCACTTGCGTTTTTTACAATGAGGTCTCCTCCAAAAACAAGTACTGCCAAACCTCCAATGGTATAAAGAGATGATTGCCAAAATGGGTATATAGCTGCTTTTTCGCTCTGAGTATCATTCTCATCGATCTGCCCTTTTTGTGCAGATAGAAATATATAGTACATAAAAATTGCAAAAAACAGAAGTAGAATATATCCGTCGCTTTTCGAAATTATACCCGGAGTATGGTCAATTATTAAATCACCACAAACGAAAATTAAAGCTACGGCAGCAAGAATAGCGTATGGTATCTCAATTTTGAGAAGTGACGTCTTGAGATGAATTGGTTTTATCATTGCTGTAATACCCAGAATTACAAGTAGATTAAAGATATTACTTCCCAGTACATTTCCTATTGCCAAATCGGTGGAGCCCGATGAAGTAGCCATTATGTTAACGGCAAGTTCCGGTGTTGATGTTCCAAAAGCAACAATTGTAAGCCCAATAATTAAATCGGAAATATTGAATTTTTTTGCAATTGAAGATGCTCCTTTTACAAGATAATCTGCCCCTCCTATAAGCAATATAAATCCTATTGCCAACAATAAATAACTCATTTTAAGTGTGTTTATTATTTATTTACGTATAATCTCAATTTCTCCACCTACTCCAAGCTTGATTACCGAAGATGGAACTTGTGTAGAACCCTCTTCGAATATTACATCAGCTGTAAAATCGACAGATTGAATAATATCCTCACTGATTTCTAAAAAAGTAAGGGGTGTTTTTTCTCCCGAAATATTTGCCGAAGTAGAAACTATGGGCCTTCTGAATTTGCGAAGTAACTCACTGCAAAATTCGTGGTTGGGAATTCTCATTCCCACTGAGCCATCGGAAGCTATTACATTTTTTGCGAGACCAACTGCTCCGGGATAGATAATAGTGAGAGGAGTATCGGCTACTTCGGTAAGTTGTTCGGCTACTTCCGGAACTACTTTTATATATCGGCAAACCATATCCATATCGCTTGCTAAAACAATTAGACTTTTAGAGTCTACCCTTTTTTTGATTTTATAAATTTTTTCGACTGCCTTCTCATTTGTTGCATCACAACCTAGACCCCATACAGTGTCTGTGGGATAAAGAATTATTCCTCCTTCTTTAAGGATTTTGGCAGCTGTTTCAATGTTCTCTTTAATGGACATAAATTTATTTAAGTAATGAATTATATAAATCGTAAACTTCGCTCACAACTTTTTCTTCTTTAAATTTTGTAGATATTTCCAATCCTTTTCCGGTCATCTCTTCGCAAAGTGTTGGTGAGCTAAGAAACATATTAATTTTATCTGCAATATCTCCTACGTTTTCCGGATTTACGTACAATGCAGCGTCACCTCCAACTTCGGGCATAGACGAAATGTTCGAAGTTACAACAGGGGTTCCGGTTGTAAGTGCCTCAAGTACTGGAATTCCAAAACCCTCATAAAGAGAGGCATACACAAGCATTGCAGATAATTTATATATTGCGGGGAAATCGACAAAATCGGCATTTGAAATCATAAGCACCCTGTCGGAAAGTCCCAATGCATTTATTGTGGCAGATACTTCTTTGAAATAAGAGGAGAATCTGCCAAGTGAAACAATTTTTACATCTTTTGGCAGTAGGGGAAGAGTTTTGATAAGAGTGTTGAGATTTTTTCTTGTTTCAACTCGACCAACAGAAAGGATGAATCTATCGGGCAGATTGTATTTTTTTTTGACTTCATTCATCTCATATTCAGATATAACTTTGCTGAATTGGATGTCGCAACTCTGATATATAACTTCTATCTTGTTAGGGTCGGCATTGAAATATTTAATAATATCATCTGCTGTATGGCGACTAACTGCGATAATTTTGTCGGCTCGTTTGCATGCAGACATATGTTTTTTTTCAAAGAAGAAACGGTCGGTAAATGAGTACAAATTTGAATAACGCATAAAAATTGCATCGTGCACGGTTACAACCATAGGGCATACCTTTTTTCCTTCGGGAATTTCTCCTGAAAGTCCGTGATAGAGGTTTACATTTTCTTTTTTTAAATCTTTCATAATTCCGGCAGTCCTCCAGGTAGTGTCGAATAGTGCTGATAATCCGTGAGGAGAAACTATTTTTATGTTTGGCTTATCGGCGAATGAAAGAAGTGGATGCTTCTTATATTTAGGAGTATATAAAAGATATTTATTCGAAGAGTAAAAACTGGAAAGTGAAGTGATAATGGTCCTGCTATAGTTTCCCAATCCTGTAAAATTTTTAAATGCTCTTTTAGCATCAAAACCAATTTTATACATAGTTATGGAATTATTATATCTGCAATTATCGGATAATGGTCGGAATATGGAACTTTTATGGTTTTATGAGAAGAACTCCAATACTCTTTAGGGAAAAGAATATAATCTATTCTTAAAAGAGGCCAAAAGACACTGTAAGTTGCCGAAAATCCTCTGCCTGATTCTCTAAAACTGTCTTTCCGCTCTTTAATCAATTTGTGATAGGCATAGGAGATAGGGGTGTCGTTAAAGTCTCCGCAAATTATTGCCGGATACATACTTTCATCGGCATTTTTAACAATTTCATCTACTTGACTGGCTCTTCTTTTGTTTGTAAGTGCAAGTTTATCGTGAAGCTCTATAATTTCACCTGATTTATCTCCGGTAATGTTGAGTTTTTTAATGAGGGAGGTAAATGATATGTTATTAGACTCAAGATGACAGTTATAAATCCTTATTGTATGGGCAGATGAGATTTTGATATCGGAATATATACAGAGATTTGTACTTTTTTTGAAAATAATATTTCCGCCACCCAAGATTGGAAACTTGCTTAAAGTTATATTCCCGAATTTGCTGCCGTTTTTGAGTGGGAATAGATGATAGTATTTATAAGGAAACTGTTTGAAGTTTTTATCCACAAGTTGCCAGTCTCTTATAAAAAATTCCTGAAGACAAAGGATGTCGGGATTTTCCTTTCGAACAAAAGAGGATATGTTTTCAATCTGCTTTACTCTTGTGACTTTTGACTGATGAGAAAACATTGCAACATTATATGAGCATATTATCACTTGTTTGCCCTGATTTCCCGGAGAACTCTCTTTCCAGCGGAAGAACATCTCCCCAAAGAAAAGAGAGGGAAGTAGTATTATAAACGGAATCCATGTTGCTCCCGATCTTCTGATAATCCCAATTATGAGTAAAAATAAATTTATCAGAACTAAAGGAATAAAATAAAGTCCGAAAAATATAGGAAACGAAGTAATTTTTGGGTTTATGTAAATTGACAAATACGAAATAAGAAGTGCCCCTGCCGAAACAAGTAATATCAATCTGAAAATAATTGATATAGGGAGCGCCGTTCTTCTATTTCTTCTAACTGTCATAAATACATTTTTTTATTCTTCTGCCAGTATTTTATGAGTATAAATCCGAAAATCATGCCTCCTAAATGTGCGAAGTGAGCAATGTCGCCATTTGAGTTTGTTAGTGCAAGGTATAATTCTATTGCTCCGAAAATCATTACAAACCATTTTGCTTTTAAAGCAACAGGAGGGAAAAGTAATTGTAATACATTATTCGGGAATAACATTCCATATGCCAGCAGTACCCCGTATACTGCACCTGAAGCTCCTACTGTTGGAGTAACCATTAATTTATGAAGGGCTTCACTTGCTGCAAAATTTCCTGCATTGGCAGCAGCAATCTGCGATGTTGCATCCAGGTACAGTACAAAGGAGTGAAGAGCAGCTGCTCCCAACCCTGTTACCATGTAATAAAACAGGAACTTTTTGCTGCCCCATACTTGTTCAAGTACGACTCCGAATATTACTAGTGCGTACATATTAAAAAAGAGGTGAACGAATCCGCCATGCATAAACATGTGTGTAACAAATTGGTATGGGCGGAAATATGGAGAGCCGACATAAAAGAGCGAAAATTTCTCATACATAAAATCCCCTGCGATATATGTTAATAGTAACATAAGAGAGTTAATGATGAGCAAATTCTTAATCACCGGAGGGAACATCGTTATAAAGCCGAATGGTCTGTTGTTGTTATACATAATTACATATTTTATCAGTTAAATCTGCCGTCAAGTTCGGTTACAGGGAGTATTAACATACAAGATTTGCCCGAAGGTGAAACTGACGGATCTTTGCAGGCATATAATGAATCGATCAACAACTGTGCCTCAAGGGTATTGAGATTAACCGGTCTGCCTGCAGCACCGGCTCTTGCCAAAGCTGCCGAAATATTTTCTTTAAGGTTTTCATCGGATAGATTTCCTATCTCGCTTAATTCCCAAATAAGGTTATCTATGATTTCCGGTAGCATATCTATATCATCCGTAAACCCGGATGGTAGCCCCATAATTGTAATTTCTCTGGAAACATCTTCCGAATTTGTGGAGCTTTTGGTAAAACTAATATTGAATCCCAAATGGATGATTTTGTCATATGCCTCTTTTAGAAACGAGTATGAGTGTTCGCTAAGCTCAGCTGTTTTGGGGAATAAGTTCTGTTGAACGATAGCTGTGTTTTTTGTAATAAATGAGAGATATCGTTCATAAAGGATTCTCTCTTGAGCCCTTTTAATGTCAATTATTAAAAGGCCCGATTTAATTGTTGTAACAACATATTTTTTAGATAATTGTACAATAGGCTTTTGTGAAATACCGGAATCCCGGAAAAGGATATTCTGGTAATTTTCTCCATCTATTTTGCTTTTGTACTCAATATGGGAAACCGTTTGAAAATCGAAATCAAGATTTTCTTTAAACGGGTTAAAGAGTGGGTCGTAGTCAATTTTCGGAGGATGGATATATTCTCCTTTTTTTACTGCAGGAACATCAAGAAGGCCGCCGAGATCGAAATCGATACTTGGATTCATAGCTTTTTTCCCGATAGCCTCTTTGACAGCACTTAAAAGAAACTCAAAAATAAGTGAATCCTCTTCAAATTTTACTTCGGTTTTTGCAGGATGGATATTTACATCAATTTTTTGTGGGTCTGTCTCAAAGTAGATAAAGAAAGTCGGGATAGTGCCTTCCGGTATTATGTTTTCGTAGGCTTTTTGGATTGCTTTCTGAAAATAACCGCTTCTGAAGAATCTGTTATTGACAAAGAAATATTGATTACCGGGGGTTTTTCTTGCATCTTCCGGTTTGCAGATATATCCTTTTATGTTAATTACAGATGTTTCTATTGAGAAGTCTATTAGTTCTTTACCAATTTCTTTTCCTAGAAGGTGGAGTATTCGCTGTTTAAGATTTGCCGGAGATAATGAATAAATTTCGGAGCCGTTATGAGAAAACTTGAAGGAAATATCCGGTCTTGTGAGAGCAACCCTACTGAACTCGGCAAGAATTTGTCTGTATTCGGAGGCGTCCGATTTTAGGAACTTACGGCGGGCAGGTATGTTGTAAAAAATATTTTTAACACTAAAATTACACCCTCTTGGAGCTGCAACCGGCGATTCACTAATGAGTTGCGATTCGGCAAATTTAACCTCATATCCCATTTCGTCTTCCTCCCTTCGTGTACGAAGAGTTACCTCCGAAACTGCAGCAATGGAAGCTAAAGCCTCTCCGCGAAAGCCAAAGGTGTGAAGAGTTTCTAAATCGGAAATTTGAGTAAGTTTAGATGTGGCATGTCGAAGAAATGCTGTTTTGGAATCTTCGCGGTTCATTCCACAACCATCGTCAATTATTTGAATAAGAGTTTTTCCTGAATCTTTAATAACGACTTGTACAAAAGAAGCACCGGCGTCAACGGCATTTTCCATTAACTCCTTTACAACGGAAGATGGTCTTTGTACAACTTCCCCTGCAGCAATAAGATTTACAATATGGCCGGGCAGAACTTTGAGCATCTGCTATTTAATGAAGAATAATCCAAAATACTTGGCCAAGTAATAAAACATTATTAGCAATCCGGAAATAGCAGCCAGAACGATGAATCTGGTTATTAAAGGACTGCCTGCTTTACTACGGCTGTCGTAAAATGACTTTCTCATATTGAAACGGATAAATTTACCTGGTCTGTATTTCTCTTCCGTCTCCCTCTCTTCCAAATGTAATCTCTCAATACGCTCCTTCATAGCCTCTTTCCTTTCATCATAATAAAGAGGTTGATATTTAAACACTCTGTGCTTAGGAGCCTTGAAAAAGCTAAAACCTATTCCCATAATTATCTGCTTTGCTTGATGGCTTTTTTACCAAATACAAAGATAAAAATAATTGAAGTAAAAGTAGTAACTTTGTGAGGGTTCTTAACAATTGAGCAGATGAGTTTCAGAGTAGGAAACGGTTATGATGTTCACAGGCTTGCCAATGGTTTGCCCCTGTGGATTTGTGGTGTAAAAATTGAACATGATAAGGGGTGTGTTGCCCACTCCGACGGAGATACACCAATTCACGCCTTGTGCGATGCATTACTCGGGGCGCTTGCTTTGGGCGATATCGGTAAACATTTTCCGGATAACTCCGACGAATTTAAAGGGATTGACAGCAAAATTTTACTAAAAAAAGTGACGGGCCTCATTCGCAAGGAGGGCTATGTTCTGATTAATGCGGATATTACAATTGCTCTGCAAAAACCAAAAATTGCACCTTTTATTGAACAGATGCGAGGGGTGCTTTCCCAAATTCTTGAATGTGATATTTCGACGGTTTCCATAAAAGCCACTACTACTGAAAAACTTGGATTTGTAGGCAGAGAGGAGGGCATTGAAGCCTATGCTGTTGTACTGCTTAAAAAGGCATTGATGTAAGGAGTTCTCTTTTGATTAGTCTATAATGCGGTTTGTATTCTTGGTTATAAATTTCGCTGTGGTGTACTGCATATTCTCCACGAGCAAGCATCTGCCTTATTTTCACGGAATCTTCTACCGCTCCCTCAAGATGGGGATTCATGCTCATAATGATTTTCTCAATATAACTCCACTCGTTTGTCCACTCGGCAATACTTACAACAGGAGTTTCGGCTGCACTCTTTTTCAATGCATCCAGTAATTGAGAATATTTGATTTTACCATTTTTTACAGCGGCTAAATTTACTCTGGCAAATGTATGCTCCCATCCGGTGAGTTCGACATAATCATTATTTTGAACGTAGTCCTCAAGGTTCATCTGCAACAACTCCATTCGCAGATACCTACCGGCCGAAATAGTATCGCTTATTATATGCCCCGGACCGAATTTGTCCTGAAAGAAATTCTTATAATAATCGATGAGCCGCGACTTGGGATATTTTAACATTTGCAACCGCACAGCCTCCCCAACCCTCTCCCTTACAGGTATATTTTGACCCTCACAAACACCTCCAAATGAGATCATAAAAATTGCATAAACAACCATAAAAACCCTCATCCTAAATGAAATACCACTACCAACTCTCATATATTTCCGATTAAAACATCATTTGCTCAAAGATAATTAATTCGACCAAAGAATTTGCTACATTACAAAAATGTATTACTTTTGCACTCCCTATGCGGCGCGATAGCTCAGCTGGTTAGAGCGCATGATTCATAATCATGAGGTCCCCAGTTCAATCCTGGGTCGCGCTACAAGAACACGGAACCCCTTTTGCCACCGGCAAAAGGGGTTTTTTGTTTGCAGGCTGTTTGAGCTTGCTCAAAAACAGCCGCAAAACAAAAAACCCTTTGAGCATAGCTCAAAAGGTTCCGTATTCTTGGGCTGTATTGCCGACCTTTACAGGATCACCGAACGAAGAGAGGTAATCCTGGGCAACACTCAGGATCACCGAACGAAGAGAGGTAATCCTGGGCAACACCCAGGATCACCGATCGAAGAGAGGTAATCCCGGGAGACGCACGCTTTGTACCAGATTCCATCCGAAAAGTGGTGAAAAACGATGTTAAAACCTCCTTCCATTTGACAGGAAGTTTGATTAAAAGTAAGATTAAAAAAGTATTACAAAAATAATATTAACAAAAAAGACTACTTATTTTGACCTGTATTTTTGTGAATACAAATTATTTTATTGTAACAGTTTCTGTTTCGAAAGAGAGCTCCCTGTCTCCAACATTCATTTTAACTACAAATGAAGTAATAACAGGTGCCGATAATTGCTCGGTAGATATCCGCTTCAATATTATCATTGAAGGAATTAATATTTTATTATCAACAAGCTTATTTATAGAGTGCGGCATATATCCTTGAGATTTGTCCCTGATTACCCTTTTGTTTGCAGATGATATAAGAATATTATAAGGACCGATATAGGTAATTCTAAACAGATCGTTAATCGATTCACCACTGTTTTTCCCAAATATCGGAGAGGTAGAATAGATGTTTAACTCTTCGGTTCTATATTCAATCAAAGATTCTGAAAAACTTGCAGCCCCTTTTTGAACAGTTTTTGTACTACTTTTATAATGAAAATAGTTTGAGATTTCATTCTCGATTGTCGCATCAGGAGCTAATAAATTATTTTTATAATACTCCGGTCTGATATATGGAATAACAGGATTAATGTCCGAATAGTCAACCGGAAATGGCAATATAAAAAGAGAAAGAAGAGAGATTATTATCCAAATAATAATTATAAAAATCTCCAAAACCAACCATTCTATTGTTAGAGGCTCTGTTGAAAAATACTAGAGAATTTGTACTGAATTTTTTCGTTAACATCAATTTTTGAACAAGAGAAAATTGACATGCAAAATATTAAAATAAATTTTTTTCATAGCTGAAAATTTAAGTTGTTGATTTTCTCAATTTTGTTTAACTAATATTTTTTAATTTCTCAATAAATTGTTTTTGAACAAACGAATTTTCAGACAAATATGATATTAGTGATATATGTATTGGAATGAAATAGTAATTTTTATTATTCTTGTTATTGACTTTAGTGTAAAAAAATATAATTTTTTATTAATCAAAAACTAATCAATTATTTGGAAATTGTTTTCACTTGTAGAATGTGTACTATTCCCCAATTATTTGGTCATATCTTCGAAATTTATTTGAAATAATTTCCTGCGCCAGATTGTGAGGTAAACACTATTGTGGAAATGGGTATAAATCGTTAATTTATTTCTTTTTTATTGCTGTATTGTGTTAATAATATGTTTTTTAGTAAATTTGTAGAAACTAAAAAAATATGAAAAAAACATTATTGCTTTTTATATTTCTAACAGGCATTTTTACTTATGGCTTTTCCCAGTCTGTTTCTTATTCTACACTTATAAAAAAATCGATTGATTCATTGTCTTTTCAACTCAAACTTAAGGAGAAATTAAAAAGTTACCTTGTAATGGATATTGTTGTTAAAGGATTTAATTCAGGATCAATTACAATACCAAATCAATTTTTTAACAGATACTTTAATGAAAGCTTTTCAAACACTAACTCCGAATTAAAAAAGGCGTTTGATGATTATTATACTAATAAACAAAAATTTACAAATTATTTTAATAACAGTAGTGAGTATATTGATATAATGAACCTACCAAGAGGAAATGCAAATGAATTAAAAATAAGAGAATACAAATTAGGAGGGTTGCGTTCACGATTTTATAATAATGATGTTGTATATAAGAATCTTTTCGATAAGAATAACTTGTATGTAAAAAGATATCAATTTCTGGTACTTTCTCAACTTTATAATTCGTATATTAAGAAAGATGAGACCTTTCCTGTTATGATGTTGGGCATCGACAATGTAATTAATAATCTTACAAATGTTTATTCATCAATCTACTCTCTTAATACTGAAATTGAAACTATAAAGAGTATTATACAAACAATGAACAGAATGTATATTACTGATGAAGTTAACGGAAAGATATATGGTTCTAAAATAATTGATTCATTGGTTGTTGTAATAAAACGAAATGTAAAAGATGTTCAGGATATTCCTTTAAGAATTAATAAACTTGAGAAAAAGCTTTCAAAACTAAACACCGACTATAATAACCTTATTTTTGATAAATTCATAGAAATGAGATTAACAGATTCATCTGCAATATCAATTTATGCTAATTCTGTAGCCTCAAATTTGGAGTATATTAATTCCATCGATTCACTTCGTTATCTTAGAAAAAAATTTGAAGACAAAGACTCAGTACTTTTATCAATTCTAAAATCTGACGAGGAATATTCCACTATTTATAAAAAGGTAGTAAACCGCGATATTAGCGGAGAAGAATTTAAAAATGAATCTTCTAATATTATAAATAACAAATTCAGGTTCGATGATAGATATATAGATGCCAGACGAGAAAGAGAGAGAGCTCTGTTCATTTCAAACCTTGCAATTTTAAGACATCTGCTAAAAATTTCATCAAAAGACGCATATCTCGTTGATTATAAAATAATACCAGGGAATGAACTTATGCAAATAAAAAGTTTTCCGGAATTATTTGTGATGGAAAACGAAATAAATAATATAAAATCTGTTATAAAAACTTCATGGAATAACTATTACTATAAGAAATACAGCATTCCATATGTAAGGACCGGGAAAGCTGATTTTATGCCATATTAACACATATATGTTCAATTTTTTTTGAATTAAGTCTGAGAAAAAGTAATGAGTATGAAAAATATCGTCACATTCGTCTTTGCAATTTTGTACTTTGGAAGTATATATTCTCAAACAGTTGGGAGTAGGCCCAAAATGGAGGCAGATATAGCTAAATATATGACAGACAGCCTAGAAGTGATTGCAGCAAGAATAGAGCAGCAGGTAATTCCTACAAGGTATATGGAGCAGACCTTTATCTGCAAAACCGACACTCTTAATGGATGGAAGGGTATTGAGGTCTCTTTGTATAACTACAAGGTGCACGGCACAGATATCATAGCCAAGGTATACTTGGCAGATGCTGATTCGAAGAAGATGGCATCGTGGATAATAACTACCTGCGTGAGTCTTACGGGAAAACTTAGCAAGACAAATAGCGATAAGCTAATTAAGGATATTCGGTTTGCCTCCGGCGGTCAATTTCCGGTTTTAGGAATGGTATATGAAGATATGTATGGAACCGGGCAGAAGTGCTATCTGTTCAAAGATGGGGTTACTGTATACTTGGCAGATGTGAATATCAAGGAGTTGTCTGAGATAAATGACAGCACAATTATAAGAGTTGGAAAATATGCTAGGATAATAAGTACTACAAGAGAGGAGTACATCAATATGTTTGGTGAAGCCGATCTTGAGGGGAAAAACTGGCTTAAGGTAGTGAGAGATGAGTACAAGAAGGCTCTACTTTCTGACTACAACAATCTTATGATTGCAAAGGCAAAAGGTATTTTGGAGTTTTAGAATATTTGCAGAAATTCAATCATATTGCTTTAAAATTTCCTTTTCCTGTTGAGATAATTGCGCAGGGGCATATCATAGAATATCATAACCAGCCAGGCAAAAAATACCATGAGTATTGTCCCTATTCCTATGATCCATGGGAGATTCTCATGTGGAGGATTATGAGTGATAAAATAGTTTCCAAACAGCCAGATGCCTGCATAATGAGTCATATATAGAGGATAAGAAATATTACCCATAAAGATACACACTTTTTGTAGAGAGCCGGATAGGGCAGATCCTGCGCCTAGCGCTATCAAGAGTGGAAAATAGACCAAAACAATTAGTGATTCTACTACCCAGTTTTTAGCAACCTCAGGCATCATAAATGCAGCTACGAGCAATAGTGATAGTAATATAAATCCCAATTTGTTTTTAATAATCCAGCCTAATCGATAAATGAGTAATCCGGCTAAAAAAGAATATATCATTCGGAAACCACCATCTGCAAAGGTTCCTCCGCTCCAACCTCCCAGCAGATTGCCGGCCCTGTGGCTAATCCAAACGATACCTATGGCTGCAGGTATAAGTATTATAATAAGAACCTTTTTGGAAAGTCGTATAAAAATTAATGCATAGAGGATATTGGCGATATATTCCCAAAACAGGGACCAGCTGGGAGCATTTAAGCTAAAGAGGTTGAAACTTCTCTCTTGCATAATGGGTAGTGGTATAAGTAATAGTGAGCTTACAAAAATTAAGGTAAGTGTAGCGAATGAATGCGTCCCTGTATGATCGGCAAATGGGTCTACCAACATCCCAATAAGTCCGATAACTGTCCCGATTATAACTAACGGGTGTAATCGAATAAGCCGTGATGTGAAAAATGACCGGAGTCCAATTTTCGGTAATCGATTATCATATGCATAGGCAATCACAAAACCCGAAAGACAAAAGAAAAAATCTACTGCCATAAATCCTTGTCCAATAATGTTTTTTGTGAAATCTGTATAGATCCATTCCATATAATGGAATACAACTACCGACAGAGCTGCGATACCTCTTAGTCCGTCCAATACATAAAAATGCTTTTTGCTTTGTAATATATCTGCCTTTGTAGATTGATTCATAAACTTTTAAATTATTTGAGGCTTGCACCGAATTATCAGGAAGCTATATTTGTAAACCGGACAAATCTGTAGTTCAAAATGGTCTTATTCGTGAATGTTAATAATCAGTGCTTAAATGTAATGATTAAAATTTATTTCCTAAATTTGTTAACTAACTAAAACTTACAATGAAGAAAGTTAAAAATCCATTTCAAGTATTAAGTCCAATTAATTGGAGTCTGGTACAGTATTTTATGGGGAGATATATATGAAAACAACAACATTCTTTTTTTGTCTTGTGTTTTTTACAATTTCTTTACATGGGCAGATCAATCCTCAAAAATATTCGGACCTGATTAAAATGGCAGATTCTCTTTACAATGCGAAGGATTTTAAAAAATCTGCTTTTGCATTTTCTGCTGCTTTTAAATTAACTGATTCTAAGATAACAAAAAACCAACGTTATAATGCTGCTTGTTCCTGGGCTTTGGCTGACTATCCGGACAGCGCCTTTTATCATTTAAATTACGTTGCCACTAAAATGAATTACACTGAATATGGTCATATAAAGGGCGATCCTGATTTTAAATCACTTTATAGCGATAAAAGATGGCAATCCATTATCGATTTGGTTAAAGCAAACAAAGATTTAGCCTATTCCAGTATTGACTTCGTAACTATTAATAGATTTAAAGTTGAAGTATTAACGTCCGGCATGCAGAACAATAAGGCAGATAAACCGGCAGTTGTTTTTGAAAATGGAATGGCAAGTAGTTTTGGAAGTTGGGATAAAGTTGTAGATGAAATTTCTAAAACAAATGCTGTGTTTAGATACAATCGCCCGAGAATAGGAGAGTCGGAAAATGACAGCCTTCCGCCAACAACCACGCATATAGTTAATAATCTGCGTAAAATGCTTTTACAAAAGGGATTAAAACCGCCTTACTTATTGGTATCCCATTCATTTGGAGGAGCTTACATCAGAGCTTTTGCCTCAATGTATCCGGAGGAAATTGCCGGTCTTGTTTTTGTTGACCCGGTTGACTTTACTCAAAAAAAGGGAGATGGTGATTTGCCGTACCTCGAAATTGGATTGACACAACATCAAATTGATTCAATATTCGGGAAACCATATGCAAATTTTATTGAGAAACTGTATGAAGAGATGCCGGCTTTCTATGTAGAGGAGGTAAAGATTTCAAGATCTTTATATAAAAGCGAATTTAAAGAGTGTGTAATTAATCCTTTGCCCGATGTTCCTGTGCATTTTATAAAGGCAGGTGGATTCATTTCCAATGAAGAGCCTACAATATTCGACAGGGAAAAAATGTGGAGAATTGCCAATAATCTTAAAATAAAACGTTGGCTTGCCATTATTGACCCGTTGAAATACGGGAAGTTCTTCTATAGTTCTCAATCGGGACACAATATTCAAGAAGATGACCCTGAATTAGTAATATCAAGTATTGAATTGGCATTAAAGGATTATAATAAAATCAAGAAGGGTGTAAATATTCTGCAATAAAACTATAGTTAACTCAAATAATACATATAATGAAAAAAGGCGATTTTAATGATGCTGTAAAAACTTATAAGGATGGAATTGAAAAATGTTCAGATTCTCAAAATGCTCAAAGAAGTGAAATGGCTTTTAATATGGCTTTGATTTATCAGCAAAAATTAAAAAATGATGAGCAGTATCGATTTTGGGGAAATAAAGCTAAAATTTGGACTTACGAAAATAGTCAGATATATCAATCACTTGTTAGATTAGGGTTTTAACGATTGAAATTTAAAGATGTGAGAACAATTACTATTAAGTCTCATACAATAATTGATTTGCTAAAAGATAATTAATTTTCGATATTGTTTTTGTAATAAATACATCAATACTGTTACAAATAGTTAAACTAAAATTAAAACAGTATGAAGTATTTATTGATCGCTTTAGTAATGGCAATTTATCCATTAACAGCAAAAGGTTATGATTACATTGAAGTCAGCAAAAAAGGAAAGGGCGAAAATCTTATTATAATATCGGGTGCAGGAGGAGGCTATTTCTGGAATAATTCGGTAGATAAGATTTCTAAAACTTACACATGTCATTTAATTTCTATTAAAGCTATATCGGGAGAAAAGAGCAGCCCTGCCTTTGACCTTGTAAAGTTACAAAAGGAGATTGATAACTATCTTACGGCGAATAAGATAAAAAACGCAAATATAATCGGACACAGTCTTGGTGGTTATATTGCTATGAAATTGGCTATAAATTCACCAGAATCTTTTTCTAAAATTATTTTAGTAGATTCGTATCCGTGCTCTTTGGCCATGAACGATCCTTCGGTTACAAGCCAGATACTCAAGGCACAATCCGAATATTTAAAAAAGTATATAAATTCATTGAGCGATGATGATTTTATGAAATTTTGGGGAGGTATGTCAAAAAGTTTTTTTAGAGATACAACATTACAAAGTAGGTTTTTAAAGATTATTGCAAATTCTGATAGAAATTTTTTGACTGAATTTCAATCTGCTGTTATAGCAGATGACATGAGGCCGGCATTGACAGGAATAGATTTACCCGTACTTGAACTATCTGCAAAAGAGTCGCTTAAAGCATTTGCGGGATCTACAGAGCAGATAAAGCAAAAAATTGATAGTCAGTTTATGAATCTGAAAAACTATAAATTGCAGATAAATGAGGATTCCGGCCACTTTATTATGGTCGATCAAAATGAATGGTTTACCGGGAATATATTTGAATTTTTATCGAAATGAATACCCGTCAAAAAGAAAAATTGTTTCATGAAATATATGATAAATACAAGCCGGCAATACATCGTATCTGCTTTGGATATATTTATGAAAAGGAGCAGGCAGATGATCTCTTTCAGGAAATAATGCTGAATATTTGGAACAGTTTAGAAAAATTTAAAGGAGATGCAAGAGTTTTCACTTGGGCATATAAAGTCGCGGTTAACACAGCTCTGCTTTATAACAGAAAGACCAGTCAGTACAATAAATTAAAATCATCGGGAGAGGAAATTAGTCCGTTGTACGATTCGCTATCTGCTGATGAGTATGAAGTTAAAGAAATTAAACTGGATCAACTTAGAAAATCGATTTCGCTGCTTGAACGAGAAGATAGGTTGATTATATCTCTTATTCTGGAAGGATTATCTTATGATGAAGTTGCCGAAATTGTAGGTATTAAATCTAATTATGTGGGTGTGAAGGTTTCCAGAATAAAAAAACAACTTTATGAACTTTTAAAAAAATATGACAATGAATGAATTAGAATATCTTCGTAAAGTTTGGGGAGAGGACAATTCAGATAATTCATCTCGCGATATAGCCTCAAATGAGGAATACTTGCTTGTGAAAAAGCTTAAACATCTGGAAAAATTTCAAAATAGCATTAATAGAATAAAGCTTATTGTAGTGATTATACTTATTTCCTCAATTATTTTAACATCTTACATTAGTGGCTTAACTTCACTTATTTTATACTCAGGACTTTTTGTAGTAGTATTGAGTACATTAATTTTTATGATATATTATTTTAGAAATCAGTTCAACTCTTCAAAACTAGATTACTCTTTGGATTCTATTACTTTTGCAAAAGATGCAATTGGAAAATTGAAGAGGCAAAACAGAATTTTTAGAACGCCTTTCGTTTTGTTTATCATTTGTATGATAATAGGTTCTAACTTGATTCTTTACGGTATAAATTCAGGATTTAATGTAAATGAAACACTACTTTTCCATATTGTTTACTCTTTATTTATTGCATCATTCGGTTATATTGGGATTATGATAAGAAAATGGAGAATAAAAAAAGAGGTAACACCAATTATTAATGAATTAAAAAAAATTGAAAATGGAAATAACTAAATGTCCGAATCTTAAAAGAGTAGCTTTATATGTTCTTATTTTTATTGTAACAGTCAATATTCTTAAGTATTCATTTTATAAATATATACCGGATTTCTGGCTTGGATTTGTAACAGGTATGTCTCTTGTGTTTTTGGTTGTTTATTTGATTCTTGGTGGAATTTTTATTTTTAGGAAGATCTTCTGCCGATAACGATTTTCTTTTTATTAAATTTGTAAATAACCTTCTGTCACTATGGTATTTCATTTATACTCCTTTATACATTTTATTTTTATTGGATTTATTGCTCTGTTTCCAGTTGTAAATCCTTTGGGAACTGCTTTTATGGTCAATCCATATTTGTCAAAATTATCAAACAAGGAGAGAATAAGTGCTGTAAAACGGATCTCATTTTACGCTTTTATCCTTAGTGTATTTACTTTGTTAACAGGGCATTGGATTTTGGAGATATTCGGAATATCAATTCCAATTGTTCAATTAGCAGGCGGAATAATGTTATGCAAGATTGGCTGGGACTTCCTCAACACTGTAAAATCGGATAAATCTACTGAGACTCCTGACGGGAATTCCGATTATAAAAAAGGCGAAACTATAGAAAATCAACTGTTTTACCCGATTACTTTCCCTATGACAACTGGAGCCGGTACGATTTCGGTTTTATTTACCTTAAGCGCTCATGGGGCAGGTAAAAATTTTACGCAGTATTTTATTAATACCGGTGCAATTTTATTATCGGTAATTGGAATATGCATTTTGATTTTTATTTGTTATGTTAATGCCAATAAGCTTATTTCCTATATGGGTTCTCAGCGAGAAAAAGTTGTAAACAGTATAATGGCTTTTTTAATTTTTTGTGTAGGTCTGCAAATAGCAATTGAAGGAATTACGCAATTAATTAAATAGTTTGAAGCTTAAATTTAATAAGAGAAACTTAACACTATGAAAAAAAACATTCTTTCCCTTTGTCTTATTGCTGTGCTCTCGATTTTATTATTTACCGGGTGTGAAAAATCGAATAATGGTGATAATGTTAAACTAAAATTTGTTACAGAAAATTACAAACCATTTAACTACACGGAAAATTCTGAAATAAAAGGGTTGGCTCCGGATATATTAAAATTAATCTGCAAACAACTTGATATTCCTTTTGATGTAACTGTAATGCCATGGGATGAAGCATATACATTTGCAAAAAATACAGATAATGCAGTGTTGTTTTCTACTGTTTTGGATGTCGAAAGGCGGGATCAGTTCAAATGGGCAGGGCCGATAGCTTCTATGGATTGGATTTTTTACTCTAAACCCCAAAACGATTTTACTATTAATTATCTTGAAGATGCAAAGAAGGTAAGTAAAATTGGAGTTATTCAGGATTATTCGATTGAGCAGTATCTTGCACAGGAGGGGTTTACAAATCTGGTATATTGTGCTAATAATGTTGAGGCATTTACAAAACTTTTAAATGGAGAAATTGATTTATTCCCTTCCGATAAAATTACAGCGGAAGCAGCACTTAAATCGATAAATAAATCAATATATAATGTTGCAGAAGAGTTGATTATAAAAACTGATTTTGTTTATATTGCCTTTAATAAGAGTATTCCGGATAATGTAGTGGCAGATTTTCAATATGAAATAGACCGACTTAAAGAGGTAGGAACACTCAAAACTCTCTACCAAAAATATATGAACTCCTCGGATTTCCCGGGTACATTGCAGATTTATACTGAGCAATACTCCCCGTTAACATTTAGAAATTCAAACGGAGAAATTTCGGGGTTTGGGTCAGACATTGTACGTGAAATAATGAAGAGAAATAATCTATTTGCCGACATAAAACTTTCGTCGTGGAGTAACGGTTATAATTTGGCACTGTGCAACCCTAACTTCTGCCTCTTTACTATGGATAAAACAGATCTGCGTAATAATCTTTTTCAATGGGTAGGTCCGATAGGTACAAATACAACCTGGATATATACAAAAAAGAGCTCTTCCATATCAATTACATCATTGGCAAATGCAAAGAGTCTGAACTCAATAGGTACTGTAACGTCTTGGTTTTCCGATCAATATCTTAGAGAACAGGGTTTTAATAATCTTGTAAGTAACAGCGATCCTGAGGTGATGGTTAAGAAACTTATGACGGGTGAGATACAGGCGTTTGTTTGTTCCGGAGTTACTTTTCCGACCATTCTCAAGGGCTTGGGGTATAGTTATGACGATATAGTTCCATCATTTTCTCTAATGTCGTCTGACTATTATATTGCATTCTCAAAAAACACTCCCGTTTCACTCGTAAACAAATGGCAGACAACTCTGAATGAGATGAAAAGTGATTTAACTTATTCAGCAATATATCAAAAATGGCTTCAATAATTAATGAAAAGAAGTACGAAATATCAACTTTCTCATTGATAAATCAAATAGCTTTTGTAAATTTCGTTTTTTAGAACTTGTCAATTATGTCAAAGGAAAAAGAACCAAAGGAAAAATCAACCAAGAAAGAGGCCAAAATGAGCCTCAAGGAGAAGCGAGCAGCAAAAATTGCTAAGCGCGAAGAGAAAAATAAATAGAAGTTAGGAGCTGCCAAATTTTTGGCAGCTCCTGTTTTTATAAACCCATATTATAAACTTCACTCATTAGTTGTATTTTCGGGAAACAGGAACAGAGTTAATTTTGACAGCCTAAATTTGCTGACTATCAGATAAATTTGGAATATTATTCAAGGCCAAATTGATCTTCTCTTTTACATCATCATAGCTTAGATTATAACCCTCTTTCCAAAGCGAGGTTACAAATTCTTCGTGGCTTCTACCTAACCGGTAGTCCGGTTCCCTCTTTGGGTGTTGTAAATATTTAGAAAATATTGAGATATCTTCATTTATATTGAGTACTGCGTGATAAAAGAGTGAATCTTTAAGCAGATACATCGATGAGCCGGCAATTTTCTTAACTCCGATTGAGAGGTCGGAAATTCCTTTGGAGTTGAGTTCTTTAATATTGAGAGAGCCAAGGTTGTATATAAGCGATTTGTTAATTGCAGCAAAGGTAGATGCAGTACTCATCTGTTTGGTAAATTTCATTTTTAATGAAAAAACTACCATCCCAGGGGAGAGAACAACACTCTCTCCTCCGGACGGGCGTTTGTAAACAGGAACATGATCTGCCATAACATTCTCTACAATGAGTGAGTCTGTTGCATTATTCGCTCTTCCGAGAACTACATAAAGTTTATCAGGT
>MTLD01001044.1_pt1 | contig 20239 bp, 20 predicted proteins | sample 1982471 | NCBI WGS metagenome assembly MTLD01 (sample SAMN05712604, study PRJNA340218) | biofilm metagenome | isolation source: sample SPM anode biofilm adapted to -50 mV | place: USA | collected 2012-02-03 | reverse complement strand
ATATCGGTTTCGGAATGAAACCAAGTGAGTTGGCGTTTGGCATAGCGCCGCGTGTCGCGTTTTATCAGCCGGACAGCCTCTTCCAGGCTGCACTCCCCGGCAAAATGGGCTGCCAGCTGCTTATAGCCGATGGCGCGCATGGCCTTCAATTCCGGGCCATAACCGGAAGCCAGCAACTGCCGCACCTCCTCGGCAAGCCCCTGGGCCAGCATCCGCTCCACCCGTGTCTCGATACGTTCGTAGAGTTCCTGGCGTTCGACGTTGATGCCGATTTGCAGCGTTTCGTACTGTTGGCCGGAAAAACCGTGTTCCTGCTGGTAACGGGACAGGGGGATACCGGTCAGGCGATACACCTCCAGGGCGCGGATGATGCGTACCAGGTTGTTGGGATGGATGCGTCCGGCCAGTTCCGGGTCCACCAGGCGCAACTTTTCCAGCATGGCCGCGTTGCCCAGGTCCCGGGCCTCTTCCTGTAACGCCTGGCGGACCTCGCCGGCGCCGCTGGGAGAATCCACCAGGCCGCTCACCAGGGCGCGGAGGTAGAGCCCGGTGCCGCCCACCACGATGACCCGTTTGCCCCGGCTGGTAATGTCCCTGATGGCCCCATCGGCGGCAATGGCGAAGTCGGCGGCGGAGAAGAGCCGGTCCGGATCGGCCACATCGATCAGGTGATGCCGGATCTCCGCGCGCTCCGCCGCCGACGGCTTGGCGGTGCCGATGTCCATGCCGCGGTAGATCTGCATGGAATCCGCATTGACAATCTCGGCGTCCAGTTCGCGGGCCAGGCGCAGGGCCAGATCGCTCTTGCCCGAGGCGGTCGGTCCGCAGATGATGAGCAGTTTAGGTGGTGATTGACGTGTTGTCATCAGGTGATGTTTTCCTGTCCCATGTCCTGCCAGGCCTGTGAAAGCCTTGCCGGTGTCAAATCGTATCCGGAAAGATAATACACATCTTTGCCGGTGCTTCATACCTTTTCGATTGACCAGGCAGCAACCCGGTCAGACAGATCAAAACCAACAGCGGTAGTTGCGACGCAGTCATATTAGGGTATGTTTGTATACATCAATAATGACACCGCCCATGGGCATGCACGGAAGTGGACTGATTCCCTTGGCAAGTTTTCCCGAACATACAGCAAAATGAAAAAAACATCCCGCACCATAGTGACGATTGCTGTCACCGCTATCTATCTCATGATTGCCATGAGATCCCTTGCGCCCCTTGTCTTGAATTCTCCTGCGGTAGCCCATGCCATTACCGGGGAGTGCAGCGGCGATTGTGCCATTTGCGGCTGCGCGCCCGAGCGGAGCGTCAGCCGAACCTGTTGTTGCTGGCAGAAGAAGTTGCGCCACAAGCATGACCCGGACCAAAGCGAGGTAGCCGACTGCTGCAAGAAAAAGCGGCGTGTGGCAGGGTCAAAGAGGGGGTATTCCTCTTCCCCTTGCGGCAGCGGCAAGCATTTCGCCATCTTCGGCGGAGAAACATTTGAGCAACTCCCCTGTTGTTTTAACTCCACAACTGTTACCGTCCACATTGAGACCATAAGCAGCCTCTCCAATCATCGCCCTGCCGACAGGTACGGCGACCCGCCGGACCCGCCTCCGAAACTCGGCTAAATCTCCTGACATTTATTTTCATTGAGGCTCACCACAACCGCGGCACAGAACCGCCTCAGCCATCATCCGAAGCCCTAACAGGCGGTTGAAAATCTACTGCGGAGGCCGTCTGCGGCGTTGCGCGGTACTTCCAGCCTCGGCTAACTATGCGTTATGCCTCGGCTGCTCCGTTCCGTGCGCCTTGCGGTTCTTCGGCTGCAGCGCTGCGATCTGCTTTGGATTGCAATGGCTGTCACTTCTCCCGGTTGCATTGGTGAGCAATCCGCCAGTTTGCTTTCAGTCATGGCCCGTTGTCGTCATGACTGGTCTGCTATTGTTTTGTAAGCACAGGAGGTATTAATGGGAAATAAACTGTTATGGCAGGCGATGGCCTGTCTTCTATTCAGTGTTGCAGCCCAAGCCGAGGAATCTGCTGAACAGCGGCAACAACTGGACGATGTGGTTGTGACCGCCACCAGGACCGAGCGGAAGACCGAAGATATTCCTGCCGCCGTCAGCACCGTCGGGAAAGAGGTGATCAATGACAGCCGGATGTTCGGTCTAAAGGAAGCGCTGACCGGCCTGCCCGGGGTCCAGTCCGAGAGCCGCAACGGCGGCTATGACACCCGCTTGATCATCCGCGGCGCCGGCCTGAAGGCCAGGTACGGGGTGCGTGAAATCATGGTGCTCCTCGACGGGGTCCCGATCACCGATCCGGACGGCCTTGCCCGCTTCGATTTTGTCGATACCCAACTGGTGGAACAGATCGATGTGGTCAGGGGTCCCAATTCGACTCTCTACGGCGCAAATGCCGCCGGTGGAGTGGTAAACATCATAACCAGGAATCCCTACGAGGAGATCAAGAGCATTAAAGCCGGCTATGGCAGCGAGAATTCCCAGCTCTACAACCTCATCTATGGCACCAGTTTCGGCTCCACTTATGTCACTGTCACCGGAACCCGCAAATCCACCGACAGCTGGCGCCAGTGGAACAAGTTCGATTCCACCCAGGCCGGTTTCAAGCTTGGGCGGATTATCGACGACAAGACAACGGTGGATTTCAACTTCAGCTACAGCAGGGCCAAGATCCAGTTGCCAGGAACCCTGACCAGTGCCCAGTTCAACAGCGATATCACCCAGCTGACCTCGGAGCCATGGCGCAATTCGTCCCGCTTCAGCGAGATTTACTTTGTCAATCTGAAGGCCGAGAAAGAGCTGGGCAACCTGAAGCTCAGGCCGCTCGTCTATTACCAGCACTGGGACCAATACCATCCGGTGACAGGGCTGATCAACGACGGTGGCGCCGACATCTACGGCACCGATCTTCAGCTTGATTGGCAGCATACCCTGTTCGGCATGGCCGGTACCCTGACCAGCGGCGTGTCGGCCCAGGTGGATAACCCCCGTGGCAATAAATATACCTATCGGGATGTCAGGACAACTCCCAGCGGCAGAATCGTCTCCACCCTTTCCGACAATACCGGTTCCCTGGCCGAGAGCGATGATGACACGGTCGCAAAGTGGGGAGTCTATATGCAGGAATCCCTCAAGCCGGATAACGACTGGATTGTCGATGTAGGGGTACGCTTCGACCAGGTGCTGTTCGACCTGTCCGCCGACATATTTCAACAGTACGACTATGCCAGCGGGACATACGTGGCAGACAGGAGACGTGTGGGGGTGGACAAGACATTCAACTATGTGAGCCCGCGCCTCGGTGTGGTCTACAAGCTGACCGAAAACTATCACCTCTACGGCTCCATCGCGACCGGTTTCCAGACCCCGCAGTCTTCCGAGCTTGGGGACAACAGCGATCTGAGCCCGGCAAAGACCATCAGCTACGAGGTCGGCGCGAAAGCCCGCTACAAAGGCGGCCACAGCATCGACCTGTCGCTTTTCTACATGGATGTCAGCGACGAGATCGTTCAGACCTATCTTCCCGGCGGCATCAGCTCCTTCAGCAATGCCGGGTCCACCATCAAGAAGGGGGTCGAATTGGCGGCCAAGGCCCAGGTGACAAGCGGCCTCAGCCTGGGAGGGTCTTACACCTACAGCGATTTCCAATTCGACAGGTTCCTTGAGCCTGTCCAGGGACAGCTGCTCGACCGGAGCGGCAACCGGCTTCCCTACATTCCCGAACACCAATACAGTCTTTATGGTTTTTACCGGCACCCATCGGGACTGAAGGCAAGGGTGGAGACCAACAGCTGGGGGAGCTACTTCATCGACAATGCCAACACGGAAAAATATCACGGCTACGACTTCCTCACCAACCTCATGGTGGGTTATGAGAACAAAAACTGGGATATCAGTTTCGATGTCACCAACCTGTTCGACAAGCATTATGCCGTTGAAGTGACAAAGGACACCGCTACCCGGTATCGCCCAGGCGCTCCCATTACCTACTTCGGCAAGATTACCTACAAATTCTGAGGTGAGGTCATGATCAAAAGCAAATCCCTCATATTCTTTGCACTGTCCGTGGCGGTCAGCCTGGCGGCCGCTTCCTACAGGTTCTACGATTCTGCCCACGTCATCGGGACGATCAAGCAAGGCGGCGCCATGTCGCGCCATCCGGCCCTGCTTGATGGCAAATTGAACTCCGCCACCCTTATCGTCACGGCCAAGGTCATTCCTCCCTACCGGGGAAATGCCCGTATTGCCCTGGAAGGGATGCCGGGAACCGACTACGTTGTGTACGATACCATTCCCGCAGTCCGGTTGCCGTTTCACAGCACCCCGGAGTTCCGTGACAATGTCCTCCATGATCTCCGTTCCAATGACCGCATCGCCCTCTGGGTGGTGATGAAGAACAAGGGCGGGCTGGGGCAGCGCCTGCAAACAAGGGAGCTCGCCGGTGCGTCTTTGCCGGAAACATCGCATAAGCCGCACACTGCCACCGACAAGGGCTGGAAAGCGCGGCAAGGCATGGGCCAGCCCGATAGAGGTCCGATGCTGGCCTTTTACGACACGCATACCAGCGAGCCGCTATTGAAAATACCGATCCGGTTTATCGGTTCGGCCGGAGGCCGCCATGGAGAATAGCGTTGCCAAGCCGTTTTTTCTGATCCGCCATCGGACCGCAATTCTCATTGCCTCGGTCTTGCTCTTCCTTCCGCCGTTGGCGTTCGTTTTTCAGGCCACTTCCACCGACAGTGATTTCTGCGGCACCTGGTGTCCGCGGATGTTCTTTGCCATCCGCAAGGGCGCCGGGTTCGGCGAGATCATGGGCGGAATCGCCCGCAGCTATCTGGGCGTGGCATTGGTGGTGGCCATGGCGGCAACCACCCTGTTTCTCGGCCGCTACTGGTGCAGTCACGTCTGCCCGGTGGGAGGCGCTGCCGAGCTGGGGAGCAGGCTTGTGCCGCGCTTTCTGAAAATCGACTATTCACCCATACCGGCAGCACCGGTACGTTACGGATATTTTGCCGTCTACCTGGCCGCGCCCATTTTGGGGGTCGGCAGTCTCTGTTGCAGCTACTGCAATTTTGCCGCTGTCCCGCGCCTGTTTGGGGCGGCATTTATCCAGGCCGACCTGGTGTACTTCTTACGAACTGCCGGACTCATCAACCTTGCCTTAGTGATTCTCCTGGGGTTTATGGCGCGCGGGGGGCGGGCATACTGCAATTTTCTCTGCCCCATCGGCGCTATCGACGCTGTGGTCAGCCGGTTCGGCAGGCGCTTCGGCAAGCGGATGGAAGTCCTGGCAGATCGTTGCACCGGCTGCGGCCAGTGCCGTACGGTTTGCCCCACGTGGGCTATCGAGGTGGGGGAAAAGGCCTCCATCGATTCGCTCTCCTGTATGCCGTGCCGGGAGTGCGAGAAAAAATGCCCGGAAGGAGCGATTTGTTATGGCAAGCCTGACTAAACAGATGACTTACGGCGTGGTTGGGGCGGTCGGCGGCCTGGGAGGACTTTCCGCTGCCGCGGGGCTGTGTCGCGGGGCTGGTTGCACCTCCTGCTTCGGTTGCGCAGGCATGGGGGTGCTTCTGGCCGTTATTGCACTCCTGAAGAGAATGGAGGTGACAAGGCATGGACGTAGCGCGAGCGATGGCTGAAATTCGACGACCGGATGCCGCAGGGGCGCTCAAATGGGTCTGCCTGTCGTTAGGGCTCCATCTGGCTGTGATTTTTGCGTTGTCCGGCCTGGTAGCCAGAATTACCAATCCGCAAACACCGGTGATCATCGACCTGACCTTTGACGCCGGCCCGGCAGTCATGGCCGACAAAAGGCCGCTACTGCCGCCGCCCGCTGCCCAAAGGCCTGCCTCCCATATTCCGGCGCCGGTAAAGGTGGTAGAAAAGGCGCGGACAAGTATTGCGGCTAAACCTGTTGCAATTGCGCCTGTTCCGGTTGAACCGGTGCCGGCAAATGCGGTGGAGCCGATGGCTATTGTTCAGAATGCAGTTGGAAAACAGTCGCCGCCGGAGGGGCATGGTGCGGTGGGTGTGGCAAATGTCGTTAATGCCGGGCCAGCCGCAGGCAGGGTGACGGCGGGAACTTCGGAGCCAAAGGCAGTGGCCGGAGCCGGGGCAGGGGATGCAGCAGTGGCGGAGGAATCCCGTATCCGTTATCAACGGGAGCACTTCGCCTATATCCGCGACATTATCACCAAGCGGCTCATCTATCCCTACCAGGCGCGCAAGATGGGGTGGAGCGGCAGGGTGACCTTATCCTTCGTGGTTAGGGAGGATGGCGGCGCACAAGAAATCAAGGTGGTGCAGAGCTCGGGTTTCCCGATGCTTGACCGGAGCGCAATGGAAACGGTGCGGATGGTGGCGCCCTTTCCAAAGCCACCGCTGCGGGCGGTGATAGTCATCCCGGTAATGTTCAAATTGATGTGAACTGGAAATCGTTCGCTGAACGTGGTGCCCGCTTGACCCGCCTTTGGCGGCGTCTAAGCGGTTGGAACATTCTCGCTTCTGTTGCTAATTCGAACAAAAACTTATAAACAGCGCCTGCTTTGCAATAACAACTTACACAACTTACAAGCGTCCCTCGGCGCCTCCCCGGTATCGCTTACTATTGCCCACGAACAAACTTGCAAAGAGTACGGCAAGAATGCCGGTAAGAAAAACGCCATCGAAGGTACCCGCTCCTCCTATTGAAGCAACAGGCGCTCCCAACCCGCCTATCTTTCCGAGATTAAGGATGTCCGCCCCAACAAGCGTCCCCATGCACCCGGAAACGTACGCCAACGCCGGTGCGAACCTTTTCGACAACATGATGGCAACAATGGTTGCCGCAATGGGCGGGATAAAAATGGGGACCGCGATACCCACCCCCCGCACCGGCGCTGCCATCATGTGAACCAGAACCGTCACTATGGCTACCCCCGCCATTGCCGGGCCGAAAAGCCTGTTCTTCACCGTGAGATATACGGATACCACAGATGGAATAACAGCACCTCCAAAGTTTATGGCAACGACAGTTCCCCGCCCTTCTGTAAGTACGGGTATCATATGTCTTATGCCGAAATAATCGACATAGCCGTGCATTACCATCCGTTCCGGGGGAAGTTCGAACAACGGAATGTTTATATAGCTGCCGAATAATGACAAGAACATGACGAGGAAAAGATAGCGCTGTCCGATTCCGATTCTGTGATATGCATAACCGAGAATTCCTATCTCGATGGACGAGACAAGGAAAATGAACAGGAATAGGAACAGGAATATTATGGATGCTGAAACCGGAAAATAGTGCACGATTGACCTTCCCCCCTTTAAAAAGCCATCAGAAACTTCCCTTACCAACGACTGACCTGCTGATTTAGAGGGTGTTCACCCGCCTTGCCCCCAAGTTTTCATGCTATCCAGGCACGGTATGGCCCCATCGACGGCTCTCAACTTACCAATGTCCCTCCTCCCGTCAGATGAGGGAAACCTGATTCCATTTCGATCTCAGTCATAATGAATATTCTCTGCGCCAACGTATCAAGGCGCCTGCGGCGGAGCGAAGCGGAGACCGTGTGCCGCCGAGTGTTTGGCATTTTCCTATGAGTACCATGGCATCAATGCCCCTACAATCGCCAGGGCTATTGAAACCGGGACTAGAACGTATGCAAGTTTTAGTAGCTGTTTTTGTGAATTGATAAAAGATGTAGACGGAAAAGGTTTTGCCTCTTCGTCTAGCACTTTTCTAACTGGCGGGATCAACCAGACCAGGAAATTCCCTATAATCATGGCAACAGGCAGTGCACCAAAGAAAGGTGTTACTGCTGCTAACACTGCTCCGATGCCTTTTCCTGTTATTTGGAAATTTTGTCCTGGATGAACTGTCGAGTGCAGAGTATTCAGAATCTTGTATGAACCCACCCAAATAGCACAGAGCGGGATTATTATCGCCGGTAGCAGCAGCAAATTCCATGCGCTCTTTCTTCGCTGTGCACGAAATCTTGCCTTCTCGATGTAATTCATGCCTTTTCTTCCTTATTTGTTGCCCAACGGCTCGGGAGTTGACCGGGTTGTGCCCCGGTCAAACTGCCTGGTTGGCATCCGCTCCTGCTATAAATTTCCCCGCGTCTGCCACCCATTGCTTAGCTTTTGCACTTTCGAGCTTACCAAGCCTACTCCTACCACTACTAAGGGTGGCCAAATACCTCATAAGTCACTTGCACACCGTTGCCGATAAATTGTCCTTTTTTCAGCACAGGAAAACCGAGCTTACTCGGCAAATTTTCCTGATAAAGCGTAGCCCAGTGGTATAAAGATTGTTCTACCATCTCGTTTAGCATATCTTTTTCTTTGCCTGGCGTTAAAGCCATGCCTTGACCTTCCCAGTCGAAAACATATCCAGATGTGGTTACTTCTCCAGACTCGGGTAGCAGCGCTTCAAATCTCAAGAGAGCTTTCATTCGAGGAGACAACCCCGGAATGAGGTATTGTTGAAAATATGTCAATCGTAAGGTAAGTGGACTTATTTGACTTGATTGATTGGTATTTGACATGAGTTCAGCATAAGACGCGAATGTTTCGCCGACAGCAAATTTACCTCTAATCCCTCCGACAGTTCCAGGTATATTAAGCATGGCTATGGCAGGTAAACCACCAACTATAAAGGATTGAATATCGCTGCCTTCGCCCATTTTTGCTCCAACTTCAAGTTTCCGTGTTTCATTTGGCACATTGATATGAAACGGGAAGTTGAAAGGCGATTTTGAGACAAAATACTCATGGCGGTTAACACCTGGCCCAGTAGCGCACCCAATTAAATTGAAAAAGATCATTGTAATAAACAGGACTCTTGCTCTCATGTTTGATCCTTTTACACGAAATTCGTAGGGTGGTTCATCTGCCAACGGGGCTGAGGCACCACCGGCTTGACCGGTGTTGCCGATGGTTGGGAGAAATGCGTTTATGTTCTATCTTGAGCCAAATAGCGGATTCCCAAGACAAATCTGTTTTGGCCTCCACATCCCTCACAAACCCAGTGCCTCCCGGCTTCAATCTCATGCTGCCAGACATATACTTTTTGCCTACAATCTGCGTTTCCGCATTCTAATTCCTGTTGTCGTGGTTGCCACTCGACCTCTCCGTTTCCTTTATCGATAATGGTGTAGGAGGCTCCGCACTCAAAACATTCTGCGTGCACCCCACTTTCACAATGAGGCAGTCTTTTCCGTATTCGCTTGCCACAGACAATGCAATCAACTGTAGCAAAATTACCAAAGATTGCGTTGAATACAGGAGAGGAGAGGACGTCTCTAACAGATGCTGCAATTTCTTCGCATCTGTTTCTTAGTCGTTGTAAGTCATGAACCTTACCCTCACGACTCTGTTTCATGGAAGGGATATGGAGAAAGCTGCCTAATGCATCATAGTGTTTTCGCAATGTTGCCAAGTTGAGCACATTCTCTGATCCCAATGGCGTCATCACCGGTGCAGGAACTCCATATTCTTTCTCAATTCCGCAGGAAATCGCGCTATCCTTGTCTGCCGTCGGATCAATTTCAAGAAGCACCGACATCACCTTGCGTGGTTGCCATGTCTCATACTCTGTAGGTGGAAACTCATCTTTGTAAGCAAGGGCGCGATCATAAGTGAGAGCCTCCATTGCCATCCTCAATTCGAGTGCGGCATATTTGAGACGTTCAGTATTACCACTGTCCAGTTCTTCCTCGCTGCGTTTCAGATGATTTCGAGCACTACTTCTGTAGTCCATTTTATTGTCTCTTTTCAGATTGCTTCCTATTCTTGTTTCCACGAGTATCGCCAGAATCGGCGGTAAATCGTAGCCATTTGATGTTTCCTTTCACTCGCGTGAGGCCTAATTGGCTTCGGAGATCATCACGCAGACTATTGATAAGCGGGTCCAGTTCAAACACATGACCGGCGGCGACATCCTCCGCCAACTGGCGTGCAAGCTGAACTTGCTCGACAGATCCGAAGAGTTGAATGTCAGATAGGATATTCTCAAGTTTCATATTTCGGTCGTGGTTGAGGTCACGATGAGAAACCTCATTCGTCAGGATTCGATATGCATCAATCAAATGCGCGGTCGATAGTTCGCGGCGCTTCGACGCTAGATCGCGACGCACTGTGAAAAAATGCGCAACGATCCAGCCAATGACTGCAAGCGTCACGGTGACAGCTATCTTCAAATAGTCCAGTGTCATCACACTATCCTCACAAATCTCAACAAAGAAAACTTCATTGTCCTTTTATCAGTCTTATTCATTTTTATTCTCGACCAACGGCTTGAGGGTCTGCTGTAGAGCGAAGCGGAAACAGCAGCACCCGAGTGTTCTGCGATTTAGTTCCTATTGAGTCCGAATTGCCTGGTCCCAAGCTTTTTCTTCCATCTATTCTCATAGTCGATTACACCATCTGCTGTTGTAGTCGCGGGCACAATCTCAAGAATAGAAAACTCAAATGCCGCAGGGTCCAAGTCACGCAGCTCCAGATTTCCACCGTGGCCGTCCTTCGTGTAGGCAGACCATCTACCATAAATTCCTTGGTTTCCATAGGCGGAACCAACATACAGTTTCCCTGAACAGGTGTCTTTTATCAAATACACCCCATTCACCGATGAAAGTGCTTTTACCCAAGTGATATTTGTGTCTGGATGCTGCACCAACAACTCTACATCTCGAAAATTTAAACAAACCTGTTCAAATGACTGAAAGTCTCCGATAGCGTTTCGTCCTTTAAGCTCTACAACATCTTTATCCATTGACTGCACCCATGCGACCGTAGCTGCTCCCCATTCGATAACCAGGCGTTCCGAGAGATCGTCCATAACGTCATTCTTCTTCAAATTGTATCTAACTGAGTCGTGATACCAACTTTCCGGAAGTTTATGTTTTTTGAGTACAGAGAGCGTTTCCTTTGAAAACTCTGAATTGTTGGTACAGCCCTGTATATCCCATATCCCCAAGAAAATGGCAGTGGTCTTATAATGCGGAGCAAAGACTACTATTGACTTAGCTTTACCAAATTTTCCTGGTTTCTGGAAACTTTGATAGGCTTCAAGTCGTGGCAAATTTTCCGTAAATGTTTCGCGAATGGAAATTTCCTTATTTCCATGACGGACTAACTTCACTAGGCTTGGAAAAATGCCATACATTTCAAGGAGTCTATAAATTGTTATCATTGTTTCTCCGCAGAACGGCTGCGAGCGCACCGGCGGAGCGAAGCGGAGACCGTGTGCCGCGCTTTGTTGAACGTTCAAGCTCCAGCGAGATGTGCTGATATCAGGTCCCACCTGTCCTTGTACTCAGTGATTCCGGTAAGTCTATTCTTGGTGATCTTTCCCCATGCATTTGCCGGGTCTCGAACGTTTTCCACCCAAGCGATCGGTAGTATATAAAATTCAGGGGGCATGATGCCGCTGTCGCCATTCTTTTTTGGAATACCGAACCCTCTATTCAGTGCCACAAAGATAACAAAGTCGCAGTTACGGTTATTGATGATGAAGCCATCCCAGTCTGTTCTGTACCGACTCTTGACCTGCAGCCTTGCTGACGAATTGTTGTCGGCGTTGGTTGCAATCAAATCGTAACCAGGGAAGTTCACATAGGCTTTGAATGCTGAAATACGGTTTAGCAGGAGATTGCCGAGTACAAGAAACTCGGCAGCCTCGGCTTCAAGTTTCGTGTCCAGCCTCTGCTTTTCCTTTATCACTTTTTCGGTTAGTTTCATGTCTGATGCCTAACCCGAAAAAGACCGGCAGTATGTCTTGCCGTCAATTTTCTTGTACTCAATGAGGTTTTGATCCTCCAGTAGCCTTGCGATGATGGCAAAAAGCCACCCCTTCTCGCCGTATTGTTTGTTGTCCTTGGGCACAGCAACAAAATTGAGTTCCAGCTTGTTCCTTACCTGTGCTGCCGGAACCCATCGATCCTTTGCTGATGCCTCTTGGCTGCGAATGTAGTTTAGGAGTTCCATCGACATTTCCTTCAGAAGCCCATGAATCCGCTCTTTCGCGTCCATTATTTCCTCCTCATATTTCAGTCGTTCAACGGTTACGCCGCTGAGCCGAGAGCGTTAGCGAATCGGCTCTAGCGGCGGGTTGGGTGCAACAGGATCTTTTGGCCAAAAAACAATCTCGGCTTGCTTGCCCTCAAAATTTAGCTTTTTGCAGTGATTTAGAAAGTCAACGGTATACTGCCGCTTCATCCAAATATCCATGCTATTGCCAACCATAAAGTCGTTACACATTGAGATTATTTTTTCAGCGTCCTCGATAGATTTGTCACAAAGGGGATTAACTACGTAGGCGTTTAAGTGGTGCCCTCCCTTTATTGGAACCGAATATTTTGGACTTACCATCTCATAAATTATTTTCAAAGTTGGAAGGAAATCTGGAATTCTAAAATTGCTGTATTTATAAGCAAACCATTCATCCAATATCTCAGACGCAGGTGGCAAGAACCAAACAAAGGAACCTTGAGCGCTATCCATGTGCTCCGCTGTAGCATCAACTGCTGGCCCGACCAAAAAGTTTCTTTCAGTTACATGTTTGCCATAAGTGATACACCCTCTGACGAAGAGATGGGGTCTGCCATCGACAAATAAATCCATTATTTCTCTGACTACTTGTTGCATAGCAAGAAGTACAAATGCTGGACTGGTTGACTTTTTAGATTTACAAATGCTAATCGCCACGGTATCCGAAAGAAGCTTAACCTGAATCTTTAATTTTCCCTCGCCTAATGATATATACTCGGGACCAAAGGGTTTGTTTGCTGCAATTCCAGCATGCTTACTAATTGAACGGAGTTTTGACATAAGGAGGTTGTGCTCGTTTTCATATCTCTTCCAAATTCCCTTGAATCCCAAGCAATCTATTAAGGCAAATGCACCGTTATCCACAAAACTACCTCTCGTTGTATTGAATTATCACCCAACGGGCATGGGTTTGACCCGCCTGCTTTTCGGGCGGGTCGTAACCCTGGTTGGGCTTAGAATGGGATGTCGTCGAAATTTGTGTTCTCGTTGTATCGCGGGAGTGCATCTAGTCGAGTAAATATGTTGTTCAATATTATATTCTTTTTCTCTTTTGAGCATGACCGCAGAAGTTCGATGAAACGTTTTAAATGGTCTACTTCCATGAATATTCGATTTGAGAAGTAGTAGGCTCCATTAAGAAAACAACGGATAACAATTGTGTTGGCAGGCAAGGCATCTTCTAGCATGACGTTTCGGTATGTATCCTCAAGCTTTCGTTGAATATCCTGAACATCGTCATAATATTTTGTTTCGTTTTCGATTTTGGAAATAATGTGCGAGAGACTGGTTGCAAAATTTCTATACGCCACAAGTTCGCCATTAGTGAAATCAATTTCAGTGAACTTTTCGACTAGTATCTCCTGCATTACTTTGGCAAAAGATCCAATACGGGATGTAGGATCACTTGCGCACATACGCATCAGGAGTGTCTTGTAAGCGAACTGCTCTATTCCTGCCTCTATAATAATTTTCTCAAAAAGTTTTCCGATAAAATAAACTTCCGTTGTGTAGTTATAAGTTTGTGTCGCAAACTCCATTGGTGGCTCGCACCACCAGTTCAATGAAATGCTTTTATCGAAATCTTTATTTGCGGCTATTCGCTTTCCAAACCCAAAATCAATTATTTTCACGATACCTTCTTCGGAAACAAGTATGTTTTGTGGCCTGATATCGCGATGCAATATTCCATTTTTTTCAAGATGATGAAATCCTTCAATTGTTTGCATGAAGATTTCATTGGCTTTTTCTGGATTTAGGATCAGAAATTCCTCTATGTCGCGGCCTACTACCAGCTCCATCAATATGTACCCTGTAAGCTTCTCTGGGTATAAGTAGTAGTTAAAAACGCGGACTACGTTTAGGTGGTTAAGAACATGCAACAACTTTATTTCTCTAACGAAATTATCGTAGAGTTCATTTCGTAGCGGCTCATGAAAGGGAGAGTATTTTTTGCAGACGAAGTCCTCATCGATTACGTCGTCATGCAAAATCACAGTCTTTCCGCAGGCGCCTTGGCCTAATTCCCTTACGAAGATTAAATCTCGTTTCCGAAGGAATTGAACGATCCGGTTACTCATTGTTTCCTCTTTTAGTTCAACGGGGCTGCGGTTGAACCGCGACCGGAGGGAGTCGTGTTCTGACCGCATGTTAGGTGTTGTCCTTTCGGTGGCTCAACTATTTCAACTGCTCTCTACGGAAAGGCAGATAGATAATTCTGATGCCTTCTTCGGTCTTAGTCAGTTGTATTGCAAATTTCCTATCGGTAATTCGCCATAACCCCATTTCCTTGTTTTCAGCGAATGAAAGCTGCTCGTATGTCTTGTGTTTCTCGTTTAAAGATGTTCTCGCTTGTTCAAGAGTGACATTTCGACCGTAGTGGGCTATCACCCCGGAGTACATTCCGTTCTCTAGGTCCACTAGTATGGTTTGTGGTTCGATTGCCTTTGGGTCTGTTGCAACGAAAAGCTTTATGGCCTCACCAGCGGACCGTCCCAAAACTCCAGGATCAACAAGCTTTATCTCCTGAGCGTTGATGTGCCTTGCGGTTAACAGCATTATGATGGCAAGAATTATTCTTTTCATTTTTATTCACCTAACGGCTCGGCGCTTGACCTGACGGGCGGCCTCATCGCCCGATCATGGTCTGAGCGCCTGGTTGGACGCTGTTTGTGTCTCGACTTCTTGGCGGATATTTCCAATAACCTCCGAATCATCACCAACGACAACTACTAAGAAGTTCTCTGGGACAAAATCGTCAAACCAAGTGACGTTGAGGAAGTGAAACACAATATCTTCGATAGATTCCTCTTCATGCCACGAGGTCATTACAAATGTCTTCTCGTTTGTCTCAAAATTATTCCGTTTGAGGTCTGCCATATCAATGGAGTCATCCCACGAGGAACACTGATGCCCCGCGCAAACGGCATACCTACATCCAGCGGCAACTATCTCGTCACTCAATTTTTCTTGTTCTTCGGGAGTTATTAGTTTCTCGTCAACGTAGAGCAAGACTACAAACTCTTCTCCTTCGAAGGGATTGGTAAATATGAATGGCCTTGATATTTGGATGTAGTCCAGTTTCATCTTCGTTTCTTTCCTCGTACAACGTGGCCGGGGCGCACCGGCGGAGCGTAGCGGAGACCGAGTGCCGCCGCGTTGTTGTGCATCATTATCTCTGCGGCACGACGTTGATCTTTACCCCCATCACACCTTGGTTCAGGTACTCAACTTGATTCTGATCCGGTATCCCCTCCACGTTGAGTTCGGCGTTTCCAGTCCACTGAAAGGAGATTGGGATGACGTTCTTGACTTTCATGATCTTCACTTCTTTTCCGGTTTGCTTCGCGGTCAAGGTTACGTATGTATTGTCGTCTCCGATGCGTTTCGTGTATGCACAGGCTTCTGTTTTCCCATTTGGGGATGTTTCACATGTGAGGACATCTATCCCACAGGAGGTGATAAAAGCTGAAAGTCCCATACATATCAGCAGGTTTAGTTTTTTCGTCATCATCTTCATTTCTCTCTGCACAACTACCTTATAGTGGGTTTCCGTATATAGGGAACATGTTACCTGTATACGGAATTAGCAACCTATATAGGGAACATGGATATTCCTTATATAGGCTGCTTTTGCTGTTTGCTTTCATTGCCAAAAGTTACTTATATAGGTAACTCAATATCTTGTTCACCTTCGTTTACTCTTTAATTATCCTCTCAACCAATTCGGCGTCGTTACGGATGGCACCGAACATAACACGCCAAATTTTTTCATCCGGGTTCCAACGTCCTCCGGCCGCCTTCAACCGATCCCGAAGAGCTATCTTTGTGAACGGCACCATCACCGCAACAAAATCCTTATCCCGGTGCCGCATGTTGGGATCGCATGGCCTTTCGTCAACAATGATTTCGACCGTTTTCATCCTGACCTGCCGTATCTCATCATACCGATAGCGGACACAGAGGAGCTTGTCTCCGAATTGTTCCAGCAACCGCCTGGTCCCTTTCTGCCCCGGTTTTAGGTGCGTATGAGTTTTCATATCTTTCAGCATGGAACCACCTCACAAAAAGGCCCCGATTGCCAATTCAGCAACACGGGGCCTTTCTCAATTATTAACCGCTGCCAGCCGCCAACACCCGCATACCCGCCCGAAAGACCGCACACGCTCATCCTGGGGCAGATCGAACCTGGTTGTTGTCCGGCCCACATCTCCATCATCCCTCCACAAACAGGTCATCACTTTAACCCTGTCATTGGAGGTAGCAAATCCAGCTTTAAAAAACAAGCCAATTAAATGAATTTATTCAAAGCCGACTCTTGCGCTGCGAACTGCGAAAGTGCACGCCTTCCGCAGCTCAAGAAACCCGCCGGCAGCCCGGTCCGCTCAGGGTGCTGCGGCCGGAGTTGCCGGCCTCTACCTGGATCTGGGTGCCGATGCGCTCCTTCAGCGCCGGGACATGGGAGATGATGCCGATTAGTTTGTTGTCCTGCTGCAGGCCGGAAAGGGTTTCCAGGGCGGTTTCCAGGGCATCTTCGTCCAGGGTGCCGAAACCTTCGTCAAGGAAAAGCGAATCGACGCGAACATTGCGGCTGGCCATGCTGGAAAGGCCAAGGGAGAGGGCCAGGCTGGCGATGAAACTCTCACCGCCGGAAAGGTTCTTGGTGGAGCGGATCTCTCCGGCCTGGTAGTTGTCGATGACGTTCAGCTCCAGCGGTTCGTTGCTGTCGCGCACCAGGATATAGCGGTCGCTCATCTTCTGCAGCTGGCGGTTGGCGTGGGCAACCATCAGCTCAAAGGTCAGACCCTGGGCGAAATTGCGGAACTTCTTCCCGTCCCCTGAGCCGATCAGGCTGTGCAGCCGCTCCCAGCGGTCGCACTCCTTTTTTTGCAGCTCAATCGCCCGAAATTGGGCCTGGTGCCGTTCCTGCTGTTGGGCGTGCTGCTGCAACCTTTGATCGAGGGCACCCAGTCCTTTCTGCATCTCAGCCAATTGCCCGCTGACGGTGGCGTTCTCCTCCCGGATCTGGTCAAGCGTCTTGTCGGTCAGATCCTTGTCCAGCTCGCTTGCCAGCGCCACCCTGCGATCCTGGTGCCGGGAGTGGAGAGCGATCTCCTCCTTGCGCAGGCTGTCAGCCATTGCCGTGAGTTCATCGAAGCGCTCCTGGGGCAGGGCGGCCTGCAACAAGGCTGTTTCATCGGCAAAACCATTCTCAACCAGATGAAGGCGGAGTACCGCTTCCAAACCGGAAAGCTGCTCTCCCCGCCGGGCTATGGAGAGCGTCAATCTTTCCATCTGTCCGTTCAGCCCGTCAAGCTCGGCTTGGAGGCGGTTCCGTTCCAGCATCGCTGCTTCACGCTGCTCTCCGGCCTGTCGCAGGGCCTCTGTCAGCCGCTTTTCCTCTGTGTCCGGATTGCGTTCCCCATACTGTTCCAGGCGCTGCTCGATCAGCGCCTCCCGCTGGGCGCTATTGTCCCTGAGCTGCTGTTCCCTGTCATTGAGGAACTTTTCCGACTCAGCCAACAGCGCCCGCTGTTGCTCCCTGTTCGCTGTCACATCGGCCAGCGCTTTTTCCAGACGCTCCCTGGTCAGTGTCCGTTCAACATAGGCATTGCGGCGAGCAGTCAGTGCGGCCAGCACCTGGTCGGCCTTGTCCGGAGCCATATCCGGGCAGCCATAGGCGGCAACCGCGCCATTCACTTCAGCAAGCAGTCGGTCAAGGTCATTGCCGAGGGCCGTAGCTTCCCCCTCCAGGCGCGTGCGTTCCGCCAGGGCGTTTTCCTGGGCCAGGCGGGCGGACAGTCGCGCCTTGTCCAGCCCTGCGAGCTCGTCCTTGAGCTTGTTCAGCGCTGCCTGGGCACCCCGTTCTTCCTGCTCTTTAAGGTCCATGCCCTGGATGACCTCCCGCAGACCGGTCAACTCGGCCCGGCAGATCTCACATTCGTGTTGGATGACCTGTGACCACGCCTGGGCATCGACAGCCACCCCCAGTTCGGCGAAAGCTTTCAAGCAGAAGGTCTCGTCGTTTAGCAGCCGCTCCCGGGCCTCGGCCTGCTCCTGACCGGTGCGTTGCAGATCCTTGGTAACGGCAACCAGTTCCTGTCTGATATGGGCAAGTTGCTCCTGCACCTGTTTCGCTTCGGCAAGAGCCAGTTCCAGCTCCTTTTGAGCCGGGTCCAATTGGGGAATATTGCCTGCAGCATAGGGGTGTTCTTTGGCTCCGCAAAGGGGGCAGGGTGCGCCATCCGCCAGTTGCCCGCGCTCTTCTTCCAGGCTCCGCACCCGGTTGAGCAGTACGACATTGTCCTGCAACCGGCGGCTAAACTGCTCACGCAGTTCGGATTCCTTCACCAGCGACTCCTCTTGCCGTGCAAGTGCCTGTTGTTGCTGTTCCAGCTCTGCCCCGCGCAGCTTCAGTTCAGCCAGTTTTAGCCGGATCACTTCCACCCGCGTCGCGGCCTCTTGCACGGTTCCCAGGCGATTGAGCCTGCTGGCCAGCGCTTCCGCTGCAGCGCGCCACGACGGTAGATCACGCCCCTGCAACAGGTTTTCGCGCTCAGCACCGATCGCCGCCAGCAGCTGTTCCGCCTCGGTGACGGCTTGCCCGGTCTTCTCCCACTGGGCTTCTGCCTGGCTGCATGCGAGCGTGGCGCTTTCGATCCGGGCGGCCTGTTGACCCAGCTTTTCCCGGGTATCGCGGCACTGTTGATCAAGGGCCTTGAGAGCCTTCAGCTGTTGTCCGATCCCGGTCAGGGCCTCGGCCAAACCGGCATCGGCCCTATGTTCGTTTAGAAAGGCAGTAACACCCTGCAACTCCTCGCTGATTCCGTTCATCTGCTGGTCGCAGCTGCTTATTGCCAGGCCATAGTCAGCGTTCCGGCGTCCGGACTTTTCGATCTCTGCCGCTAAACCCTGCAACCGGGACTGGCTTTCGCCGATCTTGACATCCAGCTCGCGCGTTCTGCGGATCAGCTCCGCCCCTTGCGTCTGCTCGACCCGGGTCCGTGCCACACCAGTCTCGGCCAGTTCCAACGCTTCAAAGGCGGTCTGCCAGCCCTGTTGAAGCTGGGGGAGCCGTGCCGTGGCTTCCAGCAGCTCGCCCTGCTCAACTTCCTGCTGGCTGCGGATCGAAAGGATATGGCTATGCTCACCGGCCAGCTTCAGGGCGCGGCCTGCCAGGGCCAGACGCGCCAGGTCAGGTGCTGCCGCTTCCTTGCGCGCCGCAAAAGCCAGTTGATCCTGATCGATCTGCCGGAGTTCATTCTCCAGGGCCGCGATCCGCTCTTGCCAGGCCTGGGCTTCATTGATACTTCGGGCCTCGGCGGCCAGGGCGGTTTCAGCCAGTTCCAGTGCGGATTTTTCTCGCAGCAGTGACTCCTCTTCCTCCGGCGCCAGCAGCTGGATGCCATCAAGCTCGGCCCGCAATTCACCCAATCGCTTCCGCTCCTCTGAGGTGCGCTCATGGACCTTGATGGAGATTCGGCTGTAGATGGCGGTGCCGGTGATCTGCTCCAGGATCGGGGCGCGTTCGTCGGGGCGGGCCTGCAGGAAGGCGGCAAAGCCCCCCTGGGCCAGCAGCATGGACCGGGTGAAGCGGTCGAAGTCCATGCCGGTGACTTCCTCCACCTTTTCGGTCACGGCTCTGAGCTTGGATTCCAGGATCATCCCGGTTTCGGCCAGGGCGATCTCATGTTTGGGCGACTGCAACTGGCCGTCAGCCTGCTTGCGGGAACGGTGCTGGCTCCAGTGGCAGCGGAAGCGCCCCTTGGCGGTTTCGAACTCCACCTCGCTGGAGCATTCGCCGGTTTGGCGCGACATGATCTCGTTCTCGCTCTGGGTGATCCTGCTGAGGCGGGGGGTCTGGCCGTACAGGGCCAGGCAGATGGCGTCGAGGATGGTGGTCTTGCCCGCGCCGGTGGGCCCGGTAATGGCAAAGATGCCGCTGGAGACAAAGTCCGGGTGGGTGAAATCAATTTCCCAGACCCCGGCCAGGGAATTCAGGTTCTTGAAAGAAAGCCGGAGGATCTTCATGGTTCCCCCAGGCTGGCGTCTTCGTGCAGGGCGGCAACGGTCTCCCGAAAGGCCGCGACCAGTTCGGCCTGCTGTTCCTGCGGTACCTCGTGGGCAGCCAGGCAGCGGGCAAAGACATCATCTACGGTAAGATCATCCAGGGTCTCTTCCGTGGCCATCCGGCT
>MTLD01000267.1_pt1 | contig 20245 bp, 19 predicted proteins | sample 1982471 | NCBI WGS metagenome assembly MTLD01 (sample SAMN05712604, study PRJNA340218) | biofilm metagenome | isolation source: sample SPM anode biofilm adapted to -50 mV | place: USA | collected 2012-02-03 | reverse complement strand
GTGGAGAAGGTCTTGTGCAGGTTGAAATGCATGACGTCGATGCCGCTCTTGCCCGGCTTGAACACGCCCGTGAGTGCGTTCATGTTCGCGCCGTCGCCGTAGACCATGCCGCCCGCCTCGTGCACCATCCGGGCGATCTTCGTTATATTGCGCTCGAAAAGGCCGACGGTGTTCGGGTTCGTGATCATGATGCCGGCGACCGTGTCGTCGAGGGCGGCGGCGAGCGCCTTGAGATCGATATTGCCGTCGCGCCCCGAGGGGATCGTCTTGGTGACGAAGCCGGCCATCGTGCAGGAGGCCGGGTTGGTGCCGTGGGCCGAGTCCGGAATCAGCATCGTGGTGCGCTGGGTCTGGCCCTTGGCCCGCAGATAGTCTCTGATCATGAGGACGCCCGAGAATTCGCCATGGGCGCCCGCCGCGGGCTGGAGGGACACGGCGGCGAAGCCGCCTATCTCGGCAAGGCTCGCCTGGAGGCGGCAGATCAGCTCGAGCGAACCCTGCGTGAGGGCGTCGCCGGCGAGGGGATGGGCGCCGCGCCAGCCCGAGGCCGAGGCCGCCGCCTCGTTGGCCTTGGGGTTGTACTTCATCGTGCAGCTGCCGAGCGGGTAGAAATTCGTGTCGATGGAGTAGTTTTTCTGGGAGAGCCGCGTGAAGTGGCGTACGACCGTGAGCTCGTCCAGCTCGGGCAGCGCGAGCGCTTCGCGCGCGAGGCCGGCGGGAAGATCTGCGGCGGGGACATCGGAGGCCGGAAGTGCGCAGCCGACGAGGCCGGGGCTCGAAAGTTCGAAGGCGAGAGGTTCCTGGGCGAGATTCATAGCGAAACCTCCTTGAGCGCCTGGACAAGCGCGTCGATTTCGGCCTTGGAGTTCACTTCCGTGACGCAGACGAGCAGCTCGTTCGGCCTGGCGGCGTCGATGCGCGAGAGGGCAAAGCCCGGGATGATGCGCTTCTTCGAGAGCTTGTCGTAGATCGCGGCCGCCGGCGCGGGGGTTTCGACGAGGAATTCCTGGAAGAAGGTGCGCGTCTCGACCTTAAATCCGGGGATCTGGGCGATCCGCGAGGCGGCGTAGTGCGCCTTGTCGTGGCAGAGGCGGGCAACCGCGCGCATGCCGCCGGAACCCATGGCCGCCATGTAGATGCAGGACTGGAGCATGGTGAGTCCCTGGTTGGAGCAGATGTTCGACACGGCTTTCTCGCGCCTGATGTGTTGCTCGCGCGCCGTGAGCGTGAGGACGAAGCCGCGGCGGCCCTCGTGGTCCTTCGCCTCGCCGACGATGCGGCCGGGCATCTTGCGCATGAGCTTTTCGGTGGTGCCCATCATTCCAAGGTACGGGCCGCCGAAGTTCATCGAATTGCCGAGGCTCTGGCCCTCGGCGACGACGATGTCGGCGCCCTGGGAGCCGGGACTCTTGAGGAGGGCGCACATGATCGGGTCGGCCTGGACGATGAAGAGGGCGCCCGCGGCGTGGGCTTTCGCCGCCGCCGCCTCGAGGGCGTGGACTTCGCCGGAGAAGGTCGGATATCCCGCCACGAGGCAGGCCGAGCCGCCATCCACGGGCGCGGTTTCGGGAGCGCCCCGGTACTCGACGATCTCGACATCGAACGATGAGAAATAGGTGCGGACGACATCCTTGTATTCGGGATGCATGTCGGCGGGAAGGAGAATGCGCTTCCTGTCCTCGTCCAGCTTCCAGGCCATGAGGATTCCCTCGGCGAGGGCGGTCGCCACGTCGTAGTGCGAGGCGTTCACCACCGCCACGCCGAGAAGCTCGGCGGCCATGCTCTGGTATTCGAAGATCGCCTGCAGGGTGCCTTGCGAGACTTCGGGCTGGTAGGGCGTGTAGGCCGTGAGGAATTCGCCGCGGGAGGCGATGGCCGGCACGAGGGCGGGGATGAAGTGGTTGTAGGCGCCGGCGCCGAGGAACCAGGCCGCCTTGCCGGCGTCCAGGTTCTTCGCGGCCATCGCCTCGATTTCCTTGAGGACTTCGTATTCCGAGAGCCCGGCGGGGAGCTTCAGCTCCGGGAACCGCCTGCTCGCGGGAATGTCGGAGAAGAGCGCTTCGACGTTCTCCTTGCCGATGACGTCGAGCATGGCCCGGCGTTCGGCGTCAGAATTCGGGATGAAGGGCACGGGCTCACGCCTCCCCGACCGTCTTCGCGTAATCGGCGGCGCTCATCAGCGCTTCCATCTCCGCGAGGCTGGAAGGCTGGATCTTGAGCATCCATCCGCCGGCGTAGGGTTCGCGGTTCACGAGCGCCGGATCGCCGGAAAGCTCCTCGTTGACGGCGACGATCGTGCCCGACACGGGCATATAGAGGTCGCTGGCCGCCTTGACTGATTCCACGGTGCCGAAGGTCTTGCCAGCGGCGATCGTCTTGCCGACCGCGGGCAGCTCGACGAAGACAATATCGCCCAGCTCGGCCTGCGCATGGTCGGAAATGCCGACGACGACGATGCCGCCCTCGAGCCTGGCGTATTCATGGGAAGCCGCGTACTTGGCGTTGACATCGATACTCATGTTCCTCTCCTTATCGTTCGTGACATCCAGCGTGGCGGAGAGCGCGGCGCAATGGCCCGCCCCCGCCCGCATCGCCCCGGCTAGCGCCGGTAGGCGGGGATATAGAGCGGCCGCTTGACGACGACCGCGTCCTTGGGCTGCCCTCTGATGATCACCTTGAGCGCGGTGCCGACCTTGTTGAGCGCGGGCTCTACGAAGGCGTTGGCCGCGTATTTCTTCACCGTGGGGCAATACATGCCGGCCACGCAACGCCCGACGATTCGGCCGGAGCCGTCGGAAATCTCGTACCCTTCGCGGGGAACGCCGCCTGAAACCTCGATACCGACGAGGCGGCGCTTCAGGCCCGCCGCGGCGATCGCCTCCAGCGCGGCCTTGCCGATGAAGTCCTTGTCGAAATCGCAGGCCCATTTGAAGTTCGCCTCGAGCGCGTTGATCGCCGGGCTGATCTCGTGCCCGTGGAGGGGCATGCCCGCCTCGAAGCGCAGGCTGTCGCGCGCGGCCAGTCCTATCGGCTTGGTTTCGATGCCGAGCTCGGTGCCCTTGTCGATGAGATAATTCCAAAGGAACTCGGCCTTGGAAGCGGGGAAGAAGAGTTCGCCACCGTCCTCGCCGGTGTAGCCGGTGCGGCCGAAGAGGATGGGCACGCCCGCCACGTCGATCCTTCCCCAGGTGAAGCGCTCGAGCGCCGAAACCTTGGGCGAGCCGAGGGCGTCCAGAAGTTCTATCGCGCGGGGACCCTGGACGGCGATCATGTAGGTTTCGTCCGACTTGTCCTCGATGGTCACTCCCGCGCCGGCGTGGGCCTTGAACCAGGCCAAGTCGGTCTCGCGGTTCGAGGCGTTGACGACGATCCACCAGGAGCCCGGCAGGCGGTAGACGAAGAGGTCGTCGAGGACGAGCCCCTGTTCGTCGAGGAGGAGGGAGTAGCGAGCCATGGGAGGCGCCATGTCGGCTACTTTCGCGCTCACGAGGCGCGAGACGAAGGCGTCGGCGCCGGGGCCGGAGACTTCGAATTGCCCCATGTGATCGATGTCGAAAAGTCCGACCGACCGGCGAGTGATGGCGTGTTCTTCGATCGCGCCGGTGGGATAGGAAATGGGCATATCGTAGCCGGCGAAAGGCGCCATTTTCGCGCCTTGGGCCACGTGCCAGTCATGAAGCGCTGTGCTATGCGTAGAAGCCTCCTAGTCGTTGAAGCGGTGCTTGGAGTATACCACCGCTCGCCGATATCCGCAATGTAAAGGAGGAAGGAAGCCTAGAAGCTGTTGCGCGAGAGGGGCTTGCCGATGTAGACGCCCTCCCCTCCCAGGTAATCCTTCTGCTTTCCCTCGATGAGGAATTGAACATCCTGGATGGAGGCGAATGCCGTCGCCGTATAGACGATCTGGCGCAGCTGGGCGGAAAAGCCTTCGACCGCGTAGCGGTTGTACATGAAGGCGTCGCTCACGTTGATGGTGGCGGTGCTGCCCCTGACCGTCGCCCCGAGGAGCTTGGTGCCGCGGGGGATGAGCGATACGAGCCCGCTGCGTATCTCGGCCTCGCTGGGTCCCGCGAAGAGCGCGTTCAGCGCGTCGGTGAGCGGAGCGTCGCTCGCGGAGACCGTTCGCTTGACCTCGTGGCGGGAAATGGTGCCGTCCTCCTCGATCTTGACGAAATAGAGGGTGGCCACGCGGGAGGCGGGCGCGGAAAGCGAAGCGGGAGCGCCGGGCGTCGTCGTCGCGGGGACATTCGCAGCCGGCGATGTATTCGCCGGAGACGTCGTCGCGGGCGCGGCTGGAGCGAGCGGCTCGGAAGCCGGCGCCGCCGGCTCCGGCTGGTTCGCCTGCGGAAGCTGGCTGGACGATGAAGGCTTTGCGGGCGCGGGCGCCGGCGCGGACGTCGTGGTCGTCACCCGCTGCTTGACCAGGTCGATGAACCGCGTTTCCTTGAGAGCGGTCTTGATCTCCGGCAGCTTGATGGCGAAGACGGCGAAAAGGATGATGAAGCCGACGAGCAGGATGAGACAGCCTACATGCGAGCCCGAGTTTTTTTTCTTATTTCGTCGCGTTGCCATTATGCAAAATACTAGTCGCACGCAAGCGGCTGGTCAAGACAGAGCGGCCGAGGATTCCAGGAAGCGCAGGGCGCCGCCGCCCTTCTCAACCTCGAAAAAGCGTATTTCCGGACTGCCGGCGGTCGGGCGGTTATCGATCCACGCGACTTGATAGCGGCCGGGGTTATGTATCTGAAGGAGGCGGCCGCCGGCGCGGAGGCCGAAAGCGCCCGCGACGGGGCGATGCCCGGCGAACCAGAGTCCGCCGCGGGCGCGTTCCCCCAGGAGCGCTTCGAGGCTCTCCGCGACGGCGCCCTCCTCAGCCTGATCGTTCGCGGTCCAGATCAAGGCACGCACGAGCGCCGGCCTGGAGCGATAATCGATAAGGCTTGAAGCGTCGACCGGAAAGGCTGGCTCGGCGTGGCTGGCGCAGAAGGCTCGGCCCGTCGCGACGAGCGGCAGAAGGAGTTCATAGCGCCGCACCGCCGCCACTACCGCCTCGCCGTAGCGCAGCATGGACCATTCGGCTCCCATGGCGCCTTCTAGGGCGTATTTTCTGAAGCTCGAGTCGCCGTCGCGGCCGGAATTCGAAAGGTTGTCGTGATTGCCTTTCAGGCAGTGAAAGGCAGCCCCTAGACGGGCCTTGAGCAGCATGGCGAGGCAGAGGGCGGACAGGGAAAGTCCCATCTCCTCGTCCATGGCGGGACTGAGAAGGGCCTTGAGACCGCCTGAGGCAAGAGTGTCCATCGCCTGAGTCCAGCGCGCCTGGGCGGCCCAGCCTTCGGCGTTCAGCACATCGCCGAGGCAGAGGATGGCGAGGCGGCCGTCGAGGGCCATGTCGGCGAGCGTCGTGCCGGACGGCGCTGTATCGGCGGACGCCGATCCCGCGCAGTTCCGCGCTGCCGGGCGCCGGCGCGAAGCTTGCGCCGCCGGCGGCTCTGACGCCAGCAGGTCGGCGAGGAGCGCCGCGCGCGCGTGCAGGTCCGGCACCAGGGCCACGAAAGGGGCGCCCAGCGCCACGAGGCCGCCCGGTTCGCCCGAGGCCGCGCGCGGCCTGATCGAGGGATCCTCGGCGCGCATGGCGGATATCGCCGCCTCGGTCAACTCGGAAAGGCGCGCCGGCGGCGGATAGGTTCCAGAGGACGCCAGCTCCCTCGCGAGCGCGATCAGCTCAGCGGATCGGCCATCGGCAGCCATCGCTCCCCTCCTTCGCTCCCGCGGCGCGGCTCAAGGCCGCCGCGCCGCGCATCCGGCTTAAGCTTCTGCGCCGCCCTCGACGCTCTCGATCCAGTCCCTGGCGAGGTCGTCGTCGGGATCGATCTCGAGCGCCGTCTTGAAGAACCCGAGCGCCTCGCCCTTCCTGCCCATGCGGTTGGCGAGTACTCCGAGGTTCACGATGATCTTGACGTTCTCAGGCTCGAGCCGCAAGGCGCGCTCGAGGCTCGCCCGCGCCGCGTCCATGTCCCCCCGCTCCATCTGGCAGATCGCCATCTCGTTGAAGGTGTCCGTCTCCATCGAGCCCAGCTCCGCCGCCTTGGCGAACGCCTTCTCGCCCGCTTCCCATTCACCGAGCCTCCGGTGCGCCCAGCCGACCAGGAACCAGCCGTTCCAGACCGCGGGATAGCGTTCGACGAATTCCTTCGCCTTCTCGAGCCCTTTCTCCTCTTCGCCCATCTGGATGAAGTCGTAGGCTTCCTTGAACGTCGTATCCAGGTAGCCGAGGTCCTGCAGCTTCTTGAGGATCTCCTTGGCGCGGGCGACCTTCTCCTCGTCCTCGCTCAGGCCGATGAAGCTCGTGAAGAGCGAGACCGCGCGATCGAAGGACCGCTTCCTGACGAAGAAGAACGCGGCGTGGTAATAGGCGGGGGCGAAGGGCGGCTCCATGGCCAGGAGCTTCTTGTAGCACTCGTAGGCAAGCTCGTCCTCCTCCTCGGCCTTCTGCTCCTCCGACTCCTCGCGCAGGAGCTTGGCGCGCTCTTCGCGCAGCAGAGCCAAGTCGAGGAAGGGTTCCGGCGCCTCGGGATAGAGTCCGCCCAGCGCCAGGAAAATCTCCTCGGCGACGTCCCATTCGCGCGCCTGGGCCTTGGCCACTCCCGCGTCGGAGAGTTCGGCGAGGAGGCCGGGACGCATCGCCTTGACGAGGTCGCGGTACACAGAGGCGAGCTTGTGGTCGGGCTGCCACGCCAGCACCCTGAGAATGCCCGCCAGGATGCTCTCGACGCTCACCATGGAGGCGTCGAAGCGCGCGATCTGGCCGGGCGTCTGCACGGGGATGGTTGTCCCCGCTTCGACGCCGGCGATGCCCAGCGCCTTCAACGCGGCCTCGGGCAGCTGCACGAAGACGACTGAGGCGAGCGCGCGTTCCGCCCTCGCCCTCGCGGTCTCGGCGCGGACCGCCGCAGCCTGTACGGTGCCCTGCGCCTTCTGGACGGGGACGCGGCCCTCTGGCCGCAGCGCCTCGCCCTTGGCGTTGTTCGATCGGGCGGGCGGCTTCAAACCAGGCTCCCTTCGAGTATTTTCCTTCATTTTCCATCCTTCAAGGGGAAGATAAAGCAATAATAATTCTTTTTTATGAAAGGAAATGCAAATTTGCTTTTCCCTTTCATGGCGAAATACACTGCAAAACCCCCGACAGTGCTACATATCTACTCTTTCATATGATGCAAAGTCATGGGCCGAACGAAATAAAGATATACTATTATCGCGAAAAGCTAAAGACCTAACCTTCGGAAGCCTTGCTGAAGGCTTCTTTGACCGCAGGAGTCCCTAGGAAATCGACCAGCAGGAACATGGCTGGACGCGAACCGATTCCACCCTCTACATCTACAACATATTCCTTCAGCACCATTTTCTTCCGACATGGCAAAATAGAAACATACAAACCATTACGGCAAGCGAGATCAATATTGCGGATAAAAGCTTCAAGAAGGTGCCGGAAAAGCTAAAGGAACGCGAGCGGGGGAAAGGTCCGGTCCCCTACTCTCTTGCATCCAGGAACAAGATGCTTTATGCGTTCGGGCTCATGTTCTCCTATTGGATGCAAGAAAGGATTGCCTTGGACAATCCCGTGGCCGCAATCGCTCGTTTCAATGCTGCGCCAGAGAATCCCAGAGAAGCCATCCCCGACACTATCAGAAAAAAACTACGGCCAGACACGCACGAAGAGGCTGTTGCCCTCTATGGAGAAACTGTATTCGCCGCGTTCTTTTCCCTCCTCGATGATACGGGAGCCAGGCCAGGCGAACTTCGTGCACGGCGATGGGCAACGATCGACGGGAAGCGAAGGTATATCCCAATAAAGGCTGCTCTATAAGCCGGGAAGTTGGCTCGCCGAGACAGAACGTTCAGGTGATACGAACGAGACTACTACCTTAGGTTGCCAACACCCAGATGATGAGACCCTGTATGCATCAGGGGTCACGATTAAGAAAAAGCTCGATGAATCTTTTGATTAGGCTGCTCTTGTATTTTTTGTATAGAGAGAGACAGATATTGCGATTTACTCAAAAATCGTGTTAGCATTTTTTTTTACGAACCCTCTTACTCCTCGGGAGCATACTCCTTCAATGAAAGTAGCGATGTGATAAGGATCTTCTTTACAATCATTTGCTATCCATTCTCTGATCACGGCGAGTGCCCCATGAGCAAAAAATGTATACAGCTTTGTCATATCGTCTTGCTTTAAATTCGGAGCAACTTGCCTCCATACCTGAGTACTCTTGTCATGAGCAATGAACAGAATGCGCATAAGGAAATTCTTATCGCCATTTTCTGAGATAAGTACTTTATATACTGATGCATTCTTCATTATTGACGCACAAATGTCTCCGACTAACCCTATTGCTGATTCGAACTGAAGCGGTTGTGCGACAGATATCAATATTTCGTCATATAGCTCCTGTTCAATTTGCGAAAGCAAATCTTGTGCATCCGAGTAATGGTTATAAAAAGTATTTCTGTTCAATTCAGCCCTTCTGCAAAGCTCTGCAGCCGTAATTTGGGAAACAGGCTTTTCTAACATAAGCTGAAGCAAGCTTTCCTTTAGTACCATTTTTGTATACCTAATCCTACGATCTTCCTTTGTCATTGCATGGTCCTAAATAAGCAATATTAGGCAATAACTATTATTAATGCCTATTAACATGACATTATATATAAAAATGTCTATTGTTTACTTACTCACTCACAGAGTACATTAGCGGCATAATTAAAAAACAACATAATGCATTAACATTCCTAAACCAATAAAAAAGGGGAAATATGCACATAACGATGATCAAAATCTTTGATGCACTTCTCGACGGCTGTGTTATTTTCAGTAAAGACCTCACTATCACTTACATGAATCATTCGGCTTGCATGCATGCAAGAGGCACCCTTGAACAGTATAAAAACAAGCCCTGGGCTGAATCTGCTCCAAATGTTGAGAAAACAAATCTATATCGTGCTGTTTGTGAATGTTTTAAGACAAGGGAAACAAAAAGCATCGAGAACCAGTATTTTTATCCCGATGGAACATATTCCTGGTTTTCGCAGAAGCTTTATTATTCAAAAGAAGAAGTTGTTGTCTTATCAAGCGATATAACAGCACTAAAGCAGCTTGAACTCGAGCAGAAGAAATACATCAAGCGAATCGAAGCATTAAGAGACATTGATCTATCAATTATCAACATGAACGATATAACCATTACGCTTGAGACAATCGCAAAACGTATTATCTCAGTTTTAGAAGTAGATGCGGCAACCCTAATCCTTTTCGACGTGTACGGCCACCCTGAGTATTTCGTCGGAGAGGGCTTGGAGCAAAGGGCACTTGATAAGAATAATTTACTCCTGGACCAAGGCTATCTTTACAGAGTTGCTCAAAACGATGAGACGATAATTGATAATAATATATTAGAAAATAAGAACTTACTTGGTCGAAAAACATTAACACAGATAGAACAATTTTCATCATATGTAGCCACACCATTGCGAGCAATGGATCGGACAATCGGGATTATTGAGTTATTGGGCAAGAAATCGTTAACAGTCGATAGTACCTGGATTTCATGCATAGAGACATTTTCAGAACAAGTTGGTTTAGCAATTAAATACTCAAGAATGCTAAAGGAGATAAATAACAAGAACATTGCTTTGGAATTGTCATATGACAAGACCATCGAAGGATGGTCAAAAGCCTTAGAACTCAAGGACAATGAAACCAAAGGCCACACAGTTCGGGTAGCTGATTTAGCGGAACGCCTGGGAAGACGAGCTGGTTTTTCCGAGAGTAGAGTAAAGTACGTCCGTTGGGGCGCCTTGCTGCATGATATCGGTAAAATTGGAGTCCCTGATTCAATCTTGAATAAACCAGGAGCCCTTACGCTAGAAGAACGCGCAGTCATGATGAAACACCCCGTATTCGCAAAGGAGTTGCTTGATCAGATCGACTACCTTAAGCCATGTATCGATATTCCGTATTGCCATCATGAGAGATTTGATGGATTGGGGTATCCGCAAGGATTGGCGGGCGATAAAATTCCTTTGGAAGCGCGGTTATTTTCGGTAATTGATGTCTGGGATGCCCTATCGTCAGATAGGCCCTATCGTAAGGCATGGGATCGCGAACAAATTGTGCCATACCTATTGAGTATGAAGGGAAAGCAATTTGATCCATACGTTGTAGACCTCTTCCTTGAGGAGCTTTCCTCATCCTCTTGCTCGATAAACCATTCGTGATCAACTGATTACCCCAATGCAAGCGGCAGACTACTCATGCCGCTTGCATCATTTGCGGCTAATTTCACTGAGCCCTAAGCTTCTCCGCCACCGCCCGCGCCTTCTCAAGGACCGCCTGGCGGTCTTCTTGGGCATGAATCGCCTTGAGCATCGCGGCAATGTTTTTCGCTTCCATCGAATGAACATGAGTGAGCACGTCTCGGTAGAAGCGTACCGAACAACGTTGCCACGTTGACACGAATGGATTCTGGCGCACCTCGCTCTGAACAAATTCTCTCCAAGGCGTACGATGGAAGAAACCCGCCGGCTTTCGCCAGCGGGCTTCTTCACAAGCGGCCGCAGAATTTTCAAGTCTTTCATAGCGCTCCACGAAGGCGCGCTTACCGGCTGGCTTTTCCCTTGCTCTTTTTGGTGATGAGCGGATAGAGGAATGCCAGAATGGAAACGATGAGTATGACGAGAGAAATCGGCCTGGTAACAAACCCAGCCCAGCTGCCGTCGCCGATAATGAGTTGTTTGCGCAGCGAATTCTCGGCGATTCCTCCGAGGATGAGCCCCAGGATAAAGGCTGAAGACGAATATTTGAAATGGTTGAAAAGGTAGCCGATGATGCTGAATGCGAACATGATAAGTACATCGTAAAAAGAGTTCTGCAACGAATAAGCCCCTACGACACCCAACGCGATGATGAGCGTTCCCAGAAGCGGGTAAGGTAGTTTGAGCACCCGCGCGAATTCCTTCGATATGAAGCGGCCTCCAATTAACAGAAGGATGGATGCCAAAAGTATGCCGATGAACACGGAGTAGAGCAGCAAAGGCTGGTCCTTGAGAAGCAAGGGGCCTGGGCGGAGCCCGTGGATCATGAACGCCGCCATGATCACCGCGGCGGTGGGGCTTCCCGGAATTCCTAGAACCATGGTGGGCACCATCGAACCGCCGACAGCCGCGTTGTTGGCCGATTCCGGGGCCGCGATCCCTTCCGGCTCTCCAGTTCCGAATTTTTCGGGATTCTTGCTCGATCGGACCGCTTCGCCGTAGGAGACGAGCGAGGCGATCGAACCACCCGCGGCGGGTATTATACCGATGAGCGTGCCGATAATGGATGATTTTATCAGCGTCTTCCACATTCTCAGCATCTCGACGATCTTGATTATCTCCATCGATATTTTGCCATGGGCTGTCAGCTCGGAGGAAGTTTTGCCGTATTCCTCGCCGAGCGTCTTGTAGACTTCGGCTACCGCGAAAACTCCGATCATGACGGGGATATAGTTGATGCCGTTCATCAAAAAAGGCTGATTGAAAACAAAACGATTGATGCCATTTATCGGATCGATTCCGATGGTTGAGAACAGAAGTCCCAATAGCGCCGCGATGAGGGCTTTTAGCTGATCCTTGCCGCCTATGCTCGTTATGCAACTGAGCCCGAGGAGGGCGAGCATGAAGTATTCGGCGCTCTGGAACTTGAGGGCCAGGGCGGCGAGGAGAGGAGCGGCTACGACCATGCAGAACGCCGAGAAAATGCCTCCGAAGGAAGACGACGAAATCGCTATCCCAAGAGCTTTTCCCGCCTGGCCTTTCCGGGCCAGAGGATGTCCGTCGAAGACCGTGGCCACCGCCTCCGGCGTGCCGGGAATTTTGAGGAGAATGGCGGAAATAGACCCTCCCGCGGCCCCTCCTATATAGACCGCCACGAGCGTGACGATGGCTGTAACCGGGTTCATGCTGTACGTGAAAGGCAGCAGCAGGATGATCGCCATCGAGGAGCTGACGCCCGGGAGGGCGCCGCAGATCATCCCGAACAAGGTTCCTGCGATAATGAGTATGAGATTGAGCGGTTGAACTATGACAAAACCAAGAGCTTTTACGAAATTTTCCATGGTTGTATTCCTTCCCCTGCTTCAATACAGCAGATAACTGATTTCTTTTAAGAGCCCGATCCCTCGAGGGAGAGGAACGAAGAAAGCCTTGCCGAAGAGAAGGAATAGCCCGGTGGTGGCCAAAATCGCGAACATCGCGAGCTTGCCGCGCTTCCTGTACCCCATCACCAATGCCTCAGCGGTGCAGAAAAGCAAGGTGGACAAAATGAAGCCAAGAATATTCATGGTGGCGAGGTAGACAACCAGCACGAAGGCCGCATAGGCGATAGCCCTGCCGGCGGGAGTGGAAAGATCGAGCAGCTTTTCGCCTTTCCCCTTCTTCGCCCGAAGCTGTTTCACGAGAAGGAGAGCGCATAACGCTAATCCGATCCCGATGACAACGAGAGGAAATCCTGATGCGCCCAAAACATCTCCCGCAATCGTCTCCCTGCCTATTCCGAAGGATAGAAAAGCGGCAACCGCGAGAAATATCATGATCCCAATAGTGAATACAGCTTCCATGCCTAACCCCTTACGACTCAAACGCCTCAGCCCCGTGCGATGTTGTTTCCGCGCGGAGCTGGAACTTTCACAAAATGACGCGCCTTGAAAAAGCGCGCCTGATTCTCATTTCAGAACCCCTGTCTTCTTGAAGATGGCCACATAGCCATTGTATTCGTCATCCCATATCTTGCGGTACTCTTCGGCGGTCGCGTAGCCGGGACGGATATTGGTCATTTCCTTGGCTTCCATGTCCTTGTAGCCCGGGGTTTCGTAGGCTTTCTGAAGCGCGTCGATCAGGATCTTCTTGATCTCGGGAGGAGTGCCTTTCTTGACGCAGAATCCTCTCCAGGAACCTTGCGTGAACTGAATCCCCATTTCGACCGTGCAGGGTACATCCTTGAGCGAAGGAACCTGGGTGAGCCGGACGTTGTTGAGAACAACGAGGGGTCTGATGTCACCGGAATCGACCAAGGGAAGGAAGGAAATCAGCTTGTCCTGATAGACATCGAGTTCGCCGCCCAGTACGGCCGCCTTGATTTCCGATCCCGACTTGTAGGGGACGTAGATCCAGTCGATGCCCGCCGCGTCGGCGAGACCGTTGGCGATATAGTCGTCGAGGCCGCCGGGAGAGAGCCCTCCTATCTTGAGTTTCTTGCCGGGATTGGCCTTGGCATAGTCGATAAGTTCCCTGAAGCTCTTGAATTTGGAGTTCTTGGCCACACCGATGCATTGGAGGTCCGACTGGACGCGCATGAGGGGCTCAAAACTTTCCCTGAACTTGATTGGGCTTTTTTTAAGCGCCTCTACGATGAGAAGGGAAGGTGTTATCTCTAAAACAGTATAGCCATCGGCAGCCTGGTTGTAGGCATAGGTCATGCCCTCTATCGTGCCCGCCGCGCCTTTGTTGATAGGGGTTAGCGCTTTGCCCAGGAATTTTTCGGCTAACTGGGCATATTGACGCGCGAAAATATCGCTGGCCCCGCCCGCGCCGAAGGGAATGACCATTTCGATGGGGCGTTTCGGGAAGTCGACTTTCTTAGTCTGGGCATTTAGCCCTATCGCGAAAACGGTTAGCGCCACGAGAGTCAGAATGAATTTCCTCATTTCGTTCCTCCTTGAGTTTTTAGGATGCTAAAGATCCTGTATATAATACGCGGTCCCGTGCATCAGGAGCCTCGCGGTCCTGAATCCATACGCCCACGAGATCGTAAGTATTCCTTTTTCGACGTTTTCGATATCGACGCCGGCGCTGATTATACCGCCAGGATGTCCGATGCGCAGCTCGGCTGGATCGAAGCTGGAGCGCACAACTTCATTTACCAAGGAACCTTCGATGACAGCCGCGGCGGCCGTACAGAGCGCTCCGGTAAGCGCGTAGCTTTTATGGGTCTTCTGCATGGACATCATCCTGCCCATGAGGTCGATTTCCGAATCGTCCACGGTTTCTCCGCTCGATGTGATGAAGGTTCCCGGCTTCGCAACGATCGTCAACTTGGGTACGGCTGGCGACAGGGCTGCGGAATCGCCTGGTTTTTTCACGAAGCCAAGTCGGAGCGCCGCAACCCCGCGGATCGCCTCGAGCATATCGAGCGTGCGTCTGTTCCCGTCTATTTCGTCGGGCAGTTCCCTACCCGTCATGCCGATGTCAGAGGCGCGCACGAAAACCAGGGGATTCGCGGCGTCGACGATGGACACCTCAACCTTGCCAATGCCCTCCACCTCGAGAATGTCCCTGGCGTTGCCCGTAGGAAGCAAGGCTCCCGTAACGGAACCCGCGGGATCCTTAAAAGCAAGTTTGATCCGGGACGAAGTGCCTGGCACGCCTGAGATCGAAAAATCGCCTTCGTAGGTTACTTTGCCGCCCGGTGTCGCCACGTGCGAAAAGATGACCTTCTTGGTATTGGTGTTGAAAATTCTTACAATGGTTTTAGGATCGGAGAAGGGCGCCAGGCCCATCTCGAGCGCATAAGGTCCCACCGCTGAGGAAATATTTCCGCAGTTGCCCTTATAATCCACGAAGGCTTTATCGATGGAGACCTGCGCGAAGGTGTAATTGACATCTGCATTGACACCGTCGGCTTTGGAAATTATCGCCACCTTGCTCGTGGTCGATACGGCCCCGCCGAGTCCGTCGATCTGCCTAAGGTCGGGACTCCCCATGATCCTGAGGAGGAAGGTGTCCCTCTCCTCTCCCGCGGGGGGGATGTCCTCCTCGCGGAGGAAGACTCCCTTGCTCGTTCCTCCGCGGAAAATCGTACATGGCACTGATTTCAGCATAATCTCTCCTCAGTGATTGTTCTGGGGGGAACCGCGCGGTTGAGCGCCCCTCCCGCCAGGACTATATCTTTCTGTCTTGCTGTAAGATTGCATTCCGCTCGAATTATTTTGCCTGTTCTTTGATGAATAATTATTATCGATTTTTCCATAATCGCGCGGCGTACGTCGTCAATTCGCAGTTCATCGCCGGCTTCGATGCCTTCCCAGTCTTCGGGATTCTCGAAGGTGAGCATCAGGATGCCGAAGTTGACGAGGTTGGCGGCGTGTATGCGCTCGACGCTCTTCGCCAAAAGAAGCTTGACGCCGAGAGACATGGGGCAGAGGGCGGCGTGCTCCCGCGAGGAACCTTGTCCATAGCTCAATCCGGCGACGATGGCCGAGGCGAATCCCGCGTCCGCGTTGGCCTTGCACAGCGCCGCGAATTTCGGCTCTAGATCCCTGAAGACGAAATGGGCGTACTTCGGCACGTTCGAGCGGTACTTGAGGAGCGATCCGGCGGGCATTATATGGTCGGTCGTGATCTTATCGCCGACCTTGATGGCTACCTTGCAGCGGAGGACATCGGGCATCGCGGTATTAGTGGGCGGGGGCCCAATATTAGGTCCACGGAATATCTCCACGCCGGGAGACCGGCTGGGAAGAAGCACCATCGCGTCGTCCTTCGGGTAGTTCCCCGGCGCTTTGAATGCGGGGAAGGGGATGCCCAGGGTTCGGGGATCGACGAGCTTTCCCGTCAAAGCCGCCGCCGCCGCGGTCTCGGGGCTCGCGAGGTAGACGAAGGCGTCCTTGGTGCCGCTCCGCCCCTCGAAATTTCGGTTGCTCGTCCTCACCGAAACGGATCCCGTGCGCGGGGCCTGGCCGCAACCGACGCAGAAGCCGCAGGCGGTTTCGAGTATCCGGGCCCCCGAGGCTATGAGATCGCCGAGGATGCCGTCACGCGTGATCATGGCGAGCACCTGCCTCGATCCCGGCGCGATACCGAGACTGATGTCCGGATGGATTTTCTTTCCCTTGAGAATTCCCGCGGTGATGGCAAGATCCCTATAGGAGGAATTCGTGCAGCTGCCTATCATCACCTGATCAACCTTGATCTCCCCGAGTTCGCCCACGGGTTTCACATTGTCCGGCGAATGGGGGCAGGCAACCATGGGGACTATTGAAGAGAGGTCGATTTCTATGACGCGATCGTACCGCGCCTCGGCGTCCGGGAGAAGGAGAAGCCAATCGCCCAACCGCCCCTGCGCGCTGAAAAATTCGCGCGTCGTTTCGTCGCTAGGGAAGATCGTGGTGGTGACGCCGAGTTCGGTGCCCATGTTGGCGATCGTCGCCCTCTCATGGACGCTCAGCGTTGCCACCCCTGGGCCGCCGTACTCGAGGGCCACGCCAACATTGCCCTTCGTAGTGAGCATGCTAAGCAGATGAAGTATCACATCCTTGGCGGAACTCCATTCATTCAATCGGCCCGTCAGCTCGATACGGTAGAGCTTGGGATATCTAAAAAAGTAGGGACCGCCGGCCATCGCCGTGGCGACATCAAGGCCTCCAACTCCCATGGCGAGCATGCCGACTCCGCCGCAGGTAGGTGTGTGGCTGTCCGAGCCGATGAGCGTCAACCCTGGTTTCGAATAACGTTCCAGGTGGACCTGATGGCAGATACCATTCCCCGGTTTGGAATACTTTATCCCGTAGCGATCGGCTACGGTCCTGAGATATCGGTGGTCGTCGGCGTTTTCGAAGCCATCCTGAAGCGTATTGTGATCGACATATGAGATGGAATCGGTTTTTACACGGTCGACGCCCATCGCCTCGAACTGGAGATACGCCATCGTTCCCAGCGCATCCTGCGTCAAGGTCTGGTCTATCCTTATGCCGATTTCTTCCCCGGGAATCAATATTCCCGATATCAGATGCGGTTCGACGAGCTTTTCCAAAAGATTCTTGCCCATTGTTCAGCGCTCTCCCATCCTGAATTTGCAGTATAAAGCAGACTAGCATTGCTTCTCCGATAAGCATAATATTATATTTTTATATTTTATGATAAAATTTATTTATGGTGATTTCGAGGAGGGTCTATGAACAGCCAGGATTGGGTTCTATTGAAAATGATCGCCAAGGAACGCAACATCACGCGAGCCTCGGAGCGCCTCTACCTTTCGCAGCCTGCGCTGACCTACCGGATACGGCAACTGGAAACCGAGTTTGGGGAAAAACTCCTGATCAGGACGCCCAACGGCGTCATACTCACCCCGCAGGGGGAATTTCTCGTGGACTATGCCAACGAGATGATACTCCGCCTCGACCGCACCAAGGAGCTTCTGACCAGTTTCAATAATAAGGTGAAAGGCCCTTTGCGAATCGGAAGTTCGGCTATCTTCGCCTATTACGAGTTGCCGAGCTTGCTTAAGGTTTTTTTGGAGCGCTTTCCCGAGGTGGAAATTTTTCTCCAAACGGGGCGAAGCAATCAGGTAGTGCGGCTGCTGGAGCGCGAGGAAGTGTCCATCGCCATCGTGCGCGGCGAGCACGAATGGAAATACAACAAGCGGTTGCTCTGCGAGGAGCCGATTTGTCTCGTATCGCGAAAGGCTATCCCCCTGGAAGAACTTCCCAATCGGCCTCGCGTCGTTTATGGCACGGACACTTCGCTACAAGGTTTGATAGAACAATGGTGGAGGACGACCTTCTCGCGACCTTCTCGCGATTCAATCGTTGTTGACGCGATGGATACATGCAAGCGCATGGTACAGCAGGGGCTGGGCTGGGCAATACTCCCATCAATCGGCTTGAAGGAACTCGAGGAACTCTGCGTCGAGCCCCTATACTGGCCGGATGGGTCTCCTCTCATCAGAAGGACCTGGCTTTGCAGCGCTCCTTATGCCGAGGAACTACCCGTGCTTCGTTCCTTCGCATCCTTCGTTACCGAGGAATTCTCGAACCGCAAAGAAAAACAAAGGCCGACTTGCCCGTAAATTTCTACAGTTCTAACTCGATGCGGAAAATCATCAACGGACTATCGCCCGCGGGAACAGAGAGAAGATACTTGAGGTTCATTTCACACACGCCCTGGATCAATCACTTGCTTACGATATTTATCTCTAAACAGTCCCCAATACATAGTATTACATAAGACATCATTTATGCTTATATTTTGTTTCAATATACCTTCCAGCTCAAAATTGAATCTTTTTGCTATTCCTATGCTTCTTACATTTCGTTCATCACAACATAGGATTACTTTATTAAATCTCAAATCTTCAAATATGAATTCGATCATCATTTTGCATGTCTTTCTTATTATTCCCTTCCCTTCATACTCTTCATCTATCATATATCCTATTTCAGCTGTTTTGCTTTTCACATCGATATCTTTTATTAATGCTAATCCAACTATTGCCTTATTCGTATTCAAAAGTACCCAAAAGTATCCTTCACCTTTGCTATACATCTCGAGATAGCTACTAACTTTGTTTTTCATGTCGTTTATAGTTTTTACATTGCTTACAAAGGGAATCCAATCTTCAAAGTGCCTTCGGCCCTTTTCTATGAAGTTGAATAATTCTTCAGCATTTCTTTTCTCTAAAAGGCTAAGATAAATTCCTGATACGATTTCATGCTTAATCATGGTATGTATCCTTTATTACTATTAATGCTAGTCAAGCGAATTATGATTGATAGGTAAAGCAAGCTCGTCTCGCCGGGTCAGCGTGAGATCTGGATCCAGCGCTTCCAAATAGTGAACTTTTTTTCCAGTACAGCGTGCGTAATCAATTTCGCTCCTCGTTGAGGAACCGATATAGCCACCGACATTTATGACAAAAATGCTGTCAGCCATGTCAATTTTTCGCTTATGCATATCATCGAGCATGGTTTTCTTATTTTCTGTAAAAGCATCTCCAGAATAGTCAAAACAACCTACAGTAAGAACAATATTCCCTTCGAGCGTTAATCGTTTTTGTTGTTCCAAAAAGTGCTCTTTAAAGCGAGTACTTCCACAGAGCGTTATAACGGGATACGTATCGACCATTTGCTACTCCATGAGCGTGTAGGCGCGTCGTTCTAGCATTGGCGTAACCTTTGAATCCTCGCCTGAGCGTTCGTTGCGCAACATCGCGCGAAGGCTTGGCGTGGTTTGTGCATTGTTGTTCTGCACAAACCATGACAAAGGATTTACAAGGTTGAAGCAGTTGTCAGCTGCCAGCACTCTACTTATTTCTCTTTACCTTGATATATTATGCTGTTCTGCTCTTTACCCAGTCTTCTCTCAAGATCGCATACAAACATGAATCTTTCCATTCACCATTCTTATACTCAGTTTGCCTAAAGTATCCTTCTCTCTTAAACCCTAGTTTCTCCAATAACCCTATTGATGCTTCATTATTGTAATCCACTCCAGCTTGTATTCGGTTTCTTTTCATTACATCAAACATATATCCTAATAATGCATTGACCGCTTCATATCCATAGCCATGTCTTTGATAATCTGGCCGTATAGCATACCCTATTGCAGATCTTTCATTGTTATGATCCCAATAGCTTATAGCAATATCGCCTATAACTTTATCTCCTAATAGTATAACGAACACAGAATAGCCATTATCCTTATTGAACTCGGTAATATTGCTTTTAAGATACTCTTTGAGATCTTCTACAGAATCTTGCTTTTTCGTGTACCATGAGTAAATTCTTTGATCTGATCGATATTCGAATAGTTGTTCTAAATAGCGATCAGAGTATTCACGAATAAGCAATCGCTTTGTTTTAATATCATCAAACTGCATGCTTTTTACTCTTCTACAGTATCAAATTCAAAATGCCCGAGCGCCGAAGGCGTCCAGTTAACATTAATTAGGCTTATCAATCAAAACTAGCTTTTCGATCGCATCAATACATACAGAAGGCATCATACAGTGTGATAGTGGGAAGTCAATCAGAAAACGAGGCATGCAGAAGGATAAGGCCCCCCCTGGCATACGCCAGAGGAGGGAACAGGAGGTTGTAAGGGGTCAAGAACTGCCTTTTCCCATTCCAAGAGCGGAGAGCCTTTGAGCATCCAGCCCACCGCTTCGCCCATGCAGGTGGGATCCTCGATAACCGGTACACCCCTTGAAAAAAGCGCCTCCATCTTTGCGGCTGCTGAGCTCGCCACATCTTCGGCGATCGCTCCGGCATGCCCCATTCTGCGCCCTCTGGGCGCCGACTTGCCTGCGAGGATCTCCTTGGCTTGGTACTCGTGGATGTTCATAATTCGCCTTCCGCCCCCTCGGGCGAGTCGATGTGTTCCGTCCTCGTTATTGAAGACGGATCGCGGGCAGGTCTTCGGACTTGCGAGCTTCTTTTTT
>MTLD01003892.1_pt2 | contig 20277 bp, 21 predicted proteins | sample 1982471 | NCBI WGS metagenome assembly MTLD01 (sample SAMN05712604, study PRJNA340218) | biofilm metagenome | isolation source: sample SPM anode biofilm adapted to -50 mV | place: USA | collected 2012-02-03 | reverse complement strand
GGAAGAGGCAAAGCATATGCTTTGCCTCTTCCGTCTTTTCGGGCAAATAGAAACCGGATTGCCGGGACCGTTCAGAACCCTTCAGATGCAAGGCGGACCGAGGACGCGCCGCGCCGCGTACTCGCGCGTACGCAAGCAAGCGCCCGCAGGGCCAACGCCGCAGATGGAGGGTTATCAACGGTCCCTAAGTTTTGTGGCACAGATTTAGCGGCAGCGGGGGCAGATCCCGCGGCACCCGTAAAAGTCGAACTCCAGACCGCAGTGGGGACATACTTTATAGAGACGATAGGTGGAGATTTTATACATCTTATAATAGGTTTTATATGTCTTGACGCATTCTTTGGTCGTTTTGCAGCTGATCCGCGGCCTTCCCCCGGAAAAGGTGAAGTCATAGCAGTTTTCGTCGCCGTCGTACATGTTTCCATGAAGATAACCGTGGCCGGGAACGCCGCAGCCGCCCCAGTAGCTGCCGTACGCTGCCCGTTCGTAATCGTTCGCCAAGGTGATTCCTCCCCGTCGTTTTTCGGCCTTGCCGGCAGAAGGGTAAATTTGCTATTACATTGTATGTGCCGGCCGGTAAAAATGTTATGTTTCCGGGTTGGGGCACCGTTACGGGGCAGGATGTTATTGCGGACGCGCGTAGTGCGATAGACGGCAATTTTCCGGCGCTATCCTTGGCGCAGCGCTATTTTTGTCACATAAGACAAAATGGAGGCATATATATAACTAGAAAACACAAAGGGGGGAATATGTGTGGACGACAAAAGCTTGCGGCAGACGGTAAGCGCCTCGTCCGTAGGAACGACCGCGGCTGTCAATCCCAACCCTTGCACGTTGGGCGTACAGGCGGGGCCGATAATTGTCCGGCAGGTGATCGGCGAGGCAGAATCGCAGAAAGTGCTGGATATCAACGTGGTGGTCCCGGAAGAGAAACCGCCCATCGAGCAGATTATCGACGTGTTCGTGAAAGATGTGGAGATAAACAGCGTCGATGTCATCCCCGACAAGGTCATCGTCCGCGGCGAAATGGAGATCAAGGCCATTTATGTTGCCGATACGGAGGACCAGTCGGTGCATGCCGTTGAGATGCGGCATCTGCGGTGGACCCAGGATATCGCCATTGCCGGCGCCCGCAAGGGGATGGACGCCGACGCCAGCGTCGTGGTGGAATACGTCGATTTCGACGTGGAGGAGCATACCCACGCCCATCGTTTCAAATACGGCGATATGCAGAAATGGCACGACGATGACGAATGCGACGACAACGGCGACGACAACGGCGACGACAATTGCGACGACGAGTGCGGCGATCATCACCACCACCACCATCACGTCTGCCGGCGCTTCGACGTGTCGGTGGTGCTGAAGATTACCGCCAAAGTCCTGGCCGACCGCGAGGTGCAGTTCGGCGCCACTATGCCTACGACCCCGAAAGGCTGATCCAGGTTCGCAGACTCCAGGAGAAGGGGGGAAAACAATGGCTGACAAGAAGAGACAGGGCTCCGGCTCGACAGCTTCGACGTCCGATACCGTGATGGTGTCGGCGGGCGTGGGAACGGTAGAAAGCGCTGAAGTTGTCTGCGGCTGCCCCGAGCCCGGTCCGGAAACCATCCAGGTCGAGCAGGTCCTCGGCGCCAACATGGAGCAGAAGGTCGTGGAGTTCGACATGGAAGTGCCGGACCCGCGGCCGGATATCGAGCAGGTTATCGACGTTTTTGTGAAGGATCTGTGCATCACCAGCGTCGATGTGATACCCAACAAGGTCATCATCCGCGGCAAGTTGGAAGTCAAAGTATTATACGTGTCTGATCAACCCGATCAGCCTGTGCAGGCTTTCGAGCAGCGCAACGTCCGGTGGACACGTGATATAGAAGTTGCCGGCGCCATGCCAAACATGAAGGCGACTGCCGACGTGGCGGTAGAATATGTGGGTTATGACTTCCATCGTCACCATCATCCGCGCCGCGTACACGTTACCATCGTACTTAAAGTATGGGTCCGGGTGGTTACGACAACTGAGATGGACGTGTATGCGTTGACGCCGGTCGACCAGGTCGGGATGATCGAGGTTACGACGGCTTCCGGCACCGAACAGGTGACGTCCGGCATTGTGGCGACCACAGGCAACGTTTTTGTAACCGGCCCGGGCGTTGCACCTACGGCCGGGGTGAGCATGGGTGTGAGCGGAACGGCGACAGTAACGGGCACCAAGGTCAACGTCCGTACCGGTCCCGGCACCAATTTCCCGGTGGTCACCCAGGTGAATACCGGCGACACGGTGACGCTGAAGGATCAGGCTTTCGGCTGGTACAGGGTGGTGCTCAGCGACGGCGCAACCACAGGCTGGATAGCCGGCTGGCTGCTGGACGTTGGTGCAGCTGTGCCGAAGGGTTGAGCGAACACGACCACGGTTATGCCGTGGTCTTTTATTTTTTGTCCGGCAAATGCGGACGGGATAGCAGAAGGAGGAAATCGGCCCTGCGCTGAGGAAGAAATATAAAAACGGACCGAGGAGGCGATAGGGATGGATTTTACCCAGTTTTTCTGGATTTTGATCGTTGTTTTTACGCTGTGGCCTATGGTGCAGCAGCGGGGAATCGAACGGGCCCGCCTCAAGCTGATCCGGATGCTCGAAGAGCGCCGCCAGTCCAGGCTCATCACGCTGATCCACCGCCAGGAAGCCATCAGTTTCCTTGGCCTGCCGATAAGCCGCTATATAAATATCGAGGACTCGGAGCAGGTGCTTAGGGCTATTCACCTCACCCCCCCGGATATGCCGATCGATATCGTCCTGCATACTCCCGGCGGCCTGGTGCTGGCGTCGGAACAGATCGCCCACGCCCTGATGCGCCATAAGGCCAAGGTGACGGTGTTCGTCCCCCACTACGCCATGAGCGGGGGGACGATGATCGCCCTGGCCGCCGACGAGATCGTGATGGATTGCAACGCGGTGCTCGGCCCGGTCGATCCCCAGCTCGGCCAATACCCGGCGGTGTCGATCCTCAAGGCTGTCGAGCAGAAGAACGTCAACCGGGTAGACGACAACACGCTTATCCTGGCCGATATGGCCGCCAAGGCGATGCGCCAGGTGGAGGATTTCCTGACCCGCCTGCTGGCCGACAAGATGACGCCCGAAGCCGCCAAGGAGCTGGCCCATACTTTGAGCGAGGGGCGCTGGACGCACGATTTCCCCATCACCTGCGATCTGCTCAAGGAGATGGGGCTGCCCGTGGTGCCCGATCTGCCGGCCGAGGTTTACGACCTGATGGAGCTGTATCCCCAGCCGGCCCAACGGCGGCCGTCGGTGCAGTATATTCCCGTACCGTACGGGCGGGATACGTTCAAAAAACCGTAAAAAACAATCTGAATCCCGGACAGGCGTCCGGGATTTTTTATTTCCGCCTGCCACCTTCGGCCGAAACGGTGCATATACTGTAGCGTCCAAGGAAGGGGGGCTTTTTATGCTTGTGGCTCGCGAACATCTGGGCGCCACCGCGCGGGGGGTGACATCGCCCCAGCTTTTCCGGGCTGACGACGGCAAGGTGTATGTCGTCAAGCTGCAGAACAACCGGTTGGGACCGAAAGTGTTGGCCAACGAGCTTATCGGTACCCGGCTGGGCGAGGCGCTGGGGCTGTGTTTCCCGCCCGGCGGGGTGATAAAACTTGAGGAGGAACTGCTGCGGAGAAGCCGACGGCTGGCGGCCCACGGGGTGGCGCCGGGCCGGCATTTTGGCTGCCGGTACCTGAGTGGTACGGAGTATCTGTGCCGCCATAATGTCGCCCGGGCAATCAACCGCCGGGAGATGGCGGGGGTGATGCTGCTCGACCATCTGGCCCACAATATGGACCGGACGCTCAATAGTCGCAATCTCTTACTGCGCCGCGAGGTGGAGGGCTGGCGAATTTACGCCATCGACAATTCGCATTTCTTTCGGCGCGCCTTGTGGACGGAGGAGACGCTGGCTTACCTGACGCCGAAGATACGGGTCAACAGCCACGGGGTTTACGGTACGCTGCTGCGCCATTATTTGCAGCCGGGCGATTTCACCCCTTACCTGGCTCGGGTCGAAGGGTGGAGCGAGGAGTTTTTCGCCGCGCTGGTCGCCGAGGTGCCGACCGAGTGGCTGCCCCATACTGCCGAGCGGCAGGCGGTGGTCAAATTTTTGGCCGCCAGGCGGGATATGGCGGCCGAGATAGTGACCTGCCTGACGGCGCTCATCCCCGCCAAACTAGAATAGCGCCGTGCGGTTGCGGCCGTTGCGCTTGGCGCGGTAGAGGGCCTTGTCCGCCCTTATGAGTACGCTGTCGAAGGTTTTGTCCCTGGTCCGCGCCTCGGTAGCGCCGATGCTGACGGTGAACCCCGGCCCTGCCGCCTGCCGGGGCGGGGGTTTTTCCGCGAAACCGCGGCGAAGCTGCTCGGCGATAAGGCCGGCCTGCTCGGCGCTGAGGCCGGGGAGCACGAGGACGAACTCGTCGCCGCCCAGCCGGCCCCAGATGCCATTTGGCTCGAGGTTGGCGGTCACGTAGGCGGTGAAGTCGGTCAGGATGAGGTCGCCGGTTTCGTGGCCGTAACTGTCGTTCAGACGTTTGAAGTGGTCGATGTCGATCATCAGGACCGACATCGGCCGTTTATGTTGTTTGGCCTGCGCAAACTCCGCGGCGGCAAGCTCCATTAGTTTCCGCCGGTTGAGTATGCCGGTAAGCTCGTCGATAGACGCCAGCCGGTACAGTTCTTCCCTAACGCGGGCTTCTTCCAGGCGGGCCTTGAACTCGGTGCGCCGGTGGTTTTGCAGCCAGGTGGAGAAGATTATGCCCAGAACGTTGGCCATGACGAGCGCCACGGTCATAGTGAGCAGCGACCGCGGGTCGATGGGCTGGATAAACAGCTGCAGCAGCAGGTTGCCGGCGGAAAAGACGAGCGGCGGTATGAGGCGAATGCCTAGCCTGTTGGGAAAGACCATGTAGGCGCTGAACAGGACGAGGACGGAGAGGGCCCCGTTGGGAGGGACGAAAGAAGCCCAGCAGTAGTTGAGGAAGAGCACGGCGGCGATGGCGGCTGCTGCCCACCGCAGGAAGATGCGGTCGTAGTCCGCGGGGGTGGCGACTTTCCGCAGGGCGGCAATGGTGTAGAGGGAGACACCGCAGAAGGCCAGCCGCACGCCCGTCGCCGCCGCGAAAGTCCGGCCCCAGCCGAAGGTGTGATAGTCGACGTAGACGAGCAGGATGACGGGAATAAGCCATATGCCGATGGCAACGCTGGTCTGGCGGGCGTCGGCCGCCAGATAATGAGCCCGGTACCGGGGCTCGAGGTCATCCATGGCTTCGGTTAGAAAACGCCAGATCTGCCGCATGATATCTCCACATGTAAAAATATCCACATACTTCGACAAATTATCCGCTTTACCTTCACGAGAGGGCAGCCCCATACCTGGCGGGGAGGCCGGATATAACGAAGAGGCAGTCCTTCTGGACGCCTCTTTTTGTTGCCGCCATAGATTGGGACAGGCGCGGCGCGCTAGTTTCTGATTAAGACCGGCGTGCCGACGGCCACGAGGTGGAATACTTCCTCGACATTGGCGTTGTGCATGCGGATACAGCCGTTGGAGACCATCTGGCCGATTTTCCAGGGGGCATTTGTTCCGTGTATTCCGTAGGCGTCGAAGTTGAGGCCCATCCAGCGGCTGCCGAGCACGCCGCCGGGGTTGAGGATCTTGGTGGCGATGGCGTAGTTGCCTTCCGGGGTGGGGGTGGACGGCTTGCCGATGGCTATAGGGTATTGCCGCAGGGGCGAGTTGGCGTTGAGCAGGGTGAGGCTGCGGGCCGATTTTGTGATGAGGATGCTGGGACGGGCCAATAGGGCGGTGGCGCGTTCCGCCGCTGGAACGGGCGTGATTTCCGCCGTGGCAGCGGACGGTAGGAGCAGGCAATAGGTAACGGGGTCAAGCCGGCCGGTGGGTTTGAGGCCGCGAAGTTCCTGAAATCGTCTGACGGCCTCGGCGGTGGCGGCGTCAAAGCGCCCGTGGGCTTCGCCGGTATACAGGCCGTATTCGGCGAGCAATTTCTGCACTTCGGCGACGATCGGCCGGCTTTCGTCTTCCGCGAGCCAGGCTTCGATCGGCCGGCGGGGCGGGTAAAGAAACCGGAGTTGCATGTTTTCACCTCCTCTGGTGCGGTACGCATTCTTGGCTAAATCATTATATGTGGGCGGTGGCGGCAATGTTTTCCGGAAATTATTGTATAGTGGCGGGGGGCGTAGGGCAAAACTACATTGGGAATGTCCGGAACGCCGGAAATTAGGCGAGGCGGGATGAGCGAAGCACAGGCAGGCAATCTGTTGGTTATCGGCGGCAACGAAGATAAGCAGGGTGAGTGTGTCATTTTGCGCAGGTTCGTGGCGATGGCCGGCGGGCGCGAGGCAAGGATCGCGCTGGTTACGACGGCCACCGAGCACCCGCACGAGACGGGCGAGGAGTACCGCGCAATCTTCCGCGAGTTGGGCGCGGCCGATGTGGCGATCGTGGCTGTGGCCGACCGGCAGGCGGCCAACGACCGGCAGCAGGACGACGAATTGGCTAATTGCACGGGGATTTTCTTTACAGGCGGCGACCAGCTCCGTCTGACGAGTATACTTGGCGGGTCGGAGGTGGACGCTGCGATTCGCCGTGCCTTCCGGCGAGGGGTGGTGATCGCCGGCACGAGTGCCGGGGCGTCGGTGATGAGCGATACGATGATCGTCGACGGCAGCTCGACCGCTACGGCCAAGAAGGCGATGCTCAGTATGGCCCATGGCATGGGGCTACTGGCCGAGGTGGTCATCGACCAGCACTTCGCCCAGCGCGGACGGATCAACCGCTTGCTGGCGGCTGTGGCCCAGAACCCCCATATCCTTGGCATCGGCATCGACGAGGATACGGCGCTGATCGTTTCGCCGCAGCGAGTCTGCGAGATTATCGGTTCGCAGACGGTGACGGTTATCGACGGCAAGCGGGTCGTCCATTCGAACATTTCCGAATCCCAGCAGTACGATCCGTTGGCGCTGACCAACGTCATCCTTCATATTTTGCCGAGTGGATACGGCTATGATTTAAAGCGGCGCGTTCCTTATGAGCGCAAGTGAGGATGCGCCGCGGCATTTTCGCGTCCTGCCGGAAGCGACTGCCGGCGGAAAAGGCGACTAGGAGGAGCAAGCAGATGCAGATACTTTCGGTGCAGGCGCTGCCGGGGGCCAATATTTACAGCCATCGGCCGGTGCTGCGGGTAAGGCTGGAACTGACGGACGCGGAGGATGTCCCGACAAGCGAGCTGGGGAATTTTGTCCCCCGGCTGCTGGCGGCCCTGCCGGGGCTGGCCGAGCACGGTTGTAGCCGAGGCGCGCCGGGAGGATTCGTCGAACGGCTCAAGGAAGGAACTTATCTGCCTCACGTTTTCGAGCATTGCGTGCTCGAGCTTCAATGCCGGGCCGGCTATGAGGTGGGTTTCGGCAAGGCCCGGCAGGCGGGCCGGGCGAGATTGTACGATGTCGTGGTCGCGTACCGTGTTCTGCCGGCGGCGACGGCGGCGGTGAAGGAAGCCGAGCGGCTGCTGGCGGCGGTGCTGGCGGGCGCTTCGTACGACACGGCTGCGGCCGTCGCCCGCATCAGGGCGGAGGGCGAGGCGAGCAACCTGGGACCCAGCACGGCCGCTATCGCCGAGGCGGCTGCGCGCCGCGGCGTGCCGGTGACGCGGGTGGCGGGCGAGGATCTGCTTATTTTGGGTTATGGCTGCCGGCAGCAGCGGGTATGGGCGACGGTAACCGGACGGACGGGGGCAGTGGCCGTCGATCTGGCGGGCGACAAGGCACTTACCAAGCATGTACTGGCCGGGGGCGGCGTGCCTGTTCCCGAGGGGATGGTCGTGGAAACGGCGCTGGACGCGGTGCGGGCGGCCGGGAAGCTGGCCTGCCCGGTGGCGATCAAGCCGGCCGGCAGTAACCAGGGCAAGGGCGTGACGCTCAATATCACCGACCCTGCCGCTGTGGAGCGGGCGTTTGCCATTGCCGCCGCTTTCGATAAACGGGTGCTGGTGGAGGAATTCATCCCCGGCCGGCAGTACCGCTTGTGTGTGGTGAACGGCAAGATGGTGGCGGCTGCCGAGCGTATCCCGGCGTATGTCATGGGCGACGGCGTCCACCGCGTGAGCGAACTGGTGGCGATCGTCAACCGCGACCCGCTGCGCGGCGACGGCCACGAACGGCCGCTGACGAAGATCCAGATCGACCCGGTGGCGGCCATGGTGCTTGCCAGGCAAGGGTTGACCCCGCAGACGGTGCCGGAGGCGGACCGGGTCGTCTATATTCGCGAGAACGCCAATTTGAGCACCGGCGGCACAGCGGTAGATGTCACCGATGCCGTGCATCCCGACAACGTGCTGCTCGCCGAACGGGCGGCGGTCCTCCTCGGTCTCGACATCGCCGGGGTGGACGTGGTAGCGGCCGATATCGCCCGGCCGGTCCGGGAAAGCGGCGGCGTGGTGATCGAGGTCAACGCCGCGCCCGGCATCCGCATGCACCATTATCCTTCTGCCGGCAAGGCCCGCGACGTGGCCGCCGGCATCGTCGACTATCTTTTCCCGCGGGGCGATAACGGCCGTATCCCGCTCATCGCCATCACCGGCACGAACGGCAAGACGACGGTGAGCAGGATGATCGGCCATATCTGGCAGACGGCCGGGTACTGCACCGGCATGACGACAACCGACGGGATCTACATCGGCGGCCGGCGGATCATGGCCGGCGATACGACCGGCCCAGCCAGCGCGCGCATAGTGCTGAGCGACCCGGCGGTGGAGGTGGCGGTGCTGGAGACGGCCCGGGGCGGGATGCAGCGCAGCGGCCTGGGCTTCGACGCTTGCGACGTGAGCGTCATCACCAATATCAGCGAAGATCACCTCGGTCAGGACGGCATCGAGGACATCGAGGACCTGATGTACATCAAGTCGTTGTTGGCCGAGGTGGTGCGGCCGGGGGGCTATACGCTGCTGAACGCCGACGATCCTTACGTCACCGCCTTGCGGGGGCGGGCCAAGGGCGAGGTGGTGTATTTCAGCACCGAGCCGGACAACTTGCTCATCCGCCGGCACCTTAGCGTCGGCGGCAAAGCTTTTTTCGCCAAGGACGGCATGATTTACGCAGCCAGCGGCAGCCTGGGGCGGGCGATCGTCAAGGTCGGGGACGTGCCGGTCACGCTGGGAGGAATCGCCCTGCACAACGTCCAGAATGCGGTCATCGCGGCGGCGGCCTGTTATTGTCTGAAGGTGCCGCTCAGCTGCATACGCCGGGGGCTATCGAGCTTCGACCAGAACCCCGGGCGCCTGAACCTCATGAAAATCGGCGATTTCAGGGTATGCGTGGACTACGGCCACAACCCGGCCGGCTATACGGCGCTTTTGAACACGGTGAAAAGGCTCGGTGCTGGCCGGCTGGTAGGGGTGATCGCGGCACCGGGCGACCGGCGCGACGACGTGATAAGGAATGTCGGCCGCGTGGCCGGGCATGGCTTCGACTATCTTTTCATCAAGGAAGACCTCGACCTGCGGGGACGGACGCCCGGCGAGACGGCCGAGATTCTCCGCCGGGGGGCACTGGACGCCGGCATCACCGCCGACCGGATCGCGATCGTCCTGGACGAGGGCGCCGCCGTCCAAGCTGCGCTTGAATCCGCGGTCCCCGGCGATTTGATCGTGGTATTCTACGAGAGATACGACGACGTGATGGCGGTGATCGCGGCCTTCAAGCAGAACAGGCCGGAACGGGCGACCGTCTATGCGGCCGGCTACGCGCCGGAGGTGGTAAGCGCCAATTCGTTGTAACGACAGACCGGCTGAGGAAAATTATAACTTGGCATTTGCAGGCAAATACCCTTATGTGTAGAATAAAATTACCAATACACTACGAATGGGGGTAGCACGATGGACAACGTCACCGCCAATGAAGAGCTGCAGTTGGTAATTTTCCGCCTTGCCAAGGAAGAATACGGCCTGCCGATCACCAAGGTGCAGGAGATCAACCGGCTCGTCCCCATCACCAAGCTGCCGCAGACGCCCTCTTTTATGGAAGGGATCATCAACCTGCGCGGCCGGGTCATCCCGGTCATCGACCTGCGGAAGCGCTTCCAGCTGGCGGCCGCCGAGCAGAGCGAAGATAACCGCATCATCATCGTCGAGGTCAACGAGCAGACGGTGGGCGTGATCGTCGACGCCGTAACCGAGGTTGTGCGCCTGGCTGCCGGCAGCATCGAGCCGCCGCCGCCGGCGTTCATCATCGACGCCCAATATATACATGGCGTGGGCAAGCTGGATGACCGCCTGCTCATCCTGCTGGACATCGACCGTATCCTGACCAGCCAGGAAGAAATAGTCCTCAAAGAAATCAAGCAATAATGGCGGAAACCCAAATGGTTCTGGCCGCCAGGGCCAAGATCAACCTGGCGCTCGACGTGCTCGGTCGACGCCCTGACGGCTACCACGAGGTGGCGATGGTGATGCAGTCGGTAGCCCTGGCCGACAAGGTTACGCTGGCGGCTGCCGACGATATAAGCGTCACTTCGACGTTTGCCGACCTCGACTGCGGGCCGACCAACCTCGCTTACCGGGCGGCCGCTCTGCTCCGCGACCGCTGCGGCGTCGCCCGGGGCGTACGGATAACGCTGGAGAAGAATATCCCGCTGGCGGCCGGCCTGGCCGGCGGCAGCACCGATGCCGCCGCCGTCCTGCGCGGACTGAACGGATTGTGGCGTTTGGGCCTTACCCCTGCCGAACTTGAAGAGTTAGGCGCCGCTCTGGGCTCGGACGTTCCTTTTTGTTTGCGCGGCGGGACGGCTTTGGCTACCGGCCGCGGCGAGCTGCTCGCACCGCTGCCGGCCCTGCCTCCCGTTTGGGTCGTGCTGGCCAAACCGCCTGTTGCCGTTTCCACCGCCTGGGTATACGGCAACTACCGTGGCGAACGTGTTGCCGTCCGCCCGGACGTCGCCGGGATGCAGGCCTGCCTGGCCGCCGGCGACCTGCCTGGGGTGGCAGCGCGATTGGGCAATGTGCTGGAGACTGTAACCGTCCCGGCTCACCCAGCGATAGCCGCCCTGAAGGAGAATATGCGGGAGCAGGGAGCGATGGCCAGCCTGATGTCCGGCAGCGGCCCGACGGTTTTCGGGCTGGTGGACGACCGCCGGCAGGCGGAGAAAATCGCCGCTGCGCTGAGGAGAACGACCGCCTGGGTTACGGTGACGGAGGCGGCGGGGGAGTTGGGAGAAGAAGATGGATCGACGGCTGCCACCGATTAAACTCGATACGTACAAACCGTTGCGGGAAGTTGTCAGCGAAGCGCTCCGGGAGGCAATCACCACCGGTATCCTCAAGCCGGGGGAACGGCTGATGGAGATCCAGATGGCCGAGGAACTCGGCGTCAGCCGCACGCCGGTGCGGGAAGCGATCAGGCGGCTGGAACTGGAAGGCTTCCTGGTGATGGTGCCGCGCCGCGGCACGTACGTTTCCGACCTGTCGATCAAGGACATCAACGAGGTGTTCGAGATTCGCACCGCCCTTGACGTGCTTGCTGCCGGGCTTGCCGCCGAGCGGATCACCGAGGAGGAACTCGAGCAGATGGAGCGTCTGCTCGTAACGATCGGCGAATATATTGATAACGGTCAGGCGGACAAAATCGTCGACGCCGATACGGAATTTCACGACGTGTTGTACCGCGCCAGCCGCAACGACCGGCTGGTCGGCATCATCAGCAACCTGCGCGAGCAGATCACCCGCTTCCGGTCGATCTCGATGGCCTACCCCGGACGGCTGAAAAACACGCTTGAAGAGCACCGCCGGCTGGTGGAAGCCATTGCCCAGCGCGACCCGGAGCTTGCTCAGCAGTATGCCCGCGAGCATATGGAAAACGCCGAGCAGACGCTGCTCAACGATCTGAACGAGCGCCGGCAGAAGCGTTAGTTGGAATCAGGCAGGGAGGTTAGCACCCCGATGTACGACGCCATAATTCTGGCGGGTGGCGAAAACAGCGAGGAATTGAGCAAATATACGCCCCACAGCTACGAAGCACTAATCGATATCGCCGGCAAGCCGATGGTGACGTTCGTCGCAGCGGCGCTGGCAGCTTCCCGTCATGTCGGGCGCATTTTCGTGCTCGGACCGGTGGCCGAACTGGCAAGGTGCGATTTTCCCTCCGGAACGGAAATTTTAATGAGCGGGCCGACAATAATCGATACCATCCGCATAGGCATGCGGGCTATCAGTCATTCCCGCCCCGTGCTGGTGGCGACGTCCGATATCCCTTTGCTCACGGCCGAGGCGGTGAATGATTTTCTCGTGCAGTGCAGCCGCGTGGATGCCGATCTTTATTACCCGATCGTGCCCAAAGAGGTGAACGAGCGCAGTTTCCCGGGCAACAAACGTACGTACGTCCGTCTGCGCGAGGGCGTCTACACGGGCGGCAATCTGTTTTTGGTCAACCCTGCGATCGTCGACCAGTGCGCTCTGGTGGCGGAACGGTTTATCGCCGAGCGCAAGCATCCCTTGGTGCTTTGCCGCATGTTGGGCTGGTCGTTCGTCATCCGCTTTCTGCTGGGGGCGCTGTGCCTTAAGGATGTGGAGCAACGGGTGTCGGAACTTCTCGGCGTGCGGGGGGCGGTGGTCAAGTCGCCTTTCCCGGAGCTGGGCATCGATGTCGACAAGCCGAGCGACCTGGAGCTGGTGCGGGCGACGTTTTCCCTGCGGGCGTAACGCTATAGCATGTGACCGAGGCGCGATATATTGTCGCGCTTTCGCTATATTTTGGCCGGCATCTTTCCGTTTTGGGCAGGAATTGCCGCCTTGGCGGGAGAAAGTGAATAAAAATGTTTTTGGACGGGGGAACGTTCGTAATCCCCCATGCGGAGGACGAATGGACAAAACTACCAACAGGCAGGGGCGGCGAATCGCCCTGACCAAGATGCTGGCCGATAACCCCGGCCAATTGTTTTCCCTGGGTCATTTCGCCAACCTGTTCGGGGTTGCCAAATCGACGCTGTCGGAGGATTTCGAGGCTGTGCGCCAGGCGCTAGCCATGTTCGGCCTCGGCCGGCTGGAAACGGTGGCCGGCGCGGCCGGTGGCGTGCGGCTCGTGCCGGTAAGGACGGACGAGACTGCCCATGCCCTGCTGGCGGAGTTGGCCGCAAAGCTGGCCACTCCGGACAGGATCATCCCCGGCGGCTTCCTGTATATGTCGGACATCCTCTTCTCCCCCCAGCTGATGGCGCAGGTGGGCGAGGTGTTCCTGACCAGGTTCGCGGCCGCCGCCCCCGACCATATCATGACGGTGGAGACGAAGGGCATCCCGCTGGCGTTCGCCACCGCCCGGGCGTTCAATTTGCCGCTCGTGACGGTGCGCAGGGGCAGCCGCGTTACCGAAGGCACGGCCGTCAGCATCAACTATGTCACCGGCTCTTCCCGCCGCATCCAGACGATGTCGCTGCCCAAGCGGGCAGTGCCGGCCGGCGCGCGAGTGCTGATCATCGACGACTTCATGAAAGCCGGCGGCACGGCCCGCGGCCTTATGGACCTGGCCATCGAGGTCGGCGCAACCGTGGCCGGCATCGGCGTGCTGGTCGCGACCGCCGAGCCGGCGGCCAAGCTTGTCGATAGCTTTCTGCCCCTCCTAATCCTCCGCGGCGTTGATGAGCATAATAAGAAAACGGATATCCGACCGGCCCTGTAGGGGGGGCCGAAGAAGGGAGACAGCAATGGGAGAATCGGTTGGCATCGCTTTGGCCGACGTTCAGGCGGCCAAGGACGCGATGCGCGGGGTGGTCCACGCCACACCGCTCGACCGCAGCCGGACATTCAGCCAGATGGCGAGCTGCGACATTTATCTTAAACTAGAAAACATGCAGAAGACGGGGTCGTTCAAGATCCGCGGCGCGTACAACAAGATCCGCAGCCTCACCCCGGAGGAGAAGGACCACGGTGTTATCGCCGCCTCGGCGGGCAACCACGCCCAGGGGGTGGCGTCGGCAGCAACGGCCGCCGATACGCGGGCCACGATCGTGATGCCCGAGGTCGCGCCGCTGGCCAAGATCATCGCCACCCGCGGCTACGGGGCGGAGGTCGTTCTGAGCGGGTCGGTGTATGACGAAGCTTACGACCGGGCGGTCGAATTGCAGAAAGCCAATGGCCAGACGTTCATCCACGCCTTCGACGACTATGCCGTCATCGCCGGCCAGGGCACGGTCGGCCTGGAGATCCTCGAAGATCTATCCGACGTGACGAGCATCGTCGTGCCGGTGGGCGGCGGCGGCCTGATCGCCGGCATCGCCCTGGCGGTCAAGGAACTGGCGCCGCATGTCAAGGTTTACGGCGTGCAGGCCAAGGGGGCGCCGGCGATGTATATGTCCAAGCAGTGCCACGCCCTGCGGACGGTTCCCGACGCGAATACCATGGCCGACGGCATCGCCGTCAAGGTGCCTGGAGATAAAACGTTTGCTATCATTAATAAATACGTGGACGATATCGTGGTCATCGACGACGAGGCGACCGCCAGCACCATTCTCATGCTGCTGGAACGGGCCAAGCTGATGGTGGAGGGGGCCGGGGCCGTCAGCCTCGCCGCGCTCCTCCACGGCAAGCTTCCCGCCCGGGGCAAGGTGGCGTGCGTCATCTCCGGCGGCAACATCGACGTCAACATGATTTCGCGCATCATCGAGCGCGGCCTGGTCAAGGCCGGCCGGCGGGTGAAGATCGCCACGCTGGTGCGCGACCGCCCCGGCGCGCTCCACCGGCTGCTGTCGGTTATCGCCGCACTAAGGGCCAACGTCATTTATATTTATCATGACCGGGTGGAGCGCAACGTGCCCATCGGCCAGTCGATCGTCGAGGTCAGCCTGGAGACGCGCGACACCATGCATACCGAGGAAATTCTCGCCACTCTCCGAAAGGAAGGATATAACGTCGAGGTTTTGTAGAGGAAAACCGACCCCGGTGTCGAACTTAACTTCCTTTGGGACAAAGGAGGCGAAAATATGGCAGAATTTGTGGCGGTGATTCTCGCCGCCGGCAAGGGGACGCGGATGAAGTCGGCTCTGCCCAAGGTGCTGCACCGGGTGGGCGGCAAGCCGATGCTGGCCCATGTCCTGGCGGCCGCCAAGCAGGCCGGCGCGGCCCGCTGCGTAACCGTTATCGGCTTCGGCGCCGCCGCGGTCGAGGAACAAATCGGCCCGGCGAGCGAATTCGTCATTCAGGCCGAGCAGCTCGGCACCGGCCATGCCGTCATGCAGGCCAAAGCGGCGCTCGGCGATTACGCCGGCACGGTCATGGTGCTGTGCGGCGATACGCCGCTGTTGACCGCCGACCTCCTGGGCCGCCTGCACGCCGCCCACCGCGAGGCCGGGGCGGCGGCCACCGTGCTGACCGCGAAGATGGCCGACCCGGGTGCTTACGGCCGGGTGATCCGCGACGGGGCGGGCCGGGTGGCCAAGATCGTCGAGCAGAAGGACGCCAGCCCCGCTGAGCTGGCGGTGAACGAGATCAACACCGGCATATACTGTTTCGAGTGCCAGCCGCTGCTGGCGGCGCTCGACGGCCTGACCTGCGACAACAAGCAGGGCGAGTATTATCTCACCGACGTCATCGGCATGTTCGTGGCCCAGGGGGCCAAGGTGTGGGCGCTGACGGCCGAGGACGACCGCGATACGCTGGGGATAAATTCCCGCCTGCAGCTCGCCGAAGCGGAGAAGATCCTGCGCCGCCGCAAGCTCAAAGAGCTGATGGACAGCGGCGTGACGATAATGGACCCTGATTCCACTTTCATCGACGCCGGCGTGAGCATCGCCGCCGACACCGTCATCTATCCCTTCACCTGGCTGGAGGGGGCGACAACCATCGGCAGCGGCTGCGCCGTAGGCCCCAACACCCGCCTCACCGACACAACGGTGGGCGACAACACCACCATCCATTTTTCCTACGCCCACGAGTGCATGGTCGGCAACGGCGTCACCGTCGGGCCATATGTCCACCTGCGGCCGGCGAGCGCCCTGGCCGACGGCGTGAAGGTGGGCAACTTCGTGGAGATCAAGAACAGCAGCGTCGGCCGCGGCAGCAAGGTTCCGCACCTCAGCTACATCGGCGACACCGATATGGGGTCCGGCGTCAACATCGGCTCCGGCACGATCACCGTGAACTACGACGGCAAGAAGAAGCACCGTACCGTCATCGAGGACGGCGCCTTCATCGGCTGCAACACCAACCTGGTGGCGCCGGTCACCGTCGGTCGCGGCTCGTATATCGGCGCCGGCTCGACGATCACCAAGGACGTCCCGCCCGACGCTCTGGGCGTGGCGCGGGCCCGCCAGGCCAACATCGAAGGCTGGGTCATCAAGCACAAAGGTTGATTTGGGGGAGTAGAAATGGTATTGGACAACGGCAAGCGACTGCGGATCTTTTCCGGTAACTCCAACCGTCAGTTGGCGGAGGAAATCGCCGCTTATCTAGGACTGGCGCTGGGCGACGCCTTCGTCGGCCGCTTCAACAACGGGGAAACCCAGGTAATGATCGAGGAAAGCGTGCGCGGCGCGGACGTATTCATCGTACAGCCGACCTGCGAGCCGGTGAACGATACCATCATGGAACTGCTTTTCATGGTCGACGCCGTCAAACGGGCCTCGGCCGCCAACATCACGGCGGTCATCCCCTATTACGGCTACGCCCGTCAGGACCGCAAGACCAGGGGCCGCGAGCCGATCTCGGCCAAGCTGGTCGCCAACCTGCTTACCGTCAGCGGTGTCACGCGGGTCGTAACCATGGACCTGCACGCCGGGCAGATTCAGGGCTTTTTCGACATCCCGGTCGATCACCTGCTCGGGGTGCCCATCCTGGCCGATTACTTCCTCGCCAAAGGGCTGGAGGACCTGGTGGTCGTCTCGCCCGACCTGGGCGGCGTGACGCGGGCCAGGCAACTGGCCGACAGGCTCCACTGCCCGATCGCTATCATCGAGAAACGGCGGCCGGCGCCGGGCGTGGCCGAGGTCATGAACCTCATCGGCAGTGTCAACGGCAAAACGGCCCTAGTGGTTGACGACATCGTCGACACCGCCGGGTCGCTGACCGAGGGTGCCAAGGCGCTTACCAATTATGGCGCGAAAGATGTCTACGCCTGCGCCACCCACCCCGTGCTCAGCCCGCCGGCGATAGAAAGAATAGCGGAGTCGAACATTAAGGAGCTGGTCGTCGCCAACACCATCCCCGTCCCAGACAGCAAGCGCATCGACAAGCTCAAGGTGCTGTCGGTGGCGCCGGTGTTCGGCGAGGCGATCATCCGCATCTTCGGCGACCTGTCGGTAAGCAAGCTTTTCGACGACTGAGAATATCATGGATATGGCCTATCGTGTCGAGGCGGCCCGGGCCGCCGACATCCCGGCCATCGCCGCGCTGTTCACCGTCAGCTTTGCGGCCAGCGTCCTGCACCATTGCGGCCGGCTGCCTGCCCCGCAGGCGATGCAGGATGTCTTCGCCCTCGTGTACGAGGCTGAGCCGGCGGCGGCCATTGTGGCCCGCGCCGGCGACGAGGTCGTCGGTTACTGCTTCGCCCCCACGGCGCTGCCGCGCCTGTGGGTGCGGGCGGTGACGGGCGGCCATATTTTCAAGTGGACGTGGCGGTGGCTGACCGGCCGGTACGGCTTCGGCCTTCACCCCGTTAAGATCATCGTGCTCAACAAGCTGGCCTTCCTGCGGTCGGCGGCTACGCCGACCAAGGCGGCCAACGCGCGCATCCTGTCGATCGCCGTGGCGCCCTCCTGGCGCGGCCGCGGCCTGGCCAAGGCGATGATGGCGGCCGCGCTCGCCTATTTCCGCGAGCGCAAGGCCGTGCGGGTGCGCCTGGAGGTGCGCCCGAACAACGCACCGGCGATCAAGGTATACGAAGACTGCGGCTTTGTCGCCGCCGGCTGCACATACGATTCCCAGGGCCCCTGGCTGATAATGATGAAAGAGATGGAGCAGGGCCATGTTTGATATAAAGATGCCGCTCATCAGCATCCTCGCCGCGTTGACGGTGGTCGTGCTGGTCGGCCTCGTGCTCGATTACCTGCGCCTGCTGCGGCGCCCGGTCCGGCTGGGCCTGTGGCTGGCTATGCTCGGCATCATCGCCGGCTTCGTATTTACCCTCAACGCCGTGTTGCCGGGCAACCGCTTCTACGGGCCGACCTTCTCCGAGGTCAAGACCAGCCAGAGGATCGTCGCCCTGACGTTCGACGACGGCCCCAACCCGCCGTACACCGGCCAGGTGCTCGACATCCTCCGCGAGGAGGGGGTGCCGGCCACCTTTTTCGTCATCGGCAGGAACGCCGCCAAGTATCCCGACCTGGTGAAGCGGGAAGCCGCCGAAGGGCATCAGGTGGGCAACCACACCTTCAATCATCTCGATCTCCTCAAGGCCGACCGGGCGACGGTCGCCGACGAGGTCGACCGCACCAATAGGGTTATCGCTTCGATCACCGGCGCCCCGGCCAAGGTGGTCCGCCCGCCGCACGGCTTCCGCGACGCCGTCGTTCTGGAAGTAATGGCCGAGCGCGGCCTCAAGGTGGTGGAATGGTCGGTGGCCAGCCGCGACTGGACCAACCCCGGCGTGGAGACGATCGCCGGCCGCACGCTCGACAAGGTGAAGAGCGGAGCGGTCATCCTGCTGCACGACGGCGACGGCGTGGCCGGGACGACGCCGCGGGCGCAGACGGTGGCCGCAACAAGGGAGATAATCCGCGCCCTCAAAACGCAGGGTTACAAGTTCGTCACCGTGGACGAGATTCTCAAGACGGAGGAATGACGTGAAGATCGTTGTCGGCTTGGGCAACCCCGGGCGGGAGTACAGCGCCACCCGCCACAACGTAGGCTTTATGGCGGTGGACGAGCTGGCCGGCCGCTGGAACGTGAGCGGCTGGCGGGAGAAATTCGCCGCCCAGTTTGCCGAATACCGCGGCGGCGCGGAGACCGTCCTGCTCGTCAAGCCGCAGACGTACATGAATCTGAGCGGCCAGGCGGTCGGGGCCTTCGTCCACTTCTACAAGCTGGCCGCCGAGGACCTCGTCGTCGTCTACGATGACGTCGACCTGCCTGCCGGCAAGCTGCGGCTGCGTCCGGGAGGCGGCGCCGGCGGCCATCGCGGCATCGAGTCGCTGTTCGACCACCTCGGCAGCGACGCCTTCGCGCGCGTGCGCATCGGCGTCGGCCGGCCGCCGGAGTACATGGAAACGGCCGACTACGTGCTCGGCCGCTTCGCCCCCGAGGAACAGCCGCTGATGGCCGAGGCCGTCAAACGGGCGGCCGACGCGGTCGAGGCGGTGCTCAAGCACGGGCTTGCCAAGGCGGCCAGCGAATACAACAAATAACGATAAAAGTCGCAGGTACAATTACCGGCGACTTTTACTATTATGTACATTTCGACATGCCGGGCGTGCTATACTTATCCCCGCCGAGGACATCTTCGGCTGATTTTCCCTTGCCGAGCAACTGGCGAGAGTGAGCGAGCTTTTCAGCATGTTCGTGCGGCTGATCTGGCCGCCGAGTGGCGGGGCTTCCGGTAAACCGGCGGCCCCGCTTTTCCGCGCCGAAGAGGAAGCGGGGCCGGCGGCGCCGAATCCCTAGGGACGGGGTAATTCAGCTCGCGAGGTATTGGCCGTGTTGGAGCGAGGCGCTCAATATAACGGCGGAGCGGGAATTCGACGTGTTCCTCGACATCCGCGTAGGCAGCACCGACGGGCTGACCGTCGCCCGCGAGAGCAACCAGCGGTTCAGCGACGTCCAGATCGTGTTCACCACCTGCTTCGGCGAGTATGCCGTCGAGGCGTTCGAGGTGAGCGCCGTCGACTACGTGATGAAGCCGTACTCGAAGGTCCGTCTTAGCCAGACGGTCGACCGGCTCATCCATGACGAGGCGCGGGTGCCCGGCGCCACGGTGGCGTTCGAACGGGCGCCGCTGCCCGCCGGGGTCCAGGAACGGATCACGGTGTGGGACAACGGCCGCATGGTCGTCGTCGCCTACGGCGATAATGTACTGCCAGGCCAGGCAGAAGGACCAGACAACGATCGCCACGGCCGACAGCCATTACACGGCCGGGTATACGCTGCGGGAGCTGGAGGGCAAACTGAGTTCGTCCGGATTCCTGCGGGTCCACAAGAGTTTCATCGTCAACCTCGAACGGGTCAGGGAAATACTGCCCTGGTTCAATAACACCTACCTGCTGGCGCTTGAGGCCGGCCGGGAGAAGATCCCGG
>MTLD01000911.1_pt1 | contig 20303 bp, 15 predicted proteins | sample 1982471 | NCBI WGS metagenome assembly MTLD01 (sample SAMN05712604, study PRJNA340218) | biofilm metagenome | isolation source: sample SPM anode biofilm adapted to -50 mV | place: USA | collected 2012-02-03 | reverse complement strand
CATATGACCGACTACGAATCCGATCTTCATGAGTGGCTGAAATCCCCCGAAAATGCCGCTGCATACCTGAATGCAATTTTGGAAGAGGGAGACAAATCAGCGATGCTATTAGCCTTGCGAGAAGTGGCACAGGCACATGGTGGCATGGCGGCAGTGGCTGAAAAATCGCATGTAAAACGTGAGAGTCTGTACCAGATGCTTTCAAAACGTGGCAATCCGGAACTAACCAGCCTATTTAATGTCCTTCATGGCATGGGACTGACTATTACCATACAACCGATGCAAGAGGTTGTGGCATAACCCTTTAAGGTGGTTCAATTATCTGAATCCGTCGAAAAACTTGTCGTCCACATCAAAGGTTTTACGCGGACGGAGTCCAAATTCCAGATTTTCAAAAAGCGTAACCAGATCATCCCCATCGACCAGCTCGATAGGAGGTGCGCCATCTCGCCTTGCTTCTTTTTTGGCTTCTACTGTAAAAGTTCCGGTTGTAAGAATGATTCCTTTGTCTGCTCTCCCCTGCATAGCTCCACGGAAGTCCCTTATCTGAGAGGGTGTAACACTTCCTGAGTAACGTTTGCATTGAAAGAGTACGTTGAAACTGACGAATGGGTTGATCTGTAAAATTCCCATGCCGTCGATTCCGCCATCACCTGAACGACCCGTGACAACGACCTGTTCGAATCCGGATTCCCTGAGAAGGCGTTGACAGAGACGCTCGAAACCATCAGGCGGGAGTCCTCGGAGAATGGTTAACAGCCGACTGCGATAATCTTCTGTAGATTCTTCAGGGGTTGAAACTTCAATTGCTTCTTCGTTGTCGTTATCCTGCCGTGCTCTTCTCTCATCTTGAAATTTCTTTGAGACTCTCCTGAACAAACCCAGAAAATCAAATGTAGCTGGAGAGAGTTGAGAGCCCTGTTCCGTGAGCCTCCATACTCCACGTGCTGACGAATCCAGGAGTTCGCCACGGACAAGATAAAGTCTGGCCCATTGGGCTTGGTTTCGCACCTTTGAGCCTCCGCTCGACAACTCCACATTTTGCTCGGCCTCGCTCAGCCCAAGCAACTCTATAGCGCGATCAATGATCTCGGTCGTTGTACCCGATCCGCCTTTTTCTTTCAAGGCTTCGATTATTGGTCGAAAGAAACGTGTAAACTCAGGCCCTTTTCCTCGTGCCATTTTATTCCTCACTTATTTTTCCAACTCGTTATTCACCAGACCGCGCCAACATGACTTTTGGGGTGTTGGCCAGGAAGACAGATGTAAGCAACTGGAAAATATGATTTTTAGATTTTTGGCTCTTGCAAGCTTGAACCGGTGATCTACCTGCCATGTGAACATGGAAAAACTATGTTGTTATCGCCTACAGCTTCATATCATGTTCCAGAAACGGAACATACGGCCGTTTGCAATGATTTATGAATTCGTTGTAAGCCTGCTGGAAGTCTGCCATCTGAGCTGATGTCGGGGGGTGCTCCCTCCGTTGTCTGGCGCGGTTGATTCGCATGATATCGAAATCCGCGTTCATTTCCTCAGTGGTTGCTTCCGTCAACAAATTAGGAATTTGGCTATTCGGCATGATATCGCTCATTTAATTCGTTGAACAAATCCATCATGGAAAAAAGTGCAAAATATTCCTCTGGATTCCTATGAAAACCAGGCCAGTATAAAAAACATCCTTTTTACTCTCTATCCCTTTTCTTTTTTCGCCAACAAGGCTTTCCCCTGTGTCGTCAAACGGTACTTCTGCAGCCGACTGGTGGGTTTGCCGGGTATAGTCATTTCCAGCAAATCCTGCCCGAGCGCTGGTAAAAGATAAGCAGTCCAGAAATGCTCTTCGTGCCTCAATCCCAGAAGCTTCATCAGTTCTTTCCTACTTTTTGGCTCATCGCATAACGCCAGCAACCGCATGACTTCCCCGGTGACTGGTACACTGTTTTTAAAGATGGTTACCATAAAACCGTCGCTGATTTCCTGAAACTTCGGCTCCGGTAGTCCGTATTCGCTGAAGCCTTGAATTCAGCGATTACTTACCAGCAAACGTCTTCCGGATTCCATTACGGTTTTGGCGCGGGGTTTCAGCTTTGGTGATAATGCTTCAAATTCGTGTTTTTTAAGAATCAGCAGTACCTGGTCCGGTCCGCTCCACATCCGCAGCAGCGCAGTCTGATCGGGGAACCAGGCCGTTTGATCGCCCTGCTTGCTGCCGAATGAAAGTTCGTCGGGGTCACCGGTTACCATTATCCGCCGTCCGATGTACCAGGAAACCGCCTGCATCGGTCCGAAGGTTACGATGCGGCTCTCCGCTCCGGCCAGTTCGCGAACCTTCAGGGCCAGGTCACGCGGCGATTCGGCGCTGGCGATGCTTTCCATAACCAGTCGCGGTATCAGGATTTCCAACAGGAAGGAGGCCAGGCAGAGCACCACCACAATCCGGATCGGGTTCCAGCCGGCCGAGGCCAGCAAAACAGCCCCCTGCAGCAGGAATAAAGCTCCGATTATGATTCCTGCTGTTATGGAGATGGCCGGGGCGTGGGTGACAAACTGTTTGAGATGGTCTGACAGGGCCGGGATCAGTTCCGACAGCAGATCGGCCAGCTGCGCCAGATTGGTGTAGCCGATGGCTCCGCAGCCGAGCAGTATCAATGTTGCGCCGAGCAGTATGGCGGCCAGCTTGATTTCGCGGCCGCGTCCCTCCAGCAGGGCGCAGAGCCGGTTTGAGATCATGATTGCCAGTGGCGGGAAGATCGGCAGCAGGTACGGCACCAGTTTGGAACCGGATTTTGAAAAAAAGAGGAAAATCAGCACACTCCAGATTAATAGAAAAAGCCCCGGCAGGCCTTCATGGTGGCGGTTGCGCCAGGCTCGCCTCAATGCGCCCGGAATGAAGAAGGACCAGGGGAGCATGGTGCCGGCCAGTACCGGGATGAAGAACCAGAGCGGTTGGGAGCGGCCGTGGACGGTGCTGGTAAAGCGCTCGAAATGTTCGTGGATGAAGAAAAATCTGGCGAACTGGGGGTTGTGCAGCGATACCGCCACAAACCAGGGGGCTGATACTGCCAGAAACAGCAGCAGGCCGCTCAACAGACGCATTCGTTTCAAAACCCGCCACTCGTGCCCCAACAACAGGTAAAAAAAGATGATTCCGGCCGGAAAAACGATTCCTATCAGTCCCTTGGCCAATACCGCCAGTGCTGAAAACAGATAAAATATGTGCCAGGGAAGCGACTTGTCGCGATGCTTTTCCTGGGATGCCGCGATAATAAAGGCTCCCAGGGCGGCCGTAAGGCAAAAGGTCAGCAGCATATCGGTCAGGATGATGCGCGACTGGAGCACGAATCCGGCCGATGTTGCCAGGATCAGGGCCGAAATCAGTGCAGTGCGGCGATCGTAGAGGCGGCGTGCGATGACATAGGTCGCCAGGACCGTTGCCAATCCGCACAGTGCTGACGGCAGGCGGGCGGCAAATTCGTTCTGGCCGAATAGCTGGATCGAGGCGGCATTCAGCCAGTACAGCAGCGGCGGTTTTTCAAAGTAGTGCACGTAGTTGAGGGTCGGGGTGATGAAGTCCCAGCGCTCCAGCATTTCTCTTGGAATTTCCGCATAGCGCCCTTCGTCCGGGTCGATCAGCGGAAGTGATCCCAGGAACTGTAGAAACGGGACGCCCAGCAGGATGACAATGAACAGAATGTCGCGCACCCAGCAGTCGTGCCCGTTTTTGACATAGGACTTGAGGTCTCTCATGCAGCCCTCAAGTTTTCGCGCCGGAGCAGGTCTCCGGCTTCTACCCGGAACGGCACTGCCAGGATTATTTGCTGATTCGGGTTGGCCGTTTCCGCTGGAATCAGGGTTCCCCTGTCGGTAACGTTGGAAAAGGATGGGACAGTCAACGATTCGGCGCGCATGCCGGGGCCGATGAATTCGAGCAGGTCGCCGGTCCGTATCCGGTTTCTGACGCCGATCAGTGCCGTGCCGTCGGGGCGTGCTTCCTCGACTACACCGACGAACTCGTGGCTGCGGATGTAGGCCGATTGATATTCCTGGCCGACATTGCGCGGCTCTCCGAACAGAAAGCCGGTGGTGTAACCGCGATGGCTCAGCTTCGCAAGCTCTTCCAGCCATTCCGGCCGACAGCGCCAGGCATCCGGATCGAGGCAGTATTCATCCAGCGCCTTTCGATAAACGCGCAGCACCGAGGCGACGTAGTTGATCCCCTTCATGCGCCCTTCGATTTTTAGGGAACTGACGCCGCTTTCGACCAGCGCCGGAATATGTTCCAACAGGCAGAGGTCGCGGGAATTGAAGATGAAGGTGCCGTTTTCATCCTCCATAACCGGGAAATACTCGCCGGGGCGGGATTCCTCCACCAGATGGTAACTCCAGCGGCAGGGGTGGGTGCATTCCCCCTGGTTGGCGTCCCGGCCGGTCAGCATGCTGGAAATCAGGCAGCGACCGGAGTAGGAGATGCAGAGCGCGCCATGCACAAATGCTTCAAACTCCATTCCCGGAACAGACTCGACTGTTTCGCGGATGTTATCAAGGGTCATTTCCCGGGCCATGTTGACCCGGCTGACCCCCTGCTGCTGCCAGAAGCGGGCGCTGCGCCAGTTGATCGTGTTGGCTTGAGTGGACAGGTGCAGTTCGCGTTCCGGAGAAATCTGACGAACCGCGTCAATCACCCCCGGGTCGGCCACGATGTAGGCATCGAACGGTAAAGGTGCAATCTGGACCAGATACTCTTCAAGCTGTGGAAGCGCCTCATTGCGCGGGTAGCTGTTGATTGTCAGGTAGGCCTTGACGCCCAGCTGATGGCAATAATCAAGCGCGGCCGACATCTCTTCAACGGAGAAATTATCCGCCATATTGCGCAATCCAAAGGCCTGTCCACCCATGTAAACTGCGTCGGCGCCGTAGTGGATTGCAATTTTGAGTTTTTCCATGTTGCCGGCCGGAGCCAGCAGTTCGGGTTTGTTCACGGGATATCCGGTTCATTGTGTCGTTGCAGCTGCGGGGAGTCGATGCTAGCACATTCCACTGTCCATTTGAATCTAAAAGGCAGCTTTAGCTTGACAAAGGAACCCATATCGCTTTTATTATGAAAAAGTTCCGTTAAATGGGGGGATTATGCCTTTCTGCATACGTATATTAGCCGGTATTCTCGTCTTTAGCGCCATGACGGGTTGTGCCGCCAATGATCTGATGCTCAAGCGCCAGGGGGAGTCCGAGGCGAAGATTGAGCATCTCATTCAGACCGGTAAAAAAAATGAGCAGCGCCAGAATGAATTTGACGCCCGGTTGTACGACCAGTCCGAGCGCTTGCGAGCAGCAACCGAACAGATAAAAAAGCTGCAGGACATTATCCACGAACTGAGCGTTTCCCTGGATGAGCTGAAAGCCAGAACCGCCCTGCAGGCCCAGCAAGCCGCTTCTCCCAAGATTGAAGTCGTCAACCCGACGTCGCCATCCAGAGGCGGGAAGGATTCCGGGCCGCCTGCCGAATATCTCAAGGCATTCGGATTGTACAGCGCCAACAATTTTGCGGATGCCATCAAAGGGTTTGAGTCGTTTCTCAAAACCAATCCGCAAAGTGAGTATGCAGCCAACGCTTTGTACTGGATTGGCGAATGTCACTATACTTTGTCGGACCTGCCCAAGGCCAAAGAAGCTTTTTTCAAGGTTGCCGGCAACTACCCCAACAGCCCCAAAGCGCCGGATGCTCTTCTGAAGCTTGGCTACACGCTGGCGGCAATGAAAGAGAAGGAAAAGTCGCTGGCCATTTTTGAAAGTCTGATTAAGTCGTATCCGAGCAGTCCCGCTGCAATAAAGGCGCGGGAACGTCTGACCGCCAATTGAAAACATGAGCGGTGCCTGCTGTACCTGTTTCAACTCTTCTACCGAATGAAATACGCGAGGTGTTCGATATGAAAATGAGATTATTGATTCTTCTGCTGATACTCTTGCCACTCCCCTGTCTTGCGCTGGCGGCAGAACAGCAGGAACCTACGGTCTACGTCATCAAGCAGGGCGATACCCTCTGGGGGCTTTCGGAGCGGTTCATAAAAGATCCCTACTATTGGCCAAACATGTGGGCAAGGAACAGTCAGGTCACCAATCCGCATTTCATTTATCCCGGTCAGAAGGTGAGAGTGTTCCCTGACCGGTTGGAATTTGTACCAGCGGATAAGGCTCCCGCTACGCAGCTGAAAGCGGTTCCCGCAACTGAAGCTGAGGAGATGCAGGACGTTGCTGCCGAAAAGAGTTTCACGATTATTGGCAATGAAGGTTTTCTGCTGGAAAAGGATGTCAAGCCGGCAGGAATTGTGATCGGGATTCACAATGACCGGATCATGGCCGGCGAAGATGACATCGTTTATACTGACATCGGTACGGAACATGGCGCCAACGGCGGCGAAAAGTATTCAGTTTTTCGCAAGGACAGCACCGTTACCCACCCTGTCACCAACGAAGTAATGGGGACAAAAATCATACCGCTCGGCACTCTCCAACTGACCGATGTCGAACGAAAGTCGTCGCGAGCCGTTATTTCAAGCGTTTCCAAGGAGATAAGCCCTGGCTCGTACCTGCTGCCTTACAAAGGCAACCTCCGTCGCGAGATCAATCTGAAAATGGCGACCAGAGAACTGAAAGGATATATTCTCGACAGTTACAGTGGAATCAGTGTCATAGCTGCCGGAGATATAGTTTACATTGACCTGGGTGCTGCTCAGGGAGCTGAAGTTGGCAACATGCTTTATATCGTTCGGGATGTGATGCTTGACCAGCGTTATGCTGAAGGGCGTATCGACAAGCTGCCTCAGGAATTGCTGGGTGCGCTGGTTATTCTGGAAACAGGCAAGAAAGTAGCGACCGCACTGGTTGTAAAGAGTATTGATGCCATATACAAGGGTGATCGACTCGTAAGTCTCACAAAATAAAGGGTGTTAAAATTCTGGACCGGCCATTGGCCGGTCCTTTTTTCGTTTGCAGGTAACAGTTATGGAAGAATTTTACTGGATAGGTCTCAAAGCGGTTCCAGGTATCGGAAATGTCCTTTTTCGACGTCTTCTGGAGCGATTTGAAACTCCCGAAGCGGCCCTGTCGGCATCACGTCCGGCACTGTCCGGCGTCAGGGGAATAACAGCTTCGATCATTGATGAAATCAGTGCCGGCGCCTGGCGGCGCTTTGCCGAGGAAGAATGCCGGCGGCTTGAAACCAGTGGGGCCAGGCTGGTCAGGTTCACTTCGGACGACTACCCCAAAGTACTGTTTCAAATTCCCGATCCACCACCGTTCATCTATGTCAAGGGGTCGCTGTTTCCCGGAGATGTTTCGATTGCGGTAGTCGGTTCGCGCCGCGCGACTTCATATGGTGTTATGACTACCGGAAAATTGTCCGGAGAGCTTGCATCCCATGGCGTCTGCGTTGTGTCGGGCCTGGCCCGGGGGGTTGATACGGCAGCCCATAAAGGAGCGCTGCAGGCAGGAGGCCGAACCATCGGGGTTCTGGGGTGTGGAATTGATAAGATTTATCCTCCCGAAAACAGGAGCCTCTTCGAGGAAATGGCCCAAAAAGGTTGCCTGATCTCCGAGTATCCGCTCGGGACGATGCCGCTGGCGGAGAACTTCCCGCGCCGCAATCGGATTATCAGCGGGCTTTCCTGTGGAGTGCTGGTGATTGAAGCGGCCGAAAACAGCGGCTCGCTGATTACGGCGCAATATGCTCTTGAACATGGCCGTGACGTGTTTGCAGTGCCTGGCAATATTTCATTTGCCACCAGCCGCGGCTGCAACCGTTTGATCAAGCAGGGGGCCAAGCTGGTGGATTGTGTGGAAGATATTCTGGAAGAGCTTCCGGGACGCGAGCGCCTGACGTCGGATGCTCCGCTGTTTCAGTCAACATCGCGCAGTTTTGCGCTTTTACCGAAAGAGGCCGCAATTTACGAACTGCTGATCCGTTCACCGCTTCATATCGACGATATCATCTCCCAAACTGAATTGACAGCTGGGGAGGTTTCCTCTATGTTACTGCACCTTGAACTCAAGGGAGCGGTCGTACCGCTTCCCGGCACACACTATGCTGTCGCCGGATAAACCTATCGTAAGGACTATTTTCTCATGCCGCAGAACCTCGTCATAGTTGAATCCCCCGCCAAGGGGAAAACCATAGAAAAATTTCTGGGGCCGGATTACACGGTTCTGGCTTCATTCGGTCATGTCCGCGCCCTGCCGAGCAAGCAGGGATCGGTCGATATAGAAAAGGGCTTCGAACCGAAATATCACGTTCTGCCGGAAAGCAAGAAGCATCTGGATGCGATCAAAAAAGCTCTTAAAGGTGCCGATAACCTGCTGCTGGCAACTGACCCCGACCGTGAAGGGGAGGCCATTTCCTGGCATCTGCTGGCTGCATTGGGGCTGGATAAAAAGAATCCGGGGATAAACATTCAACGGGTTGTTTTTCACGAGATAACCAAGGATGCAATTATTCATGCTGTCCAGAATCCCCGTTCGATTGCGGTTGAACTGGTAGATGCCCAGCAGGCCCGCTCAATTCTCGATTACCTGGTTGGTTTTAACCTGTCTCCCTTTCTGTGGAAAAAAATCCGTTACGGTCTTTCCGCCGGCCGGGTTCAGTCGGTGGCGCTGCGTCTGGTTTGCGAGCGCGAGAAAGAGATCCAGGCATTTATTGAACAGGAATACTGGACAATTGCCGCGCGTTTGGGAATTGCTCCTGGGCAGGAGTTCAAGGCCGGTCTGGTGGATGTGGGAGGCAAAAAGCTTGGCAAGTTCGATATTCCGGGCGAGGAAGTTGCCACTGCTCTGAAAGCCGCTCTCCAATCCGGCAGCTATCGGGTTGACAAGGTTACAAAAACCGAAAAGAAGCGTAATCCTTCTCCTCCATTTACAACCTCGACTCTCCAGCAGGAAGCTTCCCGCAAGCTTGGTTTTTCCGCCAAAAAAACGATGTCCACCGCACAAAAGCTCTACGAGGGGATTGACATCGGTCAGGAAGGCACGGTCGGTCTGATTACCTATATGCGTACCGACAGCGTCAACCTTTCATCACAGGCACTGAAAGAAGCTCATGATGTTATCTCGGTCGCCTATGGCAAGGAATATGCCCTGGCCAAACCACGTCTTTTCAAAACCAAGACCAAAAACGCCCAGGAGGCGCATGAGGCGGTCCGGCCGACGTATATTGCCAAAACTCCGGCGGAGCTGAAGAAGTATTTGACGCCGGACCTCTTTAAACTATATGAGCTGATCTGGAAAAGAACTGTGGCCTGCCAGATGTCTGAAGCACTGCTGGATCAGACCTCGGTTGATATCGCCGCCGACCTGGCCGTCTCAACGGTTGGAGGCCCGTTTGCCGGTGCCAAGGCTGCAAAGCTCAGGGCGGCGGGAACGGTTATCCGCTTTCCGGGCTTTATGAAGCTGTATATCGAAGGTCTGGACGATCAGGACGAAGAAAAAGAAGGCCTGCTTCCCGCAATGAGTGAAGGGGCTGCCCTGAAACTGCACGAGGTCCTGCCTGAGCAGCACTTTACCCAGCCGCCGCCACGCTATACAGAAGCGACTCTGGTGAAAACCCTCGAAGAGTACGGCATTGGACGCCCTTCAACCTATGCTTCGATCATGAATACCCTGGTTGAACGCAAGTATGCCCGGCTGGACAAGAAACGCTTCTTTCCGGAAGATGTCGGCATGGTGGTCAGCGATCTGCTGACGGCCCATTTTCAGAAGTACGTTGATTATAACTTCACGGCCGGACTGGAAGAGGAGTTGGATCAGGTGTCGCGCGGTGAAAAGGAGTGGAAACCGCTGCTGAAGGAATTCTGGGAACCGTTCATTGCATTGCTGAAACAAAAAGAGGGTGAGGTCAACAAGTCTGATCTGACGACCGAAGCTACCGAGGAGGCTTGTCCGGAGTGCGGTAAGCATCTGGTGGTTAAGCTCGGCAAGCGCGGCAAGTTCATAGCCTGCTCCGGTTTTCAGGAAGGTTGCAAGTATACCCGCAATGTTGATCAGGAGGGTGGCGCAGAAGTTGCCGAGCCGGTCCTTTCCGAGGAAAAATGCGAAAAATGCGGCCAGCTGATGCTGATCAAGGATGGCCGTTTTGGCAAGTACCTGGCCTGTTCCGGTTATCCTGCCTGCAAAAACATTCAGCCCCTGGTCAAGCCCAAAAGTACCGGGGTAGTCTGTCCGGAGTGCAAGGAAGGCGAACTGACCGAGAAAAAATCGCGTTACGGCAAAATGTTTTACTCCTGCAACCGCTATCCGCAATGCAAGTTCGCGCTTTGGGATCTGCCGGTTGAAAGCCCCTGCCCGAAATGTGGTTTTCCGCTGCTCGTAAAAAAAGTCTACAAGCGTAAAGGCGAATTCCTGAAGTGTCCCAAAGAAGGTTGCGATTACACCAGCGAATAACCCCGGTATGCCAATCCCTCTTCCGCCCCCCTTTCCAGGGGGGGGGCTGTCCGAATAAAAGTCTAACAATCACAAGGTTCCCATGAATTCAAATATTACCATCATCGGCGGCGGGTTGGCAGGCTGCGAAGCGGCCTGGCAGGCTGCCCGGCGCGGCGTTGCAGTTACGCTTTATGAAATGAAGCCGGAGAAGTTTTCCCCGGCCCACCATCTGCCCGGTCTGGCAGAGCTGGTCTGTTCCAACTCCTTGCGGGGCGATTCACTTGACAATGCGGTCGGCCTGCTTAAAGAAGAGCTGCGCCGTTGCGGATCACTGCTGATGGAGGCTGCCGAAACCACTCGTGTTCCGGCGGGCGGAGCGCTGGCCGTTGATCGCCAGCTGTTTTCCGACTACGTCACCGGAAAAATCAATAGCCATCCCCTGATCCAGCTTGAGCATGGCGAGATAACCGATATCCCGACTGAAGGATATGTAATTATCGCTTCCGGCCCGCTTACCAGCGATGCTTTAGCCGGCTCACTTGGGGATATGACTGGCGACCGGTTATACTTCTATGACGCCATTGCCCCGATTGTTACTGCTGATTCGCTGGATATGAACAAGGTTTTTGCCGCTTCCCGCTACGGTAAAGGTGACGGGGACGATTATCTCAACTGTCCGCTGAATGAAGATGAATATCTGCGTTTTGTGGATGAACTGGTTCGCGGCGAAAAAGTGCCTTCTAAGGATTTCGAGAAGGTGGTCCATTTCGAAGGTTGTATGCCGGTGGAAGTTTCGGCCGGTCGCGGAGTCGAAACGCTCCGTTTCGGACCGATGAAACCGGTTGGACTGGTCGATCCGCGCAGCGGGGGTGAGCCGCATGCGGTTATCCAGCTGCGGGCTGAAAACCGTGAGAAGACGATGTACAATCTGGTCGGTTTCCAGACCAAGCTGACCTACGGGGAGCAGCGCCGTATTTTCCGGATGATTCCGGGCCTTGAGAATGTGGAGTTTGTAAGGCTTGGTTCGATGCATCGCAATACATTTATCAATTCGCCCACTTTGCTACAGTCTAGCCAGCAGATGAAAAACGACCCCCGCATCATTTTTGCCGGTCAGATCACCGGTGTCGAAGGTTACGTGGAATCGGTCGCCAGTGGATTTCTGGCCGGAGTGACTACAGCCGCGCTTGCACGGGGTGACGAGGCTGTTATCCCTCCGCCTGAGACGGCTATGGGCGCTTTGATGGCGCACATTACCAATGCCGATGCCCGTCATTTTCAACCCATGAATGTCAACTACGGACTTTTTCCGGAACTGCCGGGACGGGTTAAAAAGAAGGAAAGACGCCAGAAACTGGCGGAGCGGGCACTGCTCGCACTGGAAGATTGGAAGCATGTTTTGGAAATAAATTGTAGATAGCCGACAGAGACACTCAATCCGGTTTGCCGATTAAACAGCTTGTAAAAGCTGGGCCGGTTTGTTTAGTATGGAAGGCAGTATTGCTTCTGTATTTGTTCTATGCATCAAGAAGGATTTTAAAATGGATGACAAAAATCTGGATCCCCTCAAGCGGGTTGAAGATCAGCTTAAAAAATGCGTAAAGTGCGGCGCGTGTCGGACCAACTGTCCGGCATTCGCCACATTCCAGCGGGAGCCGGCCGTGGCCCGTGGCAAAGTGGCGCTGGCACAGCATATACTGCAAGACGACATAGAATTGGATGACCAGACATATCTGGCTATGTCCAAATGCCTCTTGTGTGGAAGCTGTGTTGATAAGTGCCCCAATGATGTTCCGACCGACGAGATTGTTGTCGCCGCACGTGAAGCCCTGGCCCGGAAACGCGGTCTGACCACTTTTCATAAAGCGGTCGGTCAGGTTATCAATAACCGCTCCAGGATGAAGATGGGTGCCAAGATGGCTGCTGTCCTGGGGCCGCTGTTTTTTAAAAAAGTTCCTGAAACTTCCGGCCTGAGGCTTCGCTTTCCTCTTCCTTTTGTGGGTAGCCAGCGCTTTATACCGGAAATAGCAAAAAAGCCATTCATCGACCGGCATCCGGAAGTCATCGCGGGAGAGCCTGGCAAACCTCGCATAGTCTTCTTTGTCGGTTGCATGACCAATTTTGTATATACCGAAATCGGGGAGGCAGCGCTTGCTCTCTTTCGCCACCTGGGCTGTACCGTCATTATTCCTAAGGGGCAGCAGTGCTGTGGCTTGCCGGGGATGTCAGGCGGCGACATTAATACGGTGCGTGACCTGGCAGAGAAAAATCTGTCCGAGATGGAGCGTTACGAAGCGGATTTTGTCATGAGCGCGTGCGCCACCTGCAGCGGGGCTTTGCATCGTTTCTATCCGCTGGTGGTAGGCAAGCGTAATCCGGAACTTCGCGAACGCCTTGATGCACTGGCCAAAAAAACAGTAGACGCTTCACAGCTTTTGTATCAGTTGGGACTCGACCCGGTTGCTACCGGAGCGGGTGACCCGATTCGCATCACTTACCATGACCCTTGCCACCTTCGCACCCGGGGAATTGCCAAGCAGCCGCGCGAACTGTTGAAAGCGACTCCCGGCGTGGAGTTGATCGAAATGGAAGGGGCCGACAAATGCTGCGGTCTGGGTGGCACTTTTAATGTTTATCATTATGATTCGTCGATGGCGATTAACGACTTCAAAAGCCGCTCAATCATTGACACGCAAGCAGAGGCGGTTGCCACCGGTTGTCCTGGATGCATGATGCAGCTATCTGATGGTCTTAAGCAACATGGATCGGATGTGGAAGTGCTTCATACGCTGCAATTGCTGGCCCGTTTGTTGAAACAGTGATCTATTTTAGTTTGCCTTAAATATTTTAACTACACTGTAATTCTTTGTTTGTGATAAATATTTTTTATTGACATTATAAGTCAAATTGTATACAAACCCCGCACGAAAACTGAGTTTTATTTTTGTGATCAGGGGGTTGGATGAGCGAATTCAATATCGGAGCAAAGATAAAAAAGCTCCGTCTTGCAAAAAAACTGACTCTCCAGGCAGTTGCGAGGGAGACTGGTTTTTCGCCAGCGCTCATTTCACAGATCGAGAACAACAACGTTTCGCCTCCAATCGCCACCCTTTCCCGGATTGCCAAATTCTTTGACGTAAAAATAGGGCTGTTTTTCACCGAAGATGAAGAAGAGTGCCGCTACGAAGTCGTGCGCGCTCACGAGCGCAAAGCGATCCCCCGCGTTATTTCCAAAGCCGGCACCAGCCAAGGCTATTCCTACGAATCCCTCTCTTTTCACAAGCAGAACAAAAAAATGGAGCCGTTTCTTCTCTCAGTGACTGAAAAGGCTCTTGAGGAAAACACTTACAGTCATGATGGCGAGGAATTCCTGTTCATCATGCATGGTACTGCAGAGCTGATTCTGGATGAGAAAAGAATTGTGCTTGATGAAGGTGATTGTGTCTATTTCGATTCATCACTCAAGCACAGACTGCTTTCCAAGGATGGCTCTGAAGTAAAGGTGTTGGCGGTTGTCACCCGTTAATAAGCTGATATGCGGTGCTTGAAAGGCCTTTATCTGCTTTTGATTACGTTGCGGTAGTATCAGCTGTAGAAAACTAACAACCAAAGGATGGTAACGATGTCAAAAACAGCAATCAAACCAGTTTTGAAGAACCCGTTCGATCCACCAGAAACGGTTGAATTCAATATTCCCGGTGAAATTTCAAAAACTGCCGGTGGCTATGAAGATGCCATGAAGGAAGGATACGAGCTGATCCAGAGGCCGATCAAGTCGGTCAAGATCGATCAGATCGAGAAGCAGCACTTCAAAAAACGTATGACTGTCTGGGAGCGTCTGCGCGTTTTGTCCAATAAAGAACCTAATGTGCTTTTTCAAAACTGGGGTAAAAACCTGGACGGCGCATCTCTGGTTACAGCCGTCTTGAATATCGGCGGTCGTGACGTAGCCGTTTATGGACATGATTTCACCGTTCGGGCCGGATCGATTGATGCGACCAACGGCAGCAAGCTTGCCAAGCTGTTCAACATGGCTGCTGACAAGGGCATTCCGGTCATCGGCATGAATGACAGCGCCGGGGCGTTTGTCCCGGCCGGTGTCGGCGGCCTTGATGGATATGCGGAGGCATTTACTGCACTTCGCCGTCTCAGCGGTGTCGTTCCTTCAATCATGTGCATGTTCGGTTTTAACGCCGGCGGAGGTAGTTATCTTCCGCGCCAGGGTAGTTTTGTCATTCAGCCAAACGACACGTTTTTTGGATTGACCGGTCCCGGTGTCGTCAAGTCGGTTCTGGGTGAAGACATTACACCGGAAGAGCTTGGTGGCCCCAAGGTTCACGGACGCTCCGGAGTTGCTGACCTGACCGTAACCGACGAAGTTGCTGCGCTGCGCACCGCCACTCGCCTGCTCTCTTATATCCCGGACAACAACAGCGTCTCTGCTCCTTTTCAGGAAACCAGCGACCCGCTTGATCGCAAAACCTGGGAAATCAATACTCTGCTGAAAAAGGCTTTCAATTCGCCGACCGGTTTCAATACTCCATTCGATGTGTCGATAGTTATTCAGCAAATCTGTGACCATGGCGACTATTTTGAGCTTCAACCTGAACGTGCCAGAGAGGTTATCACTGCTTTCGGTCGTCTCGGCGGCCAGGTGGTCGGTTTTGTCGCCAACAATTCGGCAGTATCATCCGGTCAGATCGATTGCGACTCGGCCGTGAAGATCGCCCGTTTCGTGCGTTTCTGCAATATCTACAATATCCCGTTGATCTTCATGGAAGACACCACCGGCTTCCTGCCTGGCCGTGAACAGGAGGCCCGCGGTATCGTGCAGGCTGGACGTTCGATGCTTGACTCCATTGTCGATGTGCGCACACCCCGCATCCTGCTGATACTGCGCAACGCCTTCGGCGGCGCCTATGCCTCCTACAACAACTATCCCACCGGGGCCGATCTGGTTCTGGCGTTGCCTACTACCCGTCTGGCGGTAATGGGGCCTGCCGGCAAAGAGTTCGTCTACAAGGATGAACTGCGCAAAGCGCGCGCCACTGCGGCCGATATGGTCAAAAAGGGTGCGGAAGAGCGCATAAAGGCGGGCATGGATGGCGGATCAGCCAAGAAAGACGCCGAGAGAGAGGCCGCTGATTGGCTGAAGGGACAGGAAGTTTCCCTTAACCAGCGTTACGAAAAAGAGCTTATGAACCCCAGAGAGGGTCTGGCGCTCGGATCAATCTCATCAATAGTCATGCCGACCGACCTGCGCAAGGTGTTGGGTGAAAACATTGCATTCCTGATGCGGCACTACAAGCCGGGTCCGATGATGGGACCACAGAGAGAGTTCCATTAAAAACAGAATCGGATCAGGAAAACGGGGCAGCACAGTTATCAGGCGCGTTTGGTTTGAGGTTGCGCTTTCCGGTCCCCGTCGCCACAAATAATCTTATTCATAATTTGACATATTGGAGATAGAAACCAATGAACGATCTTTACATGAACAATCCGCTGATTCACCGTGACCGCCGACTTGGGAAATCCGATTCCGAGTGGGTGCGTTCATTTGCCTGTGAGGACCTTAAGCCGTTGATTGTCTGTCGAGGGCCGATACGCAAGGAAGCTATGGATGTCTTTGAGGAAATGGGGATGACTCATTACGGCATTCTTTTGTCCGAAAAAGATTCGATCATCTATCCTAATGCCTTGGCTCCCGAGTTGCGTCAATTGACCGATTCTACCCGGGTGCATCGTGTGCCCGATTATACCGGTGCCAGCAAGGAAGAGCGTGTCGAGCGGATCAATCAAATTATCCAGACTGCCAAGGATAATGGTTACGATTCAATCTTTTCCGGTTACGGTTTCATGGCGGAAGATGAAGAGTTCGTTGCCGCGGTAGAGAAAGCCGGTCTTTCTTTTATTGGCCCCAACTCCCGCACCCAGGCCGATGCAGGCAAGAAGGATGAGGCCAAGCGTACGGCCCTGTCGGTTGGTGTCAGTGTTACTCCGGGCATCAACAACGTCACTGCGCGTACCCTGCTGAAGAAGCATTCGACTCGTGAAAAATTATTGGCTCTGGCCAAGGCTGAGGGATTGGATATTGATCCCAAAATTCTGAAAAATACCAAGCTGCCCCTGGAAGAACTGGCCGATGAAATTCTTTATGCTTCGTACGAAAAGGGTCTTGACCTTTATTCCATCGAAGAGTTGTGTGCCCAGGTGCAGGTCGAAGTCGAAAATATGTTCAAGGAGTATCCTGCCAGCCGTATCCGAATCAAAGCAATCGGCGGTGGTGGCGGCAAAGGGCAGCGTATTCTGGGCGCTTCTCTGATGACTGTCAAAAACGCTACTGCCAAGCAGATTAAGGAAGCGGCGGCCGAAACACCGACGCTGGTGCGCGAAATTTTGAACGAAGTCAAGGCAAACGGAGTTGGTGACAACAAAAACGTACTGGTAGAACTTAATATTGAACAAACCCGTCATAACGAGATACAGCTGCTGGGTAACGGTGAGTGGTGTGTATCACTGGGTGGGCGTGATTGTTCGCTTCAGATGCATGAGCAGAAACTGCTTGAAATATCAGTTACTCAGGAAAGCCTGAAACTGGCAATCGAAAAGGCAAAAAAAGCCGGTCGCAAGGCCGAGGTGAAGGCGCTTGAGAGCGACTTGAATGTTCTCTGCCGCATGGAAGACGATTCAACCAAGTTTGGTGTTGCGGTAGGACTAGACTCAGCATCCACTTTCGAGTGTATCGTTGACCGTGACCGGTATTTCTTTATGGAAGTCAACACCCGTATTCAGGTGGAACACCGCGTATCCGAACTTTGCTACAGCCTTAAATTCACCAATCCAAAGAACAAAAAAGACTTTTTCGTGGTTGAGTCGCTGGTAGAGGCGATGGCGTTGTTGGCCCGCCACAAGAAACGGCTCCCCAAGCCGGAGCGGATTCCACGTTTCGCCGCTGCCGCCGAGGCTCGCCTTAATGCGACAGATTGTTCCCTCTCCCCGCATGCGGGTGGCATGATCCGTTATTGGTCGCGACCGATAGAAGGTGAAATACGTGATGACCAGGGCATCTGTCTGGTAAATCCGGATACGGGCATGTTCATGCGTTACAAGGTTGCCGGTGCATACGACTCTAACATTGCTCTGCTGCTGACCAAGGGAGAAGACCGTCTTGCCAGTTATGAGCACCTTTCCAAAGTGCTTGGCAAAACCACGCTGCGCGGTTCTGATCTGGCTACCAACCTGGAGTTTCATTATGGTCTGGTGAACTGGTTCCTGGGGCAGAATGTCATGGCCAAGCCAACCACTCGCTTTGTAGTTCCGTATCTGACATTGATCGGTCAGCTTAAGGAAGAATCCAGCAAGCTGGATACGGTATATGCCTTCTTGCAGATGAAGAAAGCCTATGCAAAGAAAATGGCCGAACAGTTCCCGGATGATCCGAAAGCTGGCAAGGAAATGTCTGCCATCCTGGATCGCAAGGGCACCTTGATAACCAGGCCGATGGGTAAGCTGCTGGAGGATCCGCACCTTCTTTCAGGCTGGCTTTCGATAAACAGAAATACATTCAGCATTGAAAACGGAAAGGTCGTGTGGCACGGAAACCCGTTCGTGATACTAGCAGATACCTATGAATATCTGAACATGTCTTATGATCCCGCAGCACCTGCCGCCGAGGTTATTTGGCAGCACGACAACGAACTGCTTCAGAAAGGGCTGCGGTTCTATTCAACTCTTTCGGAACGTTTCAAGTTTGATCTGCGTCAGTTCGACAAACTGACAGCATTGCTGGCCAAAGACAAGCCTCAGGGTGGTTTTGGTGTTGAAGAGTGGGAACAGATCCGGTCCGCCCATGTCGGGTTCGAAGCCGGACTGGAGCTGTTGGGGCTGTTGTTTCAGGTTGCCGGAAATGTCAAATTCTGGGATTTTAAGGTTGAAGACAACCTCGAAGTTACCATCCCCGCTCTGTTGCACGACCCTGAACTGCAGGCACGCATGAAGAAGATTCTGGTCCCCCCTCCATCAACCAAGGCTGATGAAATAGTAGCGGTCTGCGGCGGCATGTATTATGGCCAGGAAGCGCCGGGTCTGCCGACTTTTGTGAGTGAGGGAATGCATTTTGAGAAGGGTCAGGCTCTTTATATTATCGAGGTTATGAAGATGTTTAACACGGTCAGGGCCACGTTCTCCGGTACAATCGACAAAATTGTCATTCAGTCCGGCGACGGCAGCATTGTACAGAAAGGGCAGCAGCTCTTTAAGATCACCCCGGACGAAAAATTTGTCGAAGTTGATCCTAATGTTATAGAAAAGGAAAGGCGTGAAAAAACTGCCGAATATTTGAAGGGTGTGCTTTAGGAATACATGATTTAATAACAAAATCTGTGTGATCAAGCATTTGTAAAACATGTCACCCCGCCAGAACAGGCGGGGTGACATGTTTTGCATGAGCTAAAAACCTGACTGGTTGTAATCATCCCCTTCTACGCACTCGGTTTGAGCGGCCAGAAATGATTTGCCCTGAGTATCTTTGACAACCTCCATAACGCCATGATTAACCGACCAAGTGGTTCCGCAAACACGGCACTCGATCAGATCTTCTTTAAAGCCATCCGCATGAAGGCCGGTGTCAATCAACTCATGATTCTTGCATGAAGGACATTGCATAAATTGATCTCCTTTTGATCTGCCTGAAGGACAGTTAATACAAGCGAACTACATGCGCTGAATAATATCCCATTAACAAGCGTATGCAAGCGCATATTTGGCATATAAATAAATTAAAACAGTATGTTGCGACTGTATTAATTGGGGCTGGCATGCGATTGAATGGCTTTAACCTTGTTTGGGGTGGCTAGTCCGGCTTTTTAACTAATCAAAAAAAATTTAACAAACAGCCAGTGCGCTGACAATCAACCAATATTTTACAATAATGAATTTATGGAGGTTTGCATGACAATCAATGAAAGCAAAAAGAACTGGAATGAAAAAGTCGCCAAAGGTCTTGCCAAATCACCGGAGCGGATGGAAAAATTCCTGACCTCTTCCAACATCGAACTGGAGCGCTGCTTCACCCCCGGCTTTGACTACCCCGGCTACGAAGAACAGCTGGGCCTGCCCGGCGAATACCCCTACACCCGCGGCGTCCAGCCGACCATGTACCGGGGCCGTTTCTGGACCATGCGCCAGTACGCCGGCTTCGGCACCGCCAAAGAATCCAACGAACGCTACAAATACCTGCTCTCGGCCGGCCAGACCGGCCTCTCGGTCGCCTTCGACCTCCCCACCCAAATGGGGTACGACTCGGACGCCGCCATGAGCCAGGGCGAAGTCGGCAAAGTCGGCGTAGCCATCGACTCCCTGGCCGACATGGAAATCCTCTTCGACGGCATCCCGCTCGACAAAGTCTCCACCTCCATGACCATCAACTCCACCGCCGCCATCCTGCTCTGCATGTACATCGCCGTAGCAGAAAAACAGGGTGTATCGGCCGACAAAATCTCCGGCACGATCCAGAACGACATCCTCAAGGAATACATGGCCCGCGGCACCTACATCTACCCCCCCCAGGAATCCATGCGGATCATCACCGACATCTTCGCCTACTGCAAAGACCACGTACCCAAATGGAACACCATCTCCATCTCCGGCTACCACATCCGCGAAGCCGGCTCCAGCGCCGTCCAAGAAGTCGCCTTCACCCTGGCCGACGGCATCGCCTACGTCGAAGCCGCCCTCAAAGCCGGCCTGGAAGTGGACGACTTTGCCCCGCGCCTGGCCTTCTTCTTCAACGCCCACAACAACCTCTTCGAAGAAGTCGCCAAATTCCGCGCCGCCCGCCGGATCTGGGCCAAAGTCATGAAAGAACGCTTCGGCGCCAAAGACCCCAAATCCCAGAT
>MTLD01000169.1_pt1 | contig 20308 bp, 17 predicted proteins | sample 1982471 | NCBI WGS metagenome assembly MTLD01 (sample SAMN05712604, study PRJNA340218) | biofilm metagenome | isolation source: sample SPM anode biofilm adapted to -50 mV | place: USA | collected 2012-02-03 | reverse complement strand
ATGGGGGACCAGCAGTTCGAGGCGCTCAAGGGGATTTCCTTTAATGTGGACCAGGGCGAGTTCGTGGCCATAATGGGCGCCTCGGGCAGCGGCAAATCCACATGCATGAATATCCTGGGGTGCCTGGACCGACCCACTTCAGGGGAGTACCATCTGGACGGACTGGATGTGGGGGGACTTGATCCCAACCAACTGGCAGCCATTCGCAACCGCAAGCTCGGTTTTGTCTTCCAGGGGTTTAACCTGCTGGCCCGCACCCCGGCGGTGGAGAATGTCGAACTGCCCCTGGTCTACTCGGGCATCCATGCCAAAGAGCGCCGGCAAAGGGCCTTGGCCGCCCTTGAACAGGTGGGGCTGGCCGGGAAAGAGGGCAACCATACCAGCCAGCTCTCCGGCGGCCAGCAGCAGCGGGTGGCCATTGCCAGGGCCTTGATCAACAATCCTGCCCTGATCCTGGCCGACGAGCCCACCGGCAATCTGGACAGCTCCACCAGCGAAGAGATCATGAACCTCTTCACCAGCCTCAATCAACAGGGCATTACCATTATCATGGTCACCCACGAGACGGATGTGGCTGCATTTGCCGGGCGGAGGATCACCTTTCGCGACGGGCGGATTATCTCAGACAGTCAGACCGGTCAGACCGGTCTGACAAGTCAGACTGTTTAAAGCCATGGACCTTCTTCAAACCCTGAAAATAGCCCTGCGGGCACTGCGCACCAACAAGATGCGCTCGTTTCTGACCATGCTCGGCATCATCATCGGCATAGCGGCCGTGATCGCCATGATGGCCGTTGGCGCCGGCGCCAGCCATGTCATTGCCCAGCAGATCGCCAGCATCGGCAGCAACATCATCCTTGTCGTTCCGGGCTCCACCACCAGCGGCGGGCTTCGGATGGGGAGCGGCGGTGCCCAGACCCTGACCTCGGACGACGTGCGCGCCATCATGAACGAGTGCCCCTCGGTGGCGCTCGCTTCGGGGACGACCCGCACCACGTCGCAAGTGGTCTACGGCAACATGAACTGGTCAACCCTGATCATGGGTGCCACGCCGGAGTTGTTCGAGATCCGTGAGTGGCCCGTGGTCAGCGGCCGCAGCATCAGTCAGCAGGATGTGGACGGTGCGGCCAAGGTCTGCCTGCTGGGGCAGACCGTTGTGGATAATCTCTTCGGCGCCGACGACCCCATCGGCAAGATGGTGCGTATCAAGAAGGTCCCGTTTACGGTGATCGGCGTGCTCGAACAGAAGGGACAATCGCCACAGGGGACAGACCAGGACGACGCGGTCTTTGTGCCGCTGCGCACGGCCCAAATCAAGCTGTCGCGCTCCTCGTTCCCCAACACGGTGGGCGCGGTGATAGTGCAGGCCAAGAGCGAGGCTTTGCTGGACAAGTCCGAAGAGGAGATCACCAGCCTGCTCAACCAGCGCCACCGCATCACCAACGGCAAGGAACCTGATTTCTCCACCCGCAACCTGTCGGAGATCCTGGCCGTTGCCGAGCAATCCTCAAAGGCCATGTCCTTGCTGCTGGGGGCCGTGGCCTCCATTTCCCTGATCGTCGGCGGCATCGGCATCATGAACATCATGCTGGTTTCGGTCACCGAACGCACCCGCGAGATCGGCATCCGCATGGCCATTGGCGCCCGCAGGAACGACATCCTCCTGCAGTTCATGACCGAGGCGGTGCTCCTGACCATGATCGGCGGCATCATCGGCATACTCCTGGGGGCTGGCGGAGCGATGATCGTCTCACGCATTCTTGACTGGCCGACCCTGATCTCGATCCAGTCCGTTACGGTGGCCTTTTTCTTCTCTGCCGCCGTTGGGATCTTCTTCGGCTTCTATCCGGCCAGGAAAGCGGCCGGGCTCAATCCCATCGACGCGCTCCGGTACGAATAGGCATGGAACCTCTCTTTACCACGGAATTCCCGATCCGATACCACGAGCTGGACAGTAACGGCAACGTGCGTCCGGTAACGCTGCTGAACTACCTGCAAGACGCCGCAGGGATGCACGCGCGCCGCCTGGGGGTTTCGGTGGCCGATCTTCATGCACACGGGGTGACCTGGGTCCTTTCCCGGATCCATCTCGTTGTCGATCGTTATCCCAGGTCCGGCGATACGGTGCTGGTGCATACCTGGCCGGCCACCCGCGAGGGACTCTTCACCTGCCGTGAATTCGAACTCTTTGACGAGGTGGGGAGGGCAGCCGGTCGTGCCACGACTTCTTGGGCCCTGCTGAATCTTGCCACCCGCAGGCCGGTCAAGCTGGAGGGCACCCTCCCGCCATACCCGCTTCTGCCGCGCCGGGCCATCGACGATCCCTTTGCGTCGCTGCCGCCCTTTCCGGATGCCGCAACCTGTGAGATGAAATTCCGGGTGCTGCGTAGCGACCTGGACATCAACCACCATGTCAACAACACCGTCTTTGCCGGCTGGGCACTGGATACCGTTCCCGACGACGTGGCGGCAGGAAGCCTGGCGGAACTGGAGATTGCGTTCCGTTCCGAAGTGCTCTACGGCGATTCGGTGATCTCCCGCTGTTCCAAGGTTGAAATCGGGGAAACCTCAATCTGTCTGCACCAGATCATCAAGGAACAGGACAACAAGGAGCTGGCACGGCTGCGGACGACCTGGCGCAAGTAGCTCTGTGTTGATTGCGTTAGCCGCGTGATAACCGCTCTTTTTAGGTGCAAAGGTTACAATATCCGAGGAGCCACTACATGACCCCTTCATGCCCCATCTGCTGCCGCTGGCAGGATGATGCCGACCTGCGCATCACCGAACTGGCCCATTCCTATGTCGTCCTCAACCGGGACCAGTTCTTCCCCGGTTATACCCTGCTGTTCACCAAGGATCATGTCACCGAGCTTTTCCATCTTGAGCGTGAGTTGCGGTCCGAACTGATGGAAGATGTCAGCCGGGTGGCCAAGGCGCTCTACGAGGTCTTTCAGCCGGCCAAGATCAATTACGAGCTGCTTGGCAACATGGCGCCCCACATGCACTGGCATCTGGTGCCGCGCTTTGCCAGCGAAGCGCTCTGGCCGCGGCCCATCTGGGCCGAGCCCCATCCGGAGACGCACCTGGCGCCGGAAGAGTATTGCCGGCGGATCGAAGCGATACGAAAGGCCCTGTCATGATCAAATCATTCTCCCATACCATGACCAACGGCCTGCGGGTGGTCTGCTGCGAAATGCCCCACCTGCATTCTGCGGAATTGGCCGTCTATCTGAAGGTTGGGGGGCGCAACGATCCTAGCGGCAGGGAAGGGCTGTCCCATTTTCTGGAACATACCCTTTTCCGTGGGACCGCTGATTTCGCCTCGCCGCTGGAGATCGAAAACGCCTTCGAAGCCATCGGTGGAGCGCCTAACGCCGCCACGGACGCGGAATCGACCTGCTACTATTCCCGCATTCATCCGGACCATGTCCGGCGCGGCATGGAAATTTTCGCTTCCATGTTGATGAGGCCGACGCTGCAAGGGATAGAGATCGAAAAGCGCATCATTGCCGAGGAGGCGCGGGAAGACCTGAACGAACTGGGCGAAGAGGTGAACACGGACACAATCGCCAGCCGCCTGCTCTGGCCGCGACATCCCCTGGGCATGCCGACCATCGGCACCCTCCAAAGCATCGATGCCATGACGCGGGATGATCTGGAGGCGCACCTGAACAGGTACTATGTTCCGGCCGGCGCGGTGGTGGTTGTGGCTGGGCCGGTGCGCAGCCACGAGGTATTTGCCGCGGCAGGGGATGCTTTTGGCGATTGGCGCGGAGGGGCGCTCCCTCCCCACGTTGCCGTGTCAAGGCGTCACGACACTCCTCAGATCCGCTATGTGCGCGATTCGGACAGCCAGATGAATCTGCAACTCGCTTTTCTGGGCCTGAGTCGAAGTGACCAGCGGTTCATGGCCCAGCGTATTTTGCGCCGGCTGCTTGCCGGAGGCGGCAGTTCGCGCTTGCACCTGCGCTTGCGGGAGGAGCTGGGAATCGTCTATTCGGTAGAGGCGGCAATCGGAGCCTATGAAGAGACGGGTTGTCTGGCAATCGATCTGTCCACCGCGCCGGAGACCCTGCTCCAGGCCGTGGAGGTGACCCTGGCCGAACTGGCCGACGTTGCGGCAAAGCCCGTGCCCCGGGCCGAACTGGAGAGGATCAGGCAGTCATATGTCTACGACCTCGAATACAGCCGGGATTCTGCTTACGAGATGGGTGGCCGCTACGGCTGGGGCGAATTGATGGGTGTGGTGCGCAGCATCGAAGAAGACCAGGAGGAGGCGCGCCGGATCTCGGCAGAGGACCTTCAGCAGTTGTCCCTCATGTTATTTAGACCTGAAAACCTGCGCCTGGTGGCGGTCGGACCGTGGAAAAACGGAATGAAAAAACAGACCCTGGAGTTGGTGGAGAGATACGCAGGGAAATTCTGAACCTTATGGGATGTTACAGGGACAAGCAGGATGAACAGGATAGGGGGAAAGCCTTATCCTGTTCATCCCTGATATGATTTCTGCTTACGTGATCGCGGCCCTTTAATCAGTACTTTGCTTCCAGCACATTGATCTTGATTCTGCCGATGATGGCGATAATCGGTGCCATATCCTCCGGCAGACTTCCTTCTAACAACTTGAGGTGGCTGGGATCGGCGGGGACCTGATTGTAGGTGGGGTCGACGGCGACCCAGTGCCCCTGCAGCAGGCTTTCCGCCCAGCTGTGGTAAAGAAAGCCCTTCCCGTCTAGATAGACCAGTCCCGAAACAAAGCGCGTGGGGATGCCGGCCGCCCTGGCCAGGGCGGTATAGAGGCGGGCGTGGGTCTGGCAATTGCCGGTACGGGATTTATAGCTGGCCACGGCGCCACCGCCGTCATCCACGGTATCCTTCAGCCAGTCGGCCGTCCAGGATGCCAACGCCCGTACAATCTCCTCCTGGCTGGTTTTCCCGTTGGCAAGCTCCTTGGCCTTGGCAATGATTTCCGGGGCGTCGGACTCGATCTTGTCGGCCGGTTTCAGGTAAGATTCTGCAGGCGGCAGCGTGGCTACGGTTGTTGCCGGCGGCAGCGCCGTTCCTGTCCGGATGGTGATTTTGCCATCGCCGCTTTTCTCCGCCAGTTGCCCACCTTCCTGCAAAAGCGGCAGGGCGTCGTTCCAGCCGCTGATTTCCACGGACAGCCCTTTGAGGTTGTGCGGCTCCTTGATGGGAGGCTCGGCCCGCACCAGGCTGAAGTCATAGATGAGATCCTTCTTGGCCAGTGCCAAGCCGCCCACGAAAGCCCCCAGGGCCTTTGGATCTTCGGATTTGGTCGTCACCAGTCCGTCCCGTACCGATTCGAGAATGGTGTTGCCCTGCTCGTCAACCCAGATGTCATTATTGACAAAGGGGTAAAGATTGTTGCGCAGCTTCAGGGCTGGTTGGCCATTGGGCGCCCTGGCTTCTCCCAGCACGCTGATTTTTACTTCCTTGATCTTTACGTCCTCCGGGTCGAAAGTCAGGACTTTATATGACTTGGAGGTAGTCGTGTCCCGCATCAGGGGATAGAGGTTAAGGGCCGGGCCCGGGTAAATCTCGCCCTTGAACCTGAATTGCTTGTCAATGGCATTGCCGTCGATTTCATTCTTGATTCTCAGGATCCCGCTGCCCAATGTCCCGGAGATCCGAGAAGGCGTGCCGTTGATGGTCTGCTCCACTTCAAAGGAGCGCAGGGAGAGGTTTTTGGCCACCAGATAGGTCTCTCGCGTGGATGCTTCCTTGGAGAAACCCATGACTTTGATGCGAACACTGCCGTCGCCCTCTATCTTGTACCCGTCTTCGGTTTCCGAGATTTTCTGCCGGCAAAAGCCGACCAGGTCATTATCTACATAGATGCCGAACCAGTGTTCGGACAAAGGCGGTTTGTCCAGTTTTTTGAATGTCTTGGCCAAGGCCGGATGCAAGCCGGCAATGACCAGGGAAATAGTGATGATCAGAATGGCAAGGCGTTTCATGTGACTTCCTCTTGGTGGTCAATCTCAAGTCGCTCGGATCAGCGGATTTCCTAACAACCGACATGAACATAAACGAAAAGCGCCACCTCGCCGGATTTGATGTGAACACCGGCAATGGTAGCGCCTGGCAAGGCTAATCAGGCAACGGTTAGTAAAGGCTATTCGGTGAAAAAAGGCGTTTTTGCGGCCTCGGGATGTGACTCATGGCCCTTTATCCGGCACTGGTTTCCGGCAGATTCACCCTCTTTTTGAGTTTCGGATCCGGATCGCCGCACCAGTGAGGCTGCAAACGCCAGAAGTTCATCCCTGCCGGCGGGGGTCAGTTTCCTGTATTCGGATACGAGACGCTGCTCGTCTAAGGTCAGTTCCATATGTTGTACTCCTTGAAAGGCGTTGTTAACTGCAAAATTCCACCCTGTTCCTGCCCTTGTCCTTGGCCCGGTAAAGGGCGTCATCGGCCAGTTTGATAAAGCCATCAACAGTGGTACAGCCCAGTTCCGGGAAGGCGGCAACTCCCAGGCTGACAGTGATGGCCAGGTCCGAGAGCGGTGCTTCAAACTTGGCATTCTGAATGGATAAACGAATCCGCTCCGCGACAAAGATCGCTTCGTTGAGCTTGGCATCGGGCAGCACAGCGATGAATTCCTCGCCCCCGTAACGGGCGGCAATGTCGTAACCGCGCAATTCCTTCTGCAGGTGCAGGGCAACCTTCTGCAACACCACGTCACCTTGCTGGTGACCGTAGGTGTCGTTTACCAGCTTGAAGTGGTCTATGTCCAGGATGATGAGCGACATGCTGCCGGATTTGCGGATGGTGCGCTGAACCTCTTTGTCCAGTGCGTCCATCAGGTAGCGGCGGTTGAACAGCCTGGTCAGGTGATCGGTATTGGAGAGTTCCAGAAGTAATTCGTTGGAGCGCTTGAGATCATCCTGGAGGTGTTTGATCTTGAGGTGCACCTTGACCCGCGCCACCAGTTCCTCGGGGTCGAAAGGCTTGACGATATAATCGATGGCCCCTTGTCCCAACCCTTTGATCTTCAGTTCCCGGTCGTTCATGCCGGTGAGGATGATTACCGGCACATCCTGCAGGTCGGGACGGGATTTTAGCATGTTCAGGAACTTGAACCCATCGATTCTGGGCATTTCCAGGTCGCAGAGGATGATATCCATTGGCGACGAGAGCAGCTTCTTGAACCCTTCCAGTCCGTCCTCGGCCTCGTAGTAACGGGCAGCAAAGTTGAAGGACTCCAAGGTCTTGATAATCCGCTCTCGAACGGCTTGGGAGTCATCTATGATCAGTACACTGTCGGCCATATCTTTAATGTGTACCCCAAATTCAAATCAAACACAATTTCAAAAACCGTTACACGGTGTTTTCATGCCGGGCTTTTTATAGCTGCGGCTCTTTTGCCAACCGTTTCATTTCGCTGATAGTGGCGGCATAGTCGCTGCTTCCGAAAACAGCACTGCCTGCAACAAAGACATCGGCGCCGGCATGGGAGATGCGGGCAATATTGGCTGACTTGACACCACCATCCACTTCAAGTTCCGCATCAGAGCCATGGCGATCGAGCATGGCCCGCATGGCATGGATCTTGGGAATACAGGCCTCGATGAAACTCTGGCCGCCGAAACCGGGATTGACGGTCATCAGCAGGACCAAGTCCAGATCGTCGAGAACGTAATCGAGAACGTTGAGCGGTGTTGCCGGATTGAGTGAGACGCCGGCTTTCTTGCCAAGGGATTTTATGAGTTGCACTGTTCGGTGCAGGTGTCGGACCGCCTCCGCATGCACCACGATGATGTCTGCCCCGGCGGCGGCGAAATCCGCAATGTAGCTATCCGGGTTCTCGATCATCAAGTGCACGTCCAGCGGCAGTGCGGTCACCCGCCGGGCAGCCTCCACGATCAGGGGGCCGATGGTGATGTTGGGGACAAAGTGGCCATCCATGACGTCGATATGGATATAGTCGGCACCGGCGGCCTCCACGGCACGGATTTCGTCGCCGAGCCGGGAAAAATCGGCCGAAAGGATTGAAGGGGCGATCTTTTTCATTGTCAGACCTCAGTGTGTCAAGTCATCATTCTCAATCGTGCCGCGAAAAAACCGTCCATGCCGTGGCGATGGGGCCAGGCGCGAAACATGCCTTCCTGGCTGAAGAGATCCAGATGGTCGGGAAAGGATTCGTCCAGTTTTTCTAACACAAAATCGGGGTGATGCGAAAGAAAATCCTGCACCACCTGCTCGTTTTCTTCCAGCGAGGTGGAACAGGTTGAATAGACCAGAGTCCCGCCCGCCCTCAACAGCTTGGCGGCATTCTTCAGCATGGTTTTCTGGGCAATGGCCAGCCGGGTGATGTCGGCCGGCGTAATTCGCCACTTGGCCTCGGGATTGCGGCGGATGACACCCAGGCCGGAGCAGGGGGCATCCAGCAGCACCCGGTCAAAGGCGGCAGTTGGGAAAACCCCGGCCTGGAGCAAATCGGCCACGCGGGTGTTGATGATACTTATGCCGAGGCGGTGGGCGTTTTCCTGGATCAACGGCAGTTTCGATCCGGCAATGTCCATGGCCAGCAGCTCACCCTGATTGTTCATCAATTGGGCCAGATGGGTCGCTTTGCCTCCCGGAGCGGCACAGGCATCCAGCACCCGTTCACCGGGGCGGGGATCAAGCAGGAGGGAAACCATTTGGGAGGCCTCGTCCTGGACCGCGAAAAAACCTTCGCGAAATCCGGGCAGGCCGGTCACGGGATGCCGCCCCGCGACCTGTATGCCCAGTGGGGAGTACTGGCAAGGGATGGCGGCAATGCCGTTTTCGGAGAAACGGCCCAGCAATTCGTCCCTGGTGATCCTCAGGCTGTTTGTTCTCAGCGTCAGTGGCGGTTGCTGGGAAGAGGCCCGGGCCAGTTGTTCCGCATCGGCGGGCCCGAGTTGGTCGAGCCACTGCCTGACCAGCCATGCAGGATGGGAATGACGGGTGGCTATGGCGGCGACCGGATCGTCATCAAGTTCTGGAAAGGTGATTTTATCCCTGCGGCGCAGGTAATTGCGCAGGACGGCGTTAACCAGCCCCGTGGCGCGTGGTATCGCCTGCTTGGCCAGGTTGACCGATTCGTTGACAGCTGCAGATTCGGGGATGCGGTCCAGATAGACCAGCTGATAAAGTCCCAGCCGCAACAGGATCAGCACCTGCTGTTCAAGCTTGTTGAGCGGCTGGTCCAGAAGCTGGGACAAGATATGATCGAGGGTGCCCTGGCGTCGCAAGACCCCCAGCACCAGTTCGGTGAATAGTCCACGGTCCGGCCCGGACAACTTGTCAGCGTCCAGTTCGCTGTCCATCATCCGGTCGGCGTGACTACCCGTTTTAGCGATGCGGAGCAGGACGGCCCAGGCTGCCTGGCGAGGATTGGCGCTAAAAGATCCCTGGCGGCTCAATAGCTGTGCGTCCGCGACATCTCTTGCAGTCGGGCCACTCGCTCCGGAATGGGTGGGTGGGTGGAAAAGAGCGACATCACGCCGCCGCCGGTGAGCGGGTTGACTATGAACATATGGGCTGTGGCGGCGTTGGCATCCAGGGGGATGCGCTGATTGCCCATTTCCAGTTTTTGCAGGGCATTGGCCAGGGAGAGCGGGTTGCCGGAGATGCTGGCTCCGCCGGCGTCGGCACCGAATTCCCTGGAACGGGAGATGGCCATCTGGATCAGCATGGCCGCGATGGGTGCCAGGATGGCCATGAAGAGCATGCCGAAAATGCCGCCGCCATCGTCGTCATCGCGCCGGCCACCACCGAAGATGGCGGCCCATTGGGCCATGTGGGCCAGGTAGGTGATGGCTCCGGCAAAAGTTGCCGCCAGGGTCGAGATCAGTATGTCGCGGTTTTTGACGTGGGCCAGTTCATGGGCCATGACCCCGGCCAGTTCGTCATCGTTGAGGATGCGCATTATTCCGGTCGTGGCTGCCACCGCGGCATGATCGGGATTACGGCCCGTGGCAAAGGCATTGGGGGTGTCGGATTCGATCAGGTAGACCTTGGGCATGGGCAACCCGGCCTGGAGTGCCAGGCGGCGGATGATGCCGTAAAAACGCGGATTGTCATGCTCCTCGATCGGTCGGGCGCCGTACATGGACAGCACGATCTTGTCAGAAAACCAATAGGAAAAAAAGTTCATCCCGGCGGCCATGAGAAAGGCAAAGGTCATACCTCCCTTGCCGCCCAGGGCGCCACCGATTACCACCAGCAGGACGGTCATCAGTCCCATCAGAAAAGTTGTTCTCAGCATGTTCATATCTGTGCCTCGCAATTATCAAATGACTGGAAATTCCCATCATTTTCATCATAAACATTGCAGGGGCAAAGCGCAAGGCCGGGGCCGCGCAAAGCGCCAAATATTTCAAATACCTTGACAATGCCGGTTTGGAAGTGCTATCAGAAACATCCCTATTTTTAGACAATTGGAGGAATAATGGAACGGACATTCGCTATCATCAAACCTGACGCGGTCGAGCGCAAGCTTACCGGCAAGATCCTGGAGAGAATCGAAGCCAAAGGCTTCAACATCGTGGGCATGAAAAAGATCAAGCTGAGCAAGGCCCAGGCCGAGGGCTTCTATTACGTGCACAAGGAGCGCCCCTTCTTCAACGACCTGTGCGCCTTCATGTCCCGCAGTCCCGTGGTCGTGCTCTGCCTGGAGAAAGAAAACGCCATCGCCGACTGGCGCACCCTGATGGGCGCCACCAATCCGGCCAACGCCGAGCCGGGCACGATCCGCAAGGATTTTGCCGTCAATATCGAGGAGAATTCCTCCCACGGTTCCGATGCCCCGGAAACGGCCGCCTTCGAGATTCCCTACTTCTTCAGCGCCCTGGAACTGGTGTAACAACGGTTCTTCAACCGGAATCCTGAACTGAAAAGCCCTTCTCGCGGAGGGCTTTTTTTATTGCTGCGCATTCAAGATCTCCCGTGCTTCTGCCAGCGGGTCACCAGCGCCGTTCACCCAGTTGATGGCGACCCCCTTCTTCTCCATCCTGCGGAACCAGGTTTCCTGGCGCTTGGCAAAGTCGTGGATGGCGCTGTTCAGCTTCTGGAACAGATCGTTTGCGGTCAGCTCTCCCCGCAGGAACGCCCCCACAAAGCGGTATTCCAGCCCGTAATAATCCAACCGCTCCCATGCCACGCCTTCCCCGCGCAGTCGCTGCACCTCCTCGATCATGCCTTCATTCAGCCGCTGCCTGAGGCGTTCCGTGATGCGGCGCCGCAGTTCGGCCCGTTCCCAGCGGATGCCGATCACCAACGGCCGGATAGCGGGAAAGGGCTCGCCTTCCACACTGTGGCGCTTCTCGTGGCGGGCAATCTCGATGGCCCGGATGGTTCTGGCCCTGTCCAGCAGGTCGGTGTTGTTGTGCTGATCGGGCCGGAGGGCCAGGAGCATGGCCGCCAGATCCTCGATGCCTCGCCCTTCAAGTTCCCGCCTCAATGCCGGATCTTCCGGCACCTGCACCATTCGGTAGCCGCGCAGGACAGCATCCAGGTACAGGCCTGTGCCGCCGCACACGACCGGCAGGTGACCCCTTGCCGTTATCTCCTTAAACGCAGCGATAAACAGGCTTTGAAAGGCAAAAACGCTGAATTCCGCTCCAGGTTCAAGGATGTCGATCAGGTGATAGGGGACAGTGCCGTATTCGTGCAGGTCCTTGCCGGTGCCGATGTCCATCCGCCGGAATACCTGGCGCGAGTCGGCCGAGATGATCTCGCCGCCCAGTTCGTGGGCCAGGGCCACGGCCAGGCGGGTCTTGCCCGAGGCGGTCGGGCCGAGGATGGTCAGGAGGTTGAAGGGGAGTGGGGTAGTTATTCTGTTCACAATTCTTTGCCCATCGGAGCACTTTTCGTGCGCAACGCTTCCCACAACCGCGCCGGTCCCAGCAGCAGGCGCAGCACATCGGCCTGAACCGCTGTTGAGTTGAGAGCCGCCCGGTCGAGGGCGTTCTGGGCTGAATAGCTTTCGATCAACGCATCCATGAAAAACTTTTGCAGATCAGGGGAGCCGGCAAACTGCTCTTCGGTATTGGAGAGAGCCTGCTGCACCAGTACATCCTTCTCCAGCAGCTTCTCTTTTTTTGTGTTGAGCCAGGCAAGCTTGTCGCCGTCGGTTGTCTCGCTGCCAAAGATCTCATTCACCTTGGCAATGATCTCTGCCAGCCAGACCTTTTCCTTTTCCCGCACCTCGCCGCTGCCCGGGTCGGTGAGCGGCTTCAGTTTGTCGTATTCGCCATTACCCAGGGGAAGATCGCGTTTGCCCTGGTCCTTCAGCTTATGATGGGTAAGGACTACCTTGGAAAGGTCCACTCCTTCACGCTCTCGCCCGAAGTCCAGCAGGGGGAGTAGACGCCGGTAGAAGATTGCTCGCTTTTCAATGGCGGTGTTGCCGTAGTCGAATATCTGGGACAGGAATGAATAGACCCGCTGGAACGCCCCCAGGTTGCGCTTGAACAGGATCAGGGCATTGACCTCGTTCTTGGCTTCCTGCTCAACTGTTTCATCATTCCTGGCTTGTGCAGCCTTCAACCTTTCTCGTACGGCCTTGTAACGCTTCAACAGACGATCGGCAACCGGCTCCAGAGCGGCGGAAAGCTCGGCCTGGCTTGCCTTGGGATTCATCTCCACTCCAACCACCCGTTCCACCTCGTTGTCGTCATAATAGCCTGTGGCGTCCAGCTTCGCCCGGAGGTCATAGACAAGGTTGTGATCGGTAACACCCGCCAGTTCAGCCGTCTTGTAGTACGGTTTGAAGGCTGCCAGTACCTCATCCGGGTCATTGACGAAGTCGAGGATATAGGTAGTGTCCTTGCCCGGATGGGCACGGTTCAGGCGTGAAAGGGTCTGCACCGCCTGGAGACCTGCCAGACGCTTGTCCACATACATGCCGCACAATAGCGGTTGGTCGAAGCCGGTCTGGAACTTGTTGGCGACCAGCAGGATCTGGTACTCCTCCGTGTCAAAGGCCTGGCGGATGTCGCGCCCTTTCAGGTTGGGGTTGAGGCTCTTGCTGGTTTCGGTAAATGGATCGGGTCCGGATTGTTTGTCGTTCTCCTCGCCGGAAAACGCCACGATGGTGCCTACCTTGCAGTCCTTCTGGCCCTTGATGTAGTTATCCAGGGCAAGCTTCCAGCGCACCGCCTCAAGGCGGCTGCCGACAACCACCATGGCCTTGGCCTGACCGTGCAGGAGAGGGGCCACGTTCTCGCGGAAGTGTTCCACCACGATCTGTACCTTTTGGCTGATGTTGTAGGGGTGCAGCCGGACCCAGCGCATGATCCCCTTCAGCGCTTCGTCACGTTCCACCTCTGTATGGTCCAGTTCCTTGCCGCCGGTGGCAAGTTTGAACGCCAGATTGTAGGGGGTGTAATTCTTCAGCACATCCAGAATGAATTTCTCTTCGATGGCCTGGCGCATGGAGTAGACATGGAAGGCAGCCGGGAGGTTGTCCTTGCTGGCGGGAAGATCAGGATTCGGACGCCTGCCAAACAGCTCCAGGGTCTTTGCCTTGGGGGTGGCGGTAAAGGCGACGTAGGTTATGCCGACATCGTTTGCCCGTGCCGACATCTGGGCTGCCAGAATGTCCTCGGTGCTTACCTCACCACCGTCCTCCAGTTCCTTGAATTCCTCGGCGGTTAGTACCGCCTTCAGCTTGGAAGCCGCCTCGCCGGTCTGGGAACTGTGGGCCTCGTCGGCAATCACCGCAAAGCGCTTGCCTTGGGTAGCCGCCAGTTCCTGCACGGCCTTGAGGGCAAAGGGGAAGGTCTGGATGGTGCAGACCACAATCTTCTTTCCGCCGGAGAGCGCCTTGGCCAGCTCGCCGCTCTTGCTGGCGCTTTCCCCCTTGATGGTGGCAACCACTCCGGCGGTGCGCTCGAAGTCAAAGATGGCCTCTTGCAACTGGTCATCCAGCACTGTCCGGTCGGATACCACCAACACCGAATCGAACATCTTTGTGTGGTTGGCATCGTGGAGATCGGCCAGGAAATGGGCGGTCCAGGCGATGGAGTTGGTCTTGCCCGAGCCGGCGGAATGCTGGATCAGATACTTCTGCCCGGCACTCTCTTCCAGCACCGTTGCCAGTAGCTTGCGGGTGGCGTCCAGTTGATGAAAACGGGGGAAGATGATGCCGGTGATCTGTTTCTTGCTGTCACGCCTGGTCACCAGATAGCGGCCGATGATCTCCAGCCAGCTCTCCCGCTCCCAGACCTTTTCCCATAAATAGGCAGTACGGTGCCCTTGCTCGTTGGGCGGGTTGCCCGCCGCGCCGTCATTGCCCTGATTGAAGGGGAGGAAGCTGGTGGCCGCCCCTTGCAGGCGGGTGGTCATCATGACTTCGGAATTGCTCACGGCAAAATGAACCAGCGCCCCACGGGGAAAGTCCAGCAGAGGTTCGGGTGTAGATTGCCCTTTGGGCCGGGGCTGGCGGTCAAAACGGTATTGGTCCACCGCATCCTGCACCGACTGGGTGAAGTTGCTTTTTAGTTCCACCGTGGCAACCGGGATGCCGTTCAGGAACAGCACCAAGTCAAGGGAGTTTTCGTTATGAACGGAGTAGCGCAGCTGCCGCACCACCCGCAGGCGGTTGGCGGCATATTTGGCTTGCAGGTCGGGATTCATGGCCAGAGCAGGCTTGAACTGGGCCAATTGCAGCGGTTGGCGCAGTCCCAGCAGTTCCACGCCGTGGCGCAGTACATCCAGCGTTCCCCGGTCGTCAAGTTGCTTCCTGATACGGTCCAGCAGCGTTGCTTCCGCAGCCGCGCCCTGGTTCTTGGACAGGATTTCCCAGGCTTTGGGCTGGGTGGCCTGAATCCAGGCAATTACATCGGCAGGGAAAAGAGCGTGGCCACGGTCATAGCAGGCAGCGTCGCTCTCGGCATGCAGCCAGCCGTTGGCGGCAAGGTGGGTGCAGAGGTCGTTCTCGAAGTTGATTTCTCTGTGGAGGGTCATAAGACTCCTAAAACTCAGACCAGTCGGACAAGTCTGACTCGTCTGAAAGCTCGTAGTCTGTTTCTTCTTCTTTAACTTTTCCGGCTCCGCGATGCTCTTTACGATAACTGTACAGCCGTTCAGTAAACCCACCGTTTTCGACAAAATCCTTTTCCAGCCGTTCCATCTGGCGGGCAAGCAGGTAAGTGGCCTGGTGGGTCAGACAGAGCAGTATGTTGGCACTGACTTCGGCTGTTGCAGTCTTTAAAGCGCGCAACGCCGACAGCAAAGGTTCGTCAAAAAACTCGGAATTCGCAAGGCCTTCAGACAAGTCTGGCTGACAAAGGCCTTCAGACAAGTCAGACTTGTCCGACCGGTCTGAAGGCTTTTTAAGCTTTCCAGCCAGGCGTGCCCTCATTGCCAGCACTCTCGGCGAGTCTTTCTCCCAGATCGCCAGATCGTTCTGCCGCAGGTAGTCTTCATAGTCGCGGATTAGCTCACCCAGGCTGGCACGGGCGACGCTGGTCAGCTTCAGTTCGGTCTTTTTGGATGTTCCTGAAGCCAGCGAACCCTCGGCAATGTTCTGCACACCGCTGCGGGCAGCTTGCACCATCTGGTCGTTGGTGCGCGAACGCTTGTCAATAAAGCGGCTGCAGAAGATGACCGTGCCGTCGTAGGCTGCCAGTGACACAACAAAGCTGCGCAATTTTCGGTAGCCGCCATGGGGCAGAATGAGGTCGGTTGGTTTGTTCATTGGGTCTGACTAAAGCCTTCCGACAAGCCTGACAAGTCAGACCGGTCTGAGTTTCTCACATCAATCTTCCCGGTGACCGCCGCCGAGATCAGGGCGCTACGGCGCTCCTTGAGCAGGCTGATAGCCTGCTGGGCTTCGCCCACAAGGGTGTCGATTTTGGCGGTTTCGCTATCGAGGAAGGCGACGATGGCTGATTGCTCTACTGTAGGTGGAAGCACAACTGGCAGGTCCATAACATTTGTGGAGGAAATAGAGGCAAGGTTAGTGCTCTGTTTCGACCGAGTCATGAAGTGAAATTGTGCGTAATCGGAGCCTGTAATCGTATTTAGCCATTCAGGTGAAATGATTGTAGGCCGTACAGCAAAGACATGATTCTGGTGAATGCACGTTTCTATTTCACCTTGCCATACATGTCCTCGACCGAGCTTGTCAAAATCGCCACCCTCGTTCATCAGAACATCACCAGCTTTAAGACTATACCGCTCTAAATCTTCAGTAGGGATTTCGATCATCGCCATTTCCTCAAGATCAAAATAGCCGTCTTGGACATTAGCTACGCGTAAAAACGGCACTTCAATTGTGGTCTTGCCGGTATAGACTTTACCCTTGGCCAGGCCTGTCTGAACGGTTGCGACAAACTTCAATCGTGTTACTTCCCACCCCTCCGGCACCTCACCCAGCCACTCAATCCCCGAATCCTTCATCGGCGCATCCGGGTTCAGCCCTTTGGTCACGGCATGAGAGATAACCGCCTGACGTTTTTCCTTCAACAACCCAATCAGCCGTTCCTGCTCTGTAACCAACTCTTCAATCTTGCCAGTTTCGCGGTCAAGGAAGGCGGCGATGGTTTGTTGTTCGGGGAGGGGAGGGAAAGCAATTTTGAAGTTTCGGATAAACTCATCTGGCATACGCTTTTGCCCGCCAGCACCATACATTGAAGCTTCACCCAACTTACGAAATGGTGTTGAAGTGAACAGCAAGTGCAGGTAATCACCTGTGGTTTCATTCTCTTGCGGTCTTGCTACAATAAGCTCGGTTGTTCCGAATCCGATCCCACTCAGCAAGCCTCGCATTACGGCACCCTTCCCATTTTCAAAGCACGGTGTAATCTTCGCAACCGTTACGTCACCTTCACGGAAATAGGTGTATCCATTTTCAACATCACATAGAGTTCGTGTTTTTTCCAAAATTAATGAGCCGTCATCACCAACAGCTTCCATAGGCAAAAACGACACTTCTGTATCTCTATCGAGCTTGGCAATCTCGCTTTTTGAAGGATTTAGCTGAGTAACAAAGCGTAGTCGTTTTACCTCCCACCCCTCCGGCACCTCCCCCAGCCACTCAACCCCGCTCTCCTTGTAGCGCTCGTATCGCGGAAAGCTCATGCACTTAACCCCTTGATCATCTCCACGATCCGGTCGGTACACAACTTCAGGTCGGCATCAATGGCAGACAGTTCGCGGGGCGGCTGGAACACGTAGAAATGCCGGTTGAAGGGGATTTCATACCCTACCTTGGTCTTCTCGTGGTCGATCCAGGCATCGGGTGCATGGGGCAGCACCTCCCGCTTGAAGTAGGCGTTCACATCCTCTTTTAGAGGCACATTCTCCGTATCCCGCAGGCTGCTGTCCGGCTGAGGCTTCCCTTTCAGCTTCCCTTTGCTTCCCAATATGATCTTCCCCTGTTCATCCCGCAACGGCCTCTCCACCGTAATGGTGCGATAGCCAAAGGCGCTGTTGTTGAATATACGGCTGATCGGCTTGCCGCCTGCCTCCGTCTCCACAAATCCGCCGAACAGGCGGGTAATCTCGGCGATGTGCTCGTCGGACAGCTCCTTGCGCTTGCTCCCCAGGCTCTTGCGCATCTTCTGCCAGAAGGCGGAGGCGTCGATGAGTTGCACCTTTCCCTTGCGGGCCTTCGGCTTGCGGTTGCTGATGATCCAGACATAGGTGGAGATGCCGGTGTTGTAGAACATATCGGTGGGCAGGCCGACAATGGCCTCCAGCAGGTCGTTCTCCAGCACATAACGGCGGATCTCACTCTCGCCGGAGCCGGCGCCGCCGGTGAAGAGCGGCGAACCGTTCAGAACTATTCCGAAGCGGCTGCCCCCTTCGGCGGCAGGACGCATCTTGGCGATCAGATGCAGCAGAAAGAGCATGGAGCCGTCGGACACTCGGGGCAGGCCGGGACCGAAGCGGCCATTGAACCCTTGGCTCTCATGCTCCTTGCGGACTTCCTTCTCAACCTTTTTCCATTCCACGCCAAAAGGGGGATTGGAAAGCATGTAGTCGAACTTGCGGTGCGGGTGGCTGTCATCGGAAAGAGTGTTGCCAAAGACGATGTTGGCTACGTCCTGCCCCTTGATGAGCATGTCGGCCTTGCAGATAGCGTATGATTCGCCGTTCAGCTCCTGACCGAACGCAGTCAGCCGCGCCTGGGGATTGTGCTCTTCCAGGTATTCGCCCGCCACAGAGAGCATGCCGCCTGTTCCCGCCGTAGGGTCATAAATGGTGCGCACCACGCCCGGTTTGGCCAGCACGTCGTCATCCTCGATGAACAGCAGGTTGACCATGAGGCGGATAACTTCGCGGGGGGTGAAGTGTTCCCCGGCGGTTTCATTGGAAATCTCGGCGAACTTCCGAATCAGCTCCTCAAACACCAGCCCCATCTGGTGGTTGTCCACCGCTTCGGGGTGCAGGTCGATCTGGGCAAACTTTTCGGCCACGATGTACAGCAGGCCGCACTTGGCAAGGCGCTCCACCTGGGTGTGGAAGTCGAAGCGCTCGAAGATGTCCCGCACCTCCGGGGAAAAGGCCTGGATGTAGCTGAACAGGTTCTCGCGGATATGGTCCTGATCCCCCATCAGTCTTTTCATATCCAGGGGAGAGGTGTTGTAGAAACTCTGCCCGGCCTTTCGCAGCAAGAACGGCTCAGGATTGAGCCCGGTCTTCAGCTTCTCGGCATGCTCGGCCAGAACGGTTTCCTTTGTTGGCTCAAGCACGCAGTCAAGGCGGCGGAGAACGGTGAAGGGAAGAATTACCTTGCCATAGTCGGATTGTTTGTAGTCGCCGCGGAGAAGATCGGCAACGGACCAAATGAAGGAGGAAAGAGCTTGCTGGTTCATGGGGTTGGTTCTTTCGGTCAGGCGATGAAATGGAGATTATGCACTGTATATTACGGATTAAGGTTGTTCAAGAGAGTTGTTAGGCTCCATTTCTCAGACAAAAAGCGGAACGCTGGAACCCAGGCCATGAACGACACTGGTGAACGCATCCCGGTTTTCAAGTTTGTCCCGTCCGAATCGCTTGAAAAACAGATCCTGGATATATGGAATCCGCGAGGTGCCACCGGTCAGAAAGACCGTATCCATCTGCGCCGGAAGTAGGCCCGACCTGGCGATCACCTCATCGATGCAGTCCGCAATGTGCTTGAAATTTTCTGCATTGATGGCCTCAAACCCATCCTTGTCAATTTCCTCGCTGATAAACAGATCTCGCTCAGTGAAGTTTATCAAGGCCCGCTCCATATCGGAAAGCTCGCACTTGGCCTTTTCAATGGCCTGAAACAGGAAAAAACCGTAATTGTCGCTGATTATATTCTCCAGGTGGTCTATTGCCTTGCGGTCATCGGTTGTGCTTTTGATCACCCGGATATGCTCCGTGGTCTTGCGTGCTCTCAGCAGCGGTATTCTATGCCACTGGCAAAGTGTGTAAATGATACTCTTGGGGACATTGACCCACTCATCCTTGCCCATGGTCTTATAGCGGGCGTAGCGGCCGAAATAGCGTGCAACCTTATCCCACATGATTTGCGAATCGAACTTATCTCCTGCCACATAGACACCACCCATTGAGAGTACGTCACTGCGTCGGTCCGAGCGGTCAAAGGCGCCACCTTTGACGCGGATTACCGAAAAGTCCGAAGTGCCCCCACCAAAATCACCGATGAATACGATCCGTTCCTGCCCGGACTGTAAAGACTCTTCAAAGGCCAGGGCAGCGGCAACCGGCTCATACTGGAACCAGATATTTTTGAAGCCTGCCTTGCGAGCAGCCCTTTCCAGTCGTTGCTGGGCCACGGCATCCTTGGCGGCATCCGTGGAAAACACCACCGGTCGCCCCAAAATCACGCTCTCCACGGAGCAGCCCACGAACGCTTCTCCGCAGGCCTTGAGTTTCCTGAGAATTATGGCTACCAGATCATCGATTGCGTAACGCTTGCCAAACACCTCGGTATGTTCGAAAGTCGTATTCGGCAGAAAGGTCTTGATCGACTGCATAAAGCGCCCTGCGGCCCCGTCGCCCACATAGTGCCGGATAGCTTCGTTCCCGGCATAGATTTCGTTGTCCTCGTTAAAATATAGCACCGAGCGCATAAGCTCTTTTGAGCCATCATTGCTGTCAACTGCAACCACTTCAACTGTACCGTTCCTGTATACTGAAAGCGCCGAATTTGTTGTGCCAAAGTCAATACCGAATACGATCTGCAAAAAAACTCCTTTATAGGCTCTAAATTTTATTTGAGGGCAAGCTGTGGGCCTTACACGAAGACAAGTTTCAGGTTTGCGGCATTTCTTCGCCATGCAGCACGGAGAAAAGCCTTTCCGCCACGCCC
>MTLD01000115.1_pt1 | contig 20421 bp, 18 predicted proteins | sample 1982471 | NCBI WGS metagenome assembly MTLD01 (sample SAMN05712604, study PRJNA340218) | biofilm metagenome | isolation source: sample SPM anode biofilm adapted to -50 mV | place: USA | collected 2012-02-03 | reverse complement strand
GCTGGTGGTGCTTCGCGTTTTAAGCGATTGATCTGCTTGATCATGATGAAAACCACAAACGCCATGATGGTGAAGTCAACAAGCGTATTGATGAACAGGCCATAATTGATGGTCGCTGCACCGGCCTTTTTTGCTTCGGCGAGGGTTTCGAATTCTTTTCCGGACAGGTTGATAAACAACGCCGAGAAATCCATTTTTCCCAGCAACATTCCCAGCGGGGGCATGACGATGTCATTGACAAAGGATTGGACAACCTTGTTGAAAGCGGCGCCGATAATGATGCCTACTGCCAGGTCGATGACATTTCCCTTTAATGCGAATTCCTTGAATTCCTTGAACATCGTTGTCTCCGTCGATTTGTGGGATCATTGTCAATAACAGTCTGGGTTTGCTTAAAAAATCAAAGCAGTTGAGTTGCTGTTATTTGCTTCGAGAGCCGTATGGTGGAATAGGCTGCTCCGTAAAAAAAGGTTTTACTCAACGCGTGATAGCTGCTGCAGTAGAGTCTCTTGGAAATTAATAGGATTTTAGCTTAAAAAATTGGTAATTCAAGTTAGTTTTTACGATTTGTTTCTCCTGTGGTACATTTATGTAAATTTTAAAGACAGTTTAAACGCCAATTCGCCAAACAGATCTATCCGGCCAAGTGTTAATATCTGCCGGTGTACCGAAGCCGAAACGAAAGGAGAACAGCCATTCAACCCCTCGACACCATACGAAACTTCGGCATCATCTCCCATATCGATGCCGGCAAGACCACCGTGTCGGAGCGAATCCTCTTCTATAGTGGGGAAACCCACAAGATGGGGGAGGTGCACAACGGCCTGGCAGTCATGGACTGGATGCCCCAGGAGCAGGAGCGGGGAATCACCATTACCGCCACTGCCACCACCTGCCGTTGGGGTGAGTACCGCTTCAACCTAATCGATACTCCCGGGCATATCGATTTTACCATTGAGGTGGAAAGAACGCTCAGGGCCTTGGATGGAGCAGTGGCAATCTTCAGCGCCGTGGAAGGGGTTCAGCCCCAGAGCGAGTCTGTCTGGCGCCAGGCCGACCGTTACAGTGTGCCCCGGATCTGCTTCATCAACAAGATGGACCGGGTCGGCGCTGATTATCTTAAAACCCTAAGCCAGATGGAGGAGAGGCTCAAGGCCCGTCCGGTGCTGCTGCAACTCCCCATCGAAGAGGATGGCGCTCTTGCGGGAGTGATCGATCTGGTGAGTGTTGAAGCACTCTTCTTCGATGAAAGCGACCTGGGAAAGACCGTGCGGAGGGGAGCGGTCCCGGCGGCCCTGGTCGAGCCGGTGACGGCAGCGCGTCTGACTTTGACCGAAACTGTTGCGGATTTCGACGATTCGATCTTGACCGATTTTCTCGAAGGAAGGCCTGTGGACGGCCATCGCCTGAAGGAGGCATTGCGCAGAGGAACCATCGCCTGCCGAATCTTTCCGGTCCTGATAGGTTCGGCACTGCGCAACAAAGGAATCCAGCCCTTGCTGGACGCGGTCGGCCAATATCTCCCGTCACCTTTGGATGCCAGGCCTGTGGCGGGCCGCCACCCATTGACCGGCGAACAGGAGACGGTTAGATGCGATCCTGGCGCCCCGTTGCGCGCCCTGGCCTTTAAGGTGATGTCCGACGAAGGGCGGATGCTCACCTACCTGCGCCTCTACTCAGGCACCATCCGTCCCGGCAGTTCAGTGTACAACACAACGAGGCAGAAATCCGAGAGGGTCGGCAGGCTATTCCATATGCACTCACACCGGCGGGAGGAGATAAATGCAGCTACTGCCGGAGATATTGTTGCCGTACTCGGCTTCAGGGAAACACTCACCGGCGACACACTGTGCGATCCGGAACATCACTTGGTGCTGGAAGGACTTTCCGTGCCGGAGCCGGTAGTGTCGATTGCCGTTGAGCCGAAAGCGGCGGAAGACCGCAAAAAATTTCCTGGTGCCCTGGAGAGGCTGCAATGGGAAGACCCCACCTTCCGAGTTCACGAGGACGAGGAGACCGGTCAGACCATCCTTACCGGCATGGGTGAACTCCACCTGGAGATTATAGTGGACCGGCTCGAACGGGAGTGTGGCGTACGGGTTACGACCGGACGGCCCAGGGTGGTTTACCGGGAAACCTTGCGCCGGGCCGTCACCCGCAAGGAATTGTTCCGCAGGGAAGGGGAGGGAAGGATAGATGTCGGAGAGGTCCACCTGCGGCTCACCCCATTGCCCCGCAGCAGCGGGTTGCGGATCTTGTTGCCGCCAGCGACTGCCACCATCACTCCGGAGTTGTTGAAGGCGGTCGAGGAAAGTCTTTACCAAGGGTGCCAGGCCGGCTGCCGGACCGGTTACCCGCTAACCGACCTGGAGGTCGAGGTGCTGGACATTCCCTTTGAGCAGGGAGTGACAAGCGAGTCCGGCATCAAGGCCGCTGCCCAGCGGGGCGTGCTCATGGCGGCCCGCGAAGGGAGCCCGTACCTTCTGGAGCCGCTCATGGCCCTGGAACTGACTTTGCCGGCGGAATATCTGGGCAGGGTCCTCGGTACCCTGCAACAGAAAGGGGGCAGGGTAGAGGGGGGAAGCATTGGTCGCGGCGATATCGAGGTACTGCATGCGACCGTGTCCCTGGCCGAGATGTTCGGTTACATGACCGAATTGCGCAGCGCCACCAAGGGGAGGGGCGGGTACACCATGGAATTCTCCCGATTTGAAGAGGCACCGGCAGAAATCCAGCATCGCTTCGGCCTGGAATAAGCATAATGAATTGTGAGGACATATCGTGAAAGATCACGACAAAACAGGGATATATATAATAGTTGCCATGACCGAAGACGGGATTATCGGCAAAGGGAATGAATTGCCATGGCGAATTTCAGAGGAGTTGAAGCTCTTTAAAAAACTGACTCTTGAGAGCACGGTAATCATGGGGCGACATACCTTTGAGTCCATAGGCCGGTCATTACCGGACCGAAACAACATAGTCGTCAGTTCCACCTTGCCTCCCAGGGAAGGATTACAGATCGCGAAAAACCTGGATGAGGCCCTGATGCTTGGGTATTCGTTGGAAAAGAAGATTTTTGTCATTGGCGGAGCGGAACTATACGAAAAGGCACTTTCAGTGGCCGATTATATGTATGTTTCCCGGATTCATGATCGTTACGAAGGTGACGTACGATTTCCCCAATACGATAAAAGCCTTTGGCACCTGGACTATGAAGTTGGTTTCGATGAGTTTACGCTATGCTTCTATTCAAGGACGCCCAAGCAGTAGGACCGTTCCCGCAGTTGACACCTCATCCGGCCCTCGGCCGTCTTCTCCTTTACGACTGCCGTGTCATCGGTAAAAAATTACTGGCGGTTGATCAGTTCCAGTAACTACCACTTTCTTGTATTTTTAATAATATCTGATAAATTGTACTCATGAATGAAATTACCTTTGACGATATCGGCCCGGCCAGGATAATCCGGCTTTATTCCGCCAAGGAAGGTCTGCACGCCGTGGTGGTGATCGACAATATCGCCCTGGGTCCGGCCATTGGCGGCGTCAGGATGTCGCCTGCCGTAACAGTGGAAGAGGTCATGCGCCTGGCCCGGACCATGACCCTCAAGAATTCCATTGCCGGTCTGCCCCATGGCGGTGCCAAGGCAGGGATAATCGCTGATCCGGTCAGCCCGCTGAAGGAGCGCTGGTTTCGGGTCTTTGCCCGCATGATCAAGGATCTCGACGAGTATATCCCTGGCCCGGACATGGGCTGCGACGAAACCGCAATGGCCTGGATTCATGACGAAACCGGCCGTTCGGTGGGGCTGCCCGAAGAGCTAGGCGGTTTGCCTCTGGACAAACTGGGCGCCACTGGGTTCGGCCTGGCCGAGTGCGCCGAAGTGGCCGCGCCGTTTGCCGGTATCCAGCTGGCAGGGGCACGGATCGCCCTGGAGGGTTTCGGCAGCGTTGGCAAGGCCGCTGCCCGTTATCTCACTGCAAAAGGGGCAATCCTGGTGGCGGTATCGGACTCGCGGGGGGCGGTACATAACCCGTCGGGCATGTCTGCCGAGGAATTGATGGTCATAAAACAGGAAACCGGCAGCGTCATGCATCATGGCAAGGGCACCCGTATCCGGTCCAGTGAACTGTTCGGCATTGATTGCGACATCCTCATTCCAGCCGCCACACCGGACGTGATCCATGAGGGGAACGTGGCCAACATAAAGGCCCGCATGATCTTGCAGGGTGCCAACATCCCGGCCACGCCAGGGGCGGAGCAAATGCTTCACGAGCGCAACGTTCTGGTTGTGCCGGACTTCATCGCCAATGCCGGCGGAGTCATCATGGCGGCCATGGAACATGCCGGCAGTACGGAACAGGAGGCCTTTGCGGCCATTGCGGACCGGATCAGGAAAAATTCCCGCAAGATCCTTGAAAAGGCGGCAGCGGAACAGCTCCTTCCCAGGGCCGCGGCTGTCATCCTGGCCCGCGAGAGGGTTTGCACGGCCATGGCCTACCAGGATTACTGAGGTTCCTTCCCTTTCAGGTCATCCCATCTCAAGTGCTTTCTATGAACAACAGCGCCGGGTCCTCCAGGTAGCGCACGACCTTGCCCAGAAACAGGGCCGCATCGGCGCCGTCGGTTACACGGTGGTCAAAGGTCAGCGCCAGCGGCAGGATCTTGCGGATAGCGATCTGGCCTTTGTGCACCCATGGGCGCTCGCTGATCCGGCCGCACCCCATGATCGCCACATCGGGCCAGTTGATGATCGGGGTGGCAAAGGTACCGCCAAAGTGCCCGTAGTTGGTGATGGTAAAGCTGCTTCCCTTGAGTTCCTCGATGCCGATGGTCCGCTCCCGGGCCTTGATCCCCAGTTCATGGATTTCCACTGCCAGTTCGAGAATGCTCTTTTTGTCCACGTCCCGAATGACCGGCACCATCAGGCCGTCAGGGGTCTCCACGGCAATGCCGAAATGGTAGTGCTGTTTGAGGATGATCGTCTCTGTGGCGTCATCGATGGCGGCGTTCAGGTAGGGGTGTTCGCGCAGGGCGTGCTGGGCGGCCTTGATGAAGAATGGCATGAACGTCAGGTGCGTGCCGCGCGATTCGACCTCGTGCTGCTCCCGTTCGCGCAGTACCCATAGTTCGGTGATGTCGGCCTCCTCCATGCCGCTGACAAAGGCGGTTGCCCGCTGGGAGGCGATCACGTTACGGGCAATGGTGCGCCGCAACCCCCGCAGAGGCAGCCTCTCCACAGGCCCGAATCTGTCCGCGGCCAGCTGCGGCTGGGGCTGAACCGCTTCCCGGTCCAGGTCTTCCGGGGTGATGCTGCCCCGGGGGCCGGTACCCCGGATGTTCCCCAGGTCGATGCCACGCTCCCGGGCCAGCTTACGTACCAGGGGGGTGGCCAGTACCTCGAAGGTCTGCCTGGTTGCAGATTCGGAGTCTTCATCTTCGGCCTCGGGCAGCACACCGACGATGCCGACCGACCCGCGGTTCGTATTTGCGGCATCCCCTGCCTCGGCAATGGTGAGCAGTATCTCGCCGACCCTGGCGGTATCCCCCTCCCGGCAATTGATGCGGCTGATTATGCCGGCCCTGGGCGTAGGCACTTCCACCACGGCCTTGTCGGTCTCCACCTCTGCTATGGCCTGGTGCTCAACGACCCGGTCACCCTCCTTTACCAGCCACTTGCGCAGCTCGACCTCGGTTATACCTTCACCCAGGTCCGGGAGCTTGAATTCAAAAGGCATATAAGCGCTCCTTTGTTGCATGGAACTTATGGGACGGATAGGACACATGGTGATTTATGTGTATTATTCGTCCTTTGGTCTAATATTGCAGCACCTCATCCAATGCCGCTCTGATCTGCTCCGCTGTCGGCAGATAGTGATCGATCAGCTTGCCCAGGGGAACCGGCACATCCGGGGCTGTTACCCGCAGCACCGGTGCCCGCAGGTGGAGGATGGCGTCTTCGGCGACCGTGGCGGCGATTTCGGCGCCAAGGCCGCAAGTCTTGATTGCCTCGTGGACTATGACCGCCCGCCCGGTTTTCCGGACCGATGCCAGCACGGTTTCGGCATCAAAGGGGCTAAGGGTGAGCAGATCGATCACATCCGCACTGTATGGTTCGACCGCCTTCAGTACTCGCTCCAGCATGCTTCCCCAGGCAATGACGGTGACGTTGTCACCTGTCCTGGCCAACCGCGCCCGCCCCAGTTCCGTGAGGTACTCACCTTCAGGCACTTCTTCCCGGATGAGGCGGTAGAGCCTGGTCGGCTCCAGGAAGAGGACAGGGTCCGGGTCGCGCAGGGCTGCCAGCATAAGGCCCTTTGCGGTGTATGGCCCTGACGGCGCCACCACCTTGATGCCGGGAATGTGGCAGAAGATCGCCTCACTGCTCTCCTCGTGCAGTTCCGGGGCCTTGATGCCGGCGCCATATGGGGTCCGCACCACCAGGGGACAGGTGTAACGGCCGCGGGAACGGGTGCGCAGCCGTGCCCCATGGGCCGACAGCTGGTCAAGGGCGGAATAGATGAACCCCATGAACTGGATTTCGGCCACCGGCCGCAGGCCATAGGCGGCCATGCCGATGGCCGCGCCGACAATGCCGGACTCGGCTAAGGGGGTGTCGATCACCCGCTCCGCACCAAAGTGCTCCCTCAGACCCTCGGTGACCCGGAACACGCCGCCGTCACGGCCCACATCCTCGCCCATGACAACGACCCGGTCGTCCCGCGCCATCTCCTCGCGCAAGGCAAGGTTGATTGCCTGTACCATATTGAGCTTTGCCATGTCAGAGCCCTTCCTGCTGCCTGGTTTGTCGTGGAGAGAGCGATGCGCAGGCATGTTCGAACATATCGGCCGCAGCAGGCGGCGGGAATCCTTCCATCTCATGCACTGCCTCGTCCATGGCGGCCGATGCCCTTGATCTGGCTTCCCTGCCATAGTCCTCGTTCCAGAACCCCTGGGCCGCCATGAAGCGCTCCAGGCGCAGGATCGGGTCCCGGGCGCGCCAGGCTGCCACCTCTTCGGCTGATCGGTAACGGCCGGCGTCATCGGCCGTGGTATGGTCCGCCACTCGGTAGGTGAGGCACTCGATGAAGGTGGGACCACCGTTGCCCCGGGCCTTTTCCAGGGCGTTCCGGGTGGCGCAGTAAACGGCGAATACGTCATTGCCGTCCACCTGGATCCCCTCGAAGCCGTAAGCAACGGCCTTCTGGGCCAGGCTGGCGGCAGCGGTCTGCTCCTTGACCGGAATCGATATGGCCCACTGGTTGTTCTGGCAGATGAAGACAACCGGCAAGCGGAATACCCCGGCCATGTTGAATCCTTCGTGGAAGTCACCCTTGGAGGTGGCGCCGTCGCCGAAATAGGCCACCACCGCAATCGGATCACGGCGGTAACGGGCCGCCATGGCAGCACCCACGGCATGGGGGATGTGCGTGCCTACTGATACGCAGAAGGGAAAGATGTTCAGATGATCCGGCGTCAGCTGTCCGCGCTCGTCGCCTGACCAGTACTGAAATATCTGCGCGATCGGATAGCCGAGACTCAGGTGCACCCCTGTTTCCCTGAACGAGGGAAATACCCAGTCAACCGGCTTGATGGCCATGGCACTGCCGACCTGGGCCGCCTCCTGACCCATGATTGGTGGGTAGGTGCCGAGCCGCCCCTCCCGTTGCAGGGCCAGGGCGCGCTGGTCAAAGGCCCGTGCCAGCAGCATCAGTTCGTACATTTTACGGATTTCCTCATGGGACAATTCCGGCATGAGCGCTGCGTCGGCAATGCCGTTTTCATCCAGAATGCTCATCCGCGTGACCTTGAATTCGGCAATGACTTCATTGGGCATGGCTTGTTCTCATTTGCCTTGGATTGTAGCAACTTTGTTAATGAGTTTAGCCGCCATTGCATGAATGTCAACGGATGCCTGCATTGCACAACCTGGATTCAGGGTTATACTTTTTAAAAATTTATTTGGAGATGCTCATGGAGAACAGGAGTTCGCCGGGCAGGCTGTTGCGCGCCTACCTGGCCGAGGAAAGACCTTTGCAGGTGGTGGGCACCATCAATGCCTATGCCGCCCTCATGGCCGAACGTGTAGGCTTTCGGGCGCTCTATCTCTCGGGGGCCGGCGTGGCCAATGCCTCGTTAGGCTTGCCCGACCTGGGGATGACCACGCTCAACGATGTCCTGGAGGACGTGCGCCGGATCACCTCTGCCAGTTGGCTGCCGCTCCTGGTAGACGCGGATACCGGCTGGGGGCATGCCTTCATGGTAGGCCGGACCGTGCGGGAAATGATCAAGGCCGGCGCTGCCGGAGTTCACATAGAGGACCAGGTGGCGGCCAAGCGCTGCGGCCACAGACCGGGCAAGGCCCTGGTGGCATCCGGGGAGATGGTGGATCGCATCAAGGCGGCCGTGGATGCGCGCATTGACCCGGATTTCGTGATCATGGCACGCACCGATGCCGTAGCCGTGGAGGGGCTGGACGCTGCCATTGAACGGGCCTGTTGCTACCGCGAGGCCGGGGCCGACATGCTATTTCCAGAAGCCTTGCTGAGTCTGGAGGATTACCGGCGCTTCGCTGATGCGGTTGATATCCCGCTACTGGCCAATATGACCGAATTCGGCGTCACACCGCTGTTCAGCACTGAGGAGCTGGCAGGTGTCGGGGTAAGCATGGTGCTTTACCCGCTTTCCGCTTTCCGCGCCATGAATGCCGCAGCCCTGAGGGTCTACCAGGCAATCAAGGGGCATGGCACCCAAATGGGAATGGTGGGAGAAATGCAGAGCCGCAATGAGTTGTATGATTTTCTCGGTTACCATGACTATGAACGCAGACTCGATAAGATTTTCGGAAAGGAGACCAAGACATGACCACACCATCATACAGCCCCGGGCTGGAAGGGGTAATTGCCGGGGAAACTGCGATCAGCACGGTCGGCAAAAAGGGTCTGGGGCTGACGTACCGCGGTTATTCCATCTATGACCTTGCCGAGCATGCCACGTTCGAGGAGGTGGCGTACCTGCTGATCCACGGCAACCTCCCCACTTTGAGTGAACTGGATGCCTACCGGACACTTCTTTTGACCATGCGCTGCCTGCCGCCGGGGCTGAAAACCGTGCTGGAACAGCTGCCGGCCACTGCCCACCCCATGGACGTGTTGCGCACCGGCTGCTCTGCCCTGGGCGCCCTGGAACCCGAGAGTGTGGATAATGACCAGTATCGGGTGGCAAACCGTCTGATCGCCTGCTTCCCTTCCATGCTGCTTTACTGGCACCACTACCACACCTGCGGGGAACGGATCTCCACCAAGAGCTCGGAAGGAAGCCTGGCCGGCCATTTCCTGCATCTCCTGCACGGCAGACCGCCCGGAGAACTGCAGCGCCGTGCCATGGACGTGTCACTGATCCTTTATGCGGAACATGAATTCAATGCCTCGACCTTTTCGGCGCGGGTCACTGCCTCGACCCTGCCGGATTTCCATGCCGCGGTCACTTCGGCCATAGGTACCCTCAGGGGGCCGCTCCATGGCGGCGCCAACGAGGAGGCCATGCGGCTGATTGACCGTTTTGCTACGGAAGCCGAGGCAGAGCAGGGTCTGATGGCAATGCTGGCCCGCAAGGAGAAGATCATGGGGTTCGGCCACCGGGTCTACAAGCAGGCCGATCCCCGCTCGGCAGTGGTCAAGGAGTGGTCCCGCCGCCTGTGCGAGGCAGCTGGCAACATGCGACTCTACCGGGTCTCAGAGCGTATCGAGGCGTTGATGCAACATGAGAAGAACCTCTACCCGAACCTGGATTTCTACAGCGCCTCCGCCTATCACCTGTGCGGCATCCCGACCGCCATGTTCACCCCGGTCTTTGTCTTTGCCAGGATATCGGGCTGGTCGGCGCACATCATCGAACAGCGGAGCGCCAACAAGCTGTTCCGTCCGGTGGCGGCATATACCGGGCCAGAGCCAAGAAAGTACGTGCCCCTGGAGAAACGATGATGATAATTCCGCTCTTTGTTCAGTATCTTGCTGGCGATCAAGTCCCCCTTTGACAAAGGGGGAAGAACAAGTTTGAAAATCCTGCACAAATCATGATGATATTCGAGTTTCTTGGAGGCAGCCATGACAACCCAGGCAGTACTGAATATCCGTCCCGAACCTGACCCGGAAATGCTGGAAATAGCCAACTATGTCGGGTTCCATGACATTAACAGCGAAGAGGCCTATGCCAATGCCGCCTATTCTCTTATGGATGCACTGGGCTGCGCGCTGCTCGCGCAACGTTTTCCCGAGTGTACCCGCATGCTGGGGCCTTACATACCGGGAACCGTGGTGCCCAACGGTGTACGGGTTCCGGGGACCCGGCACGTGCTGGATCCGGTAACCGGTGCCTTTGATATAGGCACCATGATCCGTTGGCTGGACTATAACGATACCTGGCTGGCTGCCGAGTGGGGCCATCCCTCCGACAACCTGGGGGGCATACTGGCCGTTGCCGATTACGTCAGCAGGGGGAATCTGGCGGTTGGCAAGGCTCCGCTCAGCATGGGAGATGTGCTGACCTCAATGATCAAGGCCCACGAGATCCAGGGGGTGATGGCGCTGGAAAACAGTTTCAACCGGGTCGGCCTGGATCATGTTGTCCTGGTGAAGCTGGCCACGGCAGCAGTGGCCACAAAGCTCCTGGGAGGGAGACGGGACCAGATCGTCAATGCCATCTCTCTGGTATGGGTGGACGGCCAGAGCCTGCGCACCTATCGGCATGCCCCCAATACCGGCCCCCGCAAGTCGTGGGCCGCTGGCGACGCCACCAGTCGCGGGGTGCAGCTGGCGCTGATGGCGGTTGCAGGAGAGGCGGGTTATCCCAGCGCCCTGAGTGCCAAGGGGTGGGGATTCTATGATGTCTCGTTCCGTGGCGAGAAATTCAGCTTCCCAAGGAATTACGGCTCGTACGTGATGGAAAATGTCCTGTTCAAGGTGGCCTTTCCGGCCGAGTTTCATGCCCAGACCGCCGTGGAATGCGCCTTGACGCTTCATCCCCAGGTGAATGGCCGGTTCGATCAGATCGACTTCATCGTTATCTCAACGCAGGAGTCGGCGGTCAGGATCATCAGCAAGACCGGACCGCTCTACAATTCCGCCGACCGGGACCATTGCCTGCAGTACATGACCGCAATCGGGCTGATCTTCGGTGAACTGACCGCCGATCACTACGGGGACAAGGTGGCCGGTGACCCGCGCATAGACAAGCTCCGTGAAAAAATGGAGGTTGTGGAGGAACCGCGCTATTCTCGGGATTACCTCAATCCCGACAAACGCTCCATCGCGAACGCGGTGCAGGTCTTTTTCAAGGATGGTAAATGCACGGAACGGGTGGAGGTGGAGTATCCCATAGGCCACCGCCGCAGACGGCAGGAGGCGTTGCCGTTGCTGGTGCAGAAGTGCCGTAACAATTTGGCAACATGCCTCGCAACCGACCGGGTCGAGGCGTTCATCGAGCTCTGCCTTGACAGGCAACGGCTGTCTGCCACGCCGGTCAACGAATTCATGGAAATGTTGACAATATGAGCGAGCCGATCTGGGTGCCTTCGCAGGAGCGGGTGCAAGAGGCCAATCTGACCCGTTTTATGGCATTTTCCAGTCAGAGGCGTGGTATGGCCTGTGCGAACTACGCAGAGCTTTATCATTGGTCTGTCACCGATATCCCCGGTTTCTGGGGTACCATGTGGGAATTTGCCGGGGTGGTTGCTTCCAGAGGGTATGAGCGGGTGGTTGACAACCCGGACCGGATGCCTGGTGCCAGCTGGTTTCCTGGGGCCTGTCTGAATTTTGCCGAGAACCTCCTCCGCTTTCGGGATGAGCGCATTGCCATCATCTTCAAAGGGGAGGAGAGGGGAGTCGTTCGGATCAGCTATGGGGAACTGTTCGACAGGGTATCCGGGCTGGCGCGGGCGTTGCGCATGACAGGCGTGGTGGCTGGTGACCGGGTGGTTGGATTCATGCCCAACATGCCTGAAACAGTGATCGCCATGCTGGCGGCAGTGAGCCTTGGGGCGGTCTGGTCGGCCTGTTCGCCTGATTTCGGCATCCATGGCGTACTGGACCGTTTTGGCCAGATCGAGCCCAAGGTGCTCTTCACTACCGATGGTTACCGGTACAATGGCAAACGCTACGACTCCCTGGAGCGGTTGGGTGCCATTGTCAATGCCATCCCTGCCATCAGGCGCGTGGTGGTGGTTCCCTATCTGGAAGACCGACCCTTCATTGGAGCGGTTGCCCATGCCGTTCGCTATGACGAATTCGTTGCCGGCACCGATTCTGCCCAGATCGAATTTGTGCAGTTAGCCGCAGATCACCCCCTGTACATCATGTATTCCTCGGGCACCACCGGACCGCCTAAATGCATGGTCCAGGGGAGTGGTGGGATTCTGGTCAACCACATGAAGGAGCTGATCCTGCATACCGACCTGAAGCGGGATGACACCATAATCTACCTGACCACCTGCGGCTGGATGATGTGGCACTGGCTGGTGAGTTCGCTGGCAGTGGGTGCGGCAATCGTGCTCTATGACGGGCATCCGTTCCATCCTGACCCGCGGGCGCTCTGGCAATTTGTGCAGGACGAGCAAATCACCGTGTTCGGCACCAGCGCCAGCTACCTGACTTCGCTGGGAAAGACCGGGTTCTGTCCTGCCGATGATTTCGATCTCACCAGTTTGCGGACCCTCCTTTCCACAGGTTCACCGCTGTCCGCGGAGGGTTTTCAATTCGTCTACGACAGGATCAAGGCCGACATCCAGCTGGCATCCATTTCCGGCGGCACTGACCTGAACGGCTGCTTTGCCCTGGGGAATCCCCTTGGACCGGTCTACCCGGGTGAACTGCAGTGCCGGGGCCTCGGCATGGGGGTCGAGGTGTTTGATGAATCCGGCGAGCCTGTGGTTGGAACACCTGGCGAACTGGTCTGCACGGCGCCGTTTCCCTCCATGCCGCTCTATTTCTGGAATGATCCGGAGGGTTCCCTGTACCGCAAGGCGTATTTCCAGCGTTTTCCGGGTGTCTGGGCCCATGGGGACTGGTGTGAGCTGACCGATACGGGCGGAATGATCATATACGGCCGCTCCGATGCGACCCTCAACCCGGGCGGGGTGCGGATAGGGACGGCCGAGATCTACCGCGTGGTGGAAAAATATCCGGATATTGCCGACAGCCTGGCGGTCGGGCAGAGGTGGGAGGGGGATGAACGGGTGATCCTCTTTGTCCGGCTTGCGTCCGGAACACTGTTCAGCAAGGAATTGCAGGAACGGTTGCGCCAGGCGATCCGCGAAAATGTCTCACCGCGCCATGTGCCGGCCCGGATTATCCCGGTGGCCGACATACCCTACACCATCAACATGAAGAAAGTGGAGCTGGCAGTCAGGAATGTCATCCACAACGAACCGGTCAGGAACCGCGATGCCCTGGCCAATCCCGGCTCATTGGAGCTTTACCGCGATCTTCCCGAATTGCGGAGTTGAGTCTGAAGATGGTTTATGCGGCCAAGTGCCCGTGGCAGTGGTAATATATATGATATAGATTCTGCCGCGAAAGGAGTCGGATCATGCCAAAGGTAGCGTTATTTGTCAGGCTGGAAGCAATGCCGGGAAAGGAACGGGATGTGGAAGCGTTCCTGAACAGCGGTTTGGCGATCGTCCAACAGGAACCGGCGACAGTTGCCTGGTTTGCGCTCCGGTTGGGGCCTTCTACGTTCGGCATCTTTGATACCTTCCCCGATGAATCCGGTCGGCAGGCACACCTCTCCGGACAGGTGGCTGCGGCCCTGATTGCCAAGGCCCCGGAACTGCTTGCCCAGCCGCCAATGATCGAGAAGTGCGATGTACTTGCCTGCAAGCTGCCAGGGATATAAGATGGATGTTAGTTTAATCAGATACCAAGAAAGTGATTTATTCCGGGGAGGATTATGACCAAACACGGCCTGTTACCAGAAGGAGATGACCTGAGGCGTGCCATCAAATGGGTGTCCGGCAATCTGCAGGAAGACCCTGATCAGCCTGTGCAGCCGCTCGTCCAGGAGGCTGTGTTCAAGTTTGACCTGTCGCCCAGGGACGCCGAATTCCTGATCAATTTCTACAGCAAAGCTAAAGAGTAAGGTTAAGAGCCGGCGTCACAACGGGACAAAGTAGACATCGGTCGGCTTGAACTTGGCATTGCGCAGGAAGCGCGCCTTGACCTCCATGCCGATGGTCACCTCTTCCGGTTCGGCCCCGATCAGGCGCGAAAGGAAGAGGGTGTTGACCAGGTTGAATTCGACCATGATGAGTGTGAAGGGGGTTTCCTTGAGGAACGCCTCGCCCCCGAAGTAGCAGGTGGTAAAGGTATGAACCCGCCCCCTGTGGGGCAGTTCGATCCAGTCGGTCGGCGCGCCGCACTCCATGCAGTGGCCGCGAGGGGTGGCATAGGTGAAGCCGCAGGCCGTACACCTGCTGCCAAGCAGTTTCTTTCGGGCCAGACCGGCAAAAAATGGCGAATCCTGAGCATAGGAGTGGAGATAATCGATCTCGTAATGGTGCTTCACGATGATCGGATCGACGTTGAAGAGGATGGTCCCTTCCTCGGTTTCCGGTAGCTTGGCGTTTTTGTTCATTATCCCTCCATATGACCTATGGGACCAAGAGGACTCATAGGATCTGTCAGCTGCTTCATGCCTTCTCCATGATTGATACTGTGATATAAGTCCCGGTCCCGGCATGGCTGTGAATCAATCCCTTTTTTGCCGCCGGTATCTGCAATGCGCCGTCTCCCAGGTGTTTTTTGATTGTCCCCTGGAGCTGCCAGAAGGCGAAGACCGCCTGCATCAGGCCCGTTGCTCCCACTGGATGGCCGCAGGCCAGAAGACCTCCGGAGGGATTGACCGGAATCCGCGGCCATGTGCTGGCTGCCGGAAACTCCAGGCCATAATCGATGCCTGCGAGAAATGGGGCGCCGCTTTCCACGAAGTCCCCCCCCTGGCCGTAACGGCAGAGTCCCAGGTCCTCGTAGGTCTGGATCTCCGAGGAGGTGTAGGCGTCGTGCAGTTCGATGAAATCCAGATCTTCAGCCGGATTGCCGACTCCGGCCATTCCGTAGGCCAGCTTGGCCGCCATTCTGCCCCCCCTGAAGGAGTGGACCCCGGGGTATTTCAGCTCCTTGTATTCCTCAGCCGATTCGTGGGGAAGAAGGATTACCTTGCCGTTGGGCCGGTCGGCCATGCGCATGACGTCCGTGCCGCAGCCGACGCCGGAGATCCGCACCGGTTTATTCCCGAACCTGGCAGCCATCTCCTCGGAGGCCAGGATCGCCACGGCAGCCCCGTCTGACATCTGGCAGCAATCAAGGATGGTGAGCGGGGTGGCCACCATGGGCGAGGAGCGGACATCCGCAATGGTGAGGTGCGCCGGGCTCTGGGAATAGGGGTTGTGCAGGGCATTGGCGTAATTCTTCACCGCAACCTTGGCCATTTGTTCCACGGTGGTGCCGAACTCGTGCATGTGGCGTTGCACCATCATGGCGTAGTAGCCGGTATAAAACCCACCCACCGGGTAGTCGAAGTTGGTGTCCGAGGCCAGGGCAATGAACTCGTTCCCTTTCCAGGTGTTGACCCTGCTCATGGTCTCGAATCCCATGGCCAGACAGACATTCATCCGGCCCGAGGAGATTGCCTCCCAGGCCGACTGGAAGCAGAGTCCACCGGTGGCACCACCTCCCTCGATGCGGCGGGACGGTTTCGGGCAGAGCCCCAGGTAGTCCTGCACCATGGCCCCGGCCATCGACTGGCGGGTAAAGTGATCGGAAAAATAGGAACAGACACTGCCGTCTATGTCATTCCTGGTGAGGGCAGGGGCATCGGCCAGGGCATAGTCGAAGGCCTCCTTGACCATCAGGCGGAAGTCCTTGTCTGGATGGGCCTTGGCGAATTTGGTGATGCCGCCGGTGATCATGTAGACAGGTCGCATGGTGCAGCCCTTTCTTTGCAGCAGGTTATTTCAGGAGCTCCCGCGCGATAATCAAGCGCTGCATCTCGGAGGTGCCTTCGCCGATCTCGCATAGTTTGGCTTCCCTCAGATAGCGCTCCACAGGGAAGGCCCGCGTGTAGCCGTAGCCGCCATGGATCTGGACCGCCTTCAACGCGGCCCTGGTGGCTGTCTCCGAAGCAAAAAGCTTGGCCATGGAGGCTTCCTTGCCGAATTTCTTTCCGCTGTCCTTGAGACCGGCGGCCCGGTGAACCAGAAGGCGGGCCGCATCCAGTTCGGTGGCCATGTCGGCCAGCATCCACTGGATGGCCTGGAAATCTCCGATCTGCCGGCCGAATGCCTGTCGTTTCCTGGCATAGGCAATGCTGTCCTCCAGACAGGCCCGGCCGATCCCGACCGCCATGGCAGCTACTCCGATCCTGCCTGCGGCAAGAATCTCCATGGCCTGGATGAAACCGAGGTTCAGCTCGCCAAGGAGGCAATCCTGGGTCACCCGGACATCCTTCAGCATAAGCCCCACTGTGTCGCTGGACCGGAAGCCTAACTTGTCCAGGTTCTTGCCCTTGTTCAGGCCGGCGCTGTCTCCCGGCACGATGAAGGCCGAGATGCCCTTTGCACCGCGAGCCGGATCGCTGGAAGCCATGACCACAAGGGTGTCCGCCTGGGAGCCGTTGGTGATGAAGAACTTGTTACCGGTCAGCCGCCACACATTGCCTTCGGCAACTGCTGCGGTTCGGATGCCGCCGGCATCGCTGCCGGCCCCGGGTTCGGTCAGAGCCCAGGCGCCAAGTTTTTCGCCGCTTGCCAGCGGAAGGAGATATTCGCGTTTCTGCTCTTCAGAGCCAAAAGCGTTGATATGGGCGGCTGAGAGGGTGTGCGCCAGGAGGGTAATGGTAACCGCAGCGTCGATCCTGGCCAGTTCTTCCACAACAAGCACATAACTGAGGAAATCCAAACCACCTCCGCCATATTCCATTGGCAGGGTAAGTCCGAATAGCCCCATTTTTTGTAACTGTTTAATTGCCGGCCAGGGGAAATCCCCGGTTTCATCACGTCTGCCGGCTCCCGGCTTTAGCTCCATGGCGGCAAAATCCCTGATCTTCTGCTGGAGCAGGATTTGCTCCTTGGTGAGCTCAAACTCCATTTCCGTGCCTCCTGCGGTTATGCATTCCGCAATTATAAATGGTCTGCCAGGACTGTCAAAATAGCGGATTTTGCCGATTAATCCCGATAGGTGTAGAAGCCGCTGCCGGTTTTCCTTCCAAGGGTACCGCCCGCAACCATTTTGACAAGTAATGGACAGGGCCGATATTTCTGATCCTTGAAACCTTCGTACAGCACGTTTGCAATGGCGAGTACAGTGTCAAGCCCGATCAGGTCTGCCAAGGCAAGGGGGCCGACTGGTTGATTGGTGCCCAGCTTCATCCCCTTGTCGATGTCTTCGGCCGTGGCAACCCCTTCGAAAAGGGCAAAGACAGCCTCGTTGATCATGGGGATCAGGATGCGGTTGACAATGAAACCGGGATAGTCCTGGGCAAGCGCGATCTCCTTTTCTAGGGTGGTTGCCAAGCTGGCCACGGTAGCAAATGTTTCATCACTGGTGGCCTGGCCACGGATCACCTCTACCAGAGTCATCACCGGTGGAGGGTTCATGAAATGCATGCCGATCACCTGCCCCGGTCGCTTGGTTACGGCAGCAAGGGTGGTTATGGGGATGGATGAGGTGTTTGAGGCGAGAATCACGTCTTCCCGCACAATTTCATCCAGTTTTCGGAACAACTCCACCTTCAGCGACTTGTTCTCGGTGACCGCCTCAACCACAAAATCGACTGGCGCCAGATCAGACAGATACAGGGTTGTCCTGATGCGGCCCATGATTTCATTGATGCGGCTGCTATCGACTATCCCCTTCTTTGCCTGTCGGCCCAGGTTCTCCCTGATCGTGACCATGGCGCTTGCGATCTGGGAATCATCCACGTCGTAAAGAATCACATCATAACCATGCCAGGCAAAGACATGGGCAATCCCATTGCCCATCACCCCGGCGCCTATGACTCCGATTGTCTTGATCATATAAACTCCTGTTTAAAATCTTGGGCGATATTTGCTCATGGCATGACGCACCGAATCTGTTGAAAGCCTTTAACTGCATAGCTGCATGAAACCATTGTTGGGGATTAAACCCTTTCAAAAATGACGGCCACTGCTTCGCCCCCACCAATACAGAGAGTGGCCAAGCCATAACGGACTCGCCTGTGGTGAAGTTCCCTGACAATGGTTGCCGCGAGCCTGGCACCGCTGGCGCCGATCGGGTGCCCGAGGGCAATGGCGCCGCCGTTGACGTTAACCTTTGCCAAATCCAGTTTCAGGGCCTTGATTGCATATAGTGCCACTGAGGCAAAGGCCTCGTTGATTTCGAACAGATCAATTGCTTCGATGGCTAGACCCGCCTTTTGGCATACCTTGCGGATAGCGCCCTCGGGCGCCTCGGGAAACTGCTCCGGGGAGCGGCTCTCGGTGGCGCAGGCTATGATTCGGGCCTTTGGTCTCAGGTTGAGCTCGGTGAGGCCGGCCTCATCGGCAAGTATTGTCAGGGCAGCGCCATCGCTGATGGTTGAGGCATTGCCGGCAGTAATGGTGCCTTCTTTACCGAATGCCGGTCCCAGTTGGGTTAACTTGTCCGGATCAACCCGGAAAGGTTCTTCGTCTAAGTCCGGTTGATCGTCATTTTTGCTGTCCGCATTTGCCAGCGACACCAATTCCTGCCGAAAGATACCTTCCTGCACCGCTTTTCTGGCCAGTCGATAGGAGCGGATGGCGTATTCATCCTGTTCGCTGCGGGTAATGCCGTTGCGAGCGGCGCTGGCATCGCCGATCTCACCCATCAACCTGCCGCTGTAAGGGTCCTGGAGACCGTCGTAAATCATCAGGTCATGGATTTCACCATGGCCAAACCGGTAACCGGATCTGGCTTTTTTCAGGAAATAAGGGGCCTGCGACATGCTTTCCATGCCGCCTGCGATTACGATCCTGGAATCGCCGAGCCTGATGCTGTCTGCGCCCAGCATGATCGCTTTCAGACCGCTGCCGCAAACCTTGTTGATGGTCATGGCATGGGTGCTGTCCGGAATCCCGGCCTGTCGCATTGCCTGCCTGGCTGGCCCCTGGCCGCAACCGCCCGAAAGAACCTGGCCGATTATCACCTCGTCTACCGTACCAGGTTCAAGGCCGGTTTTTGTTAAAAGCCCCTTGATTACCTGCGCTGCCAGGCGCGGAGCATCAATTTTGGCCAGTGCCCCGCCGAATGAACCAAATGGTGTCCGTAACGCCTCAACAACATATATGCAGTTCACATTCGCCTCCATTTCGTGGCCTAGCCGTTTCCTTTAATTGCTGTGGGAAGCTGAATCAGCACTTTCTGAGAAAATGATACTGCATGGTTGTGAAAGCGCAAATCAGGGGCCTGAATGGAAATAACGAGCCATATTTAGAGCCGAATGTTGTGCGGGCTGGCAATTCTGGTACAGTTCATCCATATCGAAACAAGTACGTGTTGTTACCACTGAGAAAAGGTGTGAGGGAGGTGGATAAATGGAAAATAGTGTTGTGTTAGTGGATGTTGTGGACAATATTGCGATCATTACTTTAAATCGTCCAGACAGTCTGAATTCCCTGAATCAGGAGGTGCTGGATGCCCTTTCCGGCACACTGCGCGATCTGTCTATAAATGACGATGCCCGCGTGCTGATACTTACAGGTGCCGGACACAAGGCTTTCTCGGCCGGGGCTGACATCGCGATGATGCGCGATATGACCTCTATTCAGGCTAGGGAACTGGCGGCAAACGCACACCTGATATATCGAGCAATTGAGCGGTGCGAAAAACCGGTGATTGCTGCTGTGAACGGGTATGCCCTGGGTGGTGGCTGCGAGTTGGCGATGTGTTGTGACTTTCGCATTGCGAGTATCAACGCGAAATTCGGACAACCTGAAACCAATATTGGCGTGATCCCGGGTTTTGGTGGAACGCAGCGACTCTCGCGCCTTATTGGCAGGGGTATGGCGCTGGAGATGATGCTGACCGGGGAGATGATCGATGCGCAAGAGGCATTGCGCCTTGGCTTGGTTAACAGGGTTGTTGCCCAGGAAAATCTGCTGAACGAGGTGCGCCTGATTGCTGCCAGGATCGCAAGCAAGGGGCGCTACGCGGTCAAGTTATGCAAGGAGGCCGTGTGCAACGGCCTGGAGATGTCGCTCAGTCAGGGGTGTGTCCTTGAATCGGAACTTTTCGGGCATTGTTTTGCCACCCAGGATCAAAAAGAAGGAATGGCCGCATTTCTGGAAAAGCGCAAACCGGTTTTTCAAGACTGTTGAAAATTGGCAGGGAGTTTTAGGGGCTCTTCGTCGTTTTGAATGGGTAATGGTA
>MTLD01002920.1_pt1 | contig 20497 bp, 18 predicted proteins | sample 1982471 | NCBI WGS metagenome assembly MTLD01 (sample SAMN05712604, study PRJNA340218) | biofilm metagenome | isolation source: sample SPM anode biofilm adapted to -50 mV | place: USA | collected 2012-02-03 | reverse complement strand
ACCTCGTCCATCTCGTGCCGGATCGCGATCATGGCCTCGCAGAAGCGGTCCAGCTCGGACTTCGCCTCCGACTCGGTCGGCTCGACCATCAGGGTTCCCGCCACGGGGAAGCTCATCGTCGGCGCGTGGAACCCGTAGTCGACCAGCCGCTTCGCGACGTCGTCCACCGTGATCCCGGTCTGCCGGGTCAGCTCGCGCAGGTCGAGGATGCACTCGTGCGCGACCAGCCCCGAAGCCCCGGTGTAGAGCACCGGGTAGTAGTCGGCCAGGCGTCGGGCCACGTAGTTGGCCGCCAGGATCGCCGACTGCGCGGCCAGCCGCAGCCCGTCCGCGCCCATCAGGGCGATGAACGCCCAGGTGATCGGCAACACCCCGGCCGAACCGTAGGGGCCGGAGCTGACCGGACCGTAGCTGCTCGCGGGGCCGGCTGCCGACACCAGCGGGTGGTTCGGCAGGTACGGCGCCAGGTGCTCTCGCACCGCGACCGGCCCGACCCCGGGTCCGCCGCCGCCGTGCGGAATCGCAAACGTCTTGTGCAGGTTGAGGTGGCTCACGTCCGCACCGAACTTCCCGGGACGAGCCAGGCCCAGCATCGCGTTCAGGTTCGCACCGTCGACGTAAACCTGACCTCCAGCGTCGTGCACCTGCTGGCAGATCCCGGTGATGGTCTCCTCGAAGACGCCGTGGGTGGACGGGTAGGTCACCATCACCGCGGCCAGCTCGGACGCGTGCTGCGCGATCTTCGCCGCCAGGTCAGCCAGGTCCACCGAGCCGTCATCGGCGGTCGCCACGACCACCACCCGCATTCCTGCCAGCACCGCGGACGCAGCGTTCGTGCCGTGTGCCGAGGCCGGGATCAGGCAAACCGTGCGGTGCGGCTCCCCGTTGGCAAGGTGGTAGGACCGGATCGCCATCAGCCCGGCGAACTCGCCCTGACTCCCGGCGTTGGGCTGGAGGCTCACCCGGTCGTAGCCGGTGATCTCGGCGAGCCAGTCGCACAACTGGCCGATCAGTTCCGCGTACCCGCTCGCGTCCGCCTCCGGGACGAACGGGTGCAGCCCGGCGAAGCCCGGATAGCTGATCGGTTCCATCGCCGCGGCCGGGTTGAGCTTCAGCGTGCACGATCCGAGCGGGATCATCCCCTTGTCGAGGGCGAAGTCGCGGTCGGCCAGCGTGCGCAGGTAGCGCATCAGTTCGGTCTCGCTGTGGTAGCGGGCGAACACCGGGTGGGTCAGGTAGTCCCCGTCCCGGGTGTGGTCGCCGAGACCGCCGATGCCGGCCTCGGTGAGGCTCGCCCCGAAGGCTCGGGCCACCGTCGCCAGCGCGGTCTCGTCGGTGTCCTCCCCCACGCTGACACCGACGTGGTCCGCGTCCACCAGGCGCAGGTGCACTGCACCGCTCCGGGCGGCGGCGACGATGTCGGCTGCGCGGCCCGGCACGGTCACGGTGAGGGTGTCGAAGAAGCTCTCCCCCGCCAGCTCGAGCCCTGCCGCCTGGAGCGCCGCGGCCAGCCTGCGCGCCCTCTCGTGGATGGTACGGGCGATCCCGGCCAGTCCTTCCGGGCCGTGGTGCACGGCGTAGCAGCTCGCCGCCACAGCGAGCAGGACCTGTGCGGTGCAGATGTTCGAGGTGGCCCGCTCGCGCCGGATGTGCTGCTCGCGGGTCTGCAGGGCGAGCCGGAAGGCGGGCACACCGTCGGCGTCCTTGCTCAGCCCGACGATGCGACCGGGCAGCTGCCGCTCCAGGCCGGAGCGCACGGCGATGTAGCCGGCGTGCGGACCGCCGTAGAACAGCGGGACGCCGAACCGCTGCGCCGAGCCCACCGCGATGTCCGCGCCCCACGCCGCAGCGGAGCCGATCAGCGTGAGGGCGAGCAGGTCGACGGCCGCGATCAGCTGCGCGCCGTTGTCGTGGGCCAGCGTGGCCAACTCCGTGAGCTCCGCGGCGGAAGGCAGCCGTCCGTCAGCGCCGGGCACCTGCACCACGACGGCGAACGCCTGGTGAGCGCGGACGGTGTCGGCGAGCGACTCCCCGGCCACCACCACCTCGATGGCGGTCGCCAGGCAGCGGGTCCGCAGTACAGCCAGGCTCTGCGGGAGCAGGTTCGCGTCCACGACGACCACCCCGCCCTTGCGGGACACCCGGTGTGCGACGGCGACGGCCTCGGCGACCGCGGTGCCCTCGTCCAGCAGGCTCGCACCGGCAACCGGCAGGCCGGTCAGGTCGGAGACCATCGTCTGGAAGTTGGCCAGCGCCTCCAGCCTCCCCTGGCTGATCTCCGGCTGGTACGGGGTGTAGGCGGTGTACCAGGCGGGGTTCTCCAGCACCATCCTGCGCACCACCGGCGGAGTGATCGTGCCGTGGTAGCCGAGCCCGATCATCGACGTGCCGGGCACGTTTCGCGCGGCGAGGCCGGACAGCCTGCGCTGCACCTCGAACTCGCTCAGGGGTTCGGGCAACTGCAAGGGTTCGGACAGGCGGATGGCGGCCGGCACGGCCGCATCGGTCAGCTCATCGAGGCTCGCGAAGCCGAGCGTCGCAAGCATCTGGATCTGGTCGGGCGTCGAAGGGCCCACGTGGCGTCGGGTGAAGTCGTTCATCGCAGGAACAACCTATCCCCGGCACGCACCCATCGCCCGGCTCCGTCCGGGCGTGGCAGGGATGTTCAGCCGGCTGCGCGGGCCCGACGGCGCAGCGCGAGCTCGTCGTCGTGGTGGCCCGACTCGTCGGCACGCTCGGCGGGCAGTTCCTGCAGTGTGCCCTCGATGTCGCGCCAGACGCCGCCCAGGGCGATGCCGAACATGCCCTGGCCACCGCGGAGCAGGTCGACGACCTCGTCGTCGGAGGTGCACTCGTAGACCGAGACGCCGTCGCTCATCAGTGTCACGGTGGTGAGGTCCTCGACGCCGCGGGCACGCAGGTGGTCGATCGCCGTCCTGATCTGCTGCAGCGAGATGCCGGCGTCGATCAGCCGCTTGATCACCTTGAGGATCAGCAGGTCGCGGAAGCTGTACAGCCGCTGGGTGCCGGAGCCGCCGGCCGCGCGCACCTCGGGGACGACCAGACCGGTGCGAGCCCAGTAGTCGAGCTGGCGGTAGGTGATGTCCGCCGCGCGGCACGCCACCGGGCCGCGGAACCCGAGATCGTCGGGCAGAGGCGAGAAGTTACCGTCGAACAGCAGGTCCTGGTTCGGCACCTGGTGCTGAGCGTTCATCACTGCCTCTTCTCGATCGCCGGGGAATCACCGCGTTGGGATTACGACGGTAATCCGGGCCGGTCGCGGGGGTCAACGACACGCCGGGGGCAGGTTTCGGCAGCCACCGAGTCTGAAGCACTACCTCAGGGTTCGCGATCGCGGCTGCGCCTGCCGCGGATCGGGCGTCCGCCGGGTCACGAGCGGGGCTCAGTGCTGATCGTCACCCTCGCCGGTGAAGTCCTCCGGTGTCACCGAATCGAGGAACTCGCGGAAGCGCTCCACCTCCGCCTCCGAAGGGGCGGCATCCGCTGCCGCCTCGCCACTGGCGACTCCGGCCTGGTCCAGCACCTCGTCCGCACATTCGATCGGCAACCCCGCGCGCAGCGCGATGGCGATAGCGTCACTGGCCCGGGCCGGCAGGCTCTCGCCTCCCACCACGAGCTCGGCGAAGAACTGCCCGTCCGAGTAGGCCGTCAGCCGCACGGCATCGAGGGTCTCGCCGGAGGCCTGCACGAGCCGCCAGGCCAGGTCGTGGATCGCCGGACGCTCGGGGTCGGGGTCCTCGGTCGCGCTGAAGATCGCGGACGCGCCGCCGTGACTCATCCAGATCGGCAGCAGGCGCTCGCGTCCACCCACCTCGGCGAGCACGACCAAGGGCACCGCGTCCCCCGTGGAGACGCGGATCTCGACGATCTTCAGTTCGCGCACCCCGGCCTCACTGCGGCAGCTGGGAGCGCATGACCGCCGCGTGGGCATGCAGGACGAGCTGCATCACCTCCGCGGGCAGCGTACGGTTCGACGGATTCCGGCGCAGGTGCGGCGCGATCGCCTGTTCGATCAGGCCCACCTCGCGCTCCGCCGCCTGCTTCACCACCCGCAGATGGCGGGCGTCCATGCCGAAAGCGGCCAGCTTGCGTGAGATGACCGCGACCGTGAGCGCGTCCCTCCCGTAGTAGATCGTGCCGCGCCGGGGTACCACCAACTGGTGCTTCTCCAACTCGGCCAGGGCCGGATCGCTCAACCCGCTCAGCTCCAGCAGCTCACGCCGGGTGATCCGGATCGCCCGCTTGGGCGGCCGCGGCTGCTGGGTGGCCGGTACCTCCGCCTCGCCGCCCTCGCCAGGCCCGGTCCGCCCGTTGCCGAGCGCCGGCGGCTCCTGCCCACGATCCATCATGTCGAGGTGCTCGCGGATCACCTTCAACGGCAGGTAGTGGTTCTTCTGCACGTCGAGGATATAGCGCAGCCGCTCGATGTCGGACTCGGCGTAACGTCGGTAGCCGGACGGAGCACGCTCCGGCGAAATCAGTCCCTCCGACTCCAGGAAGCGGATCTTCGAGATGGAGATGTCCTCGAACTCGGGTTTCAGGATGGCAAGGACCTGGCCGATGCTGCGAAGCCCGAGCGCCATCAGTCCAGCCCGGCGAAGAACACCATGCGGAACTTCCCGATCTGTACCTCGTCACCGCGGCGCAACGGGACGTCGCCGTCGATCAGGGTGCGGTTCACATAGGTGCCGTTCAGGCTGTTCTCGTCGCTGACCCACACCTGGCCGTCCCTCCGGGTGAACCGGGCGTGGTGACGGGACACGGTGATGTCGTCGAGGAAGATGTCGCAACGCGGGTGGCGGCCGGCGGTGATCACGTCGGCGTCGATCAGGTATCGGGCACCGGCCTGGGTGCCCCGCAGGACCAGCAGCAGGGCGGACCCGCCGGGCAGCGCCTCGATCGCCTCGGCATCGGCGGGATTCAGCTCGTCGAGGGTGAACTCCTCCACGACCGGGGGGATCACCCGGGTGGTGTCACCGGAGAGTTTCGCGAGGCTCGCACCACAGTGGGGACAGAAGTTCGCAGCTTCGGCGAATTCGTGACCACAGGCGGGGCATTGCATCATCGAGGCCACCTTTCGTGCGCGGCTGGTGAGCCCTCCCCCGACCGAGGCTCAACGACAGGTTGACCTTCAGCCTAGCCCGAGACGAGGTCGGCGTACGCGTCCGCGTCCAGAAGATCTTCGACCTCGCCGGCTTCGGACAGCTCGAGCTCGAAGATCCAACCGTCACCGTAAGGGTCAGAGTTGATCGTCTCGGGAGTCGCATTGAGCAGTTCATTGACCGCGGTCACGACGCCGCTGGCCGGGGAGTAGACGTCCGAGACGCTCTTGGTGGACTCCACCTCGGCGCAGGCGTCGTCGGCGGCGACTTCCTCGCCGACCTGCGGCAGGGAGACGTAGACCACGTCGCCCAGGGCCTCCGCCGCGTAGTCGGTGATGCCGACCCTCACGATGTTGCCAGCGCCCTGGCGCACCCATTCGTGCTTGCTGGTGTAGCGAAGATCATCGGGGAACACGCGTGCACTCCTTCTCGGCAGCGGCGCTGCCCGTCGACATGCCCAACACTATCGTCTGGACGCCCGGCACGACGTGCCGGTCAGGCCGGTTCTCCGCCCGCAGGGCCGCCGCGTTCCACCGGGATCCGGCGGATCACGTCCACGCCCTGCCCGACGTAGAGCAGCCCGGACCACCAGTACAGTCCCGCGCCCCAGATCACGCAGGCCCAGCCGATGATCCGTGCCGTGGTCTGCCAGGGCTCCGTACCCGCACCCAGCAGGACCAGCGGGAAGGCGTAGAGCAGGGCGAAGGTTGCGGCCTTGCCGAGGAAGTGGACCGGCAGGCTGGCGAAGCCACGCCGACGCAACGCCGGCCAGATCGTGGTGGCCATCATGATGTCGCGCGCGGCCAGGACCACAACGAGCCACCAGGGAACGATCGCCCGGATCGCCAGGCCGATCAGCGTGGCCAGGATGTAGGCCCGGTCGGCCATCGGGTCGAGCACCTGTCCGAGGCGGGAACGCTGGTGCCAGCTGCGGGCGAGCTTGCCGTCCAGCCAGTCCGTGGCACCGCCGACGGCCAGGACGACCACCGCCCACACGTCGGACTGTCGCTCCAGCAGCAGCCACAGGAACAACGGGACGCCCAGCAGCCGGATGAAGCTGAGGATGTTGGGGACCGTCAGCACCCGCTCGGTGTCATACGGTTCGCCAGCCACGGGGGCCAGACTATGCGATCGGACTCACAGCCGGCTCCACGCTGCGGCAAGGAGTTGCCGGGTCTGGTCCAGCAGCTGCGGCAGCGCTTTCGTCTGCGCCACCACGGGGAGGAAGTTGGCGTCGCCCATCCAGCGCGGCACCACGTGCTGGTGCAGGTGGGCGGCGATCCCCGCACCGGCGACCTCGCCCTGGTTCAGGCCCAGGTTGAAGCCCGCCGGGTGTGACACCGCCCGGAGCGCGGTCATGGCCTGGGCGGCGAAGGCGGACAGCTCCGCGGCCTCGTCGGTGGTCAGCTCTGTGAAGTCGCTGACGTGGCGGTAGGGGCACAGCAGCACGTGGCCCGGCGAGTACGGGTAGAGGTTCAGCACTGCGTAGACGAGCTCGCCGCGCCGCACGATCAGGCCGTCGGCGTCGTCGCGCCCGGGTGCACGGCAGAACGGGCAACTCGCCTCGCCCGGATCGGTCGGCTTGTTCTCGCCCTCGATGTACACCATCCGGTGCGGGGTCCACAGCCGCTGAAAGGCATCGGGGACGCCGGGCAGCGACCCGGCGTCCTCGATCGGCACGGAATCCACGGTTCAGGCCCTAGCGCTTCGGCGGACGCGTCGCCGCGACGATCTCGTCGATCGCTTCGGCGACCGGCACGCCGTTCTTCTGGGTGCCGTCGCGGTAGCGGAACGAGACCGCACCGGCGGAGGCGTCCTGCTCGCCGGCGATCAGCATGAACGGCACCTTCTGGGTCTGCGCGTTGCGGATCTTCTTGCCGAACCGGTCGTCGGAGTAGTCCACCTCGACCCGGACATCGGCAGCCGCCAGCTTCGCCGCGACCTCGGCCAGGTACGGCTCGTACTCGGCCGCCACCGGGATGCACTCGACCTGCACCGGGTGCAGCCAGGCCGGGAAGGCGCCGGCGTAGTGCTCGGTGAGCACGCCGATGAACCGCTCGATCGAGCCGAACTTCGCCGAGTGGATCATCACCGGCTCGGCCGGGTGCCCGTCCGGGCCGGTGTAGGTCAGCCCGAACCGCGCCGGCTGGTTGAAGTCGTACTGGATCGTCGACATCTGCCAGGTGCGCCCGATGGCGTCCTTGGCCTGGACCGAGATCTTCGGTCCGTAGTAGGCGGCGCCACCCGGGTCGGGCACCAGTTCCAGCCCCGACTCGCGCCCAACCTGCTCGAGCACGGCGGTCGCCTTCTCCCACTGCTCGTCAGATCCGATGAACTTGGTGGACTTGGCGCCCTCGTTGTCGCGGGTGGACAGCTCGAGGTAGTAGTCGTCGAGGCCGAAGTCCTCCAGCAGGTTGGTGACGAAGGTCAGCAGGTGCTTCACCTCGTCCGCAGCCTGCGAGGCCATCACGTAGGAGTGGGAGTCGTCCTGGGTGATCATCCGGACGCGCGTGAGCCCCTGCAGCACCCCGGACTTCTCGTTGCGGTACACCGTGCCGAACTCGAACAGGCGCAGCGGGAGCTCCCGGTACGACCGGCCGCGGCTCTTGAAGATCAGGTTGTGCATCGGGCAGTTCATGGCCTTGAGGTAGTAGTTCTGGCCATCGTCGTCCATCGGCGGGAACATGCCGTCCGCGTAGTACGGCAGGTGCCCGGAGGTGTGGAACAGCCCCTCCTTGGAGATGTGCGGCGTCCCGACGTACTGGAACCCCGCCCGGATGTGCGCCTCCCGGACATAGTCCTCCATCGCCCGCTTGATCACGCCGCCCTTCGGGTGGAACACCGGCAGGCCGGCGCCCAGCTCCTCGGGGAAGCTGAACAGGTCGAGTTCGACGCCCAGCTTGCGGTGGTCGCGGCGCGCGGCCTCCGCCAGGCGCTCCTGGTAGGCGACCAGGTCCTCCTTCGAGGCCCACGCCGTGCCGTAGAGCCGCTGCAGTTGCGCGTTGCGCTGGTCGCCGCGCCAGTACGCGGCGGAGCTGCGGGTGAGCGCCCAACCGTTGCCGAGGTAGCCGGTGTGCGGCACGTGCGGCCCGCGGCAGAGGTCCTTCCAGGCGACGCTCCCGTCGCGCCGGACGTTGTCGTAGATGGTCAGCTCGCCCGCACCAACCTCGACCGAAGCCCCCTCGGTGGACGCGGCCGCACCCTTCAGCCCGATCAGTTCGAGCTTGTAGGGCTCCTCGGCGAGTTCTGCGGCGGCCTCGGCGTCACCGACGACACGGCGCACGAACCGCTGACGCTCCTTGACGATCCCTGCCATCACCTTCTCGATCGCCTTCAGCGCCTCCGGAGTCAGCGGCTCCGCCACCTCGAAGTCGTAGTAGAAGCCGTCGGTGATGGGCGGCCCGATGCCGAGCTTGGCCTCGGCGTGCAGTCGCTGCATGGCCTGGGCAGCGACGTGCGCGCACGAGTGCCGGATGATCGCTAGTCCCTCGTCACTCGACGCGGCGACCGGCTCCACCTCGTCCCCGTCGTTCAGGACGCCCGCCAGGTCGACGATCCTGCCGTTGACCCGGGCTGCGACGATCGTTCGGTCGTCGCCGAACAGGTCGAGCGCGGTCGTGCCGGTCTCGACCACCCGGGGTTCGCGCGACTCTGGACGCACCACGGTGAGGGAAACAGACACGGAGGAATTCCTTTCAACGACGGCCGACCACGTGCCGGCCCGGACCATTCTGCCCCTTCCGGCGGGCGGGCTTCACCTCGCGGGCACGCGCGAACCGGTCAGCCGTGCGTGGTGGAGGGCGCGGTCGTCCGCGCCGGGCGGATCGTGCTCGTCCATGCCGAGTACACCCGCACCGTCGTGAAGCCGGGTTCGCTCCCGGTCACCCGCACCTTCACCCGGTAGCCGGCGTCCGCGTCCACCAGGGTGTACTTCGCCCGGGTCGCGCCGGCGATCCGCACGTCCCCGGTGGCGCTGGAGCGGTACCACTGGTAGGTCAGGGTGACGGTACCGGGACCCCACTGCCGCGGCAGAGCGGTCAGCGTCTCACCGACCTTGGCCACACCGGAGTACAGCGGGACCGGCGTCGGATGCAGGACGCCGGGGCCGACCGCTCCGGTCGGCTCGGAGAATCGGGTGGCCGTCTCGAACCGAGGGGCGCTACCGCTCACGCCGACGACGATCGTGTGACCGGCGTCTGCGGCGACGAGCACGTAGCTGGCGGCGGTGGCGCCAGCGATCTTCTCGCCGTCCCGGTACCACTGCCAGGCCAGCGTCACGGTGCCGGGCCCCCAGGGCCGCACTCCCGCGGCCAGGGTCTTGCCGACCTGCGCCGTCCCGTACAGCCAGGGGTTCGCTGCGGTCAGCCGGGAGCCGACCACCGGCCCCACTGCCGCGGACTCCTGGACCGTACTGGTGAACCCGGACCGGCTCCCGGTGATCCGCACCGACAGCGCGTGGCCGATGTCACCGGCCACCACGCGGTGCCGCCGGCCGGAGGCACCGGGGATCGGGACGCCGTCCCGCAGCCACTGGTAGGCGAGCTTCACATTCGACGGGCGCCAGGCGGGCTTGGTGAAGGTGAGCTCCTCGCCATAGCGGGGCTCGCCCGTGATCACCGGCGGGTCACCCGCAACGACCACGGGACGCAGGCTCGACTGCGGCCTGGTCGGGGCCGTTCCGGAGGGTGCGTCCACGGCGAGGTCGGGGGTCGTGGTCGAGGCACTGGCCGTCGGCATCGCGGTGTTCGCGGGCGACGACGCCTGTGCGCCGTTACCAACCGCCCCGGCGCCGGTGAGGATGGCGACCAGCCCGATCAACACCCCGAGGCCGCGGGTGCGCAGGACACTGCGTCCGGGCATGCAGATCTCCCCTCCTCCCCCCTTCGTCCAACCGTAACGTCCAGTCGCGCCACAGTGGTGGCGGCACACCATGCGGCGTGGCACCGTTTGTCCATGACGCGCGACAATGGGCGGATGCTGCCCCGCACAGGCTTTGTGGCCGCGGCGGGACATCCTGATCGCGGTGTTCTGCACCAACTACTTCACCACGCTCCCGCCGCCAGCGCCATCACTCCGGCGGAAGCGGCTCCGACCCGGGCGGCGAGTCCCGCATCCAGGTGCGTCGGATGAGTGAGACGCGGGCCCTGCGCCTCTCCGTCTGGGCGTCCCTGCTCGTCGGCGTGGTCGGAGTCGTGTGGGGCCTCGTCGCTGACTCCCGGGTCGTGCTCTTCGACGGCGTGTTCACGATCTTCGGCACCGCGCTGTCCGCCCTCTCCCTGCTCGCAGCCTGGGCCGCGCACCTCGCCCCCGACGAGCGCTACCCGTTCGGCCGCGAGGCGGTCATCCCGGTCGCCATCGTCGTGCAGGGGGCGGCCCTGACGGCCACCCTGCTCTACGCCGCCATCGACTCGGTCTCGCTCATCCTCTCCGGGGGATCCGACACGGCTCCGACCAGCGTGATCGGCTACGGCCTGGTCACGCTCGTGATCGCCCTGGCCGTGGCGTTCGGCCTGCCCCGGCTCGCACCGCGCTCCGAACTGGCGTCCGCCGAAGCCGACCAGTGGCGCGCGGGCGCGCTGCTCAGCGCCATCATCGCGGTGGGCGCGGCTGCTGCCTGGGGCGCCGCAGCCCTCGGCTGGCACCGCGCGGTGCCCTACGCGGACCCGGTCCTGGTACTGGTCGCGGTCGCGGTGCTCGCGCCCGTCCCGTGGCGGCTGTTGCGTTCGGGCGGACGCGAGATCCTCGAGGCCGCCCCTCCTCCGGCCGTCCGTGAGGCGATCGCGCAGGCAGCCGCCGCAGCCTCTGCGGAGTTCGGCCTGGGCGATCCGATCGTGCGCGCCACCAAGCTGGGGCGCCGGGTGTACGTCGAGATCGACTACATCGTCGCTGCCGGCCAGTGGGATGTCGCCGACGAGGATCGCGTGCGACGCAGGCTGATCGGCGCGTTGGAGCCCCTGGGGTACGAGATCTGGGCCAATGTTGAGCTGACCACGGATCCCGAACTCGTGGAGTAGGAGGAGTCGTGCCCGGGAAGTCGAGTTGGTGGCTGAAGCGTCCGGCGCTGAACTGGCTGGAACTGATTGGGCTCACGCTCGCCCTGGCCCTGATCGCGGGAGGGCTCGGCGCCTTCGCCGCCCTCAAGCTCTCCCCCGCGCCCGGTTCGTGCGACACCACGCGGGTCGCGACCGCGGCGCTGCCGTCCGTGGTCACGGTCTTCGTCACCGGATCGGCCGGCTCGGGTTCCGGCAGCGGGGCCGTCATCCGTGCGGACGGGGTGATCCTCACCAACGACCACGTGATCGCTGCCGCGACCGACTCCGGCACCATCCAGGTGCTGCTGAACAACGGCGAGAAGCTCGACGCCCACCTCGTCGGGACGGATCCGATCACTGACCTCGCTGTGCTCAAGATCGACCGCAACAAGCTCCCGACGCTCCTGCTGTCTCCACGCGAGCAGCTCACCGTCGGCCAGCCGGTGGTCGCGCTCGGGGCGCCGCTGGGACTGTCCGGCACCGTCACCAGTGGCATCGTGAGTGCTCTCGGGCGCAATGTGCCCGTTCCCAAGGCCAGCGGGGGCACGACGGTGCTGGCCGGCGCGATCCAGACTGATGCGTCCATCAACCCGGGCAACTCCGGTGGCCCGCTGGTCACCTGCGAGGGCCGCCTGGTCGGGGTGAACACCGCGATCTCGACGGTCCCGAACGCCGGCGGCGTGGCCGGCGGCGGCAGCGTGGGCATCGGCTTCGCGGTGCCGGCGAGCACGGCACAGCGGATCGTGGACGAGTTGCTGGCGAATGGGCGGGCCACCCACCCGTGGATCGGCGCCCAGACCGCAGAGATCAGCCAGGACACCGCCGACCGGTTCGGCACGAACGCGGGACTGTTCGTCCAGGACGTCACCCCCGGCGGCCCCGCGGCCGCGGCGGGGCTCCAGGCCGGCGACGTGATCACCAGCATCAACGGCCAGGCGGCCACCGCTGTCTCGCTCGCCTGGCTGCTGGTCAGCGCGGGAGTCGGCGAGGCGATCCCGGTGGAGTACTCCCGGGACGGTGCCGGCCACCAGGCCACAATCACCCTCGCCGAGCAGCCGTAGCCGCTCCCCCACCCGCGCGGACGGACCACACCGATCCGCACCTCGCCCGCCACCCGGCGGAGCCGGTCAGGCCGCGACCAGACCGCGCCCCCGGGCCAGGCTGACCGCGACCAGGCGGTCGTGCACGCCGAGCTTGTCGTAGATGTTGCCCAGGTGCTTGTGCACGGTGCGCGGCGACAACGACAGCCGGGACGCGATGGACGTCGCCAGCAGCCCCTGGGCGAGGAGCTCGAGCACCTCCAGCTCACGGGTGGTGAGCCCGTACTCGCGCGCCGCGTCCTCCCCGGCGCGGGCACGTGCGCGCCGCTGCGTCGCCAGCACGGCATGCGGCAGCAGTGCCACCAGCGGTGGCACCGCCTCGTGCAGCAGGAGCAACTGGTGGTCACCGAAGCCCTCCCGCTTGGCGAAAGCCAGGCCCCTGCGATCCTCGCGCTGGTCGGGCTCCAGCCCCGCCGGTGCCACGACCAGCACGTCGCCGAGCCGGCCGTGTTCGATCCGGACAGGAGTCTGGCCGCCGATCCCTGCCTCGAGCCGGCTGAGCATGCCCACCAACTCGGCCGCGGCATCGCGATCCGGGTGGCAGGTCAGCACCTTCTCCCCCGCGGTCGGGCCGGGGATGAAGCAGACTGCGACGTCCGCTTCGAGCCCTCGCGCGAGGTAGCGACAGATCACTTGCTCGACGTCCGCGTCGGCCTCCAGCGCCTCTGCGGCCTCGGCCAGCAGCCCGACAATCACGACTGCGCGCTGACCTCGATCCACGCCCAACCCCCTGTCTCGTCCATTGACCGGGTGGCAGTCTCTGCCTCAGCAGTTCTGAACACCGCGGATCATCCCGTCTATTCCGGACGGGAGAGAATTCATCGCTTCGCCGCGTCTGAGTCACGCCCGGGCGGTGCTGATACCCGTCCGGTGGGCAAGAATGATGGTGATCGTGAACCAGCCGTGACAGGAGCGAAATGTCAACGCGCAACACCCGTACCCCCGCCTGGCGCAGCCGGCCGCAGGAAGCCCCGGAACTGATCAGTGATGAGACCGCGGAACTCATCGAAGGGTGGTGGCGGGCGGCGAACTACTTGTCGGTGGGCCAGATCTATCTGCTGGACAATCCGCTGTTGCGCCGTCCGCTGGATCGTGACGACGTGAAGCGTCGCCTGCTCGGGCACTGGGGCACGACGCCCGGTCTGAACTTCCTGTATGCCCATTTCAACCGGGCGATCGTGGAGCGCGACCTGAACGCGATCTACATCGCGGGGCCAGGCCATGGGGGTCCGGGGTTGGTGGCGAACGCGTACCTGGACCGGACCTACACCGAGGTCTATCCGAGCATCACCGGTGATGAGGCGGGTCTGGGCAGGTTGTTCAAGCAGTTCTCGTTCCCGGGTGGGATCCCCTCGCACGTGTCGCCAGAGTGCCCAGGATCGATCCACGAGGGCGGCGAGCTCGGGTACTCGCTGTCCCACGCGTACGGTTCGGTGTTCAACTCCCCCACCCAGTTGACGTTCTGCGTGGTCGGCGACGGCGAGGCGGAGACCGGGCCGTTGGCGACCGGCTGGCACGGGAACAAGTTCGTCAATCCGAAGACCGACGGTGTCGTCCTGCCGGTGCTGCACCTGAACGGCTACAAGATCGCCAACCCGACCGTGTTGGCCCGGATCCCGGACGACGAGCTCGCCGACCTGATGCGGGGCTACGGGCACGACCCGTACTTCTTCGAGGCGCAGCCCGGTGACGACCACCTCGAGGCGCACCGTCGGTTCGCCCGGCTGCTGGACGACGTGCTGGACCGGATCGTTGCGATCAAGACCGACGCCGAGTCCGTCGACGCCGACGCGGTCGAGCGGCCCCGCTGGCCGATGATCGTGTTCCGCACCCCGAAGGGCTGGACGGGACCGGCGAGCGTCGACGGCAAGCAGACCGAGGCCCACTGGCGCAGCCACCAGGTGCCCTTGGCCAACGCCCGGGACTCCGAGGAGCACCTGCAGGTGCTGGCCGACTGGCTGGCCAGCTACCGGCCCGAGGAGCTGTTCGACGAGCGCGGGGCCCTCGACGACCGGTTCGACGTGTTGCGTCCGGCCGGGGAGCGGCGGATGTCGGCCAACCCGGTCGCGAACGGGGGCCAGCTGCTGAAGGACCTGATCATGCCGGACTTCCGCGACTTCGCCGTCGAACCCGACAGCGACGGCCACGGTGGGCCCGTGGTCGAGTCGACCCGGCGCCTGGGTGAGTTCCTCGCCGAGGTGGCCCGCCGGAACCCCGACAACTTCCGCGTGTTCGGCCCGGACGAGACCGCGTCCAACCGGCTCCAGGCCGTCTACGAGGCCACGCCCAAGCAGTGGTTGGGTGACTACCTGCCCACCGACGCGCCCGACCCGATGCGCCGCCAGGGCCAGGTCATGGAGGTCCTCTCCGAGCACCAGTGCCAGGGCTGGCTGGAGGGTTACCTGCTCACCGGTCGGCACGGGATGATGTCCTCCTACGAGGCGTTCATCCACGTGGTCGACTCGATGTTCAACCAACACGCCAAGTGGATGGAGTCCACCAACGAGATCGGCTGGCGGCGCCCCGTCGCGTCCCTGAACTACCTGCTCAGCTCACACGTGTGGCGCCAGGACCACAACGGCTTCAGCCACCAGGACCCCGGCTTCCTCGACGTGGTGATGAACAAGAGTCCCGAAGTGATCCGGGTCTACCTGCCCCCGGACGTGAACACCCTGCTGTCCACGTTCGACCACTGCCTGCGCAGCAAGCAGTACGTCAACGTCGTGGTCGCCGGCAAGCAACCCGAACCCGTCTTCCTGAACATGGAGGAGGCCATCGCGCACTGCACCCGCGGCCTGGGCATCTGGGAATGGGCCGGGACCGAGGTTCCGGGATCTGAACCGGACGTCGTGCTCGCCTGCGCCGGCGACGTCCCCACCCTCGAAACCCTCGCCGCAGCCGACCTGCTCCGCCAGCACATCCCCGAGCTCACGGTGCGGGTGGTGAACGTGGTCGACCTGATGCGGCTGCAGGACGAGCACGAGCACCCGCACGGCCTCTCCGACCGCGACTTCGACACCATCTTCACCGCGGATCGTCCCGTCATCTTCGCCTTCCACGGCTACCCCTGGCTGGTGCACCGGCTCGCCTACCGACGCACCAACCACGCCAACCTCCACGTCCGCGGTTTCAAGGAGAAGGGCTCGACCACCACCCCCTTCGACATGTGCATGCGCAACGACATCGACCGCTTCCACCTCGTCATCGACGTCATCGACCGTGTGCCCAGCCTGCGCGCCCGCTACGCCACCCTGCGCCAGCAGATGGTGGACCGCCGGATCGAGGCCAAGGCGTACGCCTACCAGTGGGGCACCGACATTCCGGAGGTGGCCGACTGGACCTGGCCCGACGCCGGCGCGACGACCGCGGACGCCAAGGCCGCCGCCCGTGCGACCGGCGGCGACAACGAATGACCCTGCTCTACCTGGTTCGCCACGGCCAGACCGAATGGAGCCGATCCGGGCAGCACACATCGGTCACCGAACTCGACCTCACCGACGCCGGGATCGTGCAGGCGACATCACTGCGCGAGCGGCTGGACCCGGGCGACTTCGACCTCGTGCTGAGCAGCCCGCGACTGCGGGCCCGCCGGACGGCGGAACTGGCCGGGTTCACCGACTACGAGGTCGACGACGACCTGGCCGAGTGGTACTACGGCGATTTCGAGGGCATGACCAGCGCGCAGATCCGCGCGCACTTCCCGGGCTGGCGGATCTGGTTCAACGGCTGCCCGGGGGGCGAGTCCTCCGAGGAGGTCCGGGCACGGCTCACCCGCGTGGTGGCACGCGTGCGCGCCTCCGGCGTGGAACGGGCGATCTGCTTCGGCCACGGCCACGCGTCCCGGGTGCTGGCGCTGTGCTGGCTGGACTTCCCGATCATCTTCGGCCAGAGCTTCCCGCTCGAGGTGGGCAGCGTGTCCGTCCTCGGCAGGGAGAAGGAGTCGCCGGCAATTCTCCGCTGGAACAGCTGAGCCGGCCCCGAACGGCTCGAGCAGCGGCGAGGGGACCTCGCCGAGGCGTGGGAGCGATTGCAGTGCTGCCGTCCGACCTGCTTTGCTGATCCGGTGGCGACGGTGCGCAATCCCCTGCTGAACAGCCTGGTGAACCTGCGGGGCAACGGACGGGCGTGCGTCTACACCGAGCCCTTGTGGGGCCTGTCGATGATGCTCGTGCTCCCCTACGCGTCCGTCTTCATGCTGGCCCTCGGCGTCCACGACGTGCAGATCGGCCTGCTCGCGACCATCTCGATGCTGTCCCAGGTCGGGTTCGGCCTGCTCAGCGGCGTGATCACCGACAAGCTCGGACGCCGCCTCACCACCGCCGTCTTCGACGTGATCGCCTGGGCGATCCCCTGCCTGATCTGGGCCGTCGCGCAGAACTTCTGGTACTTCCTGATCGCGTCCGTGGTGAACGGCGCGTGGCAGGTCACCCAGAACTCCTGGGACTGCCTGCTCGTCGAGGATGTCGACCGTGGCGAGATCACGAAGGTCTACTCGCTGGTGAAGGTGGCGGCCGAGTTCTCCGCGCTGTTCGCCCCGATCGCCGCCGTCCTCGTGGCGCAGTTCGGACTGGTGCCGGCGGTGCGCATCCTCTACGTCAATGCCTTCGTGATCATGACAGCCAAGATCCTCATCCTGTACCGCTGGTCGACCGAGACCGAGATCGGGCGGCTGCGGGTGGAGCTGACCAGAGACGTGAGCATCTGGCGCTCGCTGTCGGAGTACCGCGGCGTGCTGCCTCTGATCATCCACTCGAAGGGGACGATCTTCTCGCTGACGATCGCGGCCATCGTCGGGGCCGTCCAGCTCGTCAACGGCACGTTCTGGCAGGTGGTGATCAACCAGCGACTGGGCGTCCCTGACCCGCTGCTGCCGTTCTTCCCGATGGTGCGCTCGCTGCTGTCGGTGGTGCTGTTCTTCACGGTGATTCCCGCGCTCACCCACGGCAAGCACCTCAAGGCACCCACGCTGTGGGGTTTTGGCGTCTACCTCGCCGGCCAGGCGTTGCTCGTGTCGATCCCGGCTCCGGACGGCGCGGCGAACGCCAGCACCTACGGCCTGCTCGCGGGCTGCCTGGTTCTGGACGCCTTCGGCGCGGGCATCCTCTACATGCTGGCCGAGTCGCTGGTCGCCCTGCACGTCGACCGTCACGAGCGCTCGCGGGTGATGGCCATCCAGCGGACGGTTGTGATGCTGGCCACGGCCCCCTTCGGCTGGATCTCCGGCTGGCTGTCGAGCATCGACCGCACCTGGCCGTTCGTCCTCACCTCTGCCCTGCTCGCGCTGGGCATCATCGTGACCGCACGATTCTGGGTGACCACCCACACCGAGCCGGTCCCGGCGGCGTGACCTCCGCGCTCGAAGCGCAACGCCCTCTCGGGACTCCGCGCCAGACGGTCCGATCCTGACTAGGGTCTGCGCTGTGAACACCGTTGCCGGCACGCCGTACCGCTGGGTCGTCCTTGCGGTCTCGGTGCTGGTCAACATCACCATCCAGCTGCAGTGGATCTCGATGTCGCCGGTGAGCACGACCGCCGCCGAGTTCTACGGTGTCACCACCACCGAGATCGGCTGGTTCTCAATCATCTTCATGGTCGTGTTCATCCCCCTGTCCATCCCGGCCGCCTGGATGGTCGACCGGTACGGTCTGCGGATCGCCGTCGGCCTCGGTTCGGTGCTGGTCGCCCTCGGCGCCACCGTCCGGGCGCTGGCAGGACCCTCCTTCGGCTGGGCGCTGGCCGGCACGTTCCTGTCCGCGGTCACACCGGCCCTGCTCGACGCGGGGTTGACCATCGACGGCGTGCTGTGGGTCTACGCGGGTGCCGCCTCCGTGACGGCGGTGCTCTACCTCGGGTTCGCCCGGGACGCCGACCGCGGCATCTCCGACGCGACCGAGGCCCGTGCGCTCGAGTTGGGCGGCCTGCGCCACGCCCTGGCCCAGCGGCCGTTCCAGGTCTTCCTCGCCGCGCTGTTCGTGGCACTCGGGGTGTTCAACGGGCTGTCCACCTGGGCGCTCCAGATGGTGTCCGCGATCGGGTTGCCCGAGGATGCCGCGGAGGTGCTCCTCGAGAGCCTGCTGGCCGGCGGCGTGATCGGTGCCCTGGCGCTTGGCGCTGCGTCCGACCGGAGCGGCAGGCGGGTGCCGTGGACGGCGATCCCGATGGTGATCGCGGCGCCGCTGATGGCGGCCTTCGTGCTCCCGGGGTTGTCAATGGTGGTTGTGGGCGTGTGCTCCTTCGTGGTGGGCTTCCTGCTCACCGGCGCCATGCCGGTGGGCATGCAGTACGCGTCCGAGATCGCCGCGCCCACCCCGGAGGGAGCGTCGTCCGGACTGTTCCAGCTGGTCGGTCAGGCCTCGTTCGTGGTCGTGCTGTTCATGGAGGCCGCCCGCACTCCCGAGGGCGGCTTCGTGTGGAGCTTCGCGATCCTGGGAGTTCTGCTTGCCGTGATCGGGTTGTGGATGTGGCGCCAGCCCGAGCCGACGCTGGACTCCCCTGTCCCGGGCGACCTGGAGACGGCGGACCCTTCCTGACCCCGCGGTCTCGCACGGGCGCCCACGCACGGCGGGGCCGATCGCCCGGGTTCAGGCGGGATGCCCCTCAAATGCTTTGCGATAGATCGCGATCAGTCGTCGAGGCATCGGGCGCGAGCGAGGCCTGCAGTAGTGCCACAAGCTCGGTGCACCCCTCTGCCGTGAGGTGACGCAGAGGCGATCCGGTCGCGATGGCGTCACGCAACGTCGTTGCCGCGCGTTCGCCGTCAGCGGTCAGGTGAAGGTTTCGCCGCCGTCCGTCGTCCGGATCAGCCGTTCGCTCCAGGAACCCCCGCTTCTCAAGCTGGGTTGCGAGGAGCGTGATGTTGGACCGGTCGCAGGAAAGCCGTTCGGCCGCCTGGCTCATCGTGCAGCCAGGGTCGTTGCCCAACAGCCAGAGCAGTCCGGCCGTGGCCTCGCTCACCCCGAGGTCGCCCAGGGTCGTCGCCGCCACGGCGCGGTGGGCCTGCGCGATCGCATCGATGGCTGCCGCAGCCGTGTACAGCGGTTCCGCCCGGCTCGCCGGCATGATGCTCCTTTACTTGAGGGGCTCAAGCATCTGGTAAATTGCTTGAGGCACTCAACGATTGTAAGGGATGGACGATGAGCACACGCAGGCGGGCAGAGGAAGGGCTGGTGCTCGCGAACCGCACCGTGGTCGTCGGAGGTCACGAGCGGCAATGGGTGGAGGTCACCTCCGCTACCCGGCGGGCCGCCGACAGGCGGCTGCTGATCGCCGCGCACGGCTCCAACCAGACTCCTCGCCTGCTCCGTTCCCTGTCGGGATACACGCTCGACGACTGGGCGCGCGCCGGCCACGTGGTGGCCTACCCCGGTCCTGGCGCGGCGGCCTGTGGAACGACGCTCGAACCAGCACCCCCAGCAGGGCACGCGCGGACGGCGTCGATGACGTCGCCTTCATTCAGGCGTTGGCGCACCAGTACCTCGATTCGGCCGCCGAAGGCGTCAACCAGGCCTACGGGATCGGGTACTCCAACGGCGGCCAGCTGTTGATCAGGGTCGTGCTCGAAACCCCCCTGCTGAGTGCGGCGGGGCTCGTCAGCGCGACGATGCCAGCGTCCGACAACCTGCTCGCGGCGCCCGACCCGGACGTCGCCGCGATCCCGATGATGCTGGTCCACGGCACGAAGGACCCGATCGTCCCGTTCCAGGGCGGTATGGCCAGTGCTCTCGGACGTCCGCGAGGGCTGATGAGGTCCTTCGATGACAGTGTCGCCTTCTGGGCCCAGCGCGCAGGCATCACCATGCAGCCCCAGGTCCAGTCGATCCCGCCCGACGGGCCCCATCGCGCAGGCGGCCAACGCCTTGCCTTCACCGCCGAGGGCCACTCACCCGTGATCGCCTACGCGATGACCGACGGCGGACACCTCATTCCCAATCGTCGCCAAGCCGGCAGCTTCCTGATGGGCCGCGGCAACCACAGCATCGACACGATGACCGAGTTCACCCGTCTCGTCGACAGAAGCTGACCCCAACCGCCACAGCAGGACATCCCAGCCGGATCCGCAGGCGCAAGGGGCTGGCGTCACCCTTGCTACGCCCGCCACACTCGCCGGCCGCTGTTCGCCCTGATCAGCATCCGCCGTTATGAGCTCTTTGCACCGTTCGGGCTATTCGCCGGTCATGCCGAGCGCTTGTGCGAGGTCGGGGCCGACGATAATTCGGGGGCCGTCTTCGTCGAGTCTGGTGAC
>MTLD01000790.1_pt1 | contig 20505 bp, 23 predicted proteins | sample 1982471 | NCBI WGS metagenome assembly MTLD01 (sample SAMN05712604, study PRJNA340218) | biofilm metagenome | isolation source: sample SPM anode biofilm adapted to -50 mV | place: USA | collected 2012-02-03 | reverse complement strand
TGTTCGGAGTTTTCGATGGCTTTTCCTTTTTTACTTTTGAGAACTTAATTGTACGCTATCGTTCTAACCATTCTAACTAATGCGATTGACAAGAATGGTTAGAACCGTGGTTTTTGTGATGCGGGAGCTTGCTCATGCGGATTTTATGTTGTATAATATCCGCAATAATGCGGAGAATAATAACGATAATCTCCGCAAATGGTAAAAGTTGAGGTGGACCTTATGCGCTACATCCATCAATTAGAAAGTTGGCCTAATTTTCATTGGGATGCTGCGGAACTGCTGCCGTATTTGTCCGAATTTCGCTTTCTTCAAGGGCAGCTTAAAGGGACCATGCAAGTCATTGGCCTGTCCCAGTGCGAAGATGCCGTTTTACTCACGCTGACGCAGGATGTAATTAAATCCAGTGAAATTGAAGGTGAAAAGCTGGATAAAGAGCAGGTGCGTTCATCGTTAGCCAGGAAGCTGGGAATGGACCGGCTGGGTCTTGTGCCTAGCGATAGAGATGTTGATGGCGTGGTAGAAATGATGTTGGATGCAACGCAGAACTACAAGACGCCGCTTACCCCAGAACGTCTATTTTCATGGCATGCCGCGCTGTTTCCTGCCGGGTATAGCGGTATGACAAAAATAACGGTTGGGCATTGGCGCAGCGAAGAAGCTGGGCCTATGCAGGTGATTTCAGGAAGAATCGGCCGGGTCAAGGTGCATTTTGAAGCTCCGCCCGCCGAGAGAGTTCCTGCTGAAATGGAATGTTTTCTTGCCTGGTTCAATTCGGAAGAAGCAATAGATCCCGTCATCAAAGCAGTAGTTGCGCATATATGGTTCGTAACTATCCATCCTTTTGAGGATGGCAATGGCCGTATTGCCAGGGCTTTAACCGATCTTCTCTTGGCGCGCTCGGAAAATAGCGAGCAGCGATTTTATAGCTTTTCTTCGCAGATCCAAAAAAATCGCGAAAAGTATTATACGGTTCTCGAGGACATTCAAAAAGGAGACCTTGCTATTACAGAAGGCTTGATTTGGTTTTTATCCGTCCTGATTGAGGCTGTAAACAGCGCAGCGCAATTCACAGACGACGTTCTTAAAAAGGCTCGGTTTTGGGAGTATCATAAGGATAAAGTGATTAACGAGCGGCAGCGTAAAATCCTAAACCTTCTTATGGACGGTTTTGAAGGAAAACTGACTTCATCTAAGTGGGCTAAAATAGCACATTGCTCTCAAGACACGGCTACTCGCGACATAAACGATTTAATTCAAGCCGCTATTCTTAAAAAAGATGAAGGCGGCGGACGCAGCACAAGCTATTCATTGCAATTTTGACTTGGGTGGGGACAGTTTTTCTGAACCGGTTTTAGTGATTTTGGCAAGTCGGGAATATCACAAAGAAGGAAAAACTTGGAAATGTCTCTTCTGTCCTAAATAAAAAAGAAAATGTAAGATGATTGTTTTGCTAATTATCGCGTTGCAGGTTCGCAATAGTGGTATAATGAACATAGGTGTCACAATAAAAGGGAGATGTTGATTATGGGAGACAAGAGTCCGAAAAACAAGGAAAAAAAGAAGAAAAAAGCTGAAAAGGACAAAGCTGTTAAACAAACAGATACCTTGATCTCGTCAATAAAATAGGTTGTAAAAAAGCGCAACTGCTTTAAGAAGCTGCGCTTTTTTTCTTTTTAGTGGACCTGATTCAAGGGGACGACTCTGATATGCTGGCGGGGGCTTTTGCAGTTCGGGGCGATTTTTCCTCAGTGTTCTTTATAGAAACAGTTTGAAAATTGTATATTATTGCAGGAGTTGGTTGCATTTAAATAAAATTTAATTTTAATAAATTGAAAATGAAGTCTGCTTTTCGATAGAAATGGCGCAAGATACTGAAATGAAGGCCCTAGACAATGGGAATTTCGTAGAATGGTGTTGCTTTGGGATTTCAGACCACAGTAAGAGACTGGTAGAGCCCGATGATAGAGTAATGTATTTTTGAAAAAGAAGTGGAGTGTAAATGAAGAATAGCACTAGCATTCCGAGAAGAGTGGCGGTTCGATACTTACAATTGATTTTGCCTGTTTTATTGATCTTGTTTGTATGCTTGGCAGGCACGATTTATTATTTGGACAGTCACAATCAAATGAGAATAAACCAGGATGTCAGTGGGAAAATTCTTGATCAGGCTAATAAAACGCTCCAGACTTGGATTGACGATCAATTGGTGGTTTTAGCGATACTTGCCGACGATGCAAGGGTTATTGAGGCTTGCGCCCAGCCTACGGACGCCGAGGCCGTGGCGCGCGCCAATGACTTTTTACGTTCCTTTCATGAAAAAAATGGTTTTTATGAAAACATTGCGCTGTCGGCTAATTTGCGTCCAGACTTTGATTTTGAATTGACGGCTGTCAACGGCAAGAAGTATGTCATTAAACGAGGGGTATTTTTTGCGGATTCGACTAGGGGCGATTCGATTGGAAAATCAAATGCGGAGCATCCTATGGCGAAGTCGATCTATGATGAAGGCAAGCCTAATGTGATTACCCATGTATATCGCAGCTTGATCTATGGAAACCCTGCGTTTATAATTTCTTTGCCGGTTCGGAAGGATGGCATGTTCGTGGGCGCCATACACGTGGCAATGCCTATGAGGCATTTTACGGATAAATTTGTCAATGGCGTTAAATTGGGTCAAAGCGGTTATATGTTTATGGTGGATGAGAAGGGCTTGCCTATTTCCCATCCTGAAAAATCTTTTATTCTTAGTGAGGAAATGGCCAAGAAATATGAGTCAGTGCGATCCCGTATTATAAATGGCGAGGAGCATTTTGAGCTGCTTGTGGATGATGCCGATAAGACCTATCATGTGATGAAATTCGATTTTCAGGGCATTAATCATGTTAGCGAGTGGTATTTGATCTTGGTGCAGAATACTGATGAAATCCTCGCTTCGTCCATTCGCTTTGTTTGGCTGACCAGCGTATTTTTAGTGATAGCCTTTTTGTTAGTCATCGCGGTTGTTTACGTATCTACGGTCAAATTACTGCATATTGGTTTTCACGACGTTCTGACAGGTTTGTATAATCGCAATTACTTAGAGCATGAACTTCTGCGTCTGGCAACAGGCCGCTTCAATCCGATTGGCTTTATTTCCATTGATGTGGATGGGCTCAAGTTGGTCAATGATACTTGCGGACATACTGCGGGGGATGTCTTGCTGACGGCCGTAGGAAAAATGATTAAGGAGTGTTTTGACCACCACGATCTTGTTATACGCCTAGGGGGCGATGAATTTGCTGTTGTCATGCAGATGACCGATGATGTCGTTGTTCAAGAAGCCTGCCAGCGGGTCCGCGACAAGATTGCAGCACACAATCGAGAAAATAGAGCTGTTCCTGTGAGCGTTTCCATTGGTTGGGCGATCGGCCAGGCTACTGATGTTACTAGTACTAATGCAATCATTAAAGAAGCTGACACGTTGATGTACGGGGAAAAGGAAGCGAATCGCTTGAAATATGCAGAGCTTTTTGCAAAACGCTTAAGTCAATATGGTCAGAAACTTTTTCAAGCGGACAAATGAAGGGTATAATCGAAGGAGCTGAAACCCCAGGAGGACAGGCGCATGAGATCGAGTAAGAGTTTTTTCATAAGCATCTGTGTCGCTTTTAGTGTGTTAGGGGCGGCTCAGGCCTGTACCTTGTATGGCGCTAGCGGCGGTTGGGTAGAGGATGGAGGCGTCTTGGTTGCTAAAAATCGCGATTGGACGCCGCAATACCAGGAACTGCGTTTGGTTCAACCGGAAGACGGCTATGCATATTATGGCTGGTTTAAAGGGGATAGAGAAGCAAATTCGCTAGCTGGAGGACTGAATAAGCAAGGGTTCGCTATATTTAGCGCTACGGCGGGGGCGATTAAAAGGGCGGAACGCCTCGCCATGCCGCATTACAAAGGCGGCATATTGAAACCACTCCTGACAAAATGCAGCAGCGTTGACGAGGCGTTGGCCCTGAGGGACTTGTTTGTGGGACCTCAGTATTTGATTTTGGCGGATAAACGCAAGGTGGCGTATGTCGAGATCGGCCTCGAAGGAAACATTGCCGTTAGGCAGACTTCGGATGGTGCTTTATTTCATACTAATCACTACGTAGAAGAAGCAATTCAAGGGGCTAATTACCTGCAGCCAGGAGCTTCGAGCATGGCGCGGTATGAGCGGATTTCTCAGCTGTTAGACGGAACTGGCAAGCCGTATTCTATGCAGAATTTTATCGCTTTCAGTAATGACCAAACCAACGGTCCTGATAAAAGCATCTGGCGTAGCGGCAGTACGGACACAATGACGCAAACGTTGGGGGCTATGATAGTTCATTTTTCGCAGCAAGGACATATGGAGCTTTACGTTAAAATACGAGAAACACCTTGGGGACGAGGCAAGGAGAAAACGGTTATGCTTTCAGATAGGGATATATTTTAAGGAATGTTATGGGGCAGTATTAAGAATGCGTGTATTTGATTCGGGGAATTGAAGATTAGGAAGGTGAATTTTTGTAAAACCAGGACGATACCGCACGATACGAATTTTGGAGGAAACGGCATTGGATTTTACGCGAATAAGTGAACGGTATGGTTTATTAAAGCATATCGTCTTTTTTTATGTAATTTGGGCGCTTACAGAAGTGATTTTATTTCCGGCGCTAAGACTGAAGGGGGCCATCCTTAGTGAGATGTTAGGCCCGATTTGGAAAGCAATGGTGTGGGTAGTGCCGGTTATTGTTAGTTTGAAAGCGAAACAATGCGAGGTAGCTTCTTATTTGCGCTTGAATTCTCATGCGTGGACATCTATAGCATGGAGTGGTATAGGCATTGGCTTTATTGTGGGCTATAATTTTCTAATGCATATGCTATTTTATGCCAATACCATTTTTTCTCCATGGCTTACGGTTGCGCAGTGGGTGAATACGGTAGTTGTTGCCGGAGTCGTTGAGGAAGTATTGTTTCGAGGATATTTCTTGCAAAAATTGAAGGGCTGGTATTCTTTTTGGAATGCAAATTTGTTAGTAAGTTTGTTGTTTGTGAGTATCCATTTTCCTATTTGGTATATGAATGCTGACAAAATTGCACATGGCGCAATTGCTTGGGCGCAGCTTGTGGCTTTTATTTTTGGATTTTCTCTTTTGCAGGGTTGGTTGTTTCAAAAAGCTGACTCGTTATGGCCGTGTATTATGATGCATATGGTGAATAATTTTATGGCGTTGGCGCTTGTTGGATAAAAAAGTAGTGTCTTGAAGGGTTTGATACTGGCAGAAAGAGTGGCAGGAAAACGGCCTTTTTTGCCGAATTTACTCTTCTTGGGAGGGATGAATATGAAATCATTATTTCGCGGCTTGCTGTTGGGCTGCCTGGTTTGTTTGCTAGCGCTTCCGGCGCAGGCTGCCTCTAAAGACGATAAAACGGTGAAGGTGGTCAAGGATCTTACGGTGGCGTTTGCGGTGCTGCCGGCGGAGGAGCTTCAGGATAATACGCTGTTGGCGTCGGATTTAAATAAAGCGATTTTAGCGGAGTTTGGTCTGCAGAAAAATGACGCCAACGCGGCTACTTTAGTAGAAATAAAGAAGGTAACCGGGGAAGCCTTGAAAATGCCTGGATTTCTGGCGGGGGAAGACGCCTGTCAGTATCATCTCAGCGCTACGGTGCTGATTCGGGATGCAAAAACAGGCGTGCTGCAGCAGAAAAAGCTGCTCGACTGTCGGGCTACGGTGCAGACTGAGGCGGAAGCGTATAAGCTGGCTCTTTCCAAAGCGGCCAAGCAGATCCGTTTGTATGTGCGCGGTGATGAAACGAAAACCGCGACCACGACGAAAACAGCGTCCAAATAAAGTTCATAAACGATACACAAGGAAAAAGTCCGTACCACATTCAACTGTGATACGGACTTTTTTGACCTGTTCTCCGTAGTCCTCTTCGAACCCTCACTTTACTCCCTTTACTCTTGTTCAAAACTATATTCGTAGCTCTCCTTCGTACCCTCCCGCGACTCACGTGACTCTTGTTCAATTCTTCTTATATCTGGTAATCGTAAGCAGGGCACTGGCAGCGGATGCTGCGCCCGGCTTTGTTGTCCCGGATGACGCCATGATCCAGCGCTAAGCGGCCATTGACAATGACATAGTCAATGCCGCTAGGAGGTGCGTCTGGCGTAAAGAAGGTGGCGTTGTCGCTGAGAGACTGGATGTCGAAAACGACGATATCCGCGTCCATGCCTTCTTCGAGACGCCCTTTTTGTAACAGCCCCAAGGTGTCCGCTGGGAGTAAGGTAGCTTTGCGGATGGATTCCATGAGGCTGAGGTCGTAACGGTTCGCAACCATTTTTTTGAAGTATCGAGGGAAGCTGCCGGCGATTTGCGGGTGTCCTTCGCCGGGCGCGTAAGCGCCGGTGTCAGTGGAGGGCATGGCCGAAGGATGCAGCAGCGCCTGGTAGATTTCCTCTTCAATGCCTGTTAGCACCACGACGGAGGTAGTGGGGGCTTCAGCACGCAGATGCTTATAAAGCTCCGGCGTCAGGCGCTGTCCGTGATGCGGCCCGGTAATGACAATGATGTCTTCCAGCTTCCATTCTTCGCGGGCTAGGGCTTCTTCATTAAAAAGAACGGTGCCGATATGAGTGGCCCATTCCGTATACATGCCGCTGTCAAAGCGGATGTCTAGGCCGTCCTGGATGGCTTTGGAGATGACTGTCAGGGCTTCTTTGACCATGCCGGTGCCGTATTGATAGACGAGGTGAGAAATTTGCATGCGCGCGCCGGTCTGGCGGGCGATGGTAATGGCTTCTACCAGGGAATACAAATCATTGTTGCTGAGAAGCCGGGTGTCGATGGAAATAAGGCGGCCAAAGCGAGCGGCTAGGCGGCTGAGGCGCAGCACTTCTTCCGCAGAGCTTCCGGGAACATAGGCAAGGCCTAAAGAAAGTCCGCAAGCGCCAGCTTCGAGCGCTTGGGATGCTAGACGCTCCATGGCAAGAATCTGTTCATTGGTGGCGGGCTGCAGCGGATCTTCGACGCCGACAGTGCGGCGCAGTGTTGAATGGCCGATGAATTCAGCCTGGTGCAGCGGAAAGCCTGTTTCGTCCTGCTCGCGGAAAAATTGCTCCAAATCTAAGGGGCTCGCGCCGCAGTTGCCGCCGACGGTGGTCGTAATGCCTTGACGCAACGAAAGCTCTGCGCAGTAAGGGGCGGCGTCGATATGCCCGTGCATGTCAATAAATCCGGGGCAGACAATATGACCAGCGGCGTCCAGCTGTTGTTTTCCTTCAAAAAGTTCGCCGCTGCGAATGGCGGCAATGCGACCGTCTTGAATCGCTAGGTGACCCTGAAGACGCAGCTGGCGCGCCGGGTCGAAGAGAATACCATTGTTAATGACAAGATCATACATAATACGATTGACTCCCGTTTGTTTTCATTTATTCGTTGCTGGCTTTGGCCAACGGTTTAACGGAATCTTTGAAAAAACTGCGATGCTGAATGTCTTCGGGGCGTTCGTTGCGAAGGCGGAAGGCCCATTGGATGGAGGGGCCCAAGGTCAAAGCGATAATAATGGTGCCAAGGCCAATTGGTCCGCCCAAGAAATAACCTCCTATGGCGACGCTGCTTTCGAGGAGGGTGCGGATGAGCCACACTTGCTGGCCGGTTTTTGCTACGGCTCCGACCATGAAGCTGTCCCGGGGACCGGCGCCAAAGGCGGCGGTCAGGTAGAAATAGCTGGCCCAGCCGATAATCCAGATGCCCAACAGGAGCATGAAAAGCTGAGCGGGAAGAGATGTCGGCGAGGGCATAAAAGGCAGCCACATGAAAAAATCAATGTAGAAGCCGATGAAAATCATATTGGCTATGCTTCCCCAACCGGGTTTGACCCCTAAAAACCAGCTCAAGGCGATTACCAGAGCGCCGCAGCCTTGCGAAACTTGTCCTAGTGTCAGCGGCAGATAGTTGGTGAGGCCTAGGTGCAGTACGTCCCAAGGGGCTGTGCCGAGATTGCTTTTTACAGTCAGCACAATTCCGAACCCGAACAGGCAGAGACCCCACATTAAAAAAGCGATACGCTTACCCATAGAATCTCCTCCCTGTATTTTGTGTTTCCTTCTATCATATCACAAGAACAAGGTTACATCACTTCTTTGTTGCGGCGAATGTTAGACGGAAAAGTGTACTAAGTAAGCGGGGAGATTGGTTTTTTGAGAGGTCTATGGTAGGATAAAGAAACAGTAGTTGTCTAAGTGAGCAAATTAAGGAGAAAAAGCATGAGTAAATCCTTTGAAGAGTTAGGTGTGCAGCCAGTTTTGGTCAAGGCGTTAGCCGCGCAGCAGCTGCAGATTCCGACGCAGATACAAGAAGAGATGATCCCCCGGGTGTTGGCGGGAGAAAATGTGGCGGCGCGTTCCGCTACAGGAACAGGGAAAACCCTGGCGTATTTGCTGCCTCTTTTGCAGCGTATTGATCCAGGGAAAAAGGAGATTCAGGCGGTGATTTTGGCGCCAACTTACGAGCTGGCTATGCAAATTTACCGTGTACTGGGCGCATTGGCGAAGGAAGCGGCTTTGGATGTGACGGCGGCCTCTCTAATTGGTGGCGCGGCGTTGACACGGCAGATTGACGCGCTCAAGAAAAAACCGCAAATTGTGGTTGGCTCGGCGGGGCGCGTGCTTGAACTGCTGCGTAAACGCAAGCTGTCTTTGACAAGCGTGCGTACGCTTGTGCTTGATGAAGTCGATCGACTGTTGGATGAACAAAATTCGCCGACCGTGGAACTTGTGATCAAAGAGGTTCCGGCGCAGAGGCAATTGCTGATGGTGTCGGCTACGCTGCCGGCGCGGGCGCAAAAAGTGATTGAACGCTTGGAAAAGACGGTCAATTTGATTGAAGCGGCGGCGGAAGTGAAGCTGCCGGAGCAGTTGGTTCATTGCTATGTGAAAGTGGAGCATCGGGAAAAATTGGACGAACTGCGCAAGGTGTTGCATGCGCTGGACGTCAAGCGGGCGCTGCTTTTTGTGGAGCAGCAGGGCCGGTTGGAAATGGTGCTGGAGAAACTGCAGCATCACGGCGTAAAGGTGGCGGGTCTTCGTAAGGATGCAGGCAAGCAGGAGCGTAAGGAAGCCTTAGAGGCAATCAGTAAGGGAAAGATATCCTTGTTGGTAGCGACGGACTTAGCAGCTAGAGGCCTGGATATTCCGGGGGTTACCCATGTGATTAATTTGGATTTCCCTGACGAGCCGCAGACGTATCTGCACCGAGCCGGGCGCACTGGCAGGGCCGGACAGGAGGGCATGGTAATTTCCTTAGTGACGCCCGGGGAAGTGACCAGGCTGGAACGGTGCCGACGCAGCTTGCAAGCGGATATGCAAGAGTACTTTCTTAATAAGGGGCGCTTTTTGAAACGACAGGCGCGGAAGCAAGAGCCTGTGAAGCGGAGCAAGCCAGTGAAGCCGGTGAAGAAATAAAGCCAAAGAACACGAACCGGCAGGTCGGGATTGAACAAGAGAACCGGAGTGGCCGGAGGGTACGGTAGAGGGTCACTGGAAATAGATGCGGAGCTACAACCAAAAGACACCTGTGAGCTGCTCACAGGTGTCTTTTGGCTTGTTGGGCGCTGTCGACTTTCAGTGGAAGCGTTCGGCCGACAGCTTTCGATTAGTAGGCAAAGCTGTTTTGATCTTACTCAGTGTTTTTTAGAATGCTTGGTATAACAAGGTGGAAACGACAGCGAGCGCAAGGAATAATGCAATGCTGAATACTCCCATGCTTAAAGCGGTAACGTTACTGTCGGGCATACTGATAAGAGACATAGGTTTCGAAGAAATGGTTCCTGCACGTTGAGTCATAGCAAGTCCCTCCTTATGAATTATCATGATGTTCCGCCAGATTGAAAACCTGGTGCTGGATGCCGAAAATTTGAAAAGCGTATTCAAGCCAGGCCCGTGTAGCCTGATGCAAGTTGGTGTTTTTCCAGGCGAAAGCCAAGTGCCAGGGCTTGATTTCACTGATCAAGGGCAGTATTTGAATGTTGTCGTTATGGATTTTTAGGCAAACGCTGCGCGGCAAAAAGGCAATTCCTAGTTTGGAAGCGACGATATCGACCATGAAGTCCCACTGGGCGGTTTCGCAGACGATTTTGGGCGTAAAGCCGTGAGTGCGGCAGGTATCCATGATGTGATCGCGCAAAGCGAAGTCATCCCGATAAAGAACGAAAGATTCTTCGCGCAGGCCGCTAATGTCGGCGGCTGGCCGTTGGGCTAAGGGATGCTCTTTGTGCACGATAAGTTGCAGCGGTTCTTGCAAAAAGGAGACTAGCTCCAGTTCCGCTTCCGCCTTGGTCGGCAGAACGACGATGCCTACGTCCAATTCGCCGTTATCAATCTTACGCTCCACCATGCGGGAGCCGACTTCGATCAGGCTTAGCTGAATTAGCGGGTGCAGCATTTTAAATTCCGCGACAATGCGGGGCAGGTTGTCCAGTGTTTGTACCAACGGCGGAATGCCGATGCGCAAACGGCCCCGCGGCGTGCTGGTAAAGACGGACAGGTCGTCATGGATGCCGTGAAACGTATCCAAAATGACTTTGGCCTTTTCAAAGAGGCGGACACCGCCTTCTGTCAAACAGACGCCGCGCGGCGTGCGGTCAAACAGGGGCAGGCCCAATTCGCTTTCCAGGTTTTTAATGAGCTTGCTGATACTGGACTGGGAAACGAAGAGGGTTTCTGAAGCTTTGGTAAAGCTTTCTTGTCGCGCCACTTCTACAAAATAGGTCAAATGCAAAATGTCCAATGGGTTCACGCCTTTCGAAAGGTAGGATTTTTCTTCCCACTTGCATTGTACTGCACTTGCTGGAGGAAAGAAAATTCTTCTTGGGAATGAGCGGTATGCCGCAAAGAGATGGGGAAGGTGGGGGGAGCGAACGGGGATTGAACAAGAGTCTCGGGAGAACAGGAGGGCATGACTGAGGGTTGCTGAATTTGTATAATTCAAAACCCCTTTCGCGTATTTCGTGTATTTCGCGGTTCGTTTTATAAATTCTGGTATAGAAAAATAAACGGCCTGCGCTATGCACAGGCCGTCTCGTATGTTTAATCCTTATTTTCTCTTGTTTGTTCCGTTGTCCCCAATATTAGACCGAACGGATTTCTTCTTCTTTGGCGGCGCGAGGAGTCGTGCGCAGGATGGGGTGGTGCAAAGGCTTTAAGGCGCCATATTCCAGTTCGCTGTAGGCGGTGATGCCATGCTCGCTGAGATCCAGGCCTTCGTGTTCATCCTCGACGGAAACGCGGATGCCGCAGATGGCTTTGAGGGCGCTGAAAGCAGCATAGGTGGCGCCGAAGCCCCAGAGGGAAACGGCCAATACGCCTAGAAGCTGGATGAAAAGCAGATCTGTGCCGCCGCCATAAAGGAGGCCGCCCTTTTCGGCAAAAACGCCGACAGCAACGGTGCCGAAGGTGCCGCAGACGCCGTGTACGGCGATGGCGCCGACCGGGTCGTCCGCCCGCAAGGAGTCAAAGAAGGGAACGGCGGCAATGATGAGCACGCCGGCAATGGCGCCAATCACGATGGAACTGATGGGCTCTACGTACGCGCAACCGGCGGTGATGGCCACAAGACCGCCCAGTGCGCCGTTGATAGCCATACTAGGGTCGGCTTTGCCGTAACGGAAAAGTGTTAAAAGCGTAGCGGCCATGCCGCCGGCTGCGGCTGCTAAGTTGGTGTTGACGGCGATGCGGGCAATGTTGGTATCAAGACCAGACAGGGTGCTGCCGGGGTTGAAGCCGAACCAGCCAAACCAGAGGATGAAGGCGCCCAGGGCTGCCAACGGCAGGTTGTGACCGGGCATGACGTTGGCGCTGCCGTCTTTGTTGAAACGACCAGTACGGGGGCCAAGTACCCAAACGGCAGCCAGAGCGGACCAGCCGCCCAAGGCATGAATGGCGGCGGAACCGGCAAAATCCAGCATGCCCAGCTGGTTCAGCCAGCCTTCGCTGCTCCAGACCCAGTGGCCAGCCAGGGGGTAGATGACAACAGTAGCTACAAAGGAAAAGATAATATATGGGGCGAATTTCATGCGTTCCGCCACGGCGCCGGAAACAATGGTAGCCATGGCGATGGCGAAAGCAGCCTGAAAGAGCCAGAAAGCGTAGATGGGAATCTTCAGATTCAAATGGGAGAGGTCACCGCTGACCCAGAAGCCATTCGTGCCAATGAGGCCGGCGGCATCGGCGCCGTACATGAGGGCGAAACCGGCGGCAAAATATCCAAGCATGCCGGCAGCGCAGTCTACAAGCACCTTCATAATAATATTAAGGGAATTGCGGCTTTGAATAAAACCGGCTTCCAGCATGGCGAAGCCTGCTTCCATTAAGAAAACAAGGGCGGCGCAAAGAAGCACCCATACAGTGTCTAAACCTACTGCCAGAGAATGTACTGAGATTTCCATGTTTTGTCCTCCTTGATTAATGTATACAATAAAAACAAAAAAACCAGTAACAAACACGAAGCTTCCGTAAGGAAAATTCTTCGTGTTTATTACTGGCTACGTCGCCACTATGTCGGCATGTGACAACTATATCATGAAAAAATAGCTTTGCCTAGATGGTTTGTAAAAAAAATCAAGAACGCGTAGGTTCTTTGATGGCGTCCGGTCCTTCTTCGCCCGTGCGGATGCGGACTGCGTTGACTAAGGGGTGAATGAAAATTTTGCCGTCGCCAATTTCGCCGGTACGGAGGACGCGCTTCGCGGTTTCGACTACGCGTTCGACAGGGACTTCGCAAACGACGGTTTCCACTTTGATTTTAGGCAGCAAATTAATGGCGTACTCATGGCCGCGGTATACTTCGGTATGGCCTTTGGTGGAGCCATAGCCGAAAACTTGGCTGACGGTCATGCCGGTAACGCCGATGGCGTTAAGAGCTTCTTTTAATTCATCCAGCTTATGAGGGCGGGTAATGATTTCTACTTTGGTAATGGCATCCATGTAAGTCCCTCCATTATTTTATGTTGCGTTTATCGTATTATATTTGAAACAAAATCTACGTGCGTCTTGAAAAAGTTAAAAGCGACTTATGCTTTTTATAAAGCATGTACCTTCTTAGTGTAAACGATTTTGGTTGCGGAAGCAATTAGGAAACAGGCGGTAAAAGCAGGAAAGACTGGCACGAAAGACGTTCTTCATGTACAATGAGAAAGGCATCGGTTCTTTAGTGCGGTGCTGGAAGAAAACAATCAATGGGAGACGGTAGAATGGAATATATTTTGAATATCGTTGGACCGATGCTGGAAGGCACGGTTGTTACGCTGAAAATGTTTTTTGTCACGATTGTGCTTTCACTGCCTTTAGGGTTGGGGCTGGCTTTGGGACGCATTTCCCGCTATGGCTGGCTGCAACGCTTTATCGGCATGTATATCTGGCTTTTTCGCGGCACGCCCTTGATGCTGCAGCTCTTGTTTGTCTATTTTGCATTGCCGCTGATACCCTATGTGGGCGTGAAGCTGTCTGATTTTTCGGCTGCCATGTTGGCTTTTGTGCTGAATTACGCAGCATACTTTGCGGAAATATTCCGGGCGGGCATTCAGTCCATTGAAAAGGGTCAATACGAAGGCGCTAAAGTGCTGGGCATGAACTATGTGCAGACCATGCGCCGTATTGTTTTGCCGCAGGTTATACGCCGCGTGCTGCCGCCGATTAGTAATGAGACCATCACGTTGGTTAAGGATACTTCTTTGATTTACGTATTGGCTATGGATGATTTGCTGCGTACGGCGCGGGCCTTGGTGCAGCGAGATTTCAGCACGACGCCGTTTTTGGTGGCGGCTGTGTTTTATCTGGTCATGACCTTGGTGCTCACTTGGGGCTTCCAATGGCTGGAAAAACGCTATAATACCTACGAAGAATAGGCGGTGACAATAATGAAGATGATTCGAGCCATTGATATACATAAGCAGTTTTCCGGCGTAGAAGTGCTCAAGGGCATTTCGCTGGAGGTAGAAAAAGGCGAGGTTGTCGCCATCATCGGACCGTCCGGTTCGGGGAAAAGTACGTTTTTGCGTTGCTTGAACCGCTTGGAGCAGATCGACAGCGGTTTGCTTGAAATTGAAGGAGAGCAGTTGGCCGGTCCGGGACCTGGCGGCGCTTGCCAATACGCGGATGAAGGCCGGGCCAGACAGATATGCAGTAAAATGGGCATGGTGTTCCAGCACTTTAATTTATTTCCTCATTTGACGGTGCTGCAGAACCTGCTCGAAGCGCCGATGACGGTAAAGAGCATGAAGAAAGACGAGATTTTGCCGTTGGCGGAAGAGCTCTTGAATAAAGTAGGCTTGCTGGTGAAAAAAGACAGCTATCCTTCCAGTTTGTCCGGCGGGCAAAAGCAGCGTGTAGCCATTGCCCGGGCCTTGGCGATGCAGCCGGATATTATGCTTTTTGACGAGCCGACTTCGGCGCTCGATCCGGAACTGACCGGAGAAGTGCTGAAAGCCATGCGGCAGCTGGCGGAAGAACGTATGACCATGGTGGTGGTTACTCACGAAATGGGTTTTGCGCGAGAAGTAGCCAATCGGGTTATTTTTATGGATCAAGGGGAAATCGTGGAAGAAGGCTTGCCGGAGCAGATTTTTCGCGCGCCCCAGCAGCAGCGGACGCGGGAGTTTTTGGACAAGATCCTGTAGGTTTGTCAGCGAGGAGGTGAGTCATGGCTGGTGAAAAAGAGGGGATTTCCTCAGTGGATCGGGCGCTGGAAGTGCTGCTTGTACTGCAAAATTACGGCCAAGAGATGGGCGTAACGCAAATCGCCGCAGCGATGGGTCTGCATAAAAGCACCGTGCACCGCACGTTGGCGACGCTGGAGCAAAAAGGCTTTGTGCAGCAGAATATGCAAACCGGACGGTATTGGCTGGGGCTGAAGCTGTATTCCATTGCCATGACCATGCGAGAAAAGCTGCCTATCAACCGTATTGCCAGACCTTATGCGCAAGAACTTGCAGACGCCTTTAGCGAAGGGGTGCATTTAGCGGTGCTGGATCGCAGCAGCGAAGAGTATCCTCGGCAGATTGTTATTGATAAAATTGAAAGCCAAAAAATTCTCAGCTTGACGCCGCCTGTTGGTTCGACAACGCCAGCGCATTGCTCGGCTTTGGGGAAATGCCTCTTGGCCTATGCTGGGGAAGCGTTTTTGAATCGTTTTTTAGAGCATCCTTTACCGGCTTTTACCGAAAAAACCATTACGTCTTGGGATGTGCTGCAGCAAGAATTGGCGGAGATACGCCGCGGCGGTTATGGTACGGATAAGGACGAGCTGGAATGGGGACTTACTTGCATTGCCGCTCCGATCTTGGGAGCATCCGGTGAAATTGTTGCGGCCATTAGCCTTTCGGGACCGTCTTCGCGCATTCAGGGCGAGCAGAAAGCGCAGATTATTGCCGGCGTCCGCCGGGCTGCCGCCGCCATCTCTCGTGCTATGCAGTAATATTAGGGGTTGTTATTTTGTTTACCTCTTCCACAAAACGTATTTTGGGGATTGAGATTCTTTGACCGCTCTGCTACAATATAGACAAGTTAATTCTGACAATAAAAAAAGCGTTCTTAGATTGCATTCTAAAAGCGCTTTCTTTTTACAAGAAAAAAGGAACAACGTTCCGTTGGTCGGAACAAGGAGGGCGTATGGAGCATATTTTAGCAATCAATCCAGGAGCGACATCTACTAAAATTGCCTTATTTCAAGGCGAGACGCTTTGCTTCAAAGAGACCGTAGAGCACAAGGAGGAAGATCTGGCGCATTTTGCAACGGTGTTTTCTCAGCATGGGTATCGGTTGAAGCTGATCGTCGACATGTTAGAACAAAACGGCTTTTCGTTAGAGCAGCTGCAGGCGGTGGTGGCTCGCGGCGGGCTGCTTAAGCCTCTTTTGGGCGGGACTTATGCCGTCAACGAAGCGATGCTTGCTGATTTGCAGCAGGCGCAGCGAGGCGAGCACGCTTCCAATCTTGGGGCGGCTATGGCGCAGGATTTAGCGGAGAAACTAGGCATACCAGCGTATATTGTTGATCCTGTGTCTGTGGACGAGCTGGAGCCGGTGGCGCGTATTTCCGGGTTGGCGGAGCTGCCGCGGGTGAGCCTGTCTCATGCTTTGAACAGCAAGGCTGTAGGGAGAAAAGTGGCTTCTCTTTTAGGGAAGGAATATGGAGAAGTTCGGTTAATTGTGGCGCACTTGGGTACGGGGGTTTCCGTATCAGCCCAGCGCTATGGACGGACTGTTGATGTGAACAATGCAATGGATGAAGGTCCTTTTTCACCGGATCGCTGCGGTACGCTGCCGGGCAATCAATTGGTGCGTCTATGCTATAGCGGGCGTTATAGCGAGGCGGAAATGCGGGCCAAGGTGACCAGCCAAGGCGGCATGTATTCTTATCTAGGAACCAAGGATGTGCGAGAGGCGCAGAAGATGGCGGAGGCCGGCGATGCGCAAGCTAAGTTGGTTCTAGAAGCGATGCCCTATCAGGTAGCGAAGGATATTGGCGCTATGGCTGCCGTGCTGGAGGGACAGGTGGACGCTATTGCCCTTACCGGCGGTATTGCTTATGCGGAAGCGATTGTGGCGGACATCCGCCGGCGGGTGGAATTTATTGCACCGGTGTATGTAGTGCCTGGCGAGGAAGAACTGGAGTCGCTGGCGTTGGGAGCTTTGCGGGTACTGCGCGGGAAGGAAGAGGCGCGGCGTTACGAATAAGGTTGGATGCTAAGGAGGAAAAACTATGCTTGAAAACTTTGCCCATGCCTTAGCGGAAGCTAAAAAATCAGGGGCGCAGACGATAGCCGTGGCGGTGGCGCAGGATAAAGACGTGCTGTTGGCGTTGAAGCTGGCTCAGGATGCAGGCATTGCGGAGGCTGTCTTAGTAGGAGATACTGCGGAAATTAAGCCTATGTTGCAGGAAGTGGGCTTGGCTGCGGATACAAGGATTGTCGACGAGAAGGACCCGGCGCAGGCGGCGTTAAAAGCGGTGTCCTTGGTACGGCAAGGTCAGGCGCAGGTTGTAATGAAGGGCATGCTCAACACTAGTGATTTTCTCAAAGCGGTGCTGCATCCGGAGCAGGGGCTGCGCAGCGGCAGCTTGCTCAGTCACTTAGCGGTTTTTGAGGTGCCTGGAGAAAAACGTCTTTTGTACCACACCGATGGCGGCATGAATATCGCGCCGGATTTGGCGACGAAAAAAGGGATTTTGAAAAACGCCTTGGCCGCGCTGCGCGCGCTGGGCTTAGCGGAACCCAAGGTAGCGGTTCTGACTGCTAATGAGCAGGTGCATCCGAAGATGCAGGCTACTGTAGATGCGCAAGCCTTGGTGGCAGCGGCTGCGGCGGGAGAATTTTCGCCGTGCGTCATCGAAGGTCCCATCGCCCTGGATGTGGCGCTCAATCCGGAGGCGGCTCGGCATAAGGGCATTGCCAGCCGTATTTCCGGTCAAGTGGATTTGTTCTTGATGCCTAATATCGAAACCGGCAATGTGTTGGGAAAATCGCTTTTGTATTATGCAGGCGCGCATATGGCGGGCTTGGTGCTGGGCGCCACCCATCCTATTGTGCTGACGTCCCGAGCGGAGACGCCGGAAGGCAAGCTGCATTCCATTTGTTTGGCCTGTTTGGCTGCGAGAAAGGGGAATTGAGGATGACGAAAATTGTGGTACTGCCGGAATACTGTAAAAGCTGCGGTTTGTGTATTGAAGCCTGTCCCAAACAGGTTTTGGCTCAGGGGGAAAAAACCAACGCTAAAGGGTATTTTCCTGTGACGCCAGTAAAGCCGGAAGCCTGTGTCGGCTGCGGCTTATGTGCTACGATGTGTCCGGATATTGCAATTGAGATTTATCGTTAGGAGGCGGCAAGCATGGAGAAAAGACTCATCAAAGGCAATGAAGCCATAGCGGAAGCAGCCATTCGTTCGGGTTGCAAGCTGTTTTTTGGCTACCCTATTACGCCTTCCACGGAAATTGTGGAATATTTGTCGAAGCATCTGCCGGAAGCGGGCGGCCTGGTGCTGCAGGGCGAAGACGAGGTAGCGTCTATCAATATGTGTTATGGCGCTGCTGCTACAGGAACGCGGGTTATGACTGCATCCTCCAGTCCTGGTTTTAGCTTGAAGCAAGAAGGACTTTCCTATCTGGCGGCGACGGAGCTGCCGGTGGTTGTGGTTAATATTAATCGCGCCGGGCCTGGTCTGGGCGGCTTAGGGCCTTCCCAAGCCGACTATTTTCAGTGCACTAAAGGAGGCGGCCATGGCGACTATCGCTTGATTGTGCTGGCGCCGTCCAAAGGGCAGGAAATGTATGATTTGACGATGGAGGCCTTCGATTTGGCTGATACGTACCGCACGCCGGTTTTGGTCATGGGAGACGGTTTCTTAGGGCAGATGATGGAGCCTGTGGCTTGCCATCCGTATCAGCCCAAAGAACTGCCTCCTAAGGATTGGGCGGTTGGCGGCTGCCGGGGCCGGGAAAAACGCAAGCTTGTTAGCTACAGCTTGACGAACGAAGCGGGAGAGGCGAACTGCTTGCGCTGGCAGGAAAAGTTTGCCGCTATTGCCGCAAAAGAGCAACGCTGGGAAGCCTTTTGCACGGAAGATGCGGAGTATCTGCTTGTGGGGTACGGCACTTGCGGACGTATTGCCAAAAGCGTTGTGTTGGCGGCGCGTCAGCAGGGCGTGAAGCTGGGCCTTATTCGGCCGATTACGCTTTGGCCGTTTCCGCAGCAAGCCTTTGACGGCTTGGCTGGTAAGCTTAAAGGAATTATGACGCTGGAACTCAATGCCGGACAAATGATCGAAGATGTGAAGCTGGCGGTTTCCTGCGCTATGCCTGTAGAGTTGTACAACCGCCAAGGCGGCATGCTGCCTTCGGAAAACGAAGTGCTGCAGCATTTTATGCGCACCTTTGCACCGGAATGTCGGAAGGAGGCCTAAAGATATGGAGAGAGTATTTGGCAGACCCCAGGGCTTGACGGAGCTGCCCTTTCATTATTGCCCCGGCTGTACGCACGGCATTATTCATCGTCTCATTGGCGAAGTGCTGGAGGAACTGGATATTGTCGGCGATACCATTGGCGTCGCGCCAGTGGGTTGTGCGGGCTTTTCCCTGGACTTTTTCAGCTGCGATTTCGTTGGCGCCGCGCATGGGCGGGCGCAGGCGGTGGCTACCGGGATCAAGCGTTCCAAGCCGGAGCAGATGGTCTTTACGTACCAAGGGGACGGGGATATTGCGGCTATTGGTACGAGTCACGCCATTCATGTCGCGGCGCGGGGAGAAAAGATCACCTCGATTATGGTGAACAATGCCGTTTTTGGTATGACCGGCGGCCAGATGGCGCCGACAACATTAGATGGGCAAATTACGACTACGAGTCCCAAGGGGCGGGATGCGTCCGTTGTGGGCGAGCCGATCGATCTGCCGAAAGTAATGGCGGCCCTTTCGGGCGCTGCCTATGTAGCAGCGGTGTCAGTGGACTCGCCGCAAAATATTCGTAAAGCGAAAGAGGCGATTCGTCGGGCTTTCAAGGTGCAGCAGGCTGGTCTGGGATTCGCGTTTGTCAGCATTCTGTCTACTTGTCCGACCAACTGGGGCTTGTCGCCTAAAGACAGTCTCGAGTGGCTGCGGCAGAACATGCTGCCAGTGTATGAAATGGGCGAGCTGAAAATGGCCAAGGGGGTAGCGGAATTATGATGGACAAAATTTTGCTGGCCGGTTTTGGCGGCCAGGGCGTTATGTTTATCGGCAAGATTCTGGCTTATGCAGGCATGCTGGATGAGCAGGAGATCTGCTGGATCCCTTCGTATGGCCCGGAAATGCGCGGCGGTACAGCTAATTGCTCGGTCATTGTTTCTTCGGCTGAGATTCATTCTCCAGTGATTGAGCAAGCCGATGCTGGCATTGTGCTTAATCAGCCTTCCTATGAAGCGTTTTTAGGGCGTATCCGTCCCGGCGGCGCGTTGGTGGTCAATTCGTCCATTATCGATACCTCCGTCAAACGGCGAGACGATATCGAGCTGATCGAGGTGCTTGCTACCGATTTGGCTCACGACTTGGGGCGGCCGGCTCTGGCTAATATGGTCTGCCTGGGGGCGCTTTTGCCTCATCTGCAGTTGGTGGATGAAGCGTCAGTATCCAAAGCGGTTCAGGCGGTGGTCGGCAAGAAAAAGCCGGAGATGTTCGACCTCAACATGAAAGCGGTCCAGCAAGGTTTAGCAGGGCGGAGCTAGGAAAGAGGGGTGAACAGGAGAATCGGAGAACCAGAGGGTTCGCATGAGGATGCGGGTAACGGAATAGTAAGAGAAGATAAGGAGCCAATGATCTAATGAATGCTCCGGCAGGGCGAGATGGTTTTTCGCCAGGCGAGGAAGAAAATGCAGGAATAGCAGCGCTCTGCCGAGGCTTTCTGACAAAGGCTGGTGGAAAAAAATCCGTTCTGCCGGAGTGATGAATAAAGGTTCTATAATAAATGTTGGGGTAAGCA